>Ga0181520_10000014_pt1 | contig 301900 bp, 243 predicted proteins | sample PEATcosm2014_Bin_29_FD_132451 | JGI IMG/M metagenome (GOLD analysis project Ga0181520, IMG submission 132451) | Peatland microbial communities from MTU Mesocosm Facility, Houghton, MI, USA - PEATcosm2014_Bin02_30_metaG | ecosystem: Environmental > Terrestrial > Soil > Wetlands > Peat | place...
GCCGAGTCAAGGGTCAAGATGAACGCCAAAGTGCGGCGCCCTTGACTCGGCTCCGATCACCGCAGAGCCTTCCTGTCGAAAAAGTCATTGACAAGGGTAGATGCTGTCATACACGGGGCACCCGCCGAGCAGTTGTGATTCTCGATCGAATTTGGAGCGTCTTCGAAACCAGAAGACCTGGCCACTTCCATCAAGAACATCAACTTCTTATTTCGCCTGCACCATCTCCGCAAGAACATCAGCAATCTTATCGAGTATCTGGTTCCAGCCCTCCATCTGACCGCTGTTCTTTGCGCTCTCCGCGGGTTCATTTCCAATGAAGGTGAGTTTCGTCCGGCCGTTTCCGAGATCCTCAAAGAGGGTTACGTCGTACGCACCCTCTACTGCCTCATGTTCTATTCCCAATTGCGCGGGGTCAATCTTGTTTCCCTCCGGGTCAGCAAAGTACATCAGGGAAACAATCTTCTCGGGCGGAACAATCTCGTAGTATTCAGTCGCATTCCAGAACTCCTGCCCATCCGGCGCCTTCATGCAGCAGAGCAGCTTTCCCCCAACTCGAAAATCCATCTTGCAAACAGGAGCGGTAAAGCCCTTCGGCCCCCACCATTGCATCACGTATTTAGGGTCTGTCCACGCCTTCCAAACCAACTCGCGTGGGGCATCAAAAACTCTTGTGACAGTCATCCGCTCAATTTCGTTGACCGTGTTGTTTGTCATCTCCGACCTCCTCTTTTTTCATTCGATTCACAACCACTTCCAGTTTGTCGAAACTCTCTTCCCAGAATCGGCGGTAACAAAACGCCCATTCGCTGACTTTCTTTATCGCCTGCGGCCTCAGCGTGCACACACTCTCTCGTCCATGCTTCGTCTTGATCACAATCCGCGCCCGAACCAGGTAGGCAATGTGTTTTGAAATCATTTGCTGCGAGAGCGCAAACGGTTCCGTCAATCCATGTACCGATGCCGGCCCATGGCTGAGCCGTTCGATCATGGCCCGCCGGGTTGGATCAGACAAAGCCGCAAATGTCGTGCCCAATTGATCCACAACCAAATGGTAGTGGATTTTCTGCAGATGTCAAGTGCGATTTTTCGATTCCATATTTCTGTTCCCTGATCTCTGAACCCTGGCACCTGCGCTAATTTGCGTTTGCCCAAGAGCGGCGACGTCGCAGCCGGGCACATGGTTCAGGAAATGGGCTGGCTGCAAAACTGAATTCGCGCCCGTCCGCCTTGTCCCAGGATTCATTCGGTTGGCGCCGCCTGGGCTAAATGCTCGATGTTTCCTGGAGTGCTCTGAACGATATCAGATCCACATGAGAGCACCGGCGCAGAGCGGCCAGCGCCTCGCGTTCCTTATCGCGCGAAGCCCGGAGCCTGGTCCGGACGCGATCGAGGTCGGCGTCGTTGTATCCGGGATGCGTGACCAGCTCCCATGTGCCCGGCAGCAGCCGGTCGAGAAGTGCGGATAGCGTCGCCTCATCCAAAACTCCGGTCGCTGCCATGGCGATGGTGCCGTCGGTGGTGCTGAACCCAGCTTCTTCGACGATGCGCATGCATACCGGCCGCAGACGGCGCAGCACGGTGATTTCGGCTACGCGGGTGAGCGATGCGCGGGCCGTTGCACGGGAGGCCCACGCCGGCTCAAACGGGTTGCGGATTTTGTTGATGCCTGCGGCATGGGCCGCGCGCAGCACTGCACGAAGCACGGCAGGGAACATGTGCGTGTGCTTGTGCGTGTCGATGTGGGTAAGATCGACGCCGCGGTCTTGCAGCACCGCGATCTGCGCCGCCGCTTCAGCTTCGATTTCAGAGGGGTCGATGTGACCGGTGAGCAGTCGCGGCACGAATGCCGAGAGCGAGGGCCGGAATTGGCCGGTGCGGGGATCGGTGAGCGAAGCAATGCGGTCGGGCGGGAGGACTGGAGTGCCGTCGACCAGCACGATGTGGCAGCCGACGCCAAGCGTGGGTCTGGAGAGCGCGATATCAATGGCTTGGTCGACGGCCGAGGCGCGCGCCATGAGCGTGGCGCTGGTGACAGCGCCGGCTGCGTGCAGCTCGGCAATGGCGCGGTTCACGCCCGAGGTCAGGCCAAAGTCGTCGGCATTCACAATCAGGCGGCTCACCGGGTGAGTGTATCAAGCGGGTGGGATGCGACCCGCCGGTACCTCCATTCTTCAGCCCCATCCCCCGGTCTATTCGAGGTGGAAATATCCTATTTTCAGTGGGTTGGCGCACGAATTTCCGGTGGCGTATCTGATTTCATGCGAGTTAGCGGCAAAACATAGAAGTTGAAGGGCTTAAGGCGCTGGCTCGCACCGGTGAGTGCATTGTGTCGTGCCGGCGTTTGCGCGGGAATTCGGATTGTTCATGAAAGGAGTATGCGCCAAGCAGGTGAAATTAAATGCAAGAGACGGAAAAGAACAAGGAACAGGGACCAGGGGATAGGGAATAGGCCGGGCGCCTAGACGCGTGGTGATGCATGAACTTCGCTGATAGAATGAGAGTTGGCGGCCAAGCCGCGCCGAAACGGCGAGGGCGGTTAGCTCAGCTGGTTAGAGCGCCTGCCTTACAAGCAGGAAGTCGGGGGTTCGAGTCCCTCACTGCCCACCAATACATCGCGTATGGCGATTTGCGCGCTCTGAAGTGCGAATAACGCTTAAGCATCTTCGGACTCATCCAACCCGCAATCACTTGAATGGGGAGATCGTCGACCCCCCCCCTGCAGCCAACCGTGAAACTGCGCTGTGCGTCAAATCATGCCAGCAGTCTCCCCGCAAGCTCAGCTGCTTGGAGGTAAGATTCCCTCAGGGGCTAAAGCCCCGAACTCATTTTGTGGGCTTTATCGGCACGACTGAAGTCGTGCCCTGATACAAAGCATTTTCGAGTTGAGTTTTCCGTAGCCTGTAAAGCCCCATTTTTATGAAGGTCTATTGGCCCGGCTATTGGTCGCTGCAAAAGAAAGATCCTTGCGCCGTCCCTACGGGACTCCGCAATGAAATTGGGCTATCCCTTTCCCCACGCTGAAGCGCGGGGCTAACAACCACTGCGCCTACGGCTCGCTTACCGGACATTATTTGCGCAGTAATCAATAAGGCTTTTTGAAATCTCTGTCGGGCCGGCTAAGGCCGTAAGCTTGTTACAAAACTAACGAGGCGAATCTTTGATCGATCTTGAGCCTTACCGACGCATGCTTGCTGTGGCGCTGGAGGAAGCGCGCCTGGGGTTTGAAGAAGGCGGGGTGCCGGTGGGCGCGGCGCTGTTTACGCTTGACGGCACGTTGCTGAGCCGGGGACGCAACCGCCGCGTGCAGCAGGGCGACCCCAGTATTCACGGCGAGACCGATGCCTTCAGGCGCGCCGGACGGCAGAGGAGTTATCGCAACCTGGTGATGGTGACGACGCTTGCTCCCTGCTGGTACTGCAGCGGGCTGGTGAGGCAATTCCGGATCGGCACGGTAGTGGTGGGTGAGAGCCGTACCTTTTCAGGTGGAGTAGATTGGCTGCGCCAGAATGGCGTGAACGTGATCGACCTCGACAGCCATGAATGCCGCGAGCTGATGGAAGCATTCATCGCCGCTCGTCCCGACGTGTGGAACGAGGACATTGGAGAAGAATAGGGAGCAGGGGCCGGGGACCAGGGACTAGGGAACTAGGGAACAGGGACCAGGGCTCGATACGCACTTCTCACGAATCCCGATCCGTGTTCGCGGCTCGCTGCTCGCCGATTTGCGCTGCGAGTTCAAGCAGCGACTCGTCTGCGCCTGGCGGAGCTGCAAGCTGCATGCCGCCATGCGCGCAGGGAATTACGATGGCCGGGACGCCGCAGAGGCTGAACGGCGTGGTGTAGCGCAGCAGGCGCATGCGGGTCTGGCTGTGATCGGCGCCGGCGGTAAGCTGCACGACCGGCGAGCAGGGCAGCAGGATGAGTTCGTGAGTGGCGAAGAGCTCGTCCCTGCGGGCGCAGAATTCGGCGCGGCGGCGTTGCAGCGCCGCAATTTCGACTGGGCTGATGCTCGCGCCCCATTCCAATCGCTCGCGGATGCCGGCCCGGATGTGCTGGAAATTGCCGGAATGCAGACGCGCCGCCTCATACGCCTGGATGGGCGCGTAAATCTCCAACGATTCGCGCCACCATTCGGGTTCGATCTCGCGGCCCGCGAGACCGAGCGATTCAAGCTCGCGAATGGCCGCGTGAAAGCTGTCGACGACTTCAGGCTCGCAATCTGTGAGGAAGGTGTCAGTAACATAGGCGAAGCGGGCGAATGGATTCAATGGTGGCGCGTTTGCAGGCGCGAAGGGGAATGCGAGCAGGGGCGCGTCGCGCAGATCGCGAAAGAGCCAGCCCATGGTGTCGAAGGATTCAGCGAGATGAAAGCCGCCGCGCCAGTCGCCACGGCCAAGCGAGGCGCGATAGCCGGCGAGCCCGCAGAGCGCAGCGGGCACGCGTATGGAGCCACCTGTATCTGTGCCGATGGCAGCGACGGCCGAGCCCTCAAGTACGCTGGCGCAGGCGCCGCTCGACGAGCCTCCGGTAAGGCCTGATGGATGTCCGGGCTGAACGCAGTCGCCGAAGTCGGGATTCTCGCCGGTGATGCCATAGGCCAGCGGATGCAAATGTGTTTTGCCGGTAATGACCGCGCCCGCTGAGCGAAGCTGCTCAACCAGCCATGAATCGCGTTTCGCCGGGCCATGCAGGTCGCGATAGAACTTCGTTCCGCAACTGGTGGGCGCGCCGGCCAGGTCGAAACAATCCTTAACAGAGATGGGCAGGCCCCACAGCGGAGAACGCGAATCGCGAAAGAGACCGCCTTCGCCGGCAGAGCTCACGCGGGTAGTCATCGACTCGGCGGCCGCCGCCTCGGCCATGGTCCAGACCGAGTCCTGCCAGAGATAAGTGTTATGGCTGGCGTTCCGATTGGAGTGCAGGAGAGCTTCGGCAACCAGTTGAGAGGGTTTCAGCATGCCGCCCGCAAGTGCTGCGCGAAGATCGCGAATAGTGCCGGAGCCGGCGGCCATACCAAGATTGTAAGCGTCGGATCAGGCGTTGTTGGCGGGCCGCTGTTGCGTGCAGCTCGGCGAGTTCCAGAAATGGGAAAAATGAAAGGGCGTCCGAATCCCGGACGCCCTGCTTGTTATCTGGAAATCCCAACTCAGAAGTCGAAGTGCAGCGACATCTGAATCTGGCGCGGGCTGCCGATGATGTGCTGCACGATTCCCAAGCCGCCGGGGCAACTGTAGATGCCTCCAGCTCCTGGCTGAGGATTTTGTGTGCCGCAACCGGTTGGCAGGGGGTTAGCGTCGCCTGGATCAGCCGGCGCGAAGTTGTTATATCCGGCGTTCTGCGAAACCTGGTTGCCGGGAATGTCGAAGCTGGTGGTGTTGGTCAGGTTGTAGACGTCGAAGGTGTACTTCAGGTTGTACTTCTCCTTGTCGAAGCTGGTGACCTTAACCAGCGAAGCGTCAGCGCGTTTCTGGAATGCCTGGCGGAAAATGTTTCTCTGACCGCTGCTGAAGGTAGTCTCGTAAGGATCGTCAGGCGGGATGGCGCCATTGAGGCCGCCTTCAGGCAGAATCGGAAGCGTAAAGCAGGGAGCGTATAGAGCAGGCTTCCCACCGCCAAGCACCCATGCGCCTGAGGCGCCGGTGGTGGCTTTCTTGGCAGTGCAACCAGCCGCCAGTGGGACCACCGGGTTGGTGATTCCGTCGGAGGTGGAATAGTAAATGCTCCCGATAGCGCCCGAGAAGTCGATCACGCTGTAGGGTTGACCGCTCTGCAGCACAGTGAGTCCAACCAGCGACCAGCCATCCATCAGTTTGCCGGCCAGCGTGCTTGAGGTTTTCAGGTTAGGCAGTTGGAAGATGTAGTTGAAGTTCAGCACGTGCTTGCGGTCGAAGTCGGATGAACCGTAACCGGTGCGCAGGTTGAGCGGGTTGTTGCCCCAGTAGAAAAGCCCCAGGCCGCTCTGCTCGTCAATAGCATGGGAATAGGTGTACGAAACGCCCACCTGGAAGTCGTGACTCATGCGCTTTTCAACATGCGCCTGGAGCGCGTTGTAATCGTCAATGCCCGCGGCCCTGTAGTCGATGGACTCAGCCGCGTAGCCGATATATGGCACGCGAAGGTCGACGTTGCCGCCTTCGTAGGTGGCCAGGTAGAAGGGCGAAGCGCCGAAGCAGGAAGGCGCACTGGCTGGGAGCGGACCAAAGTCGTTGACGTTGTAGCCGTAGGTGTAGGCTTGCGGGCATCCGCCTCCGGAAAGGACCTGGGTGGATGGCGAGGCGATGGTGGGCTGGTTAAAGGGCACCGGAATGACCTGGTGGCGACCCACGTTGCCCACGTAGCCAACTTCGACGGCGATATCGTTACGCGGCTGCCACTGCAGGTCGAGCGTGTAGTTGATGGTGTAGGGCAGCTTGTTGGCGCGGTCGTAAACGCCCAGAGAGATGGGCTGGCCGTTATTGATAATCTCGGTGCCCGGTGTGTTCGGGCAGAGGCCCGGGACGCCGGAGTATCCCGTGTTCACAATGCTGCAGGCGTTGGGAAGGTAGTTGCCCAGGTCAGAGGCCTTGGGGTTGGATGGCGCGGCATATTCGAGAGAGGTGCCGTAGGGATTCTCGAGGTTACCTGCCGATGCTGGTCCACCACCGCCGCCGCCGCAGGTGGGCAGGTAGCCCTCGTAGTAGAACAACGTTGCCGACGGGCAGGTTGAGGCGTTCACAAAAGGCAACTGCGCGTTGACGCCGAAGGGGCCGCCGGTAACAGTGCCGATGGCGTATCCGGGCGAGAAGTAAGTGAACAGCTCGCCGCGATCGTAGTAGAAGCCGGCGCCGGAGCGGACAACCAGCTTGCTGTGAAACATCGCGGGCTGCCAAGCTGCTCCAAATCGAGGAGCAATACCCCACTGGCGGCCGGTCAGCGTGGTGTTGCTTACGCCCTTCGATCCGTTCGCGTTGTTGCCGGCGATAATCAGGCCGGGATTGAGAATGGTGTCGCTGGTGGCGCAATAGGAGTATGCGTTGGGATCGTTCGATGAAGTGGTGCATGCTTGCGGGTTGGTGCCGGCATCGAAGTTGAAAATGCGGCCGTATTTCTCAGTAAGGCCGCCATCCCAGTCGTAGCGGAGACCCACATTGAGGGCGAGCGTGGGTGTCACCTGGAACTTGTCGGTGATGTACAGGCCAAGCTGGTTGGCGCGATAGTAGCGGCTGGCGTTGCCTTGCAGAAACGAAGTCACGTAGAACTCGGTAGCTGAGCTTCCCGGCAAGTCGTAACCCTGGGCGAATTGGCTGAAATCGTCTGACGTGACTGTGCCGGTTCCGGTGCGCTTGTCGATGGTATTGAGCTGCGTGTAGGAATAGCTGGCGCCGAAGTTCAGCGTGTGCTTGCCGAGGATCCAGATGGCATTGCCCGAAGGCGAAAGGCGGTTCTGGAACATGCCGGTATTGGCCGATTGCGACTCGGCATTGGGCCCGATGTTGAGGAATACGGGGCTGATGCCGGTGGGCTGAGCGCTGCCAAGGATGTTTACGATCGAAATGCCGGGAAAGTAATTCGACCCGAAGACGTTGATGGAACCGGTGCCGTAGCTGCCGCCGGGAATCGACGACGGCCCGAATGCCTGCGAATTGTCTGACCAGTTCTTTTCGCGCAGAACGCCGATGGTTTCAGTGGTGCTCAGGTTCGACTTGAGAATGAAGGCGTTGTTGATTGAAAACTCCTGCGCGCCGGAGTCGAGATGCTGGGTGAAGCCGGGCACGCTTGAGTAGGAGTAGGGCGCAATTGTGGGGTCGTGCTGGTAGTAGTACTTGAGCGCCAGCGTGTCTCTGGCGCTGGCGATGTAGTCGAGGTCGGCCACGGCCTGATCGGAGACGAAGTAGCCGGTACCCGGGATGAATGCGTTGTCAATACGGGCAGCAGTCGGGATGGCGCCGTTGCGGGCATCGTTGGGGATGAGCCACTTGCCGGGTTCACCGGGCAGCGCAGGCGAGTTGAACAGCATAAGTGCCAGCGGATCGATATTGGCTCCGGTGAGACTGGTGCCAAACCAGGTATTGGTGAGGCTGGCCAGATCGCCTGGGTCACGATTGCTGTCGTTCAAGCCGATGGGGACAGTGAGAAAGCCATCGCCAAGTTCCTGGTCGGAGACATGAAGGTGCTGGTAGGCAACAAAGCCGAAGAGCTTGTCTTTGATGAGCGGACCGCCGAATGTTCCGCCCAGACTGTAGCGGTGTAACTGAGGAGTTTTATCGCTGACGGGAACGTCGGGATCCTGGTTGAAGAAAAACGGAGCGGCGTTAATCCAGTTGGTGCCGCGGTGCGCGTAGACGTTGCCATGAATGTCGTTGGTCCCCGACTTGGTGCTCATGTCGATGTGTGCGCCGGAAGTTGAACCCTGGTCGGCGTCGTACATCGAGGCATTCACCCGGACTTCCTGCAGCGTCTCAGGGGCGGGAGTAGGGATGGCGTTGCCAATGGAGAGATAAATCGAGGCCACGGACATGATGACGCCGCCGCCGCCGCCCACCTGTGTCTGAACGCCGGTGGAGTTGATGACGCGCGAGGAGTCAACCTGGCTGGTGCTCTTGCCGTTGAACAGGTTGGTTGCGTCAACGCCGTTGAGCAGGAAGCTGTTGGATGTATCGCGCTGGCCGTTGGCCCAGATGGGCGCGTTGCCCAGGCCGGAGTTGGCGCCGGTGCCGCCCGAGAGTTCGGCGTCGACGCCGGTGGACTCAATCGCGAGGCCGGTGAAACTGCCCGTCGGCAGTGGCGTTGCGGCGATCTGGGTGGTCTCCATCACGTAGCCGTTGGTGGTGTCGACGGCGTTCATCAGCGGTGCGCCTTCCACTTCGATGGTGGTTGTGGTCTGGCCCACCTTCAAGGTCGCATTCAACGTGGCCGTGCGATCGGCCTGCACCGTAATGTGCGGCGTTTTCTGCACCTCGTAATTGGCCGCCGTGTAAGTAATCGTGTAGAGCCCGATGGGCAGGTTCACGAACGTGTAGCTGCCAGTGCCATTTGTGACGGTGGTCCGGGTGAGCGAAGTGTGCTCGTCCGTCACCGTCACGGTGGCGTTTGGAATTACTGCTCCTGAGGAATCGGTCACTTCACCGGTGATTCCCCCGAGGGTTTGCTGTGCTGAGACGGAACTGAAACAAAGCGCCATTGCCGCGAGAGAGACCAGCAGGCTGGGAACCAGAGTATGGAGTTTTCGCATCGGATGCCTCAAAGTAAACCGAACCTTGGAGTGGAGTGATTCCTGCACAGCTTCAGTCAGGACTTCATTAAGGTGTTGGAAAGCAGAGTGTAACGAAATCAGGGTCGTGCAAAAGAAAACCGGAAAAGTGATACCGCTACGAGCTGCGCTCGTTAAACGGCCTAATCCTGCTCGCACTACGGGGTAGGTTAAGGGTAATGGTTCTTACATAAATTTCTTATAAGAATTTAATGTGTGCCTGTGCAAAGTTCGGTGGAAATTCCGGCGACGGGCAATATCCGACCGGGTTTTCCACATCCTTGGTCACAAGGGCTTGTTCATTTTGCGTTTCGAGGGGCGCAGCGAAGCCGGAAATCTCTTTGAGCCCGAAGCCACGCCCAAGTAGCATGGGCCAGGCGGTGGGGCCGGCAGAACGTTGAGGAGCCGGCTGATCCAGGGAGCGAAGGGTGATTTTGCGTTGGGCAAAGATTGCACTGGTCGCATCGGTTGCGTTTTTCTATACGCTCTTGGTTTTCAATAACCTGACCGACTACGACTCAAACTATCAATTCGTCCGCCACACTCTGACGATGGATTCAACCTTCCCCGGCAACCAGGGCATGTGGCGGGCGATCCACTCTCCGGCGATTCATACGCTCTTTTACGTGACGATCATTGCGTGGGAGATTGCGACGTGTCTTTTGTTGTGGTGGGGTGCTGTTCGGCTGCTGCGGGCGCTGCCGGGCTCGTCGCGCGAGTTCGATCAAGCCAAGACGGTCTCGTTAGCAGGGCTTGCACTTTCGCTTCTGATGTGGCTGGTGGCATTTTTGGCCGTGGGCGGTGAGTGGTTCCTGATGTGGCAATCGCCGGCGTGGAATGGGCAGACGGCTGCAGCCAGGGATTTTGTTGTGGTGGGGATTGTGTTTCTGATCCTGCAGCAGCGCGAGAGCGAGGCTTAAGCAATCACGCTTCGGCTGGTGCGGACTTTTTACGGCTGAACGCGTACCAGGCGAGGCCCAGCGCGATGTAGACGAGATAGATGTAGGGGATGCGCGCGTGGAGCGGGTCGGCTGCCGACTTGAGATCGAAGACACCGATGAGAAGGATGATGATTACGGTAACGATGCTGAACGCGGCAAGCAGATGCGAATGCTGGCCCACGGCGCGACGCGCAAAGGGAAGCGCGAGGGCAACCAGGCCGTATGCGGTGAGGAAGCCGAAGACCGAAAGCGAGCCGAGCAGGTCGTACATGTCAGAGCCCGCAAAGCCGCGCAGGCTCATAATCACAGCAGGCAGCAGGATAAGGGTTGCGGAGAGCACAATCGCGAGGCCGGGGGTTCGGTGCTTGCTTCCGGTGCGTTCAAGCGCGCGTGGCAACAGGCCTCCGCGAGCCATGCGCATCAGCACCCGCGCCGCTGCGGTGGTGCAGGCTAAAACGCAGGCAAACATGCTAACAGCGGCGCCAAAGTCGACGGCCGTGCCGAGCAGCGAGATGCCCGCCTTGTTGGCGAGCAGATGCAGGGGACTCGTCGAACTGCTGAGTTCGTTGGCCTCGCCGCGGAAACCCATAACCTCCGCGTACGAGCAAAGCATGAAGAAAACGCCTGACAGCAGCGCGCATTGCAATACCGCGCGGGGAATTGTTCTGAGCGGTTCGCGCGCTTCGCCGCCCAGGGTGGTTGCGCTCTCAAATCCGCAGAAGCTGAAGATCGACAGCACCAGCGCGGGACCAAGACCGGAGAAATGTATCGATTTGAGCTGGAACTGGTCGGGATCGAAGTGAAAGCCGAGCTTGATGGGCAGCGCCACCAGGACGATACCGATGAGGCTGACGGAGACGGCCTCAATCCACAGCATGGTTTCGGCCGAGAGTTTTACGTCGCGCCAGGCGATAATTCCGGCGATCAGGCAGACCACTGCGAGCGTGGGAAGCGCTGGAGGCGCCCACTGAATCAATTGCTGGCCAAGCACGCTCGAGTAGTAGAGCGCGCCGCCGGCCACCGAGCCACCCGTGGCGATATATGCCAGCAGCAGTGCCCATGCAGCGGCCGCTCCAAAGACCGGCGGCAGCGTGTTGGCCGTGTAGGTGTAGAGCGAGCCGGGCGATGCCGACAGCCGCGCGAAACGGCTGACGCAGATGCCGATCATGAAGATGGCAATGGTGGCGAGCAGGTAGACGAGCCAGGTTGCGCCGCCAGCGAGCGCGAACACCAGCGGAATGGTGAGGGAAGGAGAGGTGGAGGGTGCAATTGCGGATACCGATTGCGCGAGAGTCTCAACCGGGCCAAGTGCGCCGGCGTGCAGATTGAACTTTTCGCCGGCATCCTGGTTTGTGTACACCTCGACTTTGCTGCTCGTCTCGCTCAATGCAGAATTGCCTTTCAAAAGCTGCCGGCTATCGCTCGACGGTTGCCTCGATGTAGCCGTGCGGCTCGTCAATTGGAACAAAGATATGGTTTGGATTATCTTGCCCGAAGGGGCTCAGATCCGCAAGCAAATGATGCAGGTTGGGCATGGTGAGATGAATCCGCGCGATCTCCGGAGTAGCGTCCAGAGCGGCTTTGCCCATATCGAAGAGCGTGTGCTGCACACTTAAGCTCTGATGGTCCGCAAAGGTCTTGAGCAACGCGGCGATAATGCGCGCGCGGACGGCGGCGAAATCAGGCGCGGGCTCTGAATAGTCCCACATAATGGTGGCCGCAGTTCCGAAGATGCGGTCGGTTGCGGGCTTGAGAGTAGTGAGCTTGTCTTTGATGTAGCCGGTGAACGCCGACTTGGTCGTCTTGAGGATAGTGAGTCCATCCACGCCCGATCGTACCGACCACGCGTCGTGATCGCGATCACGCACGGCGCGAACTGTGTTTAATTCCGGTGCGCCAAGTTTGAAGGTGGTCGCTTCCGGTGCGCCATTCACCACCATGCGCTCCCACGATTTCTCCTCCACTTCGACGAGTACGCCTGAAACTTGAGGATTGTTGTTGAGCAGGTAGTCGCCGAGTTCCATTGCGAATGCTTCGATCGTCGCTGCTTTGGAGCCGCGGGCAACGTAGTAGACGGTATTCTTCATGGTGTCGGTTGGCAATACTTTGCTGTTGTCAGCTTGCGTATAGCTGGACTCAAAATCCCCTTCCAGCAGCACGCGCACCGTCCACTCATTGAACACATGGCGATCGTCAAACCGCATGATGCGCGACAAGCGCACTCTCGCTTTGCCGTAGCGATTTTCACCCAGTTTGGCCATTAGCTTCCCCTGTAGGTTGTGTAGCTGTTATCGCTCAACAGCAGAGGCAGGTGATAGTGGCCCTCGCCGTCGCATCGAAAGGTGATTGAAATCTCTGGATAAATACTCGCACGTCCGCAGCGCAGAAGGTAAGCGCCAGTGTCGAAAGTGAGCCGGTAAAGGCCCGGCTCTGCATTTAAGGCAAGGTCGCGGCAACGCCCATCGTTATCGGTCGTTGCGGCGGCCACTTCAACCCATCCGCCCGGTGAATCCAGCACCCGCTCATGAGGCTCATGGCCAATCATTGCCTCAATCCAACCGCCGCCCTGCATCATGTCGAGCCGCACATTAATGCCTGCGCCTGGCTTGCCTATTACCGTGTCGAGAACATGTGTCGTTATTGCGCTCATTCTTCCAGCCACTTTCTTAAACGAATTTGCGTGATCTGCCGCTGTTGTTCGGCGGCTTCGCGGAGTTCGCTTTCGCGATCGTTCGAAATTCGCCGTTGCAGGATCGCCAGCATCTCTTCGGCGTTTTTTGCCGTCGCGCAAACAATATACGTGAAACCGAAGCGCTCCTCGTAATCTGCGTTGCCTTTTGCCAGTAGCTCAAGTACGCCGGCGTCAGCCGCAGCCGATGACGACTGCTCTTGCCTTGACCACTGTTTTGATTTTGCCGTGGCATGCGCGGCCGTGCGCTCACCAATGCGCGGATGGCACAGAAAAGCCTCCATCCAATCCGGCACTTCCATTGTGGACCAGATTCGGTCGGCCGTTGCACTGAGTTTTTCAGGGCTTTCAATGGGGCGTTCCGAAACCATTACCGTTGCCCACCGTCGCGAGCCGCAGCAGGCGATCATGGCGTCAAATGCGGCAGCCTCATCCGCGGCATTCCAAGCGGCCAGTCTGGCATTCATGGTTTCGCATCCTCCTGGCTCAGTTCCAATAGAAATTCTTCCACGAGGTTTGCGCCAACCCGCTTGCGGTACTCGGCAGTGGAACGGATGTCGTCGATGGGCGCGGCCTCGGCCAGGAGTGCTGCACGCGCGGAGGCAATCGTCTCTGGCGTGGCCGGCTTGCCGAGGATGGACTCTTCAGTCTTGTAAAGGCGAGCGGGGAAGGCCGCGAGGCTGGCCGCGCCCAGGCGAATCTCGCTGACGATTCCGTTATCGACGAGTGCTGTACCCGCGAGGGCGACCTTCGAGATGGCCATGGCGCGACGCGTTCCAACCTTGCGCAGGTATTGTCTGTGATGTGAAAAACGCCGTGGCAGGTGCAGCGCGAAGACCAGTTCATCGCTGGCCAGCACGTTGCGCTTGTAGCCGGTATGGAATTCGCAATAGGGGATTCTGCGGCGGCCGCGCACGGAGATCATCTCAATCTCCGCGTCGTAAACCAGCAGCGTGGGTGAGGAGTCGGCGGCGGGCGATCCATTGACAAGATTGCCGCCGAGTGTGGCGCGGCTCTGGTTGGCGATCGAGCCGATCCAGCTTGCCGCGCGCGCCAAAAGAGGCCACGATTCGCATAGCCCTGCTTGCCTGCGGATATCGACGAAGGTTGCGCCCGCGCCGATGGCGGCGCTATCCGCAGTCACTTTGATGAAGCGCAATTCGCCGATGCCCCACAGGCTGACGAGTTTTGGAATATTGAGTCGTCCCGCGGCGTGGGCCACCATGATCTCAGTGCCACCGGCAATCGGAGTCCACACGCCCGGTTCGGCGGCCAGCAACTCAAGCACAGCGGACAGACTGCCGGGTGCGATGAGATCATGCGCTTCGCAATCACCGCGCATGGTCGGCCTTGTCTTCTTCAGGATTCTGAACCTGCGTTGCGGCGGCAAGCACCGACTCGAAAATCCGCATGAAGCCCGTACAGCGGCAGAGGTTGCCGGCCAGCCCTTCGCGAATCTCGGCAATGGATGGGTGCGGATTGCGCTCGATCAACTGCGCCGCAGCCATCAGCATGCCCGGCGTGCAGATGCCGCATTGCGCTCCGCCGCAAGCCAGGAAACACTCCTGCAGCGGATGAAGAGTTCCGTTGGATGCCAGGCCCTCGACGGTTTGAATGTCGGCGCCGTCGGCCTGCAAAACGGGAATCAGGCAACTGTTCACAAGTTCGCCATCCATGCGCACCGAGCAAGAGCCGCACTCGCCTTCACCGCAACCTTCCTTGGCGCCGGTCAGGCGCAGATCTTCGCGCAACACATCGAGCAGGCGCTTCATGGGCGCGACGATCACGGTGCAACTCTCGCCGTTCACCCGCATTGTGATGGAGGATCGGCACTCGCTCATTTGATTGCCGGCTCCTCAGCGAGCTCGCGCGCGGCCAGCACGGCAAAAACATCTTCAGGCAGCAGCGGAATGGCGTTGAAGCTGACGCCGGTAGCGTCGCGAATCGCATTCAGAATTGCGGGCGCAGGGCCGTCGTGCGGCAGTTCGCCAATACCCTTGGCGCCATAGCCGCCGTGCAGGAAAGGTATTTCCTCAAAGATCACGTGAATCGGCGGAACGTCGGCAGCGGTAGGCATAATGTAGTTGGTCATCTGGTTGTTGGCCATATGGCCGTTCTGACAGACAACTTTTTCGTAGAGCGCGTAGCCAATGCCCTGCGCCACGCCGCCTTCGATTTGCCCTTTGGCCATCACGGGATGAAGCACGCGGCCAACTTCCTGCACCGTCCAGAAGTCTTCAACCTCGGCCGAGTAATCGCGCGTATCGACTGCAACCTGCGCGAGATAAATGGCCCACGCGTAAGCGCCGTACGCTTCGCCGTGATAGGTCTTGTCGTCCCAGTAGATGCCCGGCGGAGCCTCATAATGGCAAAGCGATTTCACCTCGCCTTGCGTTGCGCGATAGCGATCGCAGGCCGCGAAGAACTCCTCGCGTGAAGCATGCGCGCCAAGGCCCGCGCCGCTGCGCAGCATCTCGAGAAGTTGCAGGCTCGCCCGCTCAATCAGCCGGCCCACAACCATCGACGTGCGTGAAGCAACGGTGGGGCCGCTGTTGGGGATGACGGCGGTATCGGGTGGGGCCATGGTGACGTCGCCGAAAGCAAGACCAAGGGCTTCCGCGGCAATCTGCGTGAGGATGGTGTTGGTGCCCTGACCGAATTCAGTGTTCGAAACCATCACGCGTACTTTGTTATCAGCGGTGACTTCGACGCCGGCGAGCGAATTGAGATAAAGCTCACCCGAGCCCGTGAAACCGGAGCCGTGATAGAAGGTGGCGAGGCCCAGACCGCGCTTGACCGGGCTGGTGGCATTCTCGCGCGCGAAGCGCTCACGTTTGGCGTAGTAGTCGCTCTCGGCGAGCGCGCGATCGAGTAGCCGATCGAGAATTACCGGCTCGCGCATCAACTGTTCCGTGGCATTCCGGTCGCCCTGGTGCAGAAAGTTTCTGCGCCGCAGTTCGACGGGATCGATGCCGATCTGCGCGGCGATCTCATCCATATGACGCTCGGTGGCGAAGATAGCCTGGGGCGCGCCGAAGCCGCGGAATGCGCCATAGGGAACCATATTCGTGGCCCAGGCACGCGAGCGCACGCGGATGTTGGGGCATACATAAGGACCGCAGGAGTGCAGCGTGGCGCGCGATAGAACGGTGGCGGAAAGGGTTGAATAAGCTCCGCCGTCGGTGGCCAGATCGATTTCCATCGCCAGCAGCTTGCCATCTTTATCGAGCGCGGTGCGATGGCGGACGCGTGACGGATGCCGCTTGGTGGTCGCTGCCAAATCCTCCATGCGGTCGTAGACCATCTTGACCGTATGGCCGCTCTTCATCGCCAGCAGGCCCGCATGCGAAGCGAGTGTTGAAGGGTAATCCTCTTTGCCTCCGAATGCGCCGCCAGTCTCGGTCTGAATCACGCGCACTTTTTCATCAGGCAGGTCGAAAACCGCTTTCAGCGTTTTGTGCACATAGTATGGGCATTGCAATGAGCCCCACACGGTGAGCCCGCCGGTTGCGCTCCATTCTGCGATCATGCCGTTGTTTTCGATGTAGAGGTGCTCTTGCGCGCCGGTGCGGTACTCGCCCTCGACGATGTACGCCGCATGCGCCCAAACTTCGTCGACGTTGCCTTTCTCAAGCAGGAACGACTTGAAGACATTGTCTTCGCCCCAGACGATCAGGTCCTGGCGCTCGCTTTCTTCAATGCTGAGCACGGCGGGCAGAGGTTCGTATTCAATGCGCACGGCGGTGGCGCCTTCGCGCAGCTTGTTCTTGTGGGGGTGGGCAAGAAGAACGATCGGCTCGTCGCAGTGGTTTACTGTGCCGTCGGCCAGGCACGGTTGATCGGCAACGATGAGCTGAATGTGGTTATTGCCGGGGACATCGGCAGCGGTCACAATGGCGAACTCGGTCCAGTCGATGCGCGGGTCGTAGGTAATCGCTGTAATGCGGCCGCGGGGAATGGTACTGCGCACGGTGGTTCCGTACCACATCCCGTCGCGCTCAATGTCGTCAACATACACAGCGCGGCCCACAAGCTTGTCGATGCCCTCCTTGCGGGGAACGGGGGCGCCAACGATGCGGGTTTTCGCAGTCGTGCTCATGGCTGGGGAAGCTCTAGTGGCCGCGGGAATAAATATAAGTATCAATCACTCGCGGGTTGTGGCATAGGATACAACGACGCGCACAAGATTCATAGAGACAGTTACGATGCCAGCGTCGCCAGTGTGCGCGAAAGAACGTGCACGCCGCCGCCGATCCATTCAGGCGACGCGTATTCGTCGGGGCGATGGCTCACTCCGCCGCGGCAGGGAATGAACAACATCGCGGTGGGCGCAAAGCAGGAGACGAACGACGAGTCGTGATAGGCACGGGCGACCATGCGCTTGAATTTCTTGCCCGATGCTACGGCCGATTCTTCGAGGGCGTCGAGAATCTCAGGGTCGCAAGTGGTGGGCGGGTCAGCATTAATGAGCTCGGTTGCGATCTTCACTCCGCGCCGTTTGGCGACCTTGTCAGCGGCTTTGCGCAGTGCATCGAGCACCCCGTCGCGGCGAGCACGGTCAATGTCGCGTACATCTGTAGTAATGGTCACGCGCGAGGGAATGCTGTTGACCGCGCCGGGAAAAACCTCGCAGACTCCTACAGTTCCCACGGTGTCGATGGCTCCGGTGGATTTGGCTGCGGCTTCAAGTGCCAGGACCAGCTCGGCTGCGGCAGCGAGTGCATCCTTGCGGCCGGGCATCAGCTTGCCGCCGGCGTGGCCGCCTTCACCTTCAATCACAATGCGCTGGCTGGCGGGTGCGGCAATGTGCGTAACCAGGCCAACGTCGAGTCCTTCCTCTTCCAGATAGGGACCCTGTTCGATGTGCAGCTCTAGAAATTTGTGGAAGCGTCCGGGCGCAACCGCGACCGATTCGAGCACCCCTGTTAATCCGGCCTGCGCGCGTAACTCCTCCAGTCCGCGGCCGTCTTTGTCGCGCAAGGCGCGAGCCTGTGCCGGCATGAGGACGTTAGCCATCATGCGGCTGCCCAGGCAGCCGATGCCGAAGCGCGTTGGCTCTTCCGCGGTGAAGATCACCAGTTCGACGGATCGTCGCGGTTTGAAGCCGAGCTGCTGCAGGACACGAATGGCCTCGAGGCCGCCCAGCACGCCCACGCAGCCGTCGTAGAGGCCGGCGTTGGGAATGGCGTCGATGTGAGAGCCAGTGCTGATGGGCGCGAGGCCGGGCTCCGTGCCTATCCAACGGGCAAAAGTGTTGCCCACCGCGTCGTTTGAGATGCTGAGGCCCGCGTCCTCGCATAGTTCGCGAACGTATGCGCGGGCGCGCATGTCGGCTTCGCTGAACACGACGCGCGTGACCACCGGCGGCGTGGCTTCAGAGATTTTTGCAAGCGCCTGCAACTCACCGATGAGGCGGTCAATACTGAGGCTGGGACGAGGAGTGCTCATATGCTCACCGTTCGCAGCGGGTGTCGGCGCCAGTCTTTGTAAATCAGATACTTTGCCGGTTTTTTGCCGATTGCGCCAAACCACTGCGGGCAATAGGGAGCCATCCAGATGAAATCGCCCGCCTCGACTGGATACCAGGCGTCGCCTAGCCGGTAGATGCCGCCGCCCTCGAGCATCAGCAGGCCGTGCTCCATCACGTGAATCTCAATCATGCTGAGGGCGGCGCCGGGATCGTAGGTCATGGTGTTCACGGCGAAATCGTAGGGGGGGCCGTCGGGCATGAGCGAACGAACGCGCAGTCCTTCATCGCCCATCAGCGGCACGGCCGCGACTTTCGATTCTTCACCCACGACGATCTGCGGTTCTTTCGCGCCGGGCTGGGGCTGGTAAGTCTTCTCAATGATTGCGGCCCGGGCTTTTGAGGTTGAGGTGACTATGTGCTCCGAACCCTGCGGCAGGTAAGCGAAAGCGCCAGCGGAAAGTGTGGGCGTTTTGCTGCCCGCCTTCAGCTTCAGCTTGCCTTCGAGGACGTAGATGAAGCGCTGAGCGGGGGTGGGACCGAGGGAACCGCCGGCGGCGAACTCGGCGGTCATCTGCGAAAACGCTGCGCCTAACTGCGGCGCGGCATGGATAATGAAGTCCACCTTGTCAGCGCCAGGCAGGGGGGTGCGGATGAATGTGTCAGGCGTTTGCAGCAGATGGTCAGGCTTGAGGCTGCTGCGTGTTGCGCCAAGATGATGCAGGTGGGGACGGGGCAATTGCGACCTCGAACATGGGACGTAGTGCAACCAGCGTGCAACGATTTTACTTTAGGCTGGCGGCAGGGAGCGACTCCAGAATAAGTGCGCCTTTTCAGTGAGTAACGGCGTTTTTGCAGCCGAACTCGGTCCCGTCGCCCGCTACGGCACCTGATACGGATATAGATATTGCGCCACGAGGTTGGCGACGATCTGGTAGCCTCGGGCGTTCAAGTGCAGAATATCGACACCTGCGATCACCGTGCCGGCGGCGTGCGAGGTATTGTTCCCGCTGAAGTTTCGCTGTACGGTCAGCGTGCTTCCATTCACGCCCGTGACCAGAACACCTTCGGCATTTGCCCCGGTATCGATGACCAGGAACGTGCCGACGACCCATTGGATGTTGGGTGATGTGACAGTGATGTTGGTATCTGCCGGGCCAATGGAGTTTCCGAGGCTTGTATAAAAACCGACGGCGTGTAGCGAAGTCGGCACTTCATTCCGGCTGTAATCAGTGACGTCTGTAGCTTGTGTCGGATCGTAACTGTTCAACAGCGGCGTCCAGATATCCAGATAGTGCGTCCCATAGATCTTCGCCAGTGCGGCGTTATCGTCGACCGTGAACTGGTAACTGGGTCCGCCGGGCCATTCGATATCCCTGTTGGCTGTGAAGAGAGAAAGGACCAGGTAGTTCTGCCCGGGGGGAACGGTGGCAACCTGGGCGGCAAGGTCAGACACAATCCACGGTTCCACGTTGTAATCGTTCCGGCCCTCCCAAAAGACGGGAAGGTAACTGGCATAGGGAGTGTCGACGACAAACTGTGGACTCCCCGGCGCGCTGACTTCGACCCCTGCTGTGCTGGGTGTGAATGTGTAACTCCTGGAAGTGGAGTCATACGTGACCACCCCATGGACTCCCAGGATGGTGCCGGCGGTCCCTCCGGCCGGTCCTTTCACCGTGCACGGCTCGTAGCCTTGGGGGAAGGTAACTGTCACGCCGCCCGAGGCTGGAATGACCCCGCCCTCGACGGTGGCATAAGTCGGAATACCCCCCTCGCGCACACCGATTTGCGTGGAGGTATCTCCCCTGTTGCCCTCGTTCACGACAGGCAGAACAAGCATGGGCTCGAGCTCGCTGGGGTAATTTCCCACATCGAAACTGCCCTCATTCCCGTAGGTCAACGAATCGCCCCAGGCCACTATGCCGAAAGAGGACACGTTCGCGGAGATGCTGGTCTGAGCCGGCGTGAGGTCTGCCGAGTCTGTGGGGGTAAAGGTAACTGTCAGGGTCTGCGGTCCGACCGAATTAAAGATGGTCCCGGCGGGCGGCGAGTAGATGAAACTGCCCGCCGGTTCCGTCGCGATGCCCGGCACTGAGACCGTTGCGTTCAGTTGCCCTGAAGTCAGACCTACACCCACCGCGATGGGAAAGGCCGGCACCCAGGTGATCTGCGGCGTCGCCGGGGTGATGGTGATTGAGGCCGTGGCCGAGGCGCTTGTGTAGTCCACACTGTCAGTTGGCGTGAAGGTGACGGAAAGCTGCTGGGTTCCGGTGGTGAGCACGGTTCCGGCCGCCGGAGTGTAGGTGAATGTACCGGCAGTGGAAGCCGTGGCGCTGAGCTGGGCAGCGCCCAGCGCCGTTCCATAAGTGATGGCGGCGGGCGCGATCCACGAAATGGTGGGCGAGGCCTGGTTGACGGTGATCGAAATGGCGGCCGTGTTGCCCGTGTAGTCAACGCTGTCGGTTGGCGTGAAGGTCACGGAAAGCTGGTGGACTCCGGCTGTGAGCACGGTTGCCAGCGCGGGATTGTAGACGAACGTTCCGGGAACTGAAGCGATTGAGTCAAGCTGGGTGGCGCTCAGCGCCGTTCCATAGGTGATGGGCGCTGGCGGTGTCCAGGCAATGGTGGGCGTGGCCTGGTTGACGGTGATCGAAACGGCCGCCGAGGAAACTGCGTAGTCCACGCTGTTGGTTGGCGTGAAGGTGACAGAAAGCTGATGGATTCCGGCTGTGAGCACGGTTGCCGGCGCGGGATCATAGGCGAACGTGCCCGGCACCGAAGCGGTCGCGTCGAGCTGGGTTGCGCTCAGCGTCGTTCCGTAGGTGATGGGCGATGGCGGGGCCCAGGTAATGGTGGGCGTAACCTGGTTGACGGTCAGCATGACGCTCCAAGTCACCGTGCTGCTTGTGGCGCCAGTTCCGGTAGATGGCGTGAAGGTGACTGAAAGCCGCTGGAGCCCAGGGGGAAGTACAGTGCCCAGAGGCGGGTCGTATGAGAACGTTCCCGCTTCATTTGAAGTCGCATCCAATTGCGCCGCACTCAACGGAGTACCGAAGGTGATGGGCGCGGGCGTTGCCCAGGTAATCTGGAGTGGTGCTTTTCCGCCGCAGCTTGTGAGTGCAAGGCAGATCAACGCTAGCCCGGCAATCCTGGGCGCATGGGTGCAAAGGGCAGGAAAAGGCCAATTCAACATGGTCTTTGCTCTAACTATCCAGTCACACTGGGAGGCTCCGAATATTATGACGGATCTCGCCTATTTTTAACCTGAATTTTTATTTTACCCTTTGGATGCGAACCAATATACCCCATTCGTTCCGGTAAATGGTAACTTCGCAATCGCTATAGCCGCTCAAGAAAACTAGCGGCCACGCGCAGCGCGTTCTCAACGTCTATTTCGCGCACTGCTTCGTCGGGATGATGGCTGATGCCACCGGGGCTGCGCAGAAAGAGCATCGCAGCCGGCACCTTCGCGGCCATCACCATAGCGTCGTGGCCCGCGCCGCTGGGCATGCTTTTGGGCGGCAGGTCCAGCGCCTCCATGGCTTCGACGAGGAAGGCCGTCAGCCGCTCGTCCATGGGAACGGCGGGCTGATCCATCAAGCGTTTCGATTCGAGAGCAAGGCCCCGGCGATCGGCGATTTCGCCGGCACGCGCGAGCAGTGTTTCAAGAGCTGCGGCACGCGCAGGGTCGCTGGAATAGCGCAGATCAAGGCTGACGGCGGCCACGCCGGGGACAACATTGGCAGCGTTAGGTTCAATTTCAATTTTGCCCACGGTGGCAATCAGGCCTTCGGTATCCCGGGCAATCCGTTCGACGGCGGCAATCCACTCGGCTGCGCCGGCCAGTGCATCGTGGCGAAGATGCATGGGCGTGGTGCCGGCGTGATTGGCGTGGCCGGCGAACCGGAGACTCATGCGCGTCTGGCCCACAATATCGGTGACGGCAGCAACGCTTAGGCCCTCTGCTTCGAGAACGGGACCCTGCTCAATGTGAATCTCAAGCATGGCGGCAGTGTTTTGGTCGAGCGCGGCGTCAGCGATCCTCGCGGGGTCCAGGCCGTAATTGCGAATTGCGGATTCGAGGGTGATGCCGTCAGCGTCTTTAAGTGCCAGCAGTGCCGGATCAAAGCGACTGGCAACTGCGCGGCTGCCGATAAACGGCACCCCGAAGCGCACGCCTTCCTCTTCGCTGAATGCGATAACTTCAATCGCCAGCGGGTGCTTACGCTCTTTTGCGTTTTGGACCAGTTCCAGTCCGAGACAAACCCCCAGCACGCCGTCATAGGCGCCCGCATGGGGCACCGTGTCAACGTGAGAGGCAATGATGAGGCGTTTTCTGCTGGCTCCCTCCGGCTCCCACAATCCGCGCATGTTTCCAACCGCGTCAACCGTCACGCTCATGCCAAGTTCGGTCATTCGCTTTCGCAGCCGGTCGTGAACCGCGTGCATGGGCTCGGTGAGAAAGCGGCGCGTGATGCGGCCTGGCTCCTCGGTGTACTCGGCAAGCCTCAGGCATTCGGCGATTGCGTTTTGAGCGCGGCCCCTCATGCCCGCACCTGCTCTATGCCGCGCGGTACGCCTGAGTAGGCATCGGCTGAGAAGATCAATTCGCCACGCAGCCAGGTTTCGCGCACGCGTCCGCGGGCCTTGAGTCCAACGTAGGGCGAGAGTTTGTGGCGGAAGCGAAGGTCGGATTCGGAAATCGTCCACTCGGCCGCGTCGTCAAAGACTACGATGTCGGCGTCTGCGCCGGCTGCGAGCGCACCTTTGCGGCCTTCAAACCCCGCTAATCGCGCGGGCGCCGAGGCCATCCACTTTGCCATCGATTCGAGTGTTACTCCGCGGTCGTGCATCACGTTCCACACGGCGGGCAGCGCCAAGCCGAGGCTCGCGATTCCACCCCAGGCTTTGTCGAAGCGGCCTTCGTCGCGGCACTTCAAGGCCGGCGGGCATGGAGAGTGGTCGGTAGTAATCATGTCGATTGCGCCGCTTTCAAGCGCCTGCAAAAGCCGCTCGCGATTCTCGGCGTTGCGGATGGGCGGCGCGCATTTGTATTCCGTCGCGCCATCGGGAATCTCTTCTGAAGCGAAGCATAGATAATGGGCGCAAGTTTCAACGGTAATGGGAAGACCCTGCTTGCGCGCCGATTCCAGCAGCATCAATGCGGCGCCGGCGCTGGAAAGATGCACTACGTGAATGGGCGTTTGAAGTGCTTCGGCCAGTTCGATGAGCAGTGCTATCGCATCGCTCTCAGCCAATTGCGGCCGTGACGCCAGGTAGGTCGAATACTTGTGCCAGCCAATCTCAGCAGGGCTCAACCTCTGCGTAGCATCTTCGATCGGCCCCGCAACCTCGGCATGCGCCAGCAGCGGCAAGCCAGTTCCGCGCAGTTTATCCAGCGCGAGGCGCAGGTCGGATTCATCCACCCACGCGAAGCCATTAATGCCGGAGTGGATCATGAAGCACTTGAACCCTGGCACTCCCGCGCTTACCAGGCCGGGAAGGGAATCGGCATTGCCGCGCACCACACCACCCCACGCAGCCCAGTCGACCCATGCTTTGCCGTTCGCGGCGGCGCGCTTTGCTTCGAGCGCCTCGGCGTCGATGGTCTCGGGAACGCAGTTGAGCGGCATATCCACCAGAGTGGTGACGCCACCAGCGGCCGCTGCCTGCGTGGCCGTCTCAAAGCCTTCCCACTCGGTGCGGCCGGGCTCGTTGATGTGGACGTGCGTGTCCACCAAGCCGGGCATTACCACCAGGTCCCCGTAGTCATTCAATGTGGCGTCGGGAGGCACTTCGCTCCACGCACGCACAGAGGCAATCCGTTCGCCGTCAACCACAACCGTGGCCGGGCGAATGCCTTCGGAGGTAAGCACGCGTTGCGAGCGGAATGCCTGCGCCATCGTGTATCTAATTTCGCCGGTTGGGGATGCTTAGGGCAAGGAGTGGATTGAAGGGGATGCGCTTCTTACGCCCGCCTTTCGGGCTGAGATCCTACCGCGATTCTTACCCCAGGCTTGCGCCTGGGGCTACCTTCTCACGCCCCCTTCGCGGGCTCGGAGCGGGAAGAAATTAAAAACCATCGAAACCAGCGATCCCCCGGTCTCAGCCCCGCAGACGGCTCAGCAGGTCTTGCGGATGGACGGGCTTGGCGAGGATCTCAAACTCGTAGCCCTGGGCGCGAGCCTTCTCAAGCAGGTCAGCGGTAGCGGCCTGGCCTGAGAAGAGCAGGATCTTGATTCCCGGCCGTAGTTCTCGCATGCGAATGGCGGCATCAATGCCATTGAGGTCGGCCATGATCACGTCGGAAATCAGCATGTCTGGCTCAAAAGATGGAGCCAGTTCAAGAGCCTTCTCCCCGGAGTAAACAGCGCGCGCTTCAAAGCCACTCTGGTTCAGGATCATGGCCAGGGTGTCGGCGATGACTTTTTCGTCGTCGGCGACAAGGACTTTATGCTTCGTCTTCGTGTCTGTCATATTTTTTCATTAGGCGAGAACTTGACGGTGCGCGCGACTCTCCGCTCCAGAACCCTTTGGCCTAAGCCGGCACACATCGTTTTCCGAGCATCTATCCAGATGATAACTGAATGATAACCTTAAGTGGGATGTGCTTCTCAAGTTCTTGTTGACCCTGTCCGGAGCAGGAAGTTTTTAATTAATCATGCGGGGCAGGAAGTTCTTGTTCATCACCTCCAACTCAATTCATCTGAAATCAACGAAGTCGACTTAGACTTGCCAAGACCAGCCGGGTCATGGAACGATGGCGGAGCCGGACAGGGAAATACGGTTGCGACTCGCAGCCATAACCCGGGCGGCAATCCCCAATTTATACGCCCCAGTTTTCAGGCTTCGTTGCGGGGGCCTTTCAGGCGAAGCCAGCCATCAGACACACGGGTCCTCGCGCTCTTTGGGCGTGCTGCGAGCAACTTTGAGCAGCCGTAAAGCTATTGGAGAGAAATAGATGCAGGAAGCCGCAATCTCCAACCCGGCCACGGTTCCGGTTCCGGCCACCGAAGCCATCATTCGCGCAGAAAAGATAGAGAAGTACTATGCGCAGCCGAGCGAGAACCGGATCCAGGTGATTTCAGCCACGGATTTGAGCATCGTTCCGGGCGAAATCCTGGCACTGCTGGGGCCCTCGGGTTCGGGCAAATCCACCATGCTGCGGATGCTCACCGGGCTCTCAAGGCCTTCGGCGGGCGAGGTCTACTGGCACGAGAAACCCATCTCGCAGGCTGAGATCAACGTCTCCATCGTCTTCCAAAGTTTTGCGCTCTTCCCCTGGCTTACGGTGCTTGAGAATGTCGAGGCTCCGCTGCAGGCCCGCGGAGTGCCTCCGGATGAGCGGCGTGAACGCAGCATGCGCATGCTGGACACGGTCGGTCTTGACGGCTTCGAGGGTGCGTATCCCAAGGAGCTTTCGGGTGGCATGCGGCAGCGCGTTGGCTTTGCCCGCGCGCTGGTGGTTGAGCCCGAGGTGCTGTTTATGGACGAGCCGTTCTCGGCGCTCGATGTGCTGACGGCCGAGAACCTGCGCAGCGAACTTCTGGAGCTTTGGGCCAACAAGACCATGCCCACCAAGGCGGTCTTCATTGTGACGCACAACATTGAAGAGGCGGTGCTGCTGGCTGATCGCATCATCGTGCTGGGGCGCAATCCGGGCCACATCCGCACCGACTTCAAGGTGCAGTTGCCGCAGCCTCGCGACCGCAAATCAGAGGGGTTCACGCAACTGGTCGACTACATCTACAAGGTGCTCACGCGGCCCGACGTATCGCCCGACGAGGCGCCCGGTCATCAGCATCCCGGCCAGAAAGTGCGCGACCAGCGCCAGATGCATTACCAGATGCTGCCCCATTCAAGGCCGGGCGGCGTGGCAGGTTTGCTTGAGTTGCTGCTCGACAAGGGCGGCCGCGACGACATCTATCGGCTGGCCGACGACCTGGCCTTTGAGATTGACGACCTGCTGCCGATCGTGGATGCGGCGCAGCTGCTCGGTTTCCTGAAAGTAGAAGAGGGCGACGCCGTGATCACGCCTGCGGGAACGGAGTTTGCCAATTCAGAGATTCTGCGGCAAAAGGAGCTTTTCCGCGACGCGGCAGTGGGAAACGTGCTGCTGCTGAGACAGATTACGCGGGCCCTCCAATCCAAAAGCGATCACACCATTCCCGAGGAGTTCTTCCTCGACATGCTCGAAGAACAGTTCAGCGAGGAAGAGAGCCAGCGGCAGATGGAGACGGCGGTGGCATGGGGCCGCTATGCCGAGCTGTTTGACTTCGATGCAGCCCGGCGGCGCTTCTTGCTGCCCGATGCGCGGGATGAGGAGATTTCACCCACCGGGGAAGACGATTGAATATCCAGCAGACATTCGCGCGGTCGCTGGTCACCGCCCGCACTTCGCCCTTCGTTATCGACGTGGGTGTGGCCGCCTGCGGCCTGGCCATTTTCTTCGCCATTGTCAGCACCGGAAAGTACTGGCTCAGCAAGCCGGCTCCTATTGTCGAGATATCTCACTCCATCGGCGCGCTTCCCGTCTATGCTTTCTACTCCATTATCCGCATCGGGCTGGCTTACCTGCTCAGCTTGATCTTCGCCATCGCCTACGGGTACATCGCGGCCTACAACCCGCGTGTCGAGCCCTGGATGGTTGCGGTCCTTGACATCCTTCAGTCCATCCCGGTGCTCAGTTTCCTGCCTCCGGTCGTCCTCTTCATGGTGGCCCTGGTTCCCGGCCATCAGTTGGGCATTGAAATGGCTGTCATTCTGCTCATTTTTACCGGACAAGTGTGGAACCTCGCATTCAGCTTCTATTCATCGCTCAAATCCATTCCCCGTGAGATGACTGAAGCCTCGCGCATCTACCGCTATTCAGCTTGGCAGCGGTTCTGGCAACTGGAGATGCCTTTCGCCACCATCGGCCTGGTCTGGAACTCGATTGTCTCCGTCGCCGGTGGATGGTTCGCCCTGATCGCCTGCGAAATCTCCCCATTCGCCAATTACACCTATCAGCTTCCCGGCATTGGCAGCTACCTGCAGGTGGCCACCAACTCCGGTGATTACAAAGCGCTCATGTTCGGCATCGGCACCGTGATTCTCATTGTGGTGGCTACTGACCAGCTCATCTGGCGTCCACTAATTGCGTGGAGCGACAAATTCAAATTCGAACAGGTCGAGTCGGCCGATCGTGTCACTTCGCCCATCCTCGCGCTGCTGCGCCGTTCCAATCTGCTGGTTTCTCTTCCCGGCCGCTTGTGGACCAGCGTTGAGGAACCCATTTATCGCCGTCTCTCCCGCACCACGGAGTGCCGCATCGTCCACCCTGTCGACGAAGAGAAAAACACCAAGCCTTCTTTTGCACTCTGGACGCTGGCGGCTGCGGTAATGGCGGTAATCGCATGGGGCGCACTGCAGGCCATCGTCATGCTCAGAACGGTTACGTGGCCCGACATGAAGCTGCTTCTTGAAGGCGCCGCCGCCACCTTCCTGCGCGTCAACTCCGCCCTGCTTATCTCCGCTTTGTGGACCGTCCCCGTCGGCGTTGCCATCGGATTCAATCCACGGCTCTCACGCATCGTTCAGCCCACCGCCCAGGTGCTGGCCTCCATTCCCGCAACCGCATTTTTCCCCATCATTCTCATTGGTCTGGTGAAAATCGGCGGCGGGCTCGGCGTTGGTTCCATTGCGCTCATGCTGCTCGGCACTCAATGGTACATCCTGTTCAACGTCATTGCCGGCGCCATGTCCATCCCCTCCGACTTGCGCGAGGTCAGCTCTCTTTACCACTTCACGCGCTGGCAGCGCTGGACCAAACTTATCCTCCCCGGCATATTTCCCTATCTCATCACCGGCATGGTCACTGCCTCGGGGGGCGCATGGAACGCCTCGGTGTACGCCGAGTATTCCCATCTGAAAGACAGCACGCTCCAGACCATCGGCCTCGGCTCCGAGATCAGTTCCGCAACCGACAGCGGACGCTTCCCCATCATCCTTCTGGCCACCATCATGATTTCGCTGATGGTGGTGACGATGAACCGCCTGGTATGGCGCCGACTCTACCGCCTGGCCGAGACGCGATATAAACTCGAAGGTTAACCGGCTACGCGAAGGAGCCGGCGGTCGAGGCGGCTATGATTCGCGTCGGTCTTATCGGATTCGGACTTGCCGGGCGCGTCTTCCACGCTCCGCTGATCTCTTCAGTCGAAGGCCTCGAGCTGGCCGCAGCTCTTGAGCGCACAACCAACAAAGTTGCCGAGCGCTATCCCGGCATCGTGACCTACCGTTCGCTCGACGAAATGCTGGCTGACGCTTCGCTCGATCTGTTTGTCGTCGCCACTCCCAACGGCAGCCATTTTGAAGTTACAAGCCAAATTCTGAGCGCGGGCCGCAACGTGGTTGTCGACAAACCTGTGGCGATCACAACGGCTCAAATTGCTGAACTGATCCGGCTGGCGAAGGAGAAAGACCTGCTCCTCGCGCCATTCCATAACCGCCGGTTGGACAGTGATTTCCAGACGATTCAGAATCTTCTGCATGAAGGTTCATTGGGCTGGCTGGTCGAGTATGTATCGCGTTTTGACCGCTGGCGGCCGAACCTGCCCACAGACCGCCTTTGGAAAGTTGATCCAACCGCCGGGGGAGGCGCTTTGCTCGACCTGGGCAGTCATCTCGTAGACCAGGCGCTGGTGCTTTTCGGCAAGCCGCTTGCCGTATGCGCCGACGTCCGCTCGGAGCGCAGCCCGAACACCGCCAACGACTCATTTGAGATTCGGCTGCGTTACCACGATTTCATGGTCAAACTGGGGGCAAACAGCCTTACGCTTCCGCCATCGCTGCGCTTCCACCTGCGCGGTACGAGTGGCAACTACTGGAAGCATGGGCTCGATCCGCAGGAGGCAGCACTGGCTAAGCTGACGCGAATCGACGATCGAAAATGGGGACGGGAGCCGGCGGCGAACTGGGGCGTTCTGCACGTGGGAATCGACGGCGGCGAGGTGGCCAGACCGATAGAGCCGATTCCCGGCGACTACCGGCTTTACTACGCGGGCATCCGCGACGCGCTGCTGGGCAAAGTACCGGCTCCGGTCGCGGCTATCGATGCATGGCGCGGCTTGCGCATTCTCGAGTGGGCGATGGAGAGCCGGCAAAATCGCTGCGAGATCGTTTGCGACTGGAGCGAAGAACCTTTGTAGGCCCGGGCTCTTTCAGCTTTCGACTACTTCGTCTTCCCGCCAGGTTCTTTTTCAATCAACGGAACCCAGAACCGGAAGAGCGCGCCGTTTCCCGGCGTGCTGGTAACCTCGATTCCGCCGCCGTGCGCTGAAAGAATGGCGCGCGAGATCGCCAGGCCCATCCCCGATCCCTTGCGTGATTTGCTTCCCCGCCTGCCGCGGTAAAACTTCTCGAAGATCAGCGGCAGATCGACGGCATCGATTCCGGGGCCGTTGTCTTCCACACTGAACTCGAGGCGATCGCCAACTCTTCGGCAGCTGAGGCCAATGCGGCTGCCCGGCGGTGAATATGCGGCGGCGTTTTCAAGCAGGTGACTGAGCACGCGGCCCAGCAAATGCGGATCGAACCACGCCGGCTTCTCCTGGCCGGGTTCCCCCAGGCTCTCGTTTGCGATACTGATGCGATGCGAGGCGAGAGCTTTACTCAGCCCCTCGACCGCCTGGTCGAGCAGGACGCGCGGATGGTGCGGTTCTAAGTGAACCTGCACCACTTTGGCATCGATCTCTGCCATCTCCACGGCTTCGCCTATCAGCAGGCTGAGCCGCGAGGCCTCTTCATCGATGATCGCCGCCAGGTCCCGTCGCCCAGCGGCGTCGAGAGCTTCGCCGGTTTCGTGCAGTGTTGTCGCGGCCGCTCGGATCGAGGTGAGCGGAGTGCGCAGTTCATGAGTAAGTGAGTCGATAAGCGCCGATCGCAGCCGCTCGCCCTCGCGCGCCGCCTCCATTCGCGCGGTGGCCTCAGTGGCTACGGCCCGGGCCACGGCAATCGCCACCTGCGCACTAACGGCCGTTGCAACCTCGCGCGACAACGCATCTGGCTGCCACGACAGCGCGCCCACCGCCCGCAGTCCCAGGCTCAACGTCATGGTGACATACCCGCCAAATGAGGTGAGCGTAGGGTTCATACCCACGGCCGTCGCCATCATTGAGGCCCGCACGCTGGCCGGAATCTCCGCGACCGACGCGTAAAACTGCTCCTGGTCGCAGACGTAAAGAATCACCCCGTTCAGCGAAAACACGCGATCGATGAAACGCGGCAATTCGCGGATGAGCTGGTCGGCATCTTCGCACAGCATCATCTCCTGGCTCAGCGCGTAGAGGCGCTCCACATCGGCCTGGCGCTGCTCGGCTTCGCGGCTCTCGCGACGGGCCCGTTCTGCTACGCGCCCCACGATCAAGCAACTTGCCAGGAAGCAGGCCATGGCCACCCATTGCTCGGCGCCGGCCAGATACAGCGTCCGAAACGGGGGCAGAAAGAAGTAATCGAAACAGAGGGCGCAAAGCGCGGCCACGTAGAACGAGAGCCGCATGCCGGCCTGGGTCGCCGCAAACACCACCAGCACCAGGAAGACGATGCCGGCAGTAGTGGAATCGGCGTGCAGCCAAACCAGCAAAGCCGCAGCCGCAAGCGCAAGTGCCGAGGCTCCGGCCCACTTCAAAGCCCTTTCAAATAAGCCGGGTATCTTCATTTCTTCCTCTCGGGAATCATACGCGTGCTCCCGGATGATGTAATCTTCGGGATGAAAGAAGAAAGCCATGCCTGGGAGAATTCTGGTAATTGACGACGAGCCGCAGATCACGCGGGTGCTGCGCGCCGCGCTGTCGGCTCAGGGGTACGACATACGCACAGCCAACGATCCTGAAGAAGGCCTGCAGGTCTTTCGCGATTGGCCGCCGGACCTGGTAATTACCGACCTGATGATGCCGGTGATGAGCGGGGTGGAGGTTTGCCGGGCCATCCGCCTGAATGGCGAGACACCCATCCTGGTGCTATCGGTCCGCGACCACGAGCGCTCGAAAGTTGAGGCCCTCGACGCCGGCGCCGACGACTATGTGACCAAGCCATTCAATATCCAGGAACTCCTGGCTCGCGTGCGGGCACATCTGCGCCGCGCTCCAGAGCGGGGTACATCGGCCATCGAGACAGGCGATTTTGTGGTTGACGCCAACTCCCACAGCATCACGGTGCAGGGCAAGCCGATTCATCTTACCCCCAAGGAATTCGATCTGCTGCTGCATCTGGCACGGTATGCGGGCAAGGTGATTACGCATCGCGCCCTGCTGACCGCTGTGTGGGGTGCTCAATCGGCGCACCAGCCTGAGTACCTGCGCGTGTTTGTGGGGCAGCTCCGCAAAAAGCTCGAAAACCAAACCGGGCGCCAGTACATCCAAACCGAGCCGTGGGTGGGTTATCGTTTCATTCCCGAAGGCTGGACAAGTAACCAGGAATAACCCCCGTCCGCCAATCGCGATCAGAGGCCCCCGCGCGTCGATTGCCGACAGCCGAGCTCCGATTTAATTGCGCCGGAAAGCCTTGTTTTCCACGGCTTTGTGCGGACTCGGCCCGCCTCTTTATAAATTCTTTAGGAAAGCCTTTCGGGACTCAAATCTGCGCTCAGCAACAATCGATTTCGGCATGTCGTTTTGTGGCAAAACGAGCCCTGCGCGTGCCTGGCACCTGGTGTGTTATTGGGCGATCGCAGGCCGAAGCGTCAACAAACCTTCCGCCTGCAATCTGCCCTCGCGATCTCGTCGGAGTTTTTTGAATGCAAGATGCATTGATGCTGCTTTTCACAGCCGTTTTCTTTTGCGTGGCCTTTCTCTACGTCAAGGCCTGCCAGAAGTTGAGGTAATCCCATGCACTTTGACTTTGTGACCGCTGCCGCTCTGGTAATTTCCGTCCTGTTGTTGGGTTACCTGACTCTCACCCTGCTGTTCCCGGAGAAATTCTGAAATGTCGGCCAATGGCTGGTTGAAGTTTGCCATTTTCTCTTTGGTCCTGCTCGCCACAACGCCCCCGGTGGGAATCTACCTGGCGCGCGTGTTTGAAGGCGAGCGAACCTGGCTCGATCCGCTGCTCAGGCCCATCGAGCGGTTTCTTTACAAAACCTGCGGCGTCAACCACGAGAAAGAGATGAACTGGCGCCAGTACGCCTACGCGGTGCTAGGTTTCTCGGCGGTCACCATGGTGCTGACCTACGCGCTTGAGCGCCTACAGGCCTGGCTGCCATGGAATCCTCAGCACCTGGCCAACGTTGCAAACGATCTGGCATGGAACACTGCCGCCAGCTTTACAACGAATACAAACTGGCAGTTCTACACGCCAGAGAGCACCATGAGCTATCTCACCCAGATGGCTGGCCTGGCCACGCACAACTTCTGGTCGGCGGCTGTCGGCATCGTGGTTGCCATCGCTTTCATCCGCGGCATCAAGCGCACTACTACGAGCACTATCGGCAACTTCTGGGTCGACGCAACCCGGTGCCTGCTTTATGTCCTGGCGCCCGCGTGTCTCGTTTACGTTCTTCTGCTGGTGGCCTCAGGCGTGCCGCAAAACCTGCACCCTTACACCCAGGCCCATCCGCTCGAACAGCCTTCGCAGACGCAGACCATCGGCCAGGGTCCGGTAGCTTCGCAGGAAGCCATCAAGATGCTGGGCACCAATGGCGGCGGCTTCTTCAACTCCAACAGCGCCCATCCCTACGAGAATCCCACGCCTTTCTCGAATTTCCTGCAGATGCTTTCCATCTTCATTATCCCGGCGGGGCTCACCTTCACGCTGGGACGCATGACCGGCTCGTCGGGCCACGGCTGGGCTGTCTTCGGAGCCATGTTCCTGCTCTTCGCCGCGGGCTTCACGGTTTGCTACTGGGCTGAATCGCACCCGTACAACGTGCTTCACGGCGCCGCGCAAACCGGCAGCGCCACGGCTCCCGCGGGCAACATGGAAGGCAAAGAGGTGCGCTTCGGCATCGCCGATTCGGCCTTGTTTGCCACCATCACTACCGACGCCAGTTGTGGCGCCGTCAACAGCATGCACGACAGCTACACGCCGCTGGGTGGCATGGTTCCGCTTTCGAACATCATGCTCGGCGAGGTGGTCTTCGGAGGTGTCGGCGCCGGACTCTACGGCATGCTGATCTTCGTCGTGCTCTCTGTCTTTATCGCCGGACTCATGGTGGGACGCACGCCCGAGTATCTGGGCAAAAAAATCGAAGCCTTTGACGTGAAGATGGCCATGCTCTACGCGCTCATCTTCCCGCTAATTATTCTTACGTTCTCCGCGATTTTTGTCCTTTTGCCGGTCGGAGTCTCGGCCACCAACAATCCCGGCCCGCACGGATTCTCCGAGATCCTCTACGCCTTTACCTCCGGCGCAGGTAATAACGGGTCTGCTTTCGCGGGGCTGGGGATGAACTGGTCGGGACCGAACTGGTGGTGGAACATCGCGATGGGTTTCGACATGCTCATCGGCCGCTTCCTGATGATGATTCCCGTGCTGGCGCTGGCAGGCAACCTCGCATTGAAAAAGAGCGTGCCGCCCTCACCAGGAACCTTCCCGGTGAACACCTCGCTCTTCACGGTGCTGCTGGTGGGCGTGGTGCTCATCGTCGGCGCGCTTACCTTCTTTCCCGCATTGAGCCTGGGGCCGATTCTGGAGCACTTGCTGCTCAAGTCGGGAACGCTGTTCTAGGGACTGAGGGATTAAGGGACTGAACGACTCTGCACAAACCCGCTGACGGCTGAAGGCTGAAAGCTGAGAGCAAAGAAAACATGGCTGAAAAAACGAGTCTTTGGAATACGCAAATCATGGGCCAGGCGCTGATCGATTCGGTGCGCAAGCTCGATCCACGCGGCATGGTGAAAAACCCGGTGATGTTCGTGGTTGAGGTGGGCAGCGTGCTCACCACCGCGCTGCTCATCGACAACACCGTTCATCATCGCGCCGGGTTCGGCTTCAACCTGCAGATCACGCTCTGGTTGTGGTTCACGGTTGTTTTTGCCAACTTTGCCGAGGCTATGGCCGAGGGACGCGGCAAGGCCCAGGCCGACACGCTTCGCAAGGCCAAGGGCGAAACCATCGCCAAGCGATACAAGGTCGACGGCGGCTTTGAGGACGTCGCCAGCGGATTGCTCCGGGCCGGCGACGTGATTTACGTATCCGCCGGAAATTACATCGCGGGCGACGGCGAAGTGATTGAGGGCGTGGCATCGGTTGACGAGTCGGCAATTACGGGTGAGTCGGCTCCCGTGATTCGCGAGGCCGGCGGAGACCGTTCGGCCGTCACCGGCGGCACCAAGGTGCTCTCTGACTGGATCAAAGTGAAGATCACTTCGAATCCCGGCGAAACATTCCTCGATCGCATGATCGCGCTCGTCGAGGGCGCAACACGCCAGAAGACGCCGAATGAAATTGCGCTCAGCATTCTGCTCTCGGGATTGACCATCATCTTCCTGCTGGCAGTGGTTACGCTGCAACCCTTTGCGATTTACTCCAAGGCGCCGCAAACCATTTTCGTGCTGGTGTCGCTGCTGGTGTGCCTTATTCCCACTACCATTGGCGGCCTTCTTTCTGCGATTGGTATTGCGGGTATGGACCGCCTGGTGCAGTACAACGTATTGGCCATGAGCGGCCGCGCAGTTGAAGCTGCGGGCGATGTGAATACGCTGCTGCTCGACAAGACGGGAACCATCACGCTGGGCAATCGCCAGGCGACGGAGTTCTTGCCGGCTCCCGATGTGAGCCATGAGCGGCTCGCCAACGCAGCACAGCTTTCATCGCTCTCTGACGAAACACCTGAGGGCCGTTCGATTGTGGTGCTGGCCAAGGAAAAATACAACCTGCGCGGCCGCGACCTCGCCGGCACGCATACCGAGTTTGTTCCCTTCACCGCGCAGACGCGCATGAGCGGCGTGAATCTGCCCGGCACGCGCATTCGCAAGGGTTCGGTGGACGCCATTGCACGCTTCCTCGAGGAGCAGGGTTCATCACTACCGCAAAAAGTGCGCGAAAACGTTGAAGAAGTGGCGCGGATGGGCGGAACACCGCTGGTAGTGGCTGAGAACTCGACGGCACTCGGCGTGATTCATCTGAAAGATATCGTCAAGGGCGGTCTCAAAGACCGGCTGGCGCGGCTGCGCGCCATGGGCATCCGCACCATCATGATCACCGGCGACAACCCGCTGACCGCGGCGGTGATTGCGCGCGAAGCCGGCGTGGACGATTTTCTGGCCGAAGCCAAGCCCAAAGACAAGATGGACCTGATTAAGCGCGAACAGGGCAAGGGCAAACTGGTGGCTATGACTGGCGATGGTACCAACGACGCCCCCGCGCTGGCGCAGGCCGATGTGGGCGTGGCTATGAATTCTGGCACGCAAGCCGCAAAAGAGGCCGGCAACATGGTCGACCTCGATTCGAACCCCACCAAGCTGATCGAGATCGTCGAGATCGGCAAGCAGTTGCTGATGACCCGTGGCGCGCTCACAACATTTTCGATCGCCAACGACGTGGCCAAATACTTCGCCATCATCCCGGCCATGTTCATGGCCTTCCCTGGTCTGGAAGTGCTCAAGGCACTCAACATCATGTATCTGCATTCGCCGGAGTCGGCGATTCTGTCGGCCGTGATATTCAACGCCATCATTATCGTGGCGCTGATTCCGCTGGCGCTCAAAGGCGTGAAGTACGAGCCCAAAGCCGCTGACGTGCTGCTGCGCAATAATCTGCTGGTCTACGGCGTTGGCGGCATCGTCATTCCGTTCATCGGCATCAAGGCCATCGATATGTGTCTTGTGGCATTGCACCTGGCGTAGGGAACTGAAAGCCGACAGCGGAGAGCTGAAGGCTGTTTTATCGAGGAGATTCGATCGTGCATTCCGGTTCAAGTACATTGGCAGCTCACGAAGATTCGGCACATAAGCCCGCAAATATTCAGGGAGGGCCAAGCGTGCATTCGGTATGGAAGACTGCGATTCTGTTTACGCTCGTCACCACCGTGCTGCTGGGCATCGTCTATCCGCTGGTGATGGCCGGCATTGCCGGGTTGTTGTTTCCGCACCAGGCCAACGGAAGCCTGGTTCTGCGCAACGGCCAGGTGATCGGCTCTGAGCTTATCGCGCAGAGCTTTACCTCCGACAAGTACTTCCATCCCCGGCCTTCGGCTGCCGGCAACGGCTACGACGCCACCAGCTCAAGCGGAACAAACCTGGCGCAATCGAATGCCAAGCTGGCTCAGCGTATCCAGGGCGATATCGATGCTCTCCAGAAGCAGAATCCGGGCAAGCCGGTGCCCATCGACATGGTCACCACTTCGGGCTCGGGACTCGACCCCGACATCACGCCCGACAACGCATACTACCAGGCGCCCCGCGTGGCCAAAGCCCGCGGCGTCTCCGAAGATAAAATCCGCGAGCTTATCGGCCAGCACATCACCCAACGCCAGCTTGGCCTTTGGGGCGAACCCAGAGTAAATGTGCTGGAACTGAACCTCGCGCTCGACCAGATATCGAAATAGCAACGCGGCTCCCCAATACCAAAAACAAATGCGGGAAGGGCAGACATGCCCTTCCCATTTTTTCTTTTCGATAACCCAAAATTGTTATTGCCTGGATTTGGGCCGGCCCGGTATGGTTTCTTTCGGAGGATTTCCCTATGAACCGACGCAAAATGCTTTGGGGCTCCGTGATCGCCGCCGGAACGTTCGCAACCGGACTATGGATTGCACAAGGACAGCCGGCGCAGAACGTGGGCGGAAGGCACCCAAATCTGGCAGCCGCGCAGCGCCTTACCGCGCAGGCTTACGAGAAGATCACCACCGCTCAGCAAGACAACGAGTGGGATATGCAGGGTCACGCGGCGCATGCCAAGGATCTGCTGGATCAGGCAAATAAGGAGCTCAAGGCCGCAGCCGAAGCCGCCAATCATCACAAGTAACTTCACAGCGTCAATCAGCAAGAAATGAAACGGCGTCCCGAGGGACGCCGTTTTTGCGCTGCGCGCAGGACTAATTAGCCAGGATCGCCCGATACCGCACCTTGTTCTTCTTTACCTTCTCAATGGCCTCATTGGCCTTGTTCATCGGAAAGAGTTCGGTGGTCGCTTTCACGCCATGCCGCGCGGCAACGTCGAGCATTTCGCGTATCCGGTGCGGCGGGCCGATTGGGCTGCCACTGATCGACCGCAGCCCCGAGATGAGCGGAAATGCCTGCACTGCAACCGGCGATGGCGGAACGCCTACAAAGCATAACGTTCCCAAGGGCCTGAGCGCCGACAGATAAACGCCCCAGTCCTGGTCTGCATTCACTGTAGTCAGAATAAAGTCCAGCTTGCCGGCCACTTCTTTCATCGCTTTTGATTCGCGTGAATTCACAAAGTGGTGTGCGCCCAGCGCCCGCACTTCTTCTTCTTTTCCGGCCGATGACGAAAACGCTGTGACTTCAGCGCCGAACACCCGCGCAAACTGGATGGCGATGTGCCCCAGCCCGCCGATGCCCACCACGCCAACGCGCGAGGTGGGGTTAATGCCGTGGGTCCGCAGCGGGTTGTAGACCGTAATGCCGCCGCACAACAACGGCGCAGCATTCTCACTCTTCAAAGCATCGGGAATCGGAAACACGAACCGCGCATTGGCCCGCACACGGTCGGCATAACCCCCGTTGCGGTGAACGCAGGTGGCCTCCGACTCCGCACAAAGGTTTTCCATTCCCTTCACGCACCACTCGCAGGTGCCGCAGGAATTCGATTGCCATCCCAGCCCTACGCGCTGGCCGGCTTCCAGCGACTTTACATCGCTGCCCACCGCCGCAACCGTTCCCACAATTTCGTGCCCGGGAATAAACGGATACTGGCTGATTCCCCAGTCGTTGGAAATCAGGTGCAGATCGCTGTGGCAAATGCCGCAGTGGGTGATCGCAATCTCCACTTCCTGCGCGCCCAGCTTGCCCGGGTCGTAGTGATACGGCAAAAGCTCTGCGCCCGCTGCATGTGCTGCAAGTCCTTGAATTTGAGCCATGTTCGTCTGGAGTCCTTACTGGCAGGATCTGTTCGCAGGCATTGCCGTGTTTACCTGAAACGGCATATATGCATGCGCTCAATCCACGCTCGTTGTTCCCCCGGCTGGGCCCGATTCTCATTCCAGGGGATGGTCGCTCAGTTGCTCTTCACCCAGGTTGTATTTCCGCTTCGAACTTCAATAAAATTGCAGGGGCGGACTCAACTGTGACCCGGTTCAATTGAAGTAAAGTATAAGTCCGCGGCCATTACTAGTTTAACCCGCCCCCCGGGTCGATATGCACATTCAGAATTTGAAACCCGCTTAACAATCCCCCTGCCGGCGCATCGCCCGCCACCTCCGCCGATTCTCCATTCAGGCTTATGTCTTCTGAATTTCGCACCGGCTCAAGTGCATTTGCCATTGAAAGCGGCACGGCCGCGAGCGTTTCGCCGTTCCAACCCGCCTGTGTTTCCGGCGCCAGGATCGATACATAAATGCGGTCTGCCGAATGCGTTCGCCGCGCACGCTCCAGCACGCTCTCCATGGTAGCGGCCCGGGGAGCAAGTTTGGGCTGATTCAGTGTCCGATCCAGCGTTGCCGCGTCTGAAACCAGCAGCCTTACGTTGCCGCTCTCCAACCGCTCGGGCAGCTTGATTTTGATTCTCACGTTCCGCTCCGCCTGCTGCCATGGACGCAGTGTTGCTTCAACTTCCACGGTGTCGCCCGCGTGCACCAGGTCGCTTGAAACCAGCCTTGCCGACGCCAGCGCCACCGAAAGCCGGCGTGGAATGGCCTCAACGTGCAGGTCAACCGAGCGCACCAGGCCCCGCCGTTCGCCATTGGTGTAAATGGCGTTGAAGCGCGCGGCCGCCTCAGCCGCCACCAGCAACTGCGCCGAACTTGCCTCACCGCCCGAGGCCCACGAATCGACCGGGACCGGCGGAAATTCGTCGAGGTCAATTGTTCCCGTCACGTGGTAACTCATTTCCGATGTGCTTTCGTTGCGCTCGAGCAGGGCCTCGTACAGCACCACTTCCATAGCCTGCGGCGTCAGGTCGGGCTGATCCAGAATCTCCACATTCACTTTGCCGGGAGTCCCTGCGCCATCCACCGTAACGTGCATTGGAATCATGCGCGCCATTTGGCCCAGCACTCCACCGATCGCCGACTCACGATCCTCAGTGAAGGTGCCTACCACGGCGCCGGTATTGATGATTTTGAAGGCATTCAGCGGGGAAGCCAGCGTTGTCACCACTTCTGCCGTGGTCATGGGCAGCGAAACCGGCCCCGACTGCAGAACCGGATGGCCGCACGCCAGCAGTTGTTTGGGGTCGATGTAGGTCACGGTGCAGGTGGCTGAAATCTCCAAATCGCCGCGCACCAGCAGAGCGCTGATTGCCGACCCAGGCTCGAGCGCATTCTCTGCGTTCTTATCCGGCACATCGCCGGTCTTGCTCTCGCCCATCCCTCCCGCTGCTACGGTCTCGAGGCCCGGTAATTGCACATGGCTTCGCCAAAGCGCAATCGCCTCCGGGTTGAATCCACTCATCACCAGCGGCGTTTCCATTGGCTGCATCTGCAATCCGGCTTCGGAAAACGCTGCCTGTTCTGGGCCTTTTAGTTCCCTTGTTCCCTCGCTCCCTTGGTCCCTGTCAACAGACCCCTGATCCCTGACCCCTGATCCCTGCGCGGGCAGCTCCTTGACCTCAAGCATCTGCGCAATGGGTGTAATGCCCGCAATGGGTTCCTTGCTGAACTGCCCGATTCGGTACGAGAGCGATCCCAGCAGTTTGTCGCCCACATAAACCGGGCTGCCGCTCATCCCTTCAACGACTCCGGTGTATTCCGGTTTGGCTCCATGCAAACGCGCCAGAATCAGATCCTGACCCGGCCCACGGGCTCCGCGCAGGATGCCCAGAATCTCCACCTGCATCGGCTCCGGCCTGGTGCCTTCAAACACCGTCCATGCCGTCGCCATCAGACCGCGGTGCACCTGGCTTAATGGGAAGAACCCGCCGGTGCTTGGAGGTGGTGCGTCAATGTCTCTTGCGGCTGCGCCGTTCTTTGCTGCTGCGCCGTTCTTTGCTGCTGCGCCCAGCACCCGCGTTGGCGACGTTATCGCACACAGAATCAGGGTTGCCGCGGCCCATTTCATCCAAAATGCCCCCAGCTCGCTGCCGGCCCGTCTCCGAGTTTCCATAACGACGATTTCCACGTCTATAGAGTACAGTGGCGGCCTTATCCTCAGCCGCACGGGAATTCGCCCGAAGCTGACACCGGGCCGCTCAAAGGTCTATTCTTCTCAACACTGAGGTCGTCATGACAAACGCACGCCAATCCCCATCGGCACCCCTTCTCATCCGCAGATATCTCCCGCTCCTGGGGTTTGCTGTTTTTGCGCTTACTCCCCTGCGCCCCGCATTGAGCCAGACCCCCGACCCCTCACAGAATCAGCAGCAACCGGCGCAGCAGCCCGCGCAGCAACCGGCGCAGCAGCCCGCGCAGCAGCCCGCGCAGCAGCCGGCGCAGCAGCCTGCGCAGCAGCCTGATCAGACTGCCACGCCCGATGCCGGAGGTCCAGGAGCCGACAACGGCGTAATCGCCATCCCCAAGAAGGCCCCAACCGATGAGCCTCCGCCGGCCCCCGCGCCACCGGAGCCCAAGGTCAAGAATCCCGAGGGAATGGGAAACGTCACCCTCCATGTGGATGTGCCTGAAGTTACGGTCGATGTGGGCGTATTGCTGGAGAAGACCGGCCAGTTCGTTCCCGGCCTCAAGCCAACCAACTTCCGCGTTTACGAAGACGGCGTGGAGCAGAAGGTTGAAGGCTTCAAGCGCATCGAAGCGCCCATTACTGCGCTTTTGCTCTGCGAATATGCCGCCCGCGGATGGGGCTTCAGAATAAACATGCTCAACGCCGCCTGGAACTTCACTGAGCAGTTGCGTCCCCAGGATTACATTGCGCTGGAGACCTTCGATCTCAAGACTCACATCGATGTGGACTTCACCCAGGACCACCGCGAGATCCAGCAGGCTGTCCAGGAACTGGCCCAGGAATCCTATGCGCCGGCCACCTTCAGTGAGACCAATGTCTTCGACGCGCTTTACGATGCTCTGGACCGCCTCGACCGCATCCAGGGGCAGAAGTACATCATCCTTATCGCCACCGGGATAGACACATTGTCGAAGCTCACCTTCGATAAAATCTACAAGCGCGTGAAGGAATCGCGCGACATTACGATTTACGCCGTTTCAACTGACGGCCTGGCGGAGGAGTTGAGCAGCGGACGCGGCATGGGCGGCGCCATGCGCGACATGACTTTTCTGCAAGCCGACAATGAGATGAAGACCTTTGCCCAGACCACCGGAGGGCAGTGGTTCAAGCCCGTCTTCCAAGGCGAATTGCCTGACATGGTGCGCAACATCAATTCCAACATCCGCGCCAAGTATGAACTGATTTACAGGCCAACCAATCCCAAACAGGATGGCACCTTCCGCAAACTGCAGGTGAAACTGGTCGACGATGAGGGTCAGCCGCTGCGCATGCAGGATGAGAAACACAAGCCATTGAAATACGACATCATCGCCCGCGATGGCTATCGCGCCAAGCAGGAAGTGGAATAGTTGCGGCGGCTCCCCATACAGGCATTTCTCATGGGAAGATAAGTGCCACAGTTTCAGGGCTGGACCGTGAAACTGTGGCGGGGGTACGCCCGCCACTCCCCGCTTCCCTCGATGTGGAACCCTGCGATTATCCCGTGATTGTCGTCACCTCTCAAGCCATTGCCCGGGCGCTATCATCATCAAGCGAAAGGCCCCTTTGCTTACGGCCCACGGTTCTCCTCATGGAGCCGCCGGTATCCGGGCCCAAATACTTTTTCGAGGTGGAGAATGGGATTCGTTCTGACTATGTGGACTCTCTGGGGTGTTGTCCTACTGCTTTTTGTTGCTGCAAGAGTTTATTCATCGAGCCTCAGCCGCGACGAAGACGATCAACTGATTCTCCAGGATTCATCCGGCATCCTGAAGGCCGAGCAGGCTGTCATCATAGGCAAGATCAACAAGTTCAAGCCGATTCAAATGACAGCGACCTGGGCGCTTGCCCTGGGTACGCTTTTCGTGATCGCCTACTACGTCCACGACATGGTCAGCCAGTTCAAATAACTGGTTAGCCGGGAGTTTTTGCACAACACATAGCGGCCGCTGGGCGTGCGGGCTCAACCTGCGTTTTAACCTGCAGCAGGCGGCCGGGCCCATGCGCCCGCTTGCGTCCCACGCGCCCGCCGCATATAGATGGCCGGTCAGCCTTACGGTTCAATTCGGAACCGCAGGACTTGTCCTCACCCCATAGGCAGTTTCGGCGATAGATATTTTCAGCGAGCCTGCACACTTACCGGGGACCCGGTCGCCCTATCTAGTCCCGGGGCTCACACATACTTCGGCTACACGATGGCGCCAGACGACCAAAGGCCATTCCAGGCGGGCAAAGGCCTTTTGAGGGTCGTTCTAGCCGATGATGTTCAGGTGCATCAGGATGTCGCGCACGTAGTAAATGAGCACCACGGCGGACATGGCCACCACCAGCAACTGCGCCGCTTTCAGCACCGGTTCTACTTTGTGCACTTTTGCGATGATCGTGGCCTGCTGGATCTTCTCGTGTTCGAAGGAGTCATCCAGAAAGATCTGATCTTCTTCATCGCGGGTCAGGCTCGACCGGTAAATATAGAGTGCGGCCGTCACCACGACGAACGCCGCCCAGGCCGTCCACATGACTGGAACCAACGTCATAACCCACCTCCCGGAACCTTGCGAAGGCCCCGAGTGCCGCTGGGTCCGCGATAGTCTTTTCGTCCCGGACCCGAGGGCAGGGAGCCATCCGGTTGAACATCATAGCCCCGTTTAGATACCGTTGTCCCATTCAAAGTGCCTTTTTTGGCTCATTTTCACGTAATCGACTGGTCTGGCAGCGCAATACCAGTCGTTTGGCCGGTCTCGATTCTGCGACCCCGAAGTGCGCGAAAGCATCAAATAGCGGTAAGGATGCCACCTTCGGGCTTGCATAGCGACTCAACGCACAGATACTCTTGAAGGAACGGCATTCAGATCGACCCAAGGGAGAGACCATGGCTACCGTAACCACAACGCCGACCGAACAGGAAACCACGAAAAAAGCGCCGCTCACGCTGACGCCCCAGGCTATCGCAAAGGTGCGCGAGATTATGGCGACGCAGGACCCGCTTCCCGCCGGGCTGCGCATCGGCGTGGTTGGCGGAGGCTGCTCCGGCTTCCAGTACTCCATGGCCTTTGAGAATCAGAGCGGCATGATGGACAAGGTCTTCAGTTTCGACGACCTCAAAGTTTTCATCGACGCCACGTCGCTGATGTACCTGAACGGCTGCATTGTTGATTACGTCGAAACTCTTGAGGCCGCCGGCTTCAAGTTCGAGAATCCCCAGGTGAAGTCGACCTGTGGCTGCGGCTCCTCGTTCAGCGTGTAATTCGCTTCGGTCTTCGATCAAGCAGAAAAGCCTGCCCTCGTCGGGCAGGCTTTTCTGCGTGTGCGCCTCTTCGCTCTATTGCTGCGGATGGCCGGCAATTTCGGAGTTGGAGTCTCCGGTCCCGGGCCTGCGCTGGCTGCTCCAGCTCTCTCCCGCGTCAATAGAGCCAGATCGCCGGAAGAGCATCGTAGTCCGGCGGATTCCACTCCGTTCCCATGTTGTTGTCGGTAATGATCTGTGCTCCCCGCGTTCGCTCCGCCAGGCTTGATTTCGACTGAAGACAGCCTTGCGGCGTGTCCAGCTGATCCTCATCGGCCAGATGAACCACTCGATCGAGGGCGGTGGCCTGTGCCGGATCCGACAGGTCGAATTCCGGCGCGCCCTCTATTCGGTAATTGCTCAGAAAATTCCGCCAACTCTCCTTTTCGAGCCGTAACTGCCTGTCGCTTACCGCCAGAAAGCTTGAGACGAGCAATGCTTCCCGGAATTCGGAAATCCCCGTGGCAATGACGGCGCGCGACCAGGTTGTGTTGTAAAAGAAAATCCCGTCAGGATTCAGGTGCTGATGCGCCAGTTGCAGAAATTCCCTTGAAAGCAGATTCGTGTTGTTTGCGCGCCAGTTGTAGCTCGTGTTCATTACAATCAGATCGAAATGCCTGTCTTTGTTGGCCACAAGCCAGCGCCGCCCGTCGTCGATAACTATATTTACCTTGGGATTATGCAAAAGGCCTGCGACTTCAGCGTGCGCCGCGATCAGCGGCAGATAACCGGGGTTGATCTCGACAATCGTGAAATCCTGCACTCTGGGATCGTTCGCTATCACCTCCGCCCATGACCCCGACGAGAGTCCGATCATCAGTACATGCTTTGGCGTCTTTGCCATCGCCAACACGGCGAATAGGCGGTACATGTAGTTGGAGTCGCGAATCAGTCCAGTATTAAAGCGCCCATCGTACATTCCGCCCCCGAATACCGTCTCGGTCGGGTAATTGAGCCCGTATATGCCGTTGTAAACCGCAATCACTCCGCTTCTGTTTTCTACCAGGGCTGAAAACCTCATTGCTCGCGCATAATTCCCCTTGAACATGAGCCGCTCATACATGCCTGAGAACAAGGGATGGGAGGCAAACGCCAACAACACGCAGACTCCGCACTCGGCCGCAAACACCGCTCTGCGCATCTTCCAGCCTGAAAACGCTGCGAAGACCAGCGCGACGGCCAACCCCATGCACAGCAGATAAACAGATGTGAGCTGGGTTGACCAGTGATCCATCACCACGAATCCAATGAGAAAACTGCCCAGCGTCGATCCGATGATGTTGCTCAGATACAGCAGGCTCACGCTCTTACCCACATTCCGGGTGGGATCGATGGCCGCGTGGGCCAGCAGTGGAAACGCCGCCCCCAGCAGTGCCGCCGCCACAAACACTTCTGCAAACGGCGTCGCCGGAATATGACTCAACCACAGCATCAGTCCCGGACCAACCAGGTACGCGGCAATTCCGCCCAGTACAATCACCTCGGCGCCCACAGCCATGGTGAGGCGAATGTTGTTTCCCAGTTTCGTCTGGCACGCTGACCGCACCGCCTGCGAGCCGTAGGCAATGCCAAACAGGTAGAACGCCAACACCTCAGCAAAGCACTGTGCGGTCGTTCCAGTGGCCCATGCATAAAGCCGGTACCAGACAATCTCATAGGCCAGAGCAATAAACCCGGTGGCGCCCGCCAAAACCATCCCCGCCCACAACGGAATGGTTTGCTGCCGCTCCGCTCCCGCCTTTGAGGATTCACTGCGTGCCACGGGAACCGCCCGTCCCCTCTGCAGCATGAGCGCAGTTGCGCCCACGGCGGTGTTAAAGCAAACCGCCAGCCGCACTGTCCCCAATTCGCCCAGCAGGCGCATCAGGGAAAACGCTGCCAGCAGGCAAGCAAGCCCCGAGCCCAGCGTGTTGACGCAGTAGAGCAACCCCACTGACTCGCCTACATTCCCGGTTCGCCGCACAAAATGCTCTGACAGCAAAGGCAGTGTACTGCCCATCAGAAGCGTTGGAATCAGCAGCAGCGCGAAGGCCACCGTTCCGGTAGTCAACAGCGACTTACCTGCTGTGAACGATGCGACACCGTGAAAAATCTGGAGAGAAGCGGCGCCAAATACGCCAATGCACAATTCGACGGCGCCGAATGCGGCGAGTAGCCTGATCCCCGGCCGCGCCGACAGCACTCCGCCGGCCAGGCTGCCCAGCCCGAGTCCCAGCATGAACACCGTGACGACAAGGGTGACCGACTCCACGTTCACGCCAAAGAGCGTAAACAGCGCGCGCTGCCACACAATCTGGTACAGAAGGGCCGGGAAGCCGGAGAGAAAGAAGAGCAGATAATAAATCCACGGCCGGGACAATGTTCGTTCATCGCTTGCTGGGGCTGCCGGCAAGCTCCGGCTCAAAACGTCTGCGCACATACTCCTCCAACTCACTGCACCTCAAAGATCCGGCGCAGGCGTTCGTGTTGCCGGTCTATGCAGCGGGAGCACAGCGGCAAAGATTTTGTGCATAGAGTGGGATTATATATTGCGGCCTTGGGGCTGACAGCGGCGCGCAAAGCGATTGCAGTTGTTCGGCCTATTGTTGCGGGCTGGTCGGCGACGTCGGCGAAGTTGGATTTTGCGATCCCGGGTTCGCGCTGAATGGCGTGCTGCCCGTCTGCCCGCCCCCGAACGTGTTGTTGTTTGATCCGAAGCCGGAGTTCCCGATCGGGTTCGTCATGCTGCTGGCCGATGTTCCAATCATGCCGGTGTTTCCGCCCTGCATCATGGTCTCCATCGCCGGGTCGTAGTCAAACTCCCACTCGTTGTAGTGAGTCTTCTTTTTGTAGATCAGCAGCGACACCTTGGGGCTGGCCGGGGTTACGCCGATGATTCCCGCGCCGCCAAACGTCTGTCCCGCAGTCGGCCCCGAGCTGGTCAAACCGTTAGTGCCGGAACCGGAGCCGTTAGGGCCGGTACCCGTACCGTTGGTCCCGCTTCCGGCGATCGGGTTGCCGTTGGCATCGGTCGCGCCTGTTCCTGATCCGGTCCCGTTTGTGCCCGTCGTGTTCCCTGAGCTGTCAGTCCCGTTGGGGCCGGTTGTGTTACCTGAGCTGTCAGTGCCATTCGTCCCCAGCCCCGGACCCGTGGTCGCGGTGGCTCCCGAACAATTCTGGGTGTTCTGGCTGTTGAAAATGGAGCCAAGCGTTCCGCTCGCGTTCGATGCGCAGTTACTACTATTCAGGCCGGCGATCCCGTTGCCGCCGCTCATACCGATGCCGGCCAGCGAGCTGCTCGTGGCCAGAGGCTGGCCGAAGAACCCCATCACCGTCGGCGCCTTGTTCTGCCCGAACATGAGTGGTTTCCAGTCATTCTTGCCGGTCATCGGATCAATGTACTTCTTCCTGAGGAACCGGATATCGTTGGTCTTCACCAGCGCGTCAAGCGTCGGCGGATAGGCATGAAATTTTCGGTAGTAAAGCTGCACCGCGCGGATGTACTGCTTGCCGCGGTGCATGGTTTCCACTTCGCGATCCCGCTGGATGGCGCGAGTCATTTTGGGCACCGCGACCGACATCCAGATGGTGATAATCGTCAGCAGAAAAATAACCGTCAGCAGCGTGAACCCGTCCTCTGACGACTTGTGACGCGGCCCGCGCGGAGAGCCAGCGCTGTTATTCATCTCAATCTCAACTCGCTCCGAATTGTGCTCGACAGTTTTCATGGATTGGCGCGTTACGAAGTCCGGTGGATCTGATGCTCGTTGAAGGGCAACTTCGCTCTCTGGAAAATCGCCCATGGTTGCGTCGCCCCTACGGGCTCGTCGATTCCCGGGCGCCGTTCCCTCCGGGAGCGGGATTGATGCCTGCTTCAGACTCAGTGTCCTAATTCTCCTGTCAGGTTCAGCGTTTGCGTATTGTTGTAGCTCATGTCGGTGACTTCAACATTGGTCGGCTTGATGACTCCCACCTTGTAACGGTGATCGACGATCTGCCCCGCCGTTGCCATAAAAATATCGTCGCCGTGCACAAAAAACGCCACCATCGACTTATCTTTCCCCTCGGTGTACCCGAAATACTTCAAATCGATAGCCGGCGGCTTGGGTGGAGGAGGTGGCCCGGAGGCTGCTATTGCAGTCGGTGCGCCTGAGTTCGGCCGTGCCGGCGAGATGGGCGGCTCAATCCTAGGCGGCGCCGACTCCGCAGAAAATATATTTCTTCCAGTGCCCGCGTATTCTATTTCCTCGCTCTGGGCCAGCAGGCCGAAGTGAATCGTCGGATCGATTCCCGGATTGTTCAGCTTCTTTGCTTCGTCGCCTGCCGCCGCCGGTTCTTGCACGCCCTGCCTTGGCGCCGTCCTCGCGGGCCGTGCGTTCTCCGTTGCTGCTGAAGATGCCGTGGATGTTGCCGCGGGTCTCGCCGTTGGAGGCGGCGACGTGGAAAACTGGTCGTGCACCTCATATGCCACGCCGCCCAGGGCCACAATAATCAGTGCCCCGACCACCACAATCTTCCCCTTGCTCGCGTTTCCTATCTGGAGGGCCATGACTATTCACCCTCCCTGGCAGCTGGCTGTTGAGCAGGCGTGGTTCCCAATCCCGATGCCGGAGCCATCGGCGGGGCGGGAGGCACGTCTTCAGGCCGCAGCCACGTTGAAAGCTGCAGGCGCAGGCTCACCATGCCGCCCTGCTGCCCGGTCAGCGACATGGCGCGGATGAGAAAGAAGATCTGATCGCGCTCGAGGCTGTTGACGAACTTCATGATCTGCGGATACTGGCCGGTAATTCCCGCATCCATCTGTATCTCGGTCAGGTCGGTTCCCGGCGTGCGCGGCGAATATTCAAGTCGCGTCAGCCGCACTCCCGAAGCGACGCCCAGCGCCAGCACGCGATCGGAGATCGACGAGTAATTCGAGGCGATGCGCTTCTCGATGAACTGAGTTTTCTGTTCCCGCGAAGCATCCACGCGCTTGTCGAGCCCGCGCAGCGGAGCCGTCTTGATGTCCAGCGCCCGGAGTTGAACCTGCTTCTCCGCCAGCACATCGGATGCGTGAGAATCGATCGCCGCCCAGTCCAGACCCACACGCACGGCCAGCCCGATCGCCACGATCAGCAGCAACGCGAACCCAACATAGTGCCAGGTCAGCGCCGACGTCAGCCGCTCACGCCATGTATACACGCGTTCGCTCATTGCGGGCCTCCCGTGTAGGGTGGGCGCTGGCCCTGCTTATCAGGAGGGGGCGGTGAGCCCACGCCCGGATACGCACCGCGCGGCTGAGTTTGTGCCGGCCTCCGCCCAGGTGGCGCGACCCGCGCTGGCATTGCCGGCTGAGGCGCGGCAATCAGCGCGGGAGCCTCGGTTATTCTCTCGGCTTCCGCAGCCTTCATTTTCCTTTTCTCGGACGCCAACTCTTCTTCGGTGGGTGGAACGTATTCAGCCTGCAGATCGAAGTTGAAACGGTTAGACACGCTCACCGGTTCCATGTTTTTTGAGTTCGGGGTGTTGGCTGACTCCGCTTCCTCTCCCACGATGCGCGGAGACTGGAATCGCCTCGAGTGCTCGAGGTTCTTCACCAGTTCGTCTGACAGGTTGTGCGGCCCAACCACGCGCAGGTGCAGCGTAATCTGGCCGGTCTTGGATCGCTGCGGCTCAATCTGCGTTACCTGTACGCTGCCCGGCAGCTCGATCTCGAGGCTTTCCATCGCCATCGTCCAACTGAATGCCTTGGCCTCGAACAATTCGTTCAGCTCGTCCACTTCCATCATGAACTGCGCATTCTTCGGCTGGGCCATCATCGACTCGTAACCCTGCCGCTCCGAATTGATCTTCGCAATCGCTCCGTCGAGCGAGTGCTCGTGCGCCCGCGCTGCCTCGGCCTTGCTGTGCACCAGGTGCAGAGTTCCGAGCGCGGCCAGCGAAAACAGGGCCAGCACAATCATGCCGATGCGCAACCGCTTCATGGCCGGTCCCACGTCGACAAACGGCCGTGTGGCGAGATTCACTGTGATTCTCACGCTGTTGCCCCCACCAGCGCGCCGGTCACCCCGGCAATGCTGCTATTTCCAAGTGCGGACATGGCGCCGGATTCCGGCTTCGGCGCCAGTTCCACAACCGGCAGCTCCGTTTCGCCAAGCCATGTGGCAAACTCCGCGGCATGGCGATTGCCTGCGTAATAGAGTTTGGCCGGCGGCGCGCCCAGCCGGTCTTCGTAGTAAGCAGTGGCCACGGCAATCGTGCGTTCAATCTCCCGCGCTCGCTCGCCGGCCTCTTCGGGCAACTCCAGGTTCCGGTAGAGCAGCAGTTCCTGCCCATTCGCAATCAGCGTGGTGATGCCGCGCGAACTCAAGTTTGCCGCCAGCACCGCCTCCATCGCATCCACCGTCTCAATCGCCGCCAGGCTCGAGGGCAGGACTGCGCCGGGTTCATAGCCTGCTGACCTTACCACCGCTTCATATTCGGCCAGCACCGGCCCCGGCATAATCGCGGCCAGCACCTTGCACTGCTCCTTGGTCTGGCTCAGTATCTGGTAGCTCACTCCCGCCTGTTCCACGTCAAAAGGCACCATCTTGCGCAGCCTGAATCGCATTACGGGAAGCGCCTCGGCGCTCTTCGTGGGCAGGGTATCAAAGTCGAGCATGAACACCCGCACCAGCGTGTCGGGCACAATCAGAGTGACGGTCCGTATCCGCGGTGAAACCTGTTCCAGCGCAGTGCGGATGGCGTTGGCGACAGCTTCAGGCGCGCGCAGGTTCGGCTCTTCTATGCCCGGAACAACGAATCCCTCAGGCAAAGCTTCGAAGGCGTAGACCGGCGATCCGCCCGCTGCGGATAAAGCCGCGGCCAGCACGCCCTCCGGCGAGATCTCCACCGCTGCCGGCGGCCGCCCGCCCGTCTCGCTCTTCAACTTCGCCGCATTCAATATCGAGCTCATTTGTCCCTTGTCTCTTGCTCCGCAGGGGCTAAAGCCCCCCATATTTTATGGGCCTTTTTTGGCAGTCAGGGCTAAAGCCCTGACTTACCAGTCGTGCCCTTTCAAAACCGCAGCATAATGCGCATTTTTCCGGAACCAGTAATGTCTCTTGCCCGACGCTTCGTGCCGCCCCTACAGGGCGGCGGTCCTTTTTGTTTGCCTACCCAGAACCGCGTTCGCTGACGCGAACTTGTCCTGGCTAAATTCTTTGCCTCCCTACGGAAGGCATTGCTTCGGCACAACTGGTTCACTGCCCTTTCAAATCTCTCGATTGAACTCTCTCGATTGAACCGCCCTTTTCCCCGGCTCCCTGGTCTCTGGTGCCTAGTCCCTGGTCCAGTCCCTAGTCCAGTCCCCAGTCCCTAGTGCCTGGTGCCTAGTCCCCAGTCCCTGCTTTACCGCGACGCCTCAATGAACGTCACCTTGTTGATCTCCTTCAGCGTGGTCAACCCACGGCGGACGCGGTCGATCGCCGACTCGCGCAAAAACGTCATGCCTTCTCTTTGAGCTTCTCTGCGAATCTCCGACGTTGGCTTTTTGGCGAGAATGATTTCGCGAATCGGATCGGTCAAATCCAGCAACTCGTGGATCGCGGTTCTTCCCCGGTATCCTGTTCCGCCGCATTCCATGCAGCCCGCGCCTTCGCGGAAGCCGAAGTTGCGCCACTCTTCCGGATCGAGGCCGCTCGTCACCAGTTCCTCATCGGTGTAATGCACGTCGCGCGCGCAGTAATCGCAGATGGTTCTCACCAGCCGCTGCGCCAGAATGCAGTTGAGCGCCGAAACAAAGTTGTACGCCTCAACACCCATGTTCAAGAAACGTCCCAGCACGTCCACCACGTTATTGGCGTGCACGGTAGTGAACACCAGGTGGCCGGTGAGCGCGGAGTTGATGGCAATCTGCGCCGTCTCCTGATCGCGGATCTCGCCCACCAGTATCTTGTCGGGGTCGTGGCGCAGAATCGACCGCAAGCCGCGCGCAAAAGTCAGGCCCTTCTTCTCATTCACTGGAATCTGCGTGATGCCGCGAATCTGGTACTCGACCGGGTCCTCAATGGTGATGATCTTGTCTTCGTCGCTCTTGATCTCGTTGAGCGCCGCGTATAGGGTCGTGGTCTTGCCCGAGCCGGTCGGCCCGGTTACCAGCACCATCCCGTACGGCTCGCGAATGTACCTTCTGAATTTGCGCAGATCTTCATCCGCGAATCCCACCACGTTGAGCGTCAGGTTTTTGAACTTCTCGCTCATCGACTCTTTGTCGAGTACGCGCAGCACGGCGTTCTCTCCATGCACGGTGGGCATGATCGAGACGCGGAAGTCGATCAGCCGGCCCTTGTAGCGCACGCGGAAGCGCCCGTCCTGCGGCACGCGGCGCTCGGCGATGTCGAGCTCGCTCATAATCTTGATGCGGCTCAGAATGGTGGAGTGGTGCTCGCGCGCGATCGGCGCCATGGCCGCCTGCAACACGCCGTCAATGCGGTACTTCACAATCACCGAGTCGTCGTTGGTTTCAATGTGAATATCGGATGCTCGCCGCTCCAGCGCGGTGAAGATTGTGGTATCCACCAGCCGGATGATAGGGCTGATGTCTTCTTCGCTGGTCAGCTTTTCAATCGAGATATTCTCGTCGGCGTTCTCTTCGCCGTTCAAAACGTCGAAGGTCAGGCCTTCGCTGGCTTCATCCAGAACGCGCTGGCTCTGCTCAGTCTTTTTCAGCAGATCGGTGATCTGCGAGAGCGTGGCCACGCGGGCCAGAATCCGCTGCCCAAGCAGCCCGGCGATCTCGTCCAGCACCATCAGCCGCGAGGGATCGCTGACCGCAATCACCAGCGCGTCAGCCTGCTGCTCAATGGGCACAAAGTTGTAACGGAACATCAGTTCCACAGGCACCGTGCGCAGCAGGTCGTGCTGGATTTTGAAGTTCTTCAGGTCGACAAATTCGGCATGATAGCGTCGCGCCAGCGTCTCAGCCTGGCTGCGCTCATCCATGGCCTGGGGTACCGGAAGTGTGATCACATTTGTGTCGGCCATCGATTATCCTCCGGAGGTCTGACCCAGCGAGAAAATGGGCAGGTAAAGCGAGATTAGAATAAAGACTACGACTACGCCCATGACGATCAGAATCGCGGGCTCAATCAAAGCCAGCGCAGCAGCCAGCGCCGTGGCCACGTCTTCCTCAAAAAAATCGGCCACCGAGTTCAGCATTGCCGGCAGCGCGCCCGTTTGCTCTCCCACGGTGATCATGTCGGTGGCAAGCAGCGGAAAGACTCCGGTCTTGGCCAGCGACTCGGCCAGGCTCTTGCCCTCGCGCACCGTGGTTACCGACGAAGTGACTGCTTTTGATACCTTGCGCGACGAGATCGACCGCGCCGCTGTTTCGAGCGACGGCACCAGCGGCAATCCGCCGGTGAGCAGCGTTGATAATGTGCGCGAGAAAAGCGCCACCTGATACTTTAACCAGATCTTGCCAAACACCGGCATACCCACGCGGAATCCGTCGACAAAATCGCGTCCGCGCTCAGTAATTGAGAACCGGTAGAAAACCGTCAGAGTTGCCAGCAGGCCCAGCAGCAGGTACAGAATGTTGTGCTGCATCCACTTTCCGAACGACAGCAGCGCCATGGTCATGGCCGGCAGCTTTGAACCCATCTGGTCGTAGAGCGAGGCAAACTGAGGCACCACGACGGTGAACATGAAGGTCATGAGCCCGCACACCAGGGCCAGCAGCACGCCGGGGTAAATCAGCGAGCCCACCAGCTTTTTTCTAAGGGTGAGCGAAACCCGCTGAAAGCTAACGTAGCGCTCAAGAACCTCCTGCAGATTGCCTGAGCGCTCGCCGGCCAGCAGCGTGGTGGTGTACATGACCGGGAATCCACCCTGGGCGTCGAAGGCGGATGAGAGTGCTTCGCCCGTCTTCACCCGCGCTGAAACGTTATCGAGCTGCCCGGCAAAATTCGGGTTCTTCTGGATTTTCCCCAGCATCTCAAGCGAACTTAGAATGGGCAGGCCGGCCCGGATCAAAGTCAGAAACTGCTGGTTGAATATGAGGAACGGCTCAAGCTTCACCTTCCGGCGGCGGTTGCCCAGGCCTCCACGCGCCTTGATCGAATACACGTGATAGCCTGCGTGAGCAAACCGCAGGCGCAGTTCCTCGGCTGAGGCGGCGGTGTGCACCTGTTCCTGCACCCGGCCACGTTCATCGGCCAGCTTGATGACGAACTCTGCCATAAGTAATCTGCGGTCGACCCCCGTCGAAACGGCGTTCACCGCCCGTTCTCAAAGTGCTTCAACCTAAGGGTATCAGTAACTTCAGCCCAATAGACGCGCCGCGGTTGCCCAGCGTTCGGGCGGCGCCTTTCCACAGCCCCGGGTGGCCCAGACCCCTCGTACCTGGGGACCCGAAGACGCGATCTCACAAAGCTGGGTGCCCCGGGAAGTGAGTACTCGTTCCGGCACGCTCTGAATCCGGCCACCGCCCCCTGTCGTAACATGCATCCATGCATTGGGCTGAAGCGCATCGCCTCGCCATCGTAATCATCTGACCGTCACGCGCCCTTGACTGCCACGCCATAATGGATTGAGAAGCCCTCGATGCCGACTCCGACCGCCGAGCCCCAAACGACGACAAAGCGCCGCAGCAGCCTGAATGTTCTGCTTGAGCTCGCGCTCATCCCAGTTGTTGTCGGGGTGGCCGCGGTCGCTATTCCGCTCAGCTTCGTCCCGCGCTGGCTGCAGAAGCACCGAGAAGGCTCGTTCCGCGCTCTGCTCAAATCTCGCGGCCGGCTCATCAACTGGCAGGAATTCCTCCGCTCGATGCGCGACTCAGGCGGCACCTGCATCGAAGAAAAGTTCTCGCCCAAGGGGCCGGTCCGCTTCTGGTGGACGCCGGAGAACGTTGCTTCGGAATCGCCTTACGAGATTATCGATTGGTTCACGATGCGCAAGGGCCGTCGTGGCCAATCCTTCGTCCAATGGTGCCGCGAGCGCTATACCAACGCCGACACCGGAGTGGCTGTCCTGGTTGATGCGGCCTTTGTCCCCCGCCGCGAGATCTATGCGCTATGGGCCGAGTGCCGCTCAGAATCAGGGCCTGCCCACTGGGTCGAGGTCGCGCCGCCGGAAATTCTGCCGGGTGACAAACAACAGCCAATAGCCAGTAGGGAGTAGCCAATAGGGAGTAGCCAATAGCCAGTAGTAGTTAGCCAATAGCATCGGTCGAAGCAGGCTGTCTTCCTATTGGCTACTGGCTATTGACTATTGACTGCCTTTTAGTACCCGTTCGCCACCAGCCACTCCGCGGTCAGGTCCATCTCGGGCTTCTTTGCCTGCATCTGGATTGCGGCCAGTTTCACCAGCACATCGGCCTCGACATTTACCGGATCGCCGACATTGAGCGCGTGGAGATTGGTGCGCCAGTAGGTCAGCGGCAGAATCGCAATCGTGATCTCAACGCCATCGAATGCGGCGATTGTCAGGCTGATGCCTTCGACGGCGACCGAACCCTTGTGCACCATCCACTGCCGAACGTTCTCGGGTACGCGCACCTTTAGCGTCCAGTCGGTGGTCTGGCGGTCAAACTCAGGACTCGATTCTGGAATGACCGGGTCGAGCGCTGTCATCACTCCGGCCCCATCCACATGACCCTGTACAACATGCCCGCCCAGCGGGCTTCCCGCTGCGGTCGGCAGCTCCAGATTCACCTTTGCCCCCGTTTTGAGATTGCCCAGCGAGGTCCGGTCAATCGTCTCTTGCGCCAGGTCGGCATGGAAATACTTAGGATCGACATCCAGCGCCGTCAGACACACGCCTGAAACCGCCAGCGAATCGCCTTCGCGCATCCGGCCGGCAATTCCCGGAGCTTCAACCGTGATGCGGCGGACGCCGCCGCGGTCGATCAGGCTGACCAGCGTTCCCGTCTGCTCAATGATTCCGGTAAACATGGCTACATTCTATGAGACTTTGCGGAGGCAGCGAGCCGGCAAGTCAGCGAGTCAGTGTCAGACGCCGAAGTTCGCGTCAGAACCTGGGGGTGATGCCCTTCTCGCACATGTCGCCGAAAACTGACAGGAGATGGGTGAGGCCCAGCAGTTCCCGAATCTGCTTGCCAAAGTTGATCAGTTCCACGCAACTGCCCGCTTTCTTGGCCGAGACGTAGAGTCGGACCAGGGTGCCGAGCCCCAAGCTGTCGATAAAGGTCAGATCGGTCAAATCCAGCACAATGCGCGTGCTGCCCGGTATGAGCACATGGACGCGATCGTAGAGCACTTCGCAAACGCCCCATACCAGTCGCCCGTGGCAGTGCACCAGGTGGACGCTGCCTTTTTGTTCAAAATCCAACGTAAGCATTTTTTGAGGGGCTGTTGTCGGCATCTTGATCTTCCTTAAGTCGGGGTGGGAAAGAGGGATATTTCGGGACGATTGTCTCATAAGCCAAGGGCAAAGGCACGGGGAATCAGTGGGGCGGGGAGCCGTGCGTCGTTGAGGGGCCGGTTAAGAGTCGAGGTATCCCGTGTCTCGGAAGCGGGACATGGGCACCCATAGTTTCGTTATCCGCCGGTCAGCACCCGAGGTTTTGTTTCCCGTGGTCCAGCTTCGCCGGTGACCGTCTGTCATCAAAAATCCTCGCAATGTTTACACAAAACGCTACCAACTAAATAATTGGTTCAACGTCCAACTCTCGAACGCTGCATTCACCCGATAGCTGCACGCACCTGATAAAAGAGAAGAGGAGCGGTAACTTCCCCGCTTACGGGATGTGATGAAGCAATTTGATTCTTTCCGGCTCGACTCGGCCAGCGGCTGTCTGTGGCACGACGGCGAAGAGATCGATTTGCCTCCCAAACAGTTCGCAATATTGAGCTTCCTGGTAGAGAATCCCGGCCGCCTCATCACCCACGACGAACTCCTCGACAAGCTCTGGCCTGAGACATTTGTACAGCCGCAGGTTCTGCGCACCTACGTTCTCGAGCTGCGCAAAGTGCTTGGCGACGAAGCAGGAAATCCCCGTTTCATCCAGACGCTGCCCAAACGCGGCTATCGATTTGTTGCCTCGGTCACCGAATCGCAGGACCCCGCCTCCGCGCCCGCGTCGTCGGGTACCGCAGCGCCCCCTCCTCTGGCCGGCAGCGCCGGATTCGTGAATCGCACCAGGGAGCTTGCCTTGCTCGGCGCAGAGTTTGACCGCATCGCCCAGGGCGATCAGGGCAAGCGCCGCGTTGTCTTCGTCACCGGCGAAGCGGGCATCGGCAAAACCGCTCTCGTCGACTTCTTTTGCCGCCAGCTTCCCCCCGGGACGGTCGTTGCACGCGGCGAGTGCGTTCCCGGCGTGGGCGCCAGGGAAGAGTATTACCCCGTGAATGAAGCGCTGGGGCATTTGTGCGCCTCAGGAGCCGCCGAGGAGTTGTGCCGCATACTGGCGCGCATGGCACCGGCCTGGCTGGCGCACATCGGCAGGCAGCCTGAGACCCCGGAAGCCTCCGCTGTGCAGCAGTCCCCCGAGGCCCGCATGCCCGGCGAACTTTGCGCGGCTCTCGAAGAAATCTCCCGTGACAGGCCGCTGGTTCTGGTATTCGAAGACCTCCACTGGTCCGATTCCGCCACGCTGAACCTGCTGGCAGCGCTGGCTCGCAGGCGCGCCCCGGCACATCTTCTCGTCCTTGTCACATTCCGGCCGCGCAGCATTGCGCCCGGCCATCCGCTGCGCGCCCTCAAGCACGACATGCTGGTGCGCAAACTTTGCACCGAGGCTGCGCTCGAGCCATTCCCCAAGTCGGCCATGGCCAGCCTCATCATGGGCGAGCTGCATCAATCTACATTGCCGCCGGGGCTGAGCGAATTCGTGCACCACCACTCCGAAGGTAATCCACTGTTCGCCAACGCCATCGTCGAGCACCTCATCGCGCAGCAGATCCTGGTGATCTCGGGAGAGAATGGCGCCGCTCATTACGAGATCCGTTCGCCGCTCAACACGCTCGACTCCGAAGTACCCGGCAAATTGGCTGAGATGGTGGAGCTGGAGATCGAACGGCTCGCGCCCGACGCAAAAGAGCTGCTTGAAGCCGGCAGCCTGCTCAACGTGGCGTTCCCTGCGTGGGCTGTGGCCGCCGCGGTGGATTGCGAGGCCGCCGAGGTGGAGGAGCGCTGCGATGCCATGGCTCGCGACCTTCACTTTGTGGAGCGTGCCGGCGAAGATGAGCTGCCCGGAGGCGCGCGCTCGGCCTTTTACGTTTTTGCTCACGAGGTCTATCGCGAAGTGCTTTATCAAAGGCAGTCGGCTGCGCGGCGCGCGCAACGGCATGTGCGCATAGCCGAGCGGCTGGCCCAGCTCTTCAAAGGCCGCGAAGCGGATGTTGCCCGCGAGATGGCCATGCACTATGAGGCAGCCGGCGAGTTGAAGCGAGCAGCCCAGGCTCTGCGCGCGGCCGCCACGCATGCCGCCGATCGCAGCGCGCATTTTGAAGCCGTGGAACTCAACGACCGCGCCGCGCAAATCGAAGCACGGGTGTAAGCGGCATTAGCATCTCCGTTGTGGCTTGATCCACGCCCCCAACATCGCAATGCCATCTTGAGCGGAGCGAAGGATCTGCGGTTGATTTTTAAAATCGCATTGATTCAGATGCTGCCCGGCGAATGATCCGTCGATCGGAGACGCACCTGTCAATACTGCACATTTGCCGTCAAGAGCACCTCTACGAAACTTGACGAATTCTGGATAGGAACTTGACGACTTTCTTTTATGGGGAGGTCTAAGGTCGTTTGCAGTCAGGAGGTCCACCCCATGAAAATCACGATTCGCTCCCTCGTCCTGGCGTCAGCCGTACTGGCGACAGCAGCCCTCACTGTGAAGACAGCGATGGCGGCCACCACTCTCAACGTGCCCTTCGCATTCACCGTCGGAAACGAGACCTGCCCGGCGGGCCACTACATCGTTGAGCGCGACAACACCGGCAACGCAGTCAAGCTGGTCGGTGCAACCAAGAGCTTCACCTGGGGCATTCATCCCGGCGATGGCGCTCCCACGGATTCTCGCGTGGTGCTGAAGTTTGACGACACCAATGCGGGCCACGCGCTCAGCGCAATTCAGTACGGGGCGCTCACCACTTCACGGCTCGACAAAAAGTTAATGAACCAGGAAGCCCATTCCGAGATCGGTCTCGGCAAGTAATCCAGGGCTCCCATCCTCAAAGGCTCCCCCAACCAATGGCGACTTGAGGGCGCATCCACCGAGATGCGTCCTCGTTTTTTTGCGTCGGAGTTGTATGCAACCTGCGTCGGCTTCAGCAGACCCTATCACCTGACCACTGATTACTGACTACTTTCTTTCGGCCACGGATCCTTGAGCAGCGAGCACAGCCCCATATCGTTGCCGTAGCGCTCAACCTCCACGGCCTCCATGTGCACAAAGCGGGCCATGCCGCGAAATGCGGGCACCGCGTCGGAGCCCATGATCTGCGGTGCAACGAAGAGGTGAATGCGATCGACCAGACCGCCCGATAGCATTGCGGTGTTCAACCGTGTGCCGGTCTCAGTCAACAGCGTCAGGATGCCTTCTTCGCCCAGCACGTCCAGCACTTTTCCCAGTGGCACGCGGCCAGCTTGCGACCCCATCGACGAAGACCTGTCGGCGGGGGCCCCCGTCGTATCGGCCGACAGCACCTCAACGCGAACGCCGCGCTTGCGCAATTCGTCGATGCGGGCCTGGTCTGCCGACACGGTAAAGATCAGCACATCGTTCTGCGCCGTGGTCACCATCTTTGCGTCGAGCGGCATCCGCAGTGCCGAATCAAGCACGATGCGCAGCAGCGGCCGCCGCCGCCGCAATCCGCTGCGATCGGTGAGCCACGGATCATCGGCAACCACAGTATCAACGCCCACCATGGCCGCATCGGCCTGCCAGCGCAGCGGCTGCACAGCGGCGCGAGCGAGCTCGCTCGTAATCCAATAAGGAGCAGCGGGTCCGGCCTGGTGCCCCGGCGGCGGCGCAATGCGCCCATCGAGCGACATAGCCACTTTCATCAGCACAAAGGGCCGCTTATGCTGGCTCCAGCGAGCAAAGCCTTCGTTGAGCCGCCTTGCCTCAGTTTGGCGGATGCCCAGCGATACCTCAATGCCCGCGGCTCTGAGCGCATCGGCTCCATGACCGGCCACGTTGGGATTGGGATCGATGGTGGCCGCAACCACGCGCTTGAGGCCGGCTTCGATAAACGCATTGGTGCAGGGAGGCGTGCGTCCCTGGTGGTTGCAGGGCTCGAGCGTCACATACGCCGTGCCCCCGTTAATCCGCTCGCCCGCATGTTCTCGCGCCTCGCGCAGCGCCACCACCTCGGCGTGATCCACCAGGTCGTACTCGTGCCAGCCTTCGCCCACCACCTGGCCCGCGCGGTCGAGAATGACGCAGCCGACAACAGGATTCGGTGAGCATAGCCCGATGCCGCGCTGAGCTAGCTCCAGCGCGCGGCGCATCCAGTAGAGATCTTTTGTTGCCTGATCGTTCATATCTGACCGTTCATTCCCGATCGCTCATGCCTGATCGCTCATCCCTGATTAATCGTACCGACTCTCGAATTAACGAACGGGAACAATCAAGTTTACATGCGGCCGCTTTGAAAGAGCACGGATTTACAGACTGGGGGAAAACTCGCATATTTCGCGGTTTTGAAAGGGCACGGATTCATCCGTGCCGCAAGTCCAGCAATATCAAAACGGCTTTAGCCGCTGAGGGAAGGTTTCGGGAAACCTCACGTCGCGCAATGACTTTTCCTGCGGCTCTACCAGCCCATCTCATGCATGCGATCGAGGATGAGCCCGCTATAGTGCGTCATGCGTTCGGGGCGGCGCTTGAGAGGCCGTGGCAGAATCGCAGCCAATTCGGCCGACTGCTCCCGACCCACACTGCGGGCTGGGATTTTGAAGTAATAGCGGCACGCCTCATCCGCGCCATAAATGCCCGGGCCCCATTCAACCACGTTGAGGTAGAGCTCAAGAATGCGCTGCTTGCCGAGGACGAATTCGGCCACCGGCACCAGCGTGAACTCCGCACCCTTGCGCAGGAACGAGCGACCGGTTCCGAAGAACAGATTCTTTACCAGTTGTTGCGTGATGGTGGAACCGCCGCGAATGCGTCCGCCCTTCATGTCGTCTTCCGCGGCAATCTGGATGGCTTGCCAGTCGAACCCGTGGTGCAGATAAAAGCGCCCGTCCTCCGCGGCGATAACGGCGTGCTGCAGGTCAGGCGAGATCTGGCGGAGGGGAATAAATGTGTACCGCTTGCGATAAGGCTTGTGGTGAATCAGTGCCTGCACGCGGCGCTCCATGTGTACTGCGTCGGTGGGCGGGTCGATGAAGCGCAGCGCCACGAGGCTGAGCGCGGCAAGCAGCCACGAACCCGCCACTGCAATCAGAAACCACTTCACAACGGCGCCGAAAGTTACTTTGCGGCGTGGGCGAACCTGGGGAAGTGCGGGGCTCTCAGTCACATTTCAGGATAACTGTTTGGACGTGGTCAAGCTTCAAACGATGAAGTGTCGAAGTCCGTGCTGTCCCAGGTCTCAAGAGCGAGACCCTTCGACAGGCTCAGGGCAGGCTCTGGGGCACCCAGGCGCGCTGTGCGAACTCGAGTTCGTCGCGCGGAGTTATTACCCCAGCAGCGACTCGACAAAATCCGGCGCGGAGAACTCGAGCAGGTCTTCCATCTTTTCACCCACGCCCGCAAATCGCACCGGCAAATCCAGCTCGCGCGCGATAGCCACGGCAATGCCTCCCTTGGCTGTTCCATCGAGCTTGGTGAGCACGATGCCCGTCACTCCCGCAAAGCCGGTGAATTGCCGCGCCTGTTCAAGGCCGTTTTGTCCGGTAGTCGCGTCCATCACCAGAAGCACCTCATGCGGAGCGCCGGGAATGAGTTTTGCGGCAATGCGGCGCATCTTGTCGAGCTCGTCCATCAGGCCGCTCTTGGTGTGCAGTCGTCCGGCCGTGTCAACGTATAGATCGTCGATCTTTTTTGATTTGGCGGCTGCAACAGCGTCGTACAGCACTGCCGAAGGATCGCCGCCCTGCCGCGTTTTAATCATCTCCACGCCCGAGCGCGAGGCCCAAATCTCAAGCTGCTCGATGGCCGCGGCGCGAAACGTATCGGCGGCGCACAGCAATGCGCTGCGCCCCTGCGCGCGACTCCATGCCGCCAGCTTTCCGCTGCTCGTGGTCTTGCCCGTGCCGTTCACGCCGACAAGAAATGTAACTTTGGGTGGCGCATCGGGTAAGGGAATCGGCCGCCGCGGAGCCTCAAGAATAGCCACAAGTTGTTCTTTGAGCAGTTTGCGCAGTTCGGCCCCGCCCTCAATTGCTTCGTGACGCGCTCGATCGCGCAGCGCATCCAGAATCGCCGCGGTCGTCGGCACACCGATGTCGCTGGTGAGCAGCGCTGTCTCCAGCTCTTCCAGCGCCGCGTCGTCCACGATGCGCGTCATCGCGGCCAGGTCGGCGATCTTGGCTGAGAACGACTCGCGCGTCCGCGTGACCGCCTGGCGCATGCGGCTGAAAAAGCCGCCCTTCTTCTCGCCTTGCTCGTCCGGCTCAGGTTTCTCGGGTTCCTGCGGGCTTCCAAAAAGGGTAGTAAACGGCATGATCTGTCTTAAGGATAGTGGATGCAGCTAGTGGGCCGATTGGCGCAGAAATTCAGCTATCCCACCCTAAACGCAAAAGACGCGTTTAGGATGGGGCGCCCTCGGCGTTTAGGATGGGGCATCCGACGCAGCGGGCTCGGTCGCGTCGCGTTCGCTGTTATCGAAAATCTCTTCGAGCTTGCCGGCCGCATATTGCGCGCGCAGCACTTTCTTATCGAATTTGCCCACGCTGGTCTTGGGCACCTCGCCAATAAAAGTCCAGCGTTCGGGAATCCACCAGCGGGCCACGCGCGAGGCAAGATGCGAGCGCAGGGATGCAATGCTCAGGACATTGCCGCCCTTCGCGACGACGCAGGCCAACGGGCGCTCGCCCCATTTCTCGTCGGGAACGCCGATGACCGCAGCCTCAAGCACATCGGGGTGATCGATGATTGCATTTTCGAGTTCCACCGACGAAATCCACTCGCCGCCCGACTTGATTACATCTTTAGCGCGGTCGGTGATCTGGATATAGCCGCAGTCGTCCACGACACCCATATCGCCGGTGCGCAGCCAGCCGTCATGGAAGCGATCAGGGGACTCGGCGCCGTAGTAAGAAGAAGTGATCCATGGGCCGCGGACTTCGATCTCGCCAACGGATTTGCCATCCCATGGAAGCGCGGTCTCGCCATCGCAGAGGCGGAGCTCAACGCCGGGGATGACGCGGCCGGTCTTGGTGGTCCACTCCACTAGCTCGTCGACGGGGCAATTGCGCGGAGGCTGGGCGACGGCAGCTACGGGGCTGGTCTCAGTCAGTCCCCAACCTTGAATGACGTGCAGGTTGAAGCGGGAAAGGTAGCCCTCGGCGAGGCTGCGCGGCAAGGCAGCGCCACCGCTGAGCAGTACGCGGAAAAACGAGAGGTCGACGTTGTTGGCTTCGGCGTGTCGAAACATGCCGGAGAGCACTGTGGGCACACCGGCTGCGAAGGTGGGGCGGAATTCGCCGATCATCCGGCACAGCGGCTCAGGCTGCAGATACGGTCCTGGCATGAGCAGGTCGCAGCCGGCAAGCATCGTTGCGTATGGAATGCCCCAACCGTTGGCGTGGAACATGGGTACGATCAGCAGGCCGCGGTCGTTCACGTTGATGCCGATGCACCATGTGGCGCACACGTTAACGGCGTGCAGGTAGATCGAGCGGTGGCTGTAGACAACGCCTTTGGGATCGCCGGTGGTGCCGGTGGTGTAGCACATGGCCGCGGCGGAGCGCTCGTCGATTACGGGCCAGGCAAAGTTCGGCGGCTGAGCGGCGAGTAAATCCTCATAATGTAGAAAATCATCGGGCAGGCCGCCCGCGTCACCGATCACAATGATGCGCTCAACCGTACGTAGCTGCTCGACGATATGCAATAGCTGTGGCGCCAGCGAGGCATCGGCGACGATGATGCGTGAGCCTCCGTGGTTGATAACGTACGCCAGTTGATCGGGAAAGAGGCGGAGATTGAGCGTGTGAATCACCGCACCCATCGACGATACTGCGTAGTACGCCTCGAGGTGCTCCTGCGTGTTCCAGCAAAGGGTGCCTACGCGGTCGCCGGGCCGAATGCCGAGTTCGCGAAGCGCACATGCGAGCTGGCAGACGCGATCGCCAAAGGCGCGGAAGGCAATGCGGTTGAGGCCGTTTCCTGTCCAGGTGGCGATTTCGCTCTCGCCATGAACCTTTACACCGTGCTCAAGGATCGAAGCAATAGTGAGCGGAAAATCAGACATCGTGGATAGCATCCAGGCGACCTCCGTCATGCGGGCGAGAGAGAGAGTTGAAGGGGAATGGGAGACTACACGGGGACTGTCGGATTCTATCTGAATGGGAATGACATACACAATTGGGCCGCTGCTGAATTGCATCGGTATCTGGCGCTCTTTCGGAGCCGGTTTTCGAGAATAGAACCCAGCCGCGGGCAAAACTGCTGGATGCCGTTCAACTGACGGTTGTGGCAGTCCAGTGCCCGCAAGCGTGCATTCACCGCGAATCCGTCCCGGCCTGTTGACGAATCCGATATCCTTGAAATAAGGCCGCTTGGGCCGCAAGGACACCCCTTATGACTCCCCTACTCGATGTCCACAACGTCCACCCTCTTTCGAGGATTCTCGAATCGCGCATCGCCATCATCGACGGCGCGATGGGCACCACTCTGCGCACCTACGGAATGAAGGAGCGCGATATTCGCGGCGAGCGTTTCAAGAACTCGACCAAAGACCTGCTGAACAACGGCGATCTCTTTTCGCTCACGCAGCCGGCCATGGTGGGCGACATTCATCATCGCTTCCTCACCGCGGGCGCCGACATCATCGAGACCAACACCTTTGGGGCGACCAGCATTGCGCAGAGCGAGTTCTTTGTCGACGATCCGCGTGAACATGGGGGCCGCAAAGATCCCGAGTTCTACCAGAAAATCATTGATAACCCGAGCCTGAAGGCTCTTGCGTGGGAGATCAACGAGCAATCGGCGAATCAGTGCCGCGAGTGGGCCGACCGCGTTGCCAATGAGACTGGCCGCCAGCGCTTTGTCGCGGGCGCCCTCGGGCCGCTCACGGTGTCGCTTTCAAACTCTCCTGACGCAGACGATCCCGGCTTTCGCGTCGTGACGTTCGACCAGGTGAAGACCGCTTATGCCGAACAGGCGCGCGCTCTCATTGCCGGCAACGTTGACCTGCTGCTGGTTGAAACCATCTTCGACTCGCTCAACGCCAAGGCCGCGCTGGTCGCCATTCAGGAGGTGTTCGCGGAGAGCGGCAAAAAGCTGCCCATCATGATCTCTGCCGCAGTGGGCCGCGGAGGGGAAACCATGATCTCGGCGCAAACCATCGAGGCTTTCTGGTACGCCGTCGAACACGTTAAACCGTTCTCGGTCGGGCTCAACTGCTCCCTGGGCCCTGACCTCATGTATCCGTTTCTTGAAGAGCTATCGGCCAAGGCCGACGCCGCAGTCTCCTGCTATCCGAATGCCGGCCTGCCCAATCCGCTTTCCGAAACTGGGTTCGACCTCGGCCCTGCCGACATGGCCCGCTACCTCGGCGAGTTCGCGCGCGCCGGCCTCATCAACATAGCCGGCGGATGCTGCGGCAACACGCCCGAACACATCGCTGCCATCGCCAAAGCGCTTGAGGGGCTGCCTCCACGCCAGATTCCCGTCGCCGATGAGATTGAGACGGCGGCATGAGCACGACAACTTTCAAGCCCCTGCACCTCTCCGGCTCGCAGCCCTTCACGCAGCAGCAGGGCGTCTTCATCATGATCGGCGAGCGCACCAATGTGGCCGGCTCACCCAAATTCGCCAGGCTCATCAAGGACGGCAAATTCGAAGAAGCCGTAGCCATCGCGCGACAGCAGGTTGAAAATGGCGCCAACGTCATCGACATTTGCATGGACGAGGGCATGATCGACGGCGTCTCGGCCATGACGCGTTTTCTCCATATGCTGGCCAGCGAGCCTGAAGTTGCCAAGATCCCCTTCATGATCGACTCCTCAAAGTGGGAGGTGATCGAGGCCGGGTTGAAGTGCCTGCAAGGGAAGGGAATCGTCAATTCCATCTCGCTCAAAGAGGGTGAAGACAAATTCCGAGCCAATGCACGAACCGTTCTGCGCTACGGCGCCGCGGTTGTGGTGATGGCTTTTGACGAGCAGGGCCAGGCCGCAACCTATGCAGAACGGATTCGCATCTGCGAGCGCGCCTATCGCATCCTCGTTGACCAGGTAGGCTTCCGGCCTGAAGATCTCATCTTCGACCCCAACATTCTTACTGTTGCCACGGGGATGGAAGAGCACAACAACTACGCGGTCGACTTTATCGGCGCCTCGCGCTGGATCAAGCAGAACCTGCCTTACGCCAAGGTCTCGGGCGGCGTTTCAAATATTTCTTTCAGTTTTCGCGGCAACAACAAGGTGCGCGAAGCCATGCACTCCGCGTTCCTTTATCATGCCATCGCCGCGGGCATGGACATGGGCATCGTGAATCCCGGCATGCTTGAAGTATACGAGGAGATCGATCCCGAACTTCGCGACCTGGTCGAAGATGTATTGCTGAATCGCCGCGCAGATTCAACCGAGCGCCTGGTCGAATTTGGCGAGAAACTCAAGGCTGCGGGCGGGAACGATTCTGAAGCGGAGCAGAAGACCGAAGAGTGGCGCAACGCCCCGGTAGAAGAACGCCTGTCGCACGCGCTGGTGAAGGGAATCGACCTGTACATCGAAGCCGATACTGAAGAAGCGCGCGCCAAACTCGGCCGCCCACTCTCCGTTATTGAAGGCCCGCTCATGGACGGCATGGGCGTGGTCGGCGATCTGTTTGGCGCCGGCAAAATGTTTTTGCCGCAGGTGGTCAAATCTGCACGCGTGATGAAGAAAGCCGTCGCCTACCTTACGCCCTTCATGGAGGCGGAAAAGGCATTGATGGCCGCGGCTGGTCAAACAGTGAGGGCACAGGGCAAGATTATTCTCGCTACGGTCAAAGGCGACGTGCACGATATAGGCAAGAACATTGTGGGAGTGGTGCTGGCCTGCAATAACTACGATGTGATTGACATGGGCGTGATGGTGCCCGCCGACAAAATCCTCGAGCGCGCCCGCAGTGAAAACGCTGACGTGATTGGATTGAGCGGGCTGATTACGCCTTCGCTCGATGAGATGGTGCACGTTGCCCGTGAGATGGAGCGGCAGGCTTTCAAACTCCCGTTGCTCATCGGAGGCGCAACCACCAGCCGCGCGCACACCGCCGTCAAAATCGCTCCTCATTACTCCGAGCCTGTGGTGCACGTGCTCGACGCCAGCCGCGCCGTGCCGGTCACTTCCAGCCTGCTCAGCGAGGAATTAAAGCCAGCATTTGTCGCACAGCATCGCGCCGAGTACGAAGCGTTGCGCAAGACCCTCGCCGCGCCGCGCCAGCCGCTCGTGTCTCTCGAAGTTGCCCGCTCCCGCCGCACTCCCATTGAGTGGCGCAGCGAAGATATTCCCACCCCCTCGTTCACCGGCGTTCGCGTGCTTGACAACTTCCCGCTTGCAACTCTGCGTGAGTTTATTGACTGGACACCGTTCTTCCACACCTGGGAGCTGAAGGGCGTTTACCCGCGCATTCTCGACGACCCACGACAGGGTGAACAGGCGCGGCTGCTCTTTGCTGAAGCCAACGCGCTGCTAGATACCATCATTGAGAAGAATCTAATTACCGCGCGCGGCGTCTACGGATTGTTCCCCGCCAGCGCCATTGGCGACGACGTCGAGCTCTACAATGACGAATCCCGCTCCACAATTCTCACCCGTTTTCATTTCCTGCGCCAGCAGCTCGACAAGGGCGCAAACGAGCCATGCAGATCGTTGGCCGACTTCATTGCTCCAAATGGTCCTCGCTCGCAAGGCGATTATATCGGCGCATTCGCAGTCACCAGCGGCGTTGGGCTCAAAGAGTTGTGCGACAGCTTCCGCGCAAAGCACGACGACTACAACGCCATCATGGCTGAAGCTCTCGCCGACCGGCTTGCCGAAGCTTTTGCCGAGTGCCTGCACAAGCGCGTGCGTGAGGAGTGGGGTTACGGCCGCTGCGAGAAGCTCACCATCGACGAGATCATTCACGAGAAGTACCGAGGCATTCGCCCTGCTGCCGGCTACCCGGCGTGTCCCGATCACACTGAAAAGGGCACGCTCTGGCGCCTGCTCGACGTTGAGTCTCGCACCGGAATTACTCTTACCGAGTCGTTCGCCATGTGGCCCGGCTCGAGCGTCAGCGGACTCTACTTCGCTCATCCCGAATCGCGCTACTTCTCCGTTGGCAAAATCGATCGCGACCAGGTCGCCGACTACGCCGCGCGCAAGCAGATGAGCATCGCTGACGTTGAGCGCTGGCTGGGGCCGAACCTGAACTACGAGCCGGCCGTTTCTTAACGCCGGTCTCCACAGGCTGTATCGGGCCTCCCGTCTTCAGATTTGCTCTCTCCCGCGATCCAAGAGTCAAACCGCCCAATTCGGAAATGGGACGGCTGCGAAAAATCCTTTTCGAGTTTGCGTGGAATTATCTCCGTTTGTGTCACAGTGTTCTCAAGACAAAAACAGAAAGCATGGTGGGCCTCCTCGAACGGCCGGGGCCACGCGGCGGACATTCCGCGTTGCGATTCCGGCCGTTCGTTTTTTGCCGTCCTCCATGCCAAGCACCCTTTCAGCGCGAGTCGATTGCCTCTTCGCCTTCCTGTGCGCCTGCGACGGGCGTAAACTCTCACTCATGCTGTTTATGGTGGTTGAGCGTTTCAAGCAGGGCGCCAAGCCCGTCAGGGAACGATTCGAGCAAGAGGGGCGAATGCTGCCTGATGACGTGACCTACCTTGCAAGCTGGATTGAAGCAGACGGCGCACGGTGCTTTCAGCTCATGGAGGCGCCTGGTCTTGAGTCTCTTTGCCCCTGGCTTAAGCAGTGGGACGACCTCGTTGACTTCGAAGTGACTCCGGTTCTTACTTCGCAGGAGTTCTGGTCCCAAGTGAGTTTGCGCGAAAGTCAATGATGTGGCAATCGCATTTCTCTGTGTAAGTGGGCGTCGTTCATGACAGTTTCGTAACAATCCTCTGCAAAATATTTGCACTGCATTCGCGGCCGGTTGACCGTCCTTTCATCGCTTTCACCCAATACTGCTGGCATGATCTCCAGCCCTCATTTTGAAAGCACGTTAAATCTGGATCTGCGCCGCTCCGATCTCACTCAAATCTTACCTCCAGCAGTTTCTTCATCTCCGCTTCACATTCCAGCCGAATTTGAGATTCACGCCGAGGTAGGTGCGTATTGCCTGCACATGGCCCGCACTCGCGAAGACCGTGAAGCCGCATGCCGGCTGCGTTTCCGCGTCTTCAATGTCGAACTCGGCGAAGGGCTTGAAAGCTCTTACGAAACCGGCCTCGACACAGATCGCTTCGACGCTGTTTGCGAGCACCTTGTAGTTGAAGAGAAGCAATCGGGCCGCATTGTCGGCACTTACCGCATGCAATCGGGCGCAGCGGCCGCGCGCAACCTGGGCTACTACTCCGCGCAGGAGTTCGAACTGGGGCCCTACGAACCTCTACGTGCCGGCATTCTTGAGCTTGGACGCGCCGCTATCGACCGCGCCCATCGCACGCCTGAGGTGCTCACATTGTTATGGCGAGGCATTTCGCAGTATGCTCATGGTATGGGGCTTCGTTATTTGCTCGGTTGCTCTTCGCTCAACTCCGTCGATCCCGCTGAAGGATGGCAGATGTACAGCCTGCTTCAGAATTTCAAAGTCAGCGCTGAGTTTGAGACCATGCCAACCGCCACCTATGCCTGCCCCGACGAGCCGCAGGCCGCAAGCGCACAGACCTTCGCCTGCAAGGTAACTCCGGAATCTTCGGCGCTCGGACACGCATCGCCGGCTGCTCCCCAGGTAAAAGTCCCCAAGCTGCTCAGGACCTACCTGGCCATCGGCGCGCGCATTGCCGCTCCGCCCGCCTTCGATCGCGAGTTCCGTACCATTGATTTTCTTACCCTGCTCGATCTTGAAATGCTCTCGCCGGCTGCGCGCAATCGCTTTCTGGCGCCCCTTACCCTGTGATGTTGCGGCGTTGCCGGCGCACTGTGGCGCTGGCATTCGCGCTCCTCACTTGCGTTGTCCGTTATTGGCTCCTGCGCCTGCGCCGTCCGCTTACGATTGAGCGCCGAGCGCTCTGGCTGCAGTCGGCGTGCCGCGGCATACTGGCCAGCGTGGGGGTGCGCTTCACCGTTGAGGGCCAGCCCCCCGACCACGGCCTCGTGGTGGCCAACCACCTCAGCTATCTTGACATCTGCATTTTCTCGGCAATCATGCCCTGCTGTTTCGTTTCCAAGCTGGAGGTAAATCGCTGGCCCTTCTTTGGCAAGGCCGCGCGCGTCGGCGGCACAATCTTTCTCGATCGCTCAAGCCTGGCCAGCGCCAACGTTGTCTCCGATATCATCAGCGAACGCCTCGCGTATTCAATTCCGGTGCTCCTGTTTCCTGAGGGGACCAGCACCGATGGCAGCGAGGTGCTTCGCTTCCACAGCCGGCTCATTCATCCGGCAACCGAGCTCGGCGCGCCAATTACGGCAGCAGCCATCCGTTACATTCCCGGCGGCAATATTGATGAACGCGAACTCTGCTGGTTCGGAGACAACAGCTTTCTTCCCCATTTGTGGAATGTGCTGGGTGTAAGCGCGTTCTCAGCGCATGTTTGCTTCGGTCAGCCTCGCATCTATCCGGATCGCCGCGCGGCGGCCGATGAAACTCGCGCTGAGATCATTGCCATGCGCACTGAGGGAATTTCGCTGTCGTCGGTAGGAGCCTTTGAACAGGCCGATGTTTTGAATGGGAAGTGCTAGAAATGGTTGCATAAATAGTTTTGCGTCAGGGCACTTCTTTACAGGCTGCTGAGAAACTCGCCGGGATGAGGTCTTGTATCAGGGCGCGAGTTTACTCGCGCCGATAAAGCTCCCAAAATGAGACTGGGCTTTAGCCCCTGCTACGTAGGGCATTGGAGGATTGTTTCATTTGACGAGTTTTTCTGCAGCCTCTTTAGTCGTGCCGCAAGGCCCATAAACGCTGGGGCTTTAGCCCCTGAGGGAGGCTGCACCGCCGGCCTTCGATTATTTGTGCAACCAGTTCTAGCCGGTCAAGGCTCTGCAAGTTGCTGGAAAATTTAATGGAAAAACCCGGAGCGGGGCTGGCTGCCTATGCCGTTGCAGACCCTGCACTGCCGGAGTTTGATCCAATTACGCGAGTAGCTGTGACTGATTCTCTGAAAGGTCTCAGTATTAACAATTCCTCGGCAACGTACCCAGTTATCGTCCCGTCTGAGAACTTCACAATCACACCGTCTTCGGCGTCGCGTTCCACAGCTAGAATTCCTACGCAATTGTCCATAACAGGAATATATCCCTAAGCAGAAATGCTTGATGTGATTTGGCTCACTCCGCGAAAGCTCCGGATACTCTGACGCGCGAAGCGTCGCCTCTTCCAGCGCATATCAACCAACCGCTGCGCATCGCTCAAGCTCGCTTTCTTCTCGCCACGCAGAGCCTCGCCGGAATGTAACTCAAGATTGAGTAATCACCCTCTGTAAGTCCCGCGGCCGCGCATAGCCGCCGCCAATCGTCGGGCTTGAACGCCCGCGCCACCGACACAGGCCCATCGTGCTGCACAAACTTGTGCCAACGAGCCGCCTTCGCCAGCAGCTTGAATAGCCGGTAAGGAGTGGCTGCGCGCGAGAGATCGTTCACAAACCACCCCAGCCTTGCATGCGTTTCCATCCAACCAATGAACCGCACAATCTCTTCGTCGTTCAAGTGATGCGTAAAGAGCGAGCACACGATCACGTCGACCCGCGCCTGGGGCTCATATTCAAAAACATTTGTGGCAACAAACTCAATTTCGCAGTCTGGCGGCGTTGCCTCTTTGGCGATGCTGATCGCATCAACGCTCAAGTCCAACCCAATCAGCCGCACTTCAATTCGATTCCTCTTTGCCCAGCGCGCCATCCCGCGCAACGCATCGCCATCGCCACATCCAACGTCGAGAATCCGCAGCGGCTGGCGCGTCATCGCAAGCTTGTCGAGAAATGTGCTGAGCCACTTAATCGTTGGACGGTTACCGTGAAGCCAGGCATTCGCGCGTGCAAGGTCGCGCAGGCACGCGCGCATTTCCTCGCGGCTGCATGGCCCGTCCATCAGTTCGAGCAACTCGGCAGGCTGCGCGCGACGGCTCATGTCGGGCACGTTATGCTGCATGAAAGAGCATTGTCTCCGCCGTCACTCCCGGGCCAAAACTGATCGCGCAACCCTGCTGGCCGGGCGTCGCGCGCTGCATCAGCTCGCGCAATACAAACATGACCGAGGCCGACGACATGTTGCCGTAATTGGCCAGCACGCGACGCGACGCGGCCAGCGATTCGGGCGCCAAAGCCAGACCCTTCTCGACCGCATCGAGAATCGTGCGCCCGCCGGGATGCACCGCCCAAAGTTCGATCGCATTCACATCGCGCCCCTGCGTGATTTCGCTCCCAACTTCGCCAAGCGTACGGCGAATTTCACCGGGAACCTGCCCCGAAAGCTGCATATCGAAGCCCATCTCGCGAATCTTCCAGGTAATCAGGGACGCGGTCCCAGGCAACCTGAGCGCAAGAAAGCTGTCCATCGCGAGGCCCGCCGGCCGTCCACTCACCAGACACGCCGCGCATCCATCGGCGAACAGCAGGAACGACAGCACCTGTTCCAGCTCCGGCGTCTCCTGCATGTGCAACGTGCACAACTCGAGATTTAGAATCAGCACGCACGCATCCGGCTCACTGCGCACAATATGCCGCGCCGATTTGAGCGCATTGATGGCCGCGTAACAGCCCATGAATCCGATCATCGTGCGCTCCACCGGCTGCTTCAATTCAAGCGCGTCGACGACATCAAAATCCAGGCCCGGCGCATACAGCCCCGTGCAACAGGTCACGATCACGTGCGTAATGCTCTGCCGTTCCTCTTCGCTGACGGCGAGCTTCTTCAGTGCGCATCGCGCCAGTTGCGGCGCAAATTGCTCAAATACCTCCATGCGCCGCGCGGTTCCAGGGAAGCTGCCGGGCACGTAGATGCCTTCGGCATCGTTCCACTTTCCGTCGGCAGATGCTATGGGCTCGATAAACGAATACCGATGCTCAATTTGCGACATGCGCACCATGCGCTTATACAGGTTTCGCTCTGTTCCCTCTGGCACAAGCGTTTCGGCAAATGAAATAAACGCCTGGTGCACATCGTGCGGGGGCGTGGCCGTTGCAATGCGATTGATGTAAACGGTTGTCATGGTTCTCCCTGGAGATGTAGAGGCCGCTTAGAGAGGATAGACGCAGCGGGAGGGGACGCGTCATGAAAAGGATCTGGAAATGTCACCGCATTGCAGTTTTCGGCGACTGGGAGAGATGAGGTTCTATCCCAGCAGCGCCATGGTCACATGATTAACCACGAACGCCGCGCCGTAGGCCAGCGCCAGCATATAAATGAACTGAACGATCGGCCACTTCCAGCTATTGGTCTCGCGCTTCACTACCGCCATGGTCGAGGTGCATTGCATGGCGAAGGCAAAGAAGATCATCAGCGCCAGCGCGCCGCCCAGCGTCATATCGTGGTGCAGCGCCGTCTGCAAGTTCAATGCCTGGGTGCTGGGGTCGGCGCCATACAGGGTGCCCATCGTGCTCACCATTACCTCGCGCGCCAGCACGCTCGACACCAGGCCGATGCCGATCTTCCAGTTGAAACCGAGCGGCGCAATTACCGGCTCGATAAAGTGGCCGATCCGCCCGATCACGCTGCTGGCCAGCTCCGGCGCAGCCAGCGTGCCCGTTGCCGTGTGGATTACCGGCAAATGCGCCAGCACCCACAGCGCCATGGTCACGCCCACAATCACCGTGCCCGCATTCTTCATAAAGATGCGGCCACGATCGATCACGCGCAGCACCAGCGATTGCACAGTGGGCATGCGATACTGCGGCAGCTCAAGGATGAACGGAGTTTCACTCGATTTCAGAATCGAGCTCTTCAGCAGCCGCGCCGTAGTAAACGCCGCCACAAAGCCGGCCACGTAAAGTCCCAGCATCACGACTGTGCGCAGCCCCAGGAACCCGTGCAGATAAACGATGTTCGGTATGAACGCGGCAATCAGCAGCAGGTAAACCGGCAGCCGGGCCGAGCAGGTCATGAACGGCGTCACCAGGATTGTGGCCAGGCGGTCGCGCTTGTTCTCAATGGTGCGCGTGGCCATGATGGCCGGTACCGCGCAGGCGTAGGCCGAAAGCAGCGGGATGAACGCTTTCCCGTTGAGCCCGATGGTTCGCATCACGCGATCGGCAATCAGCGCCGCGCGGGCCAGGTAGCCTGAATCCTCAAGCACGCCGATAAACAGGAACAGCAGCAGGATCTGCGGCAGAAACACCAGCACCGACGAGATGCCCTTCCAAATGCCGTCCAGAACTAACGATTGCAGCCATCCTGCCGGCAAGAATGGCCGGACCAGATCCCCCATCCGCGCCAGGATGTCTCCGAAACCGTCAGAGAGCGGCTGGCCAATGGAGAAGACCACCTCAAAGACGCCGATTACCACTGCCAGAAACAAGAGCGGTCCCCAGATGCGATGCAACAGAATGCTGTCGATCTTACGCGTGCCCTCAACCGAGAGCGGCGCGCGATACCCGGTCCGCCGGCTCACCTGCGCGGCCCACGTGTGCGCGCTGGCTGCGTTGCCAATTACCGGCAGAGTCAGCGGCGGGTGCGAGCCGGTCCCGTTGCCGGGCTGATTCAGAAACAGATTAATTGCGTTAAGGCCAGTGCCATGCACCGCGCTGATCTGCGCCACCGGGGCGTTCAGCTCCCGCGCCAGTTGCAGCGGGTCAACCTTGCCGCCGCGCTGCTCCATCAGGTCGCTCATGTTCAGCAGCACCAGCGTGGGCAGGCCCGTGGCCAGCACCGGCGCAGCCAGCATCAACTGGCGGGTCAGGTGCTGCGAGTCAAGCACCAGCAAAACTGCGTCCGGCTTGGGAGTGCCGTGCATCGTTCCGGCCAGCACTTCAACCGCGACGCGCGCGTCTTCTGAGTAGGGGGTAAGGGAATAGATTCCAGGCAGGTCGATCAGCGTCAGGTCGTCGCGGCCCACACCGGCCATCAACCCCATGCGCTGTTCCACGGTAACGCCTGGATAATTAGCCACTTTCTGGCGCAAACCTGTGAGCCGATTGAAAAGTGTGGATTTGCCCGAGTTAGGCGGGCCTATGAGAACTACCGTGCGCAATTGGCCGGGCACAACTGGTCCAGCGGGCGGCTCAAAGGCCGGGGTCGCGCAACAACTGCTCATCTCGCAACCTCAGCCAGCTCCATTCTTTCTGCGATTTCCGGTTGTGATTCTCTGTTCGACACGGGGCGAATCCTTATCGCGTCCGCAGTCTCGTGGCGCAAAGCAATCTCAAGCCCGTCAATCGAGTAAACCGTGGGGTCGCCGGCTGGAGCGCGACGCACCGCCGTCACTTCGGCGTCGGGCACAAATCCCATGTGCATCAGGTGGTTCTGCACAGATTCAGGCAAATCGAGAGCTACCAGGACAGCACTTTCACCGACGCTCAATTCGCTAAGCACTTTTGCCTTCCTGGCTCCCATTTGCCGCCTCGGGGACGGACGTCCGAAAACCCGACCTGTTTGGTCGTAATTAAGTATACGACCAAATCCGTCCGGGTTGCAAACAGTGGATTGAAACAAGATCGCTCGCCAGAAACCCATCGCCTTAACCTCCGGGAGTCTTTCGCTTACGGGCCTCTCAAGCGCTCCCAACTTACTTGCGGGCCGTTTCTATTAACATCGGCGCGATGGTCTATATTTATCAGTCGAAAACGCGGCTTGAATGTGACCTGAATCACCCGCATGGCGACTTGGACTGCACCTCGGAAACGGATTGTGAGGGGGGACAAAGCCACGAACCACGCGCCGGTTAATCTCGCCGCGACCAATAGGCGATTCCGGAGTGAGGCTCCTGAAAAGCGGCGGTATATTTGGGGACCTTCAGGCCCGGATCGCAACGAGTGGCAGGGAGCCCGACTGTAGTATTAGTTTGGCGTGGAGGACAGGGATGAGTGGATCTAAATTCATCAATGAACGTAAACGAGGAGAACGCGAACAGGACCGCCGATGGTTCCTGGTCAGAGCTTCGGCTGCCACTGTTGCCGGCCTTTCAATCGCAAGCGAGACCTTGAACGCATCCAGCGCATCGGCACAACCCACCCCACCTCCATCGCCGCCAGGCGGAGTGCAATCCTTCACCGCAACAGGCCTGCACGATGCCATCCAGAATCTTGACGCCAACCCCGGCAACAACACCATCGTCGACGACAAAACTTTCACCGTTGCATTGACAGTTGAAAAAAACAAGGCGGCAAAGGAATTTGAGTGGCACGAAAGCCGCGATCACGTCTTTCAGATTCTCTCGGGATCGACTGTAATCGAAGTGGGCGGAACACCAAAAAACGCCCACAGCAGCAAACCGGGCGAATGGAACGCGCCCGAGTCGCAAAATGCCGTCAGCATCACCCTGAACCAGGGCGACATGCTCGTCATCCCGCGCGGCGTGCCGCATCGCCGCACCACCGCTGGTTCTGTGACATTAATGCTCATCTCCCCGCAGGGATCCGTTTAAAAGCAAGTCAGCAATTCGTGTAGTCCGTTTGTGCCGCCGCTCTCCTGACCGGCTGTAGCGCGGGTCTCCCGACCCGCGGCTCTGATCTGCAGTCGTCTCTCCCAGCATCTAAAGTCTCAAAAGGTTCGTGATCTTTTCCATGGCTCTCACCGGTCCCCCAAATGCGTTAGCGGCTTCAGCAGTTCCCTCCGCCGCCAGCAAGAAGCTGCTGCCGTGGCTTGTCGCGGTTGCGTTTTTCATGGAGTCGCTGGATACCACCATCCTCAATACGGCTGTGCCCGCGATTTCTGAAGCGCTGCACGTTGTCCCGCTCAGCATGAAAGCCGTGCTGGCCAGCTATACGTTGAGCCTCGCGGTGTTCATCCCAATCAGCGGTTGGATGGCGGACCGATTCGGAACCCGGCGCGTCTTCGCCGCTGCAATCGGACTCTTTACCCTGGGATCGTTGTTATGCGGCATCTCGAGCAACATTCATGTGCTGGTTGCCTGCCGCGTGCTGCAGGGCTGCGGTGGCTCCATGATGGTGCCCGTAGGCCGGCTCACCCTGGTGCGCACGTTTGCCAAATCCGATCTGCTCCGCACCATGAGCTTCGTTTCGATACCGGCCCTGATTGCTCCCATGCTGGGACCAATCGCGGGCGGCCTGATTGTCGGCTATCTCCATTGGCGCGTGATCTTCTTTCTCAACATTCCCATCGGCCTGATCGGCCTGATACTGGTCTACATTCATCTGCCAGATTACCGTGAAGTGACACACCCGCTCGATACAGTTGGATTGATCCTCTTCGGCTCCGGCATCGCCCTCTTGTCCTACGTGCTTGAAGTCTTCGGGGAGCACACCCTCAGCGTGCGTGAGATCGCGGGATTACTGGTGCTTTCTCTGGCACTGCTGGCCGGTTACTGGCTGCATGCGAAATCTCTTGCGTTCCCGTTGCTCCAACTCGGGCTCTTCAAGATTCGTACCTTTCGCGCGTCGGTCAACGGAAGTTTCTTTACCCGGCTGGGTATCGGTGGAGTGCCGTTTCTCCTCCCCTTGCTCTATCAGGTCGGTCTCGGTTTCACTCCGGTGCAATCAGGCCTGCTCATCATGCCGCAGGCCCTGGCCGCCATGTGCATGAAATTTGTCATGCCGCGCATTCTCTCAACCATCGGCTATCGCTGGGTGCTCATCTCCAACACCGTCATCATCGGCCTGCTGCTTCTGCTTTTCGCCACCATCGGCCTCCACACTCCGGTGTGGATCATTGTGTTGCAGGCATTCTTTTATGGGGCCTTCACGTCGTTGCAGTACACCAGCATGAATACGCTGGTCTATTCAGACACTTCAGATCAGGAATCCAGCGCGGCCAGTTCCATCGCCAGCACCATGCAACAGATGTCGATCAGCTTTGGCGTGGCGACCGCGGGATTAGCGACAGCGTTTTTTGTTCCCGCGCATGGCCAGGCCAGTCCGGCCGAGATGATCTACGGAATCCACAAGGCGCTGGTAGCGCTCGGCGGGTTGACCATTGTTTCGACAATCGTCTTCAGTAGCCTGAAGCGTGGCGATGGAGACGCTGTAAGCCACGAAAAGGACTTGCATCCGGGCGGGTGAAAATCCCTCAGGCCGTAGGCCCAAGGCCCTAGTGCCTATTGCCTAGTCCCTAGTGCCTTAATTCCTGCTCCGCACCTTCGAAAGCAGCCGCAGCATTTCAATGTAAAGCCACACCAGCGTCACCATGATGCCGAAGCCGCCGTACCACTCCATGTATTTGGGCGCGCCAGCGGTTACTCCCTGCTCGATAAAGTCGAAGTCGAGCACCAGGTTCAGCGCCGCAATGGCCACCACAAACAGGCTGAAGCCGATTCCCACCCATCCCGATCCCCACACCGAACCGAAGAAGTTGATGTGGAACATTCCCAGCAGCATCGACGCGAAGTAGAAAAGGCAGATGCCGCCGGTCGCCGCGATAATGCCGATGCGGAACTTGTCAGTAACTTTGATGATCCCCGAGCGGTAGAGGAACAGCATCACGAACAGAGTGCCGAAGGTGAGGCTCACCGCCTGGAATGCGATCCCCGGATAGTAGTGATTCATGATCGCCGAGAGGCCGCCCAGCGCCATGCCCTCAAGCAGCGCATAGATGGGCGCGGTCACTGGCGACCACTCCTTTTTGAAGATGGTCACGAAGGCAAAGATCAAGCCGCCGAACATACCCACCATCAACTGCAGGTACACCGAGCTCGGGTCGAGGGTGTCCATGAAACTCTTCCACGTCCACGCCGCAGTAGCCAGGGCGCACAGCAGCAGAATCGCGGTCTTGTTCATGGTGCCGTTCAGGGTCATGCGCGCCGATGCGTCGATCAGGCCGCCGTACTGGCCGCTCCCGTATTGCTTGAACGTGTCCTGGCCAAGAGCCGGATTCGAAGTCTTAAACAGTGGCATTGAAAAATCCTCCATGGTCGCACAGTTGGTTGCATTGCAGCGGCTGTCTAATAGATGATCGCAGCCCGCTTCCGTCTCTTCAATTTTAATTCTTTCGGCCGCCGAACCTTCGCTCACAGCTTGTCGAAAGCCGTCTGGTAACGCGAGATGGTCGCCATCATCTCCTCAACCTCCGCAACTGGCTTGATGCCCCCGCGTGCACCCGCGGCCATGCAGTTGGCGGCCGCAGCGGCGCATGCAAAGTCCAACTGCCGATCGAGAGGCCAGTCTTTAAGCAGCCCGTAGATGAACCCGGCGTGGAAGATGTCGCCCGCGCCCGTCGTATCAACCACCGGGACGCGGTACGCCGCGCAATGCAGGTGCCGCATGCCATCCCACGCCAGCACACCATCCTGTCCCAGCGTTGCCCCGGTCAGCTTGCAGCCGTAACGCTCCATCATGCGCTTCAACGCTCGTTCGAGATTGGGCTCGTCCATCAGACGGCAGGGAAAATCGCGGCTGGCAATCAGGTAGTCGACGTTCTCGACAAGGTCTTCAACGCCAGGATACGTTTCATCCAGATCGGCCACCACCGGAACGCCCGCCTGCCGCGCCCAGACCGCCGCTTGCGTAGCCGCGGCTGTGTCGTGCCCGTCCACATGCAGCGCGCGCGCGTTCACAATCCACTCGCGGTCCAGCTCGTCGGGCTGCAGCGTCAGCTTCTCGTCGCGGCGGCAAAGCACCGTGCGTTCCCCGCCGGCGTCCACAATAATCAGCGACTGCGGGCTTACGCCCCCCGGCACGTGAATCAGCCGCGCTTCTACTCCCGCTTTGTCGAATGCCGCCTGGTGCAGCCGCGACGCATCGTCATCGCCCAGCTTGCCCACGTAGCGGGTGAGCAATCCCCATGTCTGGCAGGCAACTACCGTGGTCGCCACCTGCCCGCCGGGCATGATGCTCGCGCCTGCGTACTCGGTTTTCGACCCGCGCTCAGGAAAGCTTTCGAGCGGTATCAGCGTGTCAGTGGCGTTCAGCCCCACACCGACGAGGTCAACCATTTCGCACACGGCCATTCCGTCATTGTATCGGGCCCGCGGTTTACCAACTGTGCGCAGAGTGCCTGTCAATTGGCATTTATGCTGTACGCTCAAGAGAGTATTTTTCTTCCCTTCGGACTGAAACTGTGGCTCAACAATTAACTTCACGTCCGTTTCAATACGCCAAGCCGGGCGGTCCGCTTAGCTGCGGCCCGGTTTCGCTTGAAACTCTCGCCCGCCGCTACGGCACTCCCCTTTACGTCTATTCGGCCGACCAGATCGCCGAGCGGCTTGGAATGTTCCACAACGCCCTGGCCGGTCGCGACCATCTCGTCTGCTACGCGGTCAAGGCCAACTCCACGCTGGCCATTCTGCGGCTGCTGGCCGAGCGCGGCGCCGGGTTCGACATCGTCTCAGGCGGCGAACTGGAGCGCGTGCTGGCTGCCGCGCCAAAGGTGGCGGAGCGCGTGGTCTTTTCGGGCGTCGGCAAAACCCAGGCCGAGATCGATCTGGCGCTCAAGGCCCGCATCCTCCAGTTCAATGTTGAGAGCGAAGGCGAATTGGCGCTTTTATCCGCGCGCGCCCGCCGCCTAAGAATCCGCGCCCGCTTTGCGATGCGTGTCAATCCCGATGTCTTCGCTGAGACCCATCCCTATATTTCGACCGGTTTGCGCGAACACAAATTCGGCATCGACATCCGCCGCGCTCTCGTAATTTACAAACAAGCCGCCAACGATAGCTGGCTTGTGCCCTACGGCGTCAGCGTACACATCGGCTCGCAGATTCGCTCCGCCGCGCCCTTCGGCGCAGCCCTTGAACGCGTAGGCAAGCTGGTGAGCCGGCTCAAGCGCGAAGGCATCGAGCTCGCCTGCGTCGACGCCGGCGGCGGCCTCGGCATCGACTATCACGGCCCTTTTGACGCCGAGGCCAAGGTTGCCGAATACGCCGCGACCCTCGACGCTGCGCTCAAAGGATTCAGCGGCCGCCTGCTCATCGAACCCGGCCGCTTCATGGTGGCTCAGGCCGGCGCGCTGCTGGCCCGCGTGCTTTACGTCAAGCGCAACGGCAAAAAGACATTCGTCATCACCGACGCGGCCATGAACGACCTCATCCGTCCGGCCCTCTACCAGGCATGGCACGAGATTGTTCCCGTGCGGCGCAGGCCAGGGAGAGCTCGCGTAGTAGATGTGGTAGGTCCGGTCTGCGAGTCGGGCGACTTTTTTGCTCGCGACCGCAAACTCGCGCGGGTCGAACCCGGAGACCTGGTGGCGTTGCTCGATGCGGGAGCCTACGGAATGTCGCAAAGCTCGAACTACAACACGCGTCCACGCGCCGCCGAGGTGCTGGTGAAGGGCAAAAATGCGCGCCTCATCCGCCGCCGCGAAAGCATCAACGAGATGCTCGCGCCGGAGATGGTTTAGGAAGCGAGCCAGCAAGTCAGCAGGTCAGCAAGTCAGCGAGGCTGTGCAATAATCTCACTTCGCATCTCCACCGGTTTTCCAGTCCAATCGGTAATCTTGCCGCCGTTGATAGCGCTCCCTTCGCGGTCTTGGCCAAACGCAAACACGGTTGCGTGCGGCCCGAAACTTGCATGCGCGAGCGATGTTGCCATGAGAGAACTGAACCAAAGACGCTGAAGGGATGAAGCCCAACCCTTACGAGCAGGAAATGCGACGCTTCCATCAGAATCCGTGACTCTGTCCTCTTCGTGTCCCTCTGACTCCGTGGAGTAATTCTTCCAGGACAGCCGTACAGTCATACCGCTAATGGGCGCTCCAAACTCGTCGACGACGGTTACATGCCACTCTGGAGCAGCGAGGTAGGGAATCGGAATCAGAGAAAGCGCAATTAACGCGACCGCCGCTCCCACGAGGTGTTTCTTACCTTTCATTGTTTTGAATCGCATCATCGCGGTTTCTGGTCAAAGACGGCAGCGAATCGCATGACTTGTGCCTTGAAACCAACTTCGTTGGTCTTGCAATTTGCGCCAACTGGCGTAGAATTGCCGCGAATCTGTCCTCTAAATGGAGATCCCGACTCAGACTCTTCAGAAACTGTGAACGTTTGAAGTGAGGGTTTCGCACCAGCATACATTCCTCGACCGAAGTTGAGGTAAATGCAAAATGATGACGGTTTTTCATCCTCTCGATTCAACAGAATTTACAAGCGGGAACCCAGGCAGCGGCCGGGCTTCCATTACATTTGATGCGCGGCAATGCAGGTGTTTCCCTGGGGGCGGTGCAATCCTTGCTCGAATATCCCCACTTATCCTGCTCCTGGCGGTGATGTTCAGTTCGGGCTGTGGCCTCGCATCTCTCGCGAATCAGTCCACTTCTTCAAGCCAGTATCCCGCCTCTTCGTCTTACGCCGACCAGTTCGATTTCCTTTGGCAGACCTTCGATGCAAACTACTCGTACTTCGTCTACAAGAACATTGATTGGCAAGGCCTGAGCAACACTTATCGCCCCAAAGCCATTCAGGCCACATCGCAGGACCAGTTTGTGCAAGTCCTTGTGCAGATGCTGTCCAACCTCCACGACCTTCATGTGCACCTTATCGATCCCAATGGCAACTACATCGCCACCTTCAAGGATACTGATTTTGTGAATTTCAATGAGGGCGTTTGGCAGCAGTATCTGCAAGCGCAAGGGACGCACATCAGCCAATCTGATTCCTGGGTCGTGACTGGTTATCTCAGCGGCGCGCCTTATATCGCCGTTGAGTCCTGGGCTTCTTCATCGAGTTCGGAGGCGGCCGACTTGGACGCCGCCCTTGAGCCGTTCCAGAATGCCAAGGGGATCATCATCGACGTGCGAATGAACGGCGGAGGCGACAGTTCGACCGCTGGACAATTCGCGGGCCGGTTTGCCGATCAGACGCGAACGGCCGGGTTCATTCAGTTTCGCAACGGGCCCGCGCACGACGATTTCGGTCCGTTGACTGCGCGCCAGGTGGTTCCCCGCGGTGCGTGGCAGTACAAGGGGTCAGTCCTTTTGTTGATCGGTCGCGGCTGCTTCAGCTCCAATGAGGACTTCATTACTCAGATGCGGGAGTTGCCCAACGTGACGGTCGTGGGAGATACATCCGGAGGGCATTCGGGGGACCCCAAGACATTCAACTTGTCAAACGGGTGGCGGTTTACCGTATCCACCTGGATCGATTACACCGCCGAGATGCAGATCATCGAAGACCAGGGAATCGATCCTGCTATTTTCGTTCCCACCACAGCGGCTGATTTTCAGGCGGGAAGAGATCCGGTGCTGGATTACGCATTGAGCAACGTCCCGAATTGACGATTCCCCGGTGAATCTCCCACGACCCCGCCTCACCCTGTTATCGTGTTGCGCGGGAGATTTTTTTATGCGCCTGAGACTTCTGGCTGTTTGTATCGCTGCTTTTTTCTGCTTCCTGCTCGGATTTTCTGCAACCGCTTCTGCCGATCCGCTCACCGTAAAAACTGCCCAGGGCAAGGCCCACGGCAAGACCATCAACGATGGCAAGGTGCGGGCTTTCCTCGGTCTGCCCTATGCCGCCCCGCCGGTTGGCGACCTGCGCTGGAAGGCCCCGCAGCCGGTAGCAAAATGGAAGGGCGAGCGCGATGCGACAAAATTCGGCGCACACTGCGTGCAGGGCAAGGTTTTTGACGACATGATCTTTCAGGATGCCGGCGAAAACGAGGACTGTCTCTTCCTGAACGTCTACGTGCCGGCCACGGCCAAGGGCAACAGCAAACTCCCCGTCATGTTCTGGATTCACGGCGGCGGCTACAGCGGCGGTTCAGGCGACGAGCCTCGCCACAATGGCGACTTTCTGCCTCTCAAGGGCGTAGTGCTGGTCACCATCAACTACCGGCTCGGTGTCTTCGGATTTCTGGCCACGACCGATTTGGCTAAAGAGGCCAACGGTGCAGCAGGGAACTACGGGATGATGGACATGGTGGCCGCGCTGCAGTGGGTTCGCGACAATATTCAAAAGTTTGGCGGCGATCCCGGCAACGTGACCATCTTCGGCGAAAGCGCCGGTTCATTTGCTGTCAGCACGCTCATGGCGGCTCCATCGGCGAAGGGACTTTTCGCCAAGGCAATTGGGGAGAGCGGCGGCGCGCTGGGTGGAAGAGGCCAGCGTACGCTTGCCGAGTCTGAAGCACGGGGACAGAAGTGGGCGGATTCACTGGGAGCCACTTCGCTCGCCGCACTTCGTGCTCTGCCTGCCCAGACCGTTCTCGAAGACGCACATAAGAATGGCGTGCCGGGCTTCGGGACCGTCGTCGATGGCCGTTTCCTGACGGAACCGATTGCTGACACCTACGCCGCCGGCCGCCAGGCCCACGTGCCAACGCTGGCCGGCTGGAACCACGACGAGATGAGCTACCTTGCCAACGGCATGACAGTCGACAAATGGAAGGTCTTCGCGACTACCACCTACGGCGACCACGCCGGCGAGTTTCTGGCTGTTTATCCCGGCACCACTGACGCAGAGGCGCAGCGCTCGGCTATCGATTACGGCAGCGACTCGTTCATAGCATTCAGTACCTGGCAGTGGATTGAGGCTCAAGTGAAGACGGGCGACGCGCCGGTCTATCGCTATCGCTTCGACCTCGCAGCAACGCCCAGCAAATTCCACGAGGGCACTTTTGCGTTTCACTCCGACGACATCGAATACGTATTCGGCACCCTCGACACTCGGCCGGGATTCAACGTCAGCCCCGACGATCGCAAACTGAGCGACGAAGTAATGACTTACTGGACCAACTTCGCGAAAACCGGCGACCCCAACGGCGGAAGCCTGCCGGCCTGGCCGCGCTACGACAAGACCGGCCAGATCATCTTCCTCGACAAGGACATTACGACGGGCACGCCGACCACCACGCCGCGCTACCAGTTCATGACCAACGTGAAGCCGCTGCCGAGGGGACCCGGCAGGGACTGAAGGTTTAAAGATGCAAAAGGGCTGCGCAACTCGCGCAGCCCTTAGCGTTTCAGACCGAACTTAAAACTACTGGTGTGCCCCTGAGGCCGTGGTAAAACCTGATTCCTGCTGTGCGGGAATCGTGCTGACCGGCGGTGGATCGCTGAAGCTCGAGTCCTTCGCGTTCAGCGCGTTTGAGTAGTCGGGGCCGAGACCAAGCTTTTTGAGCGCCCTTGAGTCCGGCATCAGCTTGGTCTGCCATCCCTGGTCAGACTGGTACTTCTGCATTGCGGCTACAGTGGTTGAATCCCACTTGCCCGTCGCCTCGCCGCTCAAATAGTGCTCGCGAATCAGTGCCTGCTGAATCTGCGTCACGCGTTCGGGCTCGATAGCCTGCTGGCCGCGCGCGCGATGATACTTCTTCGAGGTGGTAACAGTGCGCGAGTGATGGGCCGTCTGGCCGCTCGTGGGAGAGCGGTGGACGCGCGACGCATGCGCGGAAGCAGAGAGGGTTCCCGCGCCAATTAATAAAGCCAAAACAAAGCGAAAAGTGTACACGTCCCTTATCACCCCTGGGTTGAATATGTTTACTGGACGTTCCGTGCAGTGTACCCAAACCCAAGGTGCCCTACAAGAAGAAAATAAAGTTTTATGCGATTTTGTGGCATTATTCCCAGCAAATCAGTTCTTTCTGGTTGAATTGGCGCCGGAAAGCCGTTCTCCGGCGCCGTTCCAATCGTTATTGCAACACGCCGCCCGGATACAGGATTCCGGCCTCGGGATGCTTGGGGTCGACCACCTCAAACACCACGTCGTCGCCGACCTTCAGCTTGCTTACGATCGCTTCAAACTGATCGCGGGTCGCTGTGGGCTGCTTGTTCACGTGCGTTATCACCTGGCCAGGCTCAAGCTGCTGCAGATCGGCAAATGAACCCGTCCGCACTGACTCAATCTCCACTCCAGGTGTGTGGATTTTTGCGGCCACCGCCGCCGAAATGTCGCGAACAACCAGACCAAGCTTGGTCTCGCCCACCCCACCCGGATTCTCCGGACTTGGAGCTGCCTCTGGATTGACCCCGTTTGCGAACACTTTGTCGCGGTCGCCGATGGTCACGGTCGTGTCGGCCTGCTTGCCGTCTCTCAGGTATCCCAGGCGGGTGGTCGAACCTGGCCTGCGGCTGGCGATGTCGTTCACCAGATCGTCGCCATCCTTCACCGGCCGACCGTCGATGCTGGTAATAATGTCACCCGGCTTCAATCCTGCTTTGTCGGCAGGTCCGCCCGGCTGCACCAACTGCACCAGCACTCCGTTCTTGAACCCGTACACACGATTAACCGAGCTTGACAGCCCGTTGTTGAACGAGATTCCGATCGATCCCCGCACTACTTTGTGGCTGGGGCTGATCAGGTCGTTGTAAACCGCCACAACTGTATTCGAGGGCATGGCGAAACCGATGCCCTGGTAACCGGCCGACTGCGTATAGATGGCCGTATTCACGCCGATGACAGAGCCGTTCATGTCCAGCAGCGGTCCACCCGAATTACCTGGATTGATGGCGGCGTCAGTCTGGATGAAGTGCTGGAACTGGCCGCTTGCGCCCGGCTCGATGGTGCGGTTCTTGGCGGAGATGATGCCGGCCGTGACCGTCTGGGAGAGAGCAAACGGGCTGCCGATGGCCTCAACCCAGTCGCCCACCTGTGACTCGTCGCTGTTGCCCATGATCACGGTCGGCAGCGGTTTGTCGGTGTCGATCTTTATCACTGCCAGGTCGGTGGCCTTGTCCACACCGATTACCCGCGCCGGCCGGCCCAGGTCCTGCGTATCGGGGTCGGTCGAGAGCTTTACGTAGATCTTGTCGGCATTGTCCACCACGTGGTCGTTGGTGATTATGTAGCCTTTGGGGTCGACGATGAACCCCGACCCCAGCGATTCCTGCACCTGGCCCTGGTCGCCCTGGTCGCCCTGACCCGGAACTTGTCCGCCGAAGAAGCGGTTGAAGAAGTCCTGGAAGTTGTCGTCACCCTGACCACCCTGGGCCTGTCCCTGCTCGTCGTTATTGTCATCACCGTTGCCCGGCATGGGAATACTGCGACCGTGGAACTTGCGCAGTCTGTTGTCGCTCTGCTTGGGCATGGTCTGGGTGTTGATATTCACCACCGCCGGCGCGACCTTTTTCGCAATCTGTACAAACTGGTTCGGCGGCAGCGATGAATTCACAATCTTCAAGGGGCTGGCGTCGCTGCTGGCATTCTGTTGCTCTTGCCCGCGAACTCCGTGCGCCGCAAATGAACCCGCTACGATGGCCGCCGTCAGTGTGGCGAGCACAACAAACGCCGATGTAAGACGGCGTGCCCTCAGCCGTTCAAGAATCGATCTCATATAACTCTCTGACCTCTTTGCTTTGCCACGCCTCGCGGCCGGCGTCCGATACCTTAATTCTCAGTTGGATGCAGCAATTACCAGTATAGGGTCTGTCTTGAAGTTTCGCGCAGGCTCCGCCGGCGCCATTTCTGCCAGGCTCTCACAGCGGCGAACGACACGTCCGCGATGCGGATTCCCCCGGGGCCCTGACTCTCTGCTCCTATAGACGGGTCGGCGGCTGGAAAAGAGACGCGAGGCCGCATCGCTGCGTTTCTGTCCCGGCACGAAACGCCCTTCAAATCAGGGATGAAGATGGTGTCCCAGGTCTCGTGCTTGAGTTTTTGGATTTCAATGGATTCAAGGATATTTTCGCCGGTTTCCTGTTCGGATCTGCGCAAGCCTTTTGACCCTCAGAGGCACTTTCTGATGCCAGGCTCACCTGTAAACAATAGTATACGCATACTAGAAATGATTGAAACTATTGTTCATGAGTCCATTCAACCATCGCCAGTAGAAGCAATAATACCCGCCGCAACCCAAGCTCCCGATCTTTGGCTGAGTACCATTCGGCAAGCGTATGCGCACCCCCTCCATCGCCTCCGGCGCCGATTGAGAGGGATGGAACTCCGCGCGACAGGGGAAGATTCGCATCGGTGGAACCCAGTCGCAGCTCGGTGTGCAATCCCAGATGCCGGTCCACTGCTCGCAGCGTTTCAAGCAGCGCCGAGTCTTCGGCGAGTCTCGCCGCTGGCCGGTCGCCGATTTTGCTGATCGCAAAATCCAGCCTGCCGCGCCCGTCGGCCCCGTCCCTTTTCGCTCTTAGATTCCAACGGTCGACCGCGTCCTCCACGGCACGGTGCAGCGCCACTTCCAGCCGCACCAACTCGTCGACGTTGGTCGACCTGAAGTCGATGGTTGCCTCGGCGCTTTCGGGGATCGAGTTCACGCTCGTTCCCCCGCGGACGGTTCCCAGGTTGAGAGTGGTCCTTGGTTCTTCTGGCAGATGTGTCTCTGCCACAGTCACCAGCGCCGTAGCCAGCGCTGCAATCGGGTTGGGTGTGCCGGCATCGGTAAAGCTATGTCCGCCGGGCCCGCGCACCGATACGTGGAACCGCCGGCTGCCCAGGGCCTGGGTTACGGCAGAATCCACCCCCGCCCCGTCCAACACGATGTGGGCGGCAATCCGGCCGGCCAGGGGGCTCTCTCGATAGAGGTGACGCATCCCTCTCAGGTCGCCTTCGCCCTCCTCGCCCACATTGCCGACAAACACCAGGGGAACGGGCAGGGAGGTCTTCGCCTCGACCAGGGCGAAGGCCAGGGCCACCATCCCGGCCACTCCTGCCCCGTTGTCGCAGGCGCCGGGAGCATAAAGCCGATCCCCCTCCACCACAGGTTCAAGCCGGGTATCTGGCGGGAAGACTGTGTCGAGGTGTGCTGAAACCACTACCACCGGTCCCGTGCTCTCCGGGGGCAGATCCTCCGCTTCGAGTACCCCAAAAACATTTCCCACGGCGTCGGTCTCAATCCGGCTCAGCCCGGCGTCGGCAAACTTCCCCGCGATCCACTCCCCCCGAGCCCGTTCGCCGTTCAGCGGGGCGGGAATCTTCACCAGCTCGATCTGCCAATTCATAATCCGCTTGGGGTTCAGGTGCAGCCACGAAAAGGCCGCATGCACACTCCGGCGAGCGGCCAGGGCCGTCACCCGTGTGAATGCTGATTTGTGAGTCAGCAGGGGCATGAGTGGTCTCAGATTAACAGGGATCAGGCGACAGAGATTATCCGAAGACCGAGGCAAGTGGCTGATGGCTTGTTCAGGTTACTTGATGAACTTTTCCAATCCCGGGCTCCGTCCCGAGCGCCGGCGCCTCAGCTCTGCTACCGCCTCATCGATCGAGTAAGCTTCACCCGTTTTGGGGTCCGGCTGTTCTGTCGTGTACGCCTTCAACAGAGTCAGAGTCTCAAGCTGCTCCTCATAGCTTTCAATGTCCATGAGCACTGCGCGCGCCTCGCCGTTCTGGGTGATGATAATTGGCTCGCGCTCTTTCCTTATCCGCTCCAGCAGCTCAGCGGCATTCGCTTTTACGTAGCTGATTGGCTTGATTTGAGTCGAGAATCTCATAGGGTAGATTCCTGGGTCCCTTAAGGCTCATTTTAGCCTGATTAAAGTCTTTTAAAGGTCTAAATTTAGTCCTGTGAGTTACTCCCTGTATTCCACTGAAGTTAGAAAGAGGCCCGAGGCCGGCGCCGTGGGCCCCGCCTCGCTTCTCGAGCGCGCTTCCAGGATCTCCTTCAGGCGATCCACCGTCGTGAAGCCACGCCCCGCATCGATCATTGAACCCACAAGGTTGCGCACCATGTGATGCAGGAATCCGTTGCCGCGAACCCGATAGATCCACAGCTCGCCGGCGTCGCTTTCTCGTCTCTCCCATGCCGAGCAGAGCACGGTTCTGATGTTGGTTGCAGTCGAGTCGTTTCCTTCGGCTGAACTATCTTCCCGTGTCGTCAGATCGGGGTCTGCCGCCGTAAAACTCGTAAAGTCGTGCTCCCCTAGAAACACCTCTGCGGCTACAACTAAAGTGTCAAAGTCCAATCTCTTGGAGTAGCTGTAAACATATGGATACACCCATGGCGGACAGACTTCACCCCGAAAAACCCGGTACTCGTAGCACTTTGATACGGCCGAATGCCGCGCGTGAAAACTGGCGGGAACGACTTGAGAATCCATCACCCTGATTGCCGGCGGAAGCGTTCGGTTGAGTGCCCGTAACAGGTTTTCAGGCGGTATGGGAGCAGCCAGTTGAAAGCTCGCTACCTGGGCCAGCGCGTGCACCCCGGTATCGGTCCTTCCCGAGCCCTGAGGAAGAGGGGACTCCCGGGTTACTCTGCCCAGCGCTGCCTGCAGCTCTCCCTGGATCGTCGCCAATCCGGGCTGGACCTGCCAGCCATGAAATCCGGTTCCGTCGTAGGCCAGGGTCAGCTTGAACGTCCGCGGCCGAGCATCGTCCTCTGGCGCCGGGGCGTCCTCCGCGGCCAATTGTTTTGTCACTTGGTCCATCCGTTTCGCTGGCTAACAGGGTACTCCACCGGCGCGGTCACCGCCGTCCGCTTTGTCGTTGGGATATACTCACCTTTCCGATTAACCGCCGGGGCTGGTGCTTCACTGTAACGCCTTGGCCCCTTTTTTCACTCACACTTTTACCGGACACTTGACCCTCTGTTGACCGCTTGTTCTAACTCTGTTTCGCTGTTTCAGGCGGCCTTCGCCGGAGCCGACCTTGTACATCGCTGGAACGTTCGGGAAGTCAATCGCGTATTACAAGGCAAGTTCCGGAGCCTTGATTGAGGGTGAAACCGTTCCGGCAACACAAATTTGCATCCTGACGTGCTCACCAGCCGTCTTGAACTATGTCATTCCAAATGTTTCGAGCAATTGGTGGAGATAATAACAATGCCTTTCGAAAGTAGACGTGTGTTTGAGGCTGGGTCAAAGGAAAGCCGTGGCGCCGGTTCATCCAGGCCGGGAATAAAAGCCTGCAGCCTGCGGGCAGTTGCCGCAGTCATGCTTACTCTTACCGCCGGCATGCCGGCCGGGTTCAGCCAGCAAGTGACGGGTGCGGGTTCAAACGGACCCGACAAGGCAGCCTCAACCCTGCCCAGTGCCCCGGCTCCGGTTCCAACCTCGCCATTTCCGCTGCGCACCAGCTCGCGCGATTATTCCAAGCCGTTTGGCGGCTGGTGGGGTAACCCGATCAACATGTACCGGCCGACCAAGCTGGGGGTTGCCAGCTTTACCAACTCGGTCAGGCTGGGCAATCTGGTCAAGGACGGCAAGATCTACCTCAGCCTCTCTGACGCCATCGCCCTGGCCATTGAGAACAACTACGACATCGCTATTGCCCGTTACGACCTCGACATTGCCGATACCGACATCCTGCGCGCCAAGGCGGGCTCAGAACCATTGGGCGCGCCTTCGGGAATCGTGACCGGAACTCGCGGCGGCTCCGCCAGCATTCTCTCCACCGGCGGTGGCCCAGGCGGAACCGCCGGAGGTTCGGGTGGCGCCGGTTCGGGCACAGCGGGACTCACGCTCACCACCGGCGGCGCTGGTTTGCCGCCAAGTTCGTTCGACCCCGTGATCGCCGGGACCATTACGCTCGACAAAACTCGCTCGCAGCAGACCAGCCTCTTCAGCCCGGCATCCGCCTCGAACACCAACACGTATGACTTCACCTACAATCAATACTTTGCGCCGGGAACCACTCTCGCGGTGGGGTGGAACAATACCCGCGCCACCAGCAACAGCTCGCTCACGTTTTATCTGCCAAATTACACTTCTTCGTTTAAGGCGACCGTGACGCAACACCTGCTGCAGGGCGCCGGCGTCTGGATGAACAAGCGCTTCATTTACCAGGCTCAGAACAACCGCAAGATTACTGATTCCTCCTTCCGCCAGCAGATTCTGTATACCGTGAACCAGGTGGAGACCATCTACTGGGGACTGGTTCAGGCCTACGAGGACGTGCAGGCCAAGGAACGCGCTCTCGATCAGAGTTCGCGATTGCTCGAAGATAACAAGAAACAGCTCGAGATCGGCACCATGGCTCCGCTCGACGTGGTCAATGCCGAGTCAACTGTGGCCACCGACAACCAGGCCCTGCTCAGCGCCCGGAGCTCGCTCAATTACCAGCAGCAGATCATCAAGCAGGCCATAGCGCGCAACCTCAATGATCCGGTCCTGTCCGCTGCTCCGGTGATTCCCACTGACCGGGTCAGCATTGAAGCCATCCCTGAGGAGACTCAGCCGGTCGAATCGCTGGTGCAGGAGGCCTTCCAGCAACGCCCCGAGCTTGAACAGGCGGTGCTGACTCTTCGCAACGATGAGATCACGCTCCGGGGTGCTCGTAACGCGCTGATGCCGACGCTGGATGTCAACGGATACTACGGAGCGAACGTCTCGGGCGGCCCAATCAATCCCAATTGCAGCTTTTTTGGCGAGTCCTGCTTCCAGCCCGGATACAAAAGCGCCGTGCCTAACGGCTACTCCGGCGTGCTCAGTGACTTGGTCAACAGCACGGCGCCGGACAAAGGCGTGGGATTCACACTGAACATCCCCATTCGCAATCGCGAGGCGCAGTCGCAGCAGGAGCGGTCGCTGATGGAATACCGGCAGGCGGAGTTGCGATTGCAGCAGCTCTACACGCAGATCCGCATGGACGTGGTGAACGCCATGTACGCGCTCTCAAACGATCGGGCCCTGGTTCAGGCAGACACAGCAGCGCGTGACTACAACCAGCAGAGTCTCGATGCCGAAGTCAAGAAGCTCCATCTGGGCGCGTCAATCACGGCGAATGTGCTGACGCAGCAGCGCAGCCTGGCAATCGCCGAGGACAACCTGATTGCGGCTAACGCGGCTTATGCCAAGGACCGCGCCGGACTCTACCAGATTCTGGCCTCGACCCTGCAGCACTACGGCATCAATCTTGGCGATGCGGCCACGGGCAATGTGGGAGCGGCCCCGGTCATTCCCGGTGTCAAGCCCGAAACTTTGCAGACAGACACTCCCGGTGCGGCAACGCCTGCAGCAACCCCCGCGCCGGCAAATCCGCCTGCAGCACAATAAATCCTCTTCAGAGACCAGGGAAAAGGTCCGGCTAACCAGCCGGGCCTTTTCATTTCAAGTTGGATTTTAGGACGAAACGAGCTTAAGGCGCGTTTCAGCGTTCGGCCACCTGGTCCAGCAGGTCGAAAAACTCGGGAAAGCTGATGGCCGCCGATTCAGCACCCTGGACCAGCGTCTCTCCCTCGGCCCTGAGCGCCGCCACGCTGAAGGCCATGGCAATCCGATGGTCTCCGCCGGCATCGATCGTCGCTCCGTGCAGCTTCTGCCCGCCGGGCACGTCGAGCCCGTCTTCGAACTCCTCCACCTCGGCGCCCATCGCCCGCAGGTTCCGCGCTACCAAGGCAATGCGGTCTGACTCTTTCACGCGTAATTCCTTCGCGTCGCGAATCCTGATGCCGCCGCTGGTGTACGGGCCAATCGCTGCCAGCACCGGCAGCTCGTCAATCAGTTGTGCCGCCAGCGCGCCGCTCACGGTCGTCGAACCCAGCCCTTCTTCTGGAGCGGAAATCTGTATCGTTCCTACCAGCTCTGCGTGCTTCTCTTCGAGATTCAGCACGGCAACGCGCGCGCCCAGCGCGGTCAGCACGTCGAGCAGCGTGGCCCGCGTCGGGTTGAGCCCAATCGAGTCCAGAACCAACCCCGAGCCGGGGAAGAGCGCCGCGGCGCACAAGAAAAATGCGGCCGAGGAAATGTCTCCGGGAACATCGGCTTCAATTGCATGAAGTAACTGGGGTCCGCTGATGGAAACCGAATTGACGGTGCGCGTAAGAGTTGCACCAAAAGCCCGCAGCGCCAGCTCGCTGTGGTCGCGGGTGCGAACGGCCTCGCGCAGTGTTGTGGTTCCTTCGGTCTGCAACCCGGCCAGCAGCACGCAGGTCTTGATCTGCGCGCTCGGCACCGGCGTGGTGTAGTCGATCGCGCGCAGCGTGCGCCCTTTGATCGCGATTGGCGCATGCCCATCGGTAAGCGTCACCTGTGCACCCATCTCCTCGAGCGGCTTGCGAACCCGCTCCATCGGCCGGCGTGAGAGCGATGCGTCACCGATGAGCGTAAAGGCGCCATCCTGCGGCGCCAGCAATCCAGAAATAAAGCGCATGGTTGAGCCGGAGTTGCCGCAATCGAGGGGGTGATCGGACGGCGTCACGCGTCCCGCCACGCCGGTAATCTCAACAGCCTGGCCGCCCAGCCGATTTACCGTGGCGCCCAGCGCTTCCATGCAGGCAAGCGTCGAGGCGCAATCGGCCCCGGTTGAAAAATTTGCAAACTTCGACGTGCCCGCGGCAAAGGCCGCCAGCATGGCGTAACGATGGCTGATGGACTTGTCGCCGGGCAGCTTGAGGCTGCCGTAAATGTTGCGGGCGGGACGAATCAGGCGTTCCTGGGTTGCGGTGTGCAAGCGATCTCCGGCCGCAATGCGGCTGATTTGAGTGTATCGAAATGAGGTCGGCTGCACTTACCGCACCACGCAGGAGCGAACTCGATCCCACACTGAAGTGGGTGCCCCGGGTCCCAAACTCAAAAATGGGTGCTCCAACTGACAACTGATCACTGACAACTTACAACTCGCGTCTCAGCCATCGGCTCAAGGTGAGCCGTGAAGTGGCGCAAAAACGGCGCTTCGTAGTTCAGGCGCATTCCGCTGATCTGGTCGCGATTCTTCCATACTTCCAGAATTACCTCGATCAGGTAGTCGATATGGCTCTGCGTGTAAACGCGGCGGGGAATCGCCAGCCGGACGAGATCCATCTGAGCGGATCCGGCGAACATCAGCGTGCCGATTTCGACCGACCGGACTCCTCCTTCGAGATACAACTCGCAGCACAGCGCCACGCCCGGAAACTGATCAGCAGGAATGTGCGGCAGAAAAGCGCGCGCGTCGAGATAGATTGCGTGCCCGCCCGGCGGCTGCACAATCGGCACGCCCGCAGCCGCAATGTGGTCGCCGAGGTACGCGGTCGAGGCAATCCGGTAGCGCAGATAATCCTCTTCAAGCGCCTCCTGCACGCCCACGGCAATGGCCTCAAGATCGCGCCCCGCGAGGCCGCCGTATGTGGGGTAACCCTCGGTCAGAATCAGCAGGTCTTTCTCCTGCTGCGCCAGTAGATCGTCGTTGTGCACAGGAAGCCGCCGATATTGGCCATGCCATCTTTCTTGGCGCTCATGGTGCACCCGTCGCCAAGCTTGAACATCTCCTGTGCGATTTCTTTCGGCGTTTTGTTTTCGTATCCCGGCTCGCGCAGCTTGATGAACCAGGCATTCTCAGCAAACCGGCACGCATCGAAGTAAAGCGGGATGCCATGCTTTCGGCACACAGCGCTTACCTGCCGCGCGTTCTCCATCGATACCGGCTGCCCGCCGCCGGAGTTGTTGGTAACGGTCAGCATCACCAGCGGAACTCGCTCGCGTCCCACCCGCTCAATCAGGCTTTCGAGCGCCGCCACGTCCATATTTCCCTTGAAAGGATGCACGAGCGAAGGCTGCTTGCCCTCGGGAATCACCAGGTCAACAGCCTCGGCGCCGGTGAACTCCACGTTGGCGCGCGTGGTGTCAAAGTGCGTGTTGTTGGGCACCACGTCGCCCTTCTTGCAGGTGCAGCCAAAGAGGATGCGCTCAGCGGCGCGGCCCTGGTGCGTGGGAATCACATGCTTGTAGCCGAATATGTCCTGCACGGAAGCTTTAAAGCGAACAAAGCTGCGGCTGCCCGCATAGCTCTCATCGCCCTCCATAATCGCGCCCCACTGCTTGGTCGACATGGCGCCGGTTCCCGAGTCGGTGAGCAGGTCGATGAGCACGTCATCGGCAGGCAGAAGGAAAAGATTGTAGTGCGCGGCCTTCAGCAGCTTTTCGCGCTCAGCGCGGGTGGTCCAGCGAATGGGTTCAACGCTCTTGATTCGGAACGGTTCGATGATGGTTTTGGCAATCATATTCTTTCTTGAGAGTTCCTGCGCATTATTGCGCGTTACCCTGCGTGAAAGCAAAAGGGGAAGAGAAGTGAGCAAGGGACCGAGGGAACAAGAATGCGGTTCGAGGGCCGGTAAGTTAGAGGCAAAATGTTAACCAGTTAGCAGCTTGCGAAAAAGCGACCAAACAGCCAGAGCCAATCTATATTGAATTCAGAGCAATTCATCGATTACGCAGGAGGACTAGCGGATGCCTGGTACCGAGCGATTCATACATAAATTGATGCATCGACGGGGGTGCACGTTTCGGCAGCGTTTTGTCAGGCTTCTGATCGTCACAGGACCTCTGCTTGTCGTATTAGAGGTGCTTGGCTCTGGAGTAATGAAGGAGCCGGGTGTTTTGCCTTGGTTCCTCGTGCTCACAATTCCAGGAACGCTGTTGTTTGTCTTGATTGAAACAACTTTCGAACATTTAATTTCTAGAATGAATAGGTAATCGCGGAAGCTGCGCTATTATTTGGTGGATGCTTGTGGCCATGTCGCCGCCACTAGGGACAGAATGCGTCTCCTGATCCCTGTCCCCTAACCCCTGTTTCTTCACTTCACCCGCAGCACAATGATGGTCTCGTCGTCGAAGCGGTCCTTGGCGCCTTGAAACCTGCCTACGTCGTCGAGGATCGCGTCGGCAATCTCGATCGCGGGCAGGTCGCGGCTGGCGCAAAGTAAACTCGAAAGCCGATCCTGGCCATACATTTCTTCTTCTTCGTTTTCCGCGTCCAGAATGCCGTCGGAGACAAATACAATCACGTCGCCCGGCTGCGTGGCCACGCTCAGCTCCTCGTAGGTAACGTCAGGGAACATACCCAGCGGAAATCCTTCGGCCTTTACCGTCACCGGTTGTCCGGCCCGGCAGAATACCGGTTGCACGGCCCCCGAGTTCGCTACTTGCAGCGTCTGGTTCTCGTCGTTCCACAACGCAAATAACAGCGTCACGTACTGCGATTCAAGCTTGCGCTCCTGCAGCGCGTCGTTCAGCTGCGCCATCATTTGCGCCGGCTCAGGCTGATGCTGTGCCGCCGAACGCATAATGCCGCTCACCAGCGCGGCAAACAATGCCGCCGGCGCGGCCTTTCCGCTCACGTCGCCCAGCACAATCGCGGAGCGGTTAGGACCGTAGTCGATAAAGTCGTACAAGTCGCCGCCAATCGAACGCGCGGGCAAAAACCTCACCGCCATCTCGGCATGGGTATGCGAAGGCGGCTCTGGCGGTAGCAGCCTGAGCTGAACTTCGCGCGCCATGGCAATGTCTTTCTCGAGCTGCGCCTCCTGCCTGCGCACTGCCTGGTAGAGCCGCGCATTTTCAATGGCTATGGCGATCTGCGACGCGAGCGTGGTCAGCATCCGCTCGTGTTCTTCGTTGAAGAAACCCGTGCGCGTGTGCTCCAGGTCAAGAACCCCAATCACGCGACCCTTGTAGAAGAGCGGCACAATCAGCTCCGACTTCGTCTCAGGATTCATGGGGATGTAACGCGGATCCTTCGACACGTCGCGAACATTGATGGTTCGCCACTCACGCACTGCTGCGCCCACCAGGCCGCTGGTGGTTGGAATCCGCCGCAGCGGCGCATGCGCATAGCCGAATCGCCACGCGTAGCGCGTAACCAGCGTCTCGCCCTTGTCGTCGAGCAGCATGATGGTAAACATCTGGTAATCGATCAGGCGGCGCAACAACTGGCCGATGCGTTCCAGCAGCGGTCCCAACTCCAGAATCGACGCAAGCTCGACGGCAATCTCGTTCAGAACTTCAAGCATCTGCGCCTGGCGCGAAACCCGCGCGTAGAGCCGGGCATTTTCAATGGCCTGCGCAATGCGCGATGCCGTGAACGTGAGCAGATGCAGATGCTCGGGGCGAAAGAAGCCGGCCTGCTCGCTCTCAATGTCCATCACGCCGATGAGCCGGTTCTTGGCTATCAGCGGCAGCGTCAGTTCCGAACGCACGTCGGGGTTGGCGGCGACGTAGTGCTCCGAGGTGGAAACATCGTTCAACAGCATTGGCTGCCGCGTAAGCGCCACCTGGCCCACCACGCCTTTGCCCAGCGGCACGCGCGTGCGCTCAACCTGCGGAGTGTGACCGATCTGGAAACGCATGCGCAGCTCGTTGGTGCGGTCGTTGATCAGCAGGATGGCAAAGATGCGGTAGTTGATGACCGCGCGCACTAGTTCGGAGATGCGATTGAGCAGCGTCTGCAGGTCGAGCGTGGTGTTCAGCGCCTCGGTCAGCTTCAGCAGATACGCTGAGTCTACGGGCTCAATACGGGCGTTCACCGGGTCAAGATGCGCGATCTCGGCGGGGCGGTAGTCGCCCTCAAGCTCGGTTTCATCGGCTCGCGGAGTTGGTGTTTTTCTCGTCATGTGTCGAAGGAAAGGATACAGCAGGGGGCAGGGAATAAGGGAACAAGGGAACGAGGGGACGAGGGAACAAGGGAACAAGGGGACAAGGGAACAAGGGGACAAGGGAACGAGGGAACGAGGGGACGAGGGAACGAGGGAACGAGGGGACGAGGGAACGAGGGAACGAGGGATCTGAGTTCATCGGTGCGCCTTATCACACCCGAAAGCCGATAGATCATCCTACCGTCAACAAGGCAACCTGAAGGTTGGAGAATAGGAGCGAAATGTGGGAGCGTCATTCAAAGATCTAGTTGTGTGGAAGCGCGCGGTTCAGTTGAGCATCGAGGTTTATCGCCTAACTTCTTCGTTTCCGCAGTCTGAGCAATACGGCCTGACCAGCCAGATGCGGCGGGCGTCTGTATCCGTCGCAAGCAACATCGCGGAAGGGTACGGCAGAAAGACAAGAGGTGAGTATCTGCAGTTTCTTGGCCACGCGAGAGGATCGAATTGTGAGCTACAAACCCAGCTGATCATTGCTGCGGCACTTGGGTTTGGCGGAAAGAGTGTCTACGAATCGGTCGAAACGCTTTCCGCTGATGTGAGCCGTATTTTGATTGCGATTATGAACAAACTAAATGCGTAAGGTCTCTTGTTCCCTTGTTCCCTCGTTCCCTATTCCCTGTTCTTCTCACTCCGCTCCCAGCTCCCGCACAATCGCCACGCTTGCCGAGGCGCCGATGCGGTTCGCGCCGGCTTCGAGCATTGCCTTCACATCGGCCAGGGTGCGGATGCCGCCTGAGGCCTTGACGCCACAGCGCGCGCCGGCCACGCCGCGCATCAGCGCCACGTCGGCCACCGTTGCGCCGCCAGTCGAGAAGCCCGTCGACGTCTTGATAAAGTCCGCGCCCGCCTGGATGGCTATCTCCGACGCGCGCAGTTTTTCTTCCATGGTCAGCAGCGCGGTTTCAAGAATTACCTTGAGCAGCGCGCCGTTGTGGTGCGCCACCGTTGCCGCGGCGTGAATGGTATGTTGCGTCGCCGTGAAGTTGCCGCTCTTGAGCACGCCGATGGGCAGCACCATGTCAAGTTCGCGCGCGCCCAGGCGCGTGAGCGAAGCGGCCTCATGCCTGAGCGTTGAAACCAGCGATGCGCCAAAGGGAAATCCAATGACCACGCCCACGGGAATTCCCGTCCCGGCAAGCGCTCTTACCGCCGTAGCCGCCCATACCGGATTCACCATCGCGCAGGCGAACCGGTACTTGGCCACCTCTTCGCATAGTTGCTCGACCTGGGCGCGGGTGGCCTCGGGCTTAAGCACCGTGTGGTCGATGACCGCGGCTACCGACTGCCAGCTCGCGAGTGTCTGCGCGGCAAATGCCGCCGAATCAAAGGTTCCGTGATCGAATTCGAGATCGGAAGGCGCAATGGGAGTAGTTGCGGGGACGGTTGCGGACATTTCTTCAGGCTCCTTGCCGTTGCGGGGCCGCTCTTGTGAGGCGGCTCTTTTCTGGCTCTACGGGAGAAAAGTATACGGCAAGACCCGTCAGGGATGCGTTAACACAAAAAGAGCTGTAAAGGCTCAGGGCGCCAGATCTCAGGCGGCTCAGAAATCAATATCCATCCGCGCGATCAAACCGTCGTTAATCGTATAGAAATGCCTGACCTCTGTATCGAGCAGTAGTTTCCCCTCGAGATCGCGAACCGTCTGGTGAACCTGCACTTCGAAGCGGCCATCTGCGTCCTGCGTAATGCTTATGGGTTCAACGTGCGGCGAGAGGATTGCGAACTGTCGCTGCCAATACTCGCGCACCGCGTCAACGCCGTGAACGTGTCCGCCTTCCATACCGTTGGCCCACACGACATCGGGAATCATGCGCGCCAGCACAGCCTCAATGCGCCGCGCGTTGAAGTCGCTGTACGCAGCTATCAGCATCTCGTTTACTTCCACCGAATTCTCCCGGCTGATCAGGAAGGCTGATCGGGCGGCATCAGGCAAATGTCGGGCAGGTTGCGATAGCGCTCGGCAAAATCCATACCGTACCCGATCACAAACAGGTTGGGGACAGCAAAGCCCACGTAATCGGCCTCGATCTTCTCAACGCGGCGCGACGGTTTGTCGAGCAGCGTGGCGATGCGCAGCGATTTGGGATGCTGCTGCAGAAAGATCTTGCGCAGATACGCGAGCGTGAGGCCGGTATCGAGAATGTCTTCCACAATCAAGACGTTTTTGCCCTCGATGGGCTCGTCGAGATCCTTGATGACCTGCACCGCGCCCGACGAGTTCTGGCTGCCCTTGGGATAGCTTTTGACTGCAACGAAATCGAAAGTAGCGTCAGCGTCGATTGCCCTGGACAGGTCAGTAAGAAAGAACGCCGCGCCCTTGAGCACGCCGATCATCACCAGCTTTTCGCCCTTCAGGTCGCGCGATATCTGTTCGCCCATTTCGGCCACCCGCTCGGCAATCTGCTGGCGGGAGATTAGAACTTCAAGTCCTTTGAAAGTCGTGGTAGCCATGCACACAGTATCGCGCGAAATATTGCCAGCCGCCGCTGTGTAAATCGGGGGACTCGGGTGAACGGTGGACCGTGATCCGTGTACGGTGCGCCCTGGATGGACATGGGTTACCGAATCCCGCCGAACACCGACTACCGTCCCCCAACCACCGACCACCGTTCACCGTCCACCGTCCACCGTCCACCGGCAGACAATCCGCTATCCTCCCCCGTCTATACTTGATAGAGCGATGTATCCGTATATCCATATTTTCAATCTGTTCACCATCCCAACCTTTGGGCTCATGTTGTGGCTGGCCGCAGTCACGGCTGCGGTGGTGGTCGACCGCAACTTCAAGCGCGCCCACATCGATGCCGACGCCATTGGCATGGTGGCCATTGCGGTGGTGGCCGGAATCATCGGCGCCAAGGTTTGGCACATTCTCGATACGCCGGCCGAGTTCCGGCTCGACGGCTGGCGGGTTCTCTATGATACGGCGGGGTTTGCGTGGTACGGCGGGCTAGTCTTTGGCATAGCAGCCCTCATTTTTCAGGGCTGGCGAGCAAAGATCGGCGGGCTGCGCATGCTCGACTTGTCCGCCCCGGCCGCGGCTATCGGATACGGAATTGGCCGCATCGGCTGCTTCCTCTCCGGCGACGGCTGTTACGGAGTTCCCACGAAACTTCCCTGGGGAATGGCCTTCCCCCACGGCATCGATCCCGTCTTTGTGCCGGTTCATCCCACCCCGCTTTACGAGATGGCTGCCGGAATCCTGATCGGCTGCTTCCTCTACTGGCGCGGAGGCAAGTCCCACGCCACGGGCGCCATTCTCGGCCAGTACCTGCTGTTAAGCGGCATCGCCCGCTTCCTGGTTGAGTTCATCCGCCGCAACCCCAAAGTGCTGTGGGGACTGTCGAATGCGCAGCTTGCCAGTGCTGGAGCGGCAGTGGTGGGCATCGCCATCATCCTGTGGGCGGCAACACGGCCCGCAGAGTTGCCCAGCCCCGTTCCAGAGCCGGTCGGCAAGCCGGCATAGGCGCCGGCGCTACTGAGCCCCCAAAACGTGCTGTCATCCCGAAACGCAGTGAGGGATCTGCGGTTGTTCCTCATCACATTCCATTCGACCACCTCAGCGTACGATCAGCCCATGCACGAAGGATCCTACTGCACGTACATTATGGCCAGTCGCAGCCATACGCTTTACGTCGGAGTAACGGGTGATCTCCTCAAGCGCGTTTTCCAGCACAAATGGAGGGAGCACGAGGGGTTCACCGCGCGCTACAACTGCGATCGCGTCGCCTGGTTCGAGCGCCATCACGAAGTGCAAAAAGCGATTGCCCGCGAGAAGGAACTCAAAGGCTGGCGACGCTCGAAAAAGATTGCGCTTATCGAATCCGCCAATCCGACCTGGACCGACCTCAGCCGCGAATGGTACGACGTGGAACCTGCCGATTACCGCCGGGCACTTGACCGGAAGGATTCCTGAAAAGCAACCGCAGATCCTTCGTCACTGCGCTCCTCAGGATGACAACCCGAATGAGAAACCGGAGAAACCGGGGACAGACGGGATGTTCCCCGCCGATCCGGAAATAGCTACTCAGCAAACAACGCATCCCTTGGCGACAGTCGATATTCCGCCGCTTCCGTCAAAACGAAAAACTCAAAACGAAAACGTAGTTTGAAAATTAATCGCGCGATTGCCGGGCGTGGGTAGCGCGAACGGCCCGCCGGCGAGCTGCTGTGTTTTGCCGTAGAGCGGCGACAGCAGCACTCCGTTTGGCGTGCCCAGGTTCACGACGTTGAGCACGTTGAAGGCGCCAATTACGAAGGTCAGATTGAAACGCCGCGGCGCAGCCTGGTCAAGCTTGACGGCCGCTCCGCCATTTCCGATGCCCCGGCCACTCACGCTGTTTCCATTCGCGGTGTAAGTTTGTCCTTCGCCCGCAGTCCTGGTGCGCGGTCCCACGCCAACCACCTTGCTCAAGCGCACGTGATACACGACATTGGCCGGGCCGGTTCCAAGGTCGAAGGGAACCATAGTCTCATCCTTGCCCGCAGGATCGGTGTCAAGGCAGCCGTACGCGGTTGAAACCACTCCCGCCGCGCCGCAGGTTCCAAATGTGGGCCGCGCGTTGAACTGATTGTTGCCGGTAAGATCGTTGCCGATGGTGATGTTGTATGGGGTGCCCGATCGCGCCACCAAAACGGATGCAATCACAATGCCCCACGGGCCGGTGTAGCTGTTCAGGAAGCTGAGCCGCTGCCGGTAGCCAAACGTCGCGCGGCCGTAGTCGATTCCGGGGTGGGCGGCAACAGACGGCACATAGTTCACGCTCTCGGTGTCGCTTCTGGCCTGGTTGATCATGTAGTTGCCTGAGAACACGAAACGCTTGCGCTGCACGCTGGCGGTAAAAATGAGCTGATTCTGCCGGTAAAATCCGCCTGCCTGAAACTGGTAGTTGAATTCGGCAGGCGCGGTGCCGGTGATGGTGTAATTGGCAACGTCAAAGGCCGGCGCATTCACGCAGTTCATCAGGTAGTGGTGAACTCCCTGGGTGAACAGATACGTCACATTCGCCGTGATGCCCTTAGCGATCTGGCGGTCGACGCCTATGCCGGTCTGCATGTCGAGCGCCGCATGAAAGTGCTTGTCGATGGTCTGGATCGATGGCCTCGATGTTGGGGCCGATTCAAGAACTGACCCCGGCTCCGGCGCGTTTGGATTGAAGAATGAGGGGTTCCCGACAATGTAGCCAGTCTGGTTGATGCCGTTGTTGTGGATGGTCTGCGCAATGTACGGCGTGCCCGAAAACGAACCGGCAAACGAATTAGGCACGGTGAACCGGTTGTAGAACCAGCCGTAGCCGGCGCGGACAATGGTTTTCGGCGTAGCCGCTCCATGCACACTTGGGCTCCATGCCACGGCCACGCGTGGCGCCCAATCGCTGCGATCGTGGATGCGGTTCTGGCCCTCGAGACGCAGACCTGCGCCGACGCCGAACCCGGGCTTCACCTTCCAGTCGTCCTGCACGTACAGTGCGCCGTCGAAGAGCTTCACATTGGCCAGCGGATTGGTGATTACGTTGGCCGAATACTGCGATGGTTGCTCCGCCTGGTATGCGGCTACAGTGTCAAAAGTGTAGGTCCCGTTCTGCCCCGTCGTGGAAAAGCTGGTGTCGTCGTAGAGCCGCAGCCGCGTGCCGAAGCGCAGAGTGTGGTTGCCGGTGGTTGCCGTCGAATAGTTCTGCAGCTCGAAATTATTCTGCGTGTCGCGCTCCGAACCGGCGCTGTTGCCGCCCGATGTAAACGCGCCCTGCACAGTCACCGCCGGTTTTATGCTCGCCGCCTCCTGGTTGTTGACAATGTGACTCCACTGCACATGCGTCTCATTCACAAACTGCGCATTCACGAGATACGTCTCGCCAAGTTGCAGCGCATTCTCCTCGCTCAGGATGCTGGCCGCCTGCGATGGCAGGTTCAGCGTGCCCACGTCCTGGCCGGTGAGGTAGGTGCGATAGAACGAGTCGCGCAGCGTGAGCGTGTTGTTCGCGCTCAACTGGACATCGATCCGTGGATTCACTGAAAGCGTATCGGCCGGCGCTGGAACAGCTTCACGAATATTCGCCGTCAGGCCGATCGGATTCAACGCATCCACCATGTTCTGGCTCTGAACGATCATGCGGAAGCCATTGAAGTAGTAGGCCGCGTTCTTGCTCACGGGCCCGCTCACGTCGCCGGCAATCGTGTACTGGTAGTAGCTGGGCTGGTTGCTCACCAGCGGGTTGGCGGTATTCACAGCCGATGGATTGCCGCCCGCAGATATTGACCCGTGAAACTTTTGCGAGCCGGGCTTGGTGACGATTTCAACGCGGCCGTAACCGATGCGGTCGTACGCTGAAGAAAACGGATCCTGGTTGACGCGAATCTCAAGGATCGATGACTTGGGCGGAATCTTGCCGCCCGCGAATCCGTCAATATAAATCTCGCCGCCACTGGGTCCGGCCGCTGGCCCGGCCAGCGTTTGCAATTCGCTCTGCAATTCGTTCGGATCGTCGGAAAGGGCATTCAGCGCGCTGCCGCGAATAATCGTGGCATTTGCATTCTGGTCAGCACCCACGCCTACCTGTTCATTAGTCCCGGCGACTGTCACTTCCTCTTTTTCAACGGCGATGGTCAGGTTCAGATCAACCTGTTTGTCCTGACCCCTGGCGAGCACGATGCGGTCGACCCTGAACACGTCAAAACCCTTGGCCCTGGCTTCAATGGAATAGGTTCCCGGTTTCAATCCTTGAAAACTGTACTGGCCGTCGGCGTCGGAGTCGGCTTGAACACCGTGTCCCCCGCCTTTAGCTGTCACCAATGCGCCGGCGACGGCCGCGCCGCTCGGGTCAAGCACTGTTCCGTGGAGCGATGCGGATGGGGAGGGCGCCTGTGCCATCGCGCGCTCAGTTGAATCGAGGCACGCGACCAGCAAGATGCCAAGGCACAATTTGCAGAACCTGAATCTCATTTTTAACTTCGTGACTGCTACTTTTGAAACGGCCTCATTGACAAAAACGCAACTGCCCGAGCACTCGCATCAACACGCGGTGCACAAGTCTTGTCGCGTACGCAATCAAAAGCAGAACGAGGATAAGTAAATCAGGTCAAATGTCAGGCGCCGGCAATGCCAAGCGCGCGGAAATCGTTGCAACTATATCGGGATTTCTTCGAATAGAAGTCTCTCACGGACGGAGCCGGGTTCGGAAGTGGTTTCGTCGATACCGGCCTGCGATTGGCACTGGAAGCTACCTGGTCAAACAGGTTTGAAGCGGTGCAGTTTTATTCCAGGACTGCTTGAGTTTAAAAGAGGTTTACAGCCGGCGAATAAAAGCAAGTGCCTCATTGAGATGTGGGAATCTCGCCTCCTCGGCCTTGAACTCGGCCGAATGCACACAGCGCCTCAGGCCGCGCATTCGCACTGGATGCTTGAGGTGCAGCATCTCGTGGTAAAGCAGGTATTCGAGTGCGTAGCGCGGGCTCGACGGCCGGTCGAAGACGCGGCTTACCACGATGGTGTTGTGCGCAGCGTCGTAGTGGCCCAGCGATCGCTTGGCGTGATGCTCGCTCCAGGTCAACTCGGGCCGGCCCATCAATCCCGAGAAGAAGCGCGTATTCAGCGAATCGAAGATTTCTTCCAAATTAAAGAACCGGCCCTCGGGGCCGAAGAAGCGCTTGCTGCCGCGCGCGGTGCGGATGAGCTCGGCCTGCCGCGTGACGGCGGCACTTGCGCAGAAGCGTTTGTAGCGCAGGTTGTGCCCGGCCTCGATGGGCTTTTTGTAGAGCTTGGCCAGCAGGATGTGCGCAATCGCATGAATGACCGATTCGGGCGCGCCCTCAAGCAGATCGGATAGGCTGGCCACAATCTGTCCGTCGCGCAGCCGGATGCGCGTATTAAGCGAGGTGAATCGCCGGAACTTTACCTGGATCACCGGCATGGGCGCGCGCGGCCTGAGCGCCCGGTACTCCTCTTGAAAAATGGCTGCTGCGTCGGGGGTCACCAAGGGCAGGATAGCAGGGGACAGGGAGTGGCCAATAGCCAATAGGGAATAGCCAGTAGCCAATAGGGAGCAGCTACCAGTTAATGGGATCGCAGAAACTGATCGGCAACCGTGGTACGATCCATGTTCCATCAATTACCCTCGCGTGGCGCAAGGAAAGGAATCCATGAAAGGTTCGTTCAAGGACCTTATTGTCTGGCAGAAGGCTGTGGAATTCAGTCTGAATATCTACAGGCTCACTGCCGCCCTTCCACCGTCAGAGCAGTTCGGATTGACGAATCAATTGCGGAGGGCCTCCGTTTCAATTGCGAGCAACATCGCGGAGGGCTATGGCAGGGCAACTAAAGGAGAAGAAGTTCAGTTTCTTGGTCACGCCAGAGGCTCAACCTGGGAGGTTCAAACGCAGCTTGCAATTGCGATCGAGCTTGGCTTCTGGTCCGTCGAATCGCGATGCGCCGCAGAGGGCCTTTGTGACGAGATTGGGCGGATGCTGGTTGCGATGATGAAGAAGCTCAGAGGTTGAACTGGCGGCGCCGTTCTTATTCATCCTTTCGGCGCTGGGCTTCGTCCTATTGGCTATTGACTACTGACTATTGGTTATTGACTACTCGCTATTGGCTGTCTCTCTCACTTCGGCTCCGCCCTCTGCTGGTCCTTCTCATCCGGATGCAGCTTGAAGTACGCATCCTGGTCGGCGGTCACTTGCTTGGCTTGCGCCGCCAGGTCGTTGCTGCTGTCGATTGCGTCCTGGCGCGCCACCTCGAAGCCGGGCTCGCTGGGCAGGGAATTGAGAATTGACTGCCAGCGCTGGATCGATTCGTTCATCGGCTTCATGCTCTTGCGAATATCGGCTTTGCGGTCCGCGTAGACATCGAGGTTGGAACTTAGTTCGTCCATCAGCGCGGCAAAATCCTGTAACTCGTCGTCAAGGCGATGGGCGCGCGCCGCCGAACGGGCTCGCTTGATGAGTCCCTGAATGGTGTCGGCGTGCTCGTTGGTGAATTTCACGTAGAGATCCAGCCGGTCGACGGGTGAAACCCCGGCTTCGGCGATCTGGTCCGTTTCGGCAGGGGTGAGCGGGTCGCGCTTGTTCTTTTGGGCGCACAGCGGTACTGCTAAAAGAAGGCACAAAAGAAATATGGTGAGCGTTCGCATGGCGTCATTCCTCCGGCGGCTCTATTCAAGCACATGAGGAAGGGGAACTGGAAGGAGGCGCGCCAGAACTGGAAGCGAAAAGGCGATGGAATAAACCGAGGCTAATTAGAATTTACAAACCACGATTCACGATTCATTACTTCTGGAAGACCTGCATCATGGCTTCGTTCTGGGCCTGGTTCACCTGCGAGAGCGTCTCCTGAACCAGCGGACGGTCGTCGAAGCTGCTGGAGTGCAGCATCTCGTTCAGGCGGAAAGCCGTATGGCTCAACAGGAGCTCGGTATTCTTCAGCCGCTTGTCGTTGCCGGCAATCGACAGGTGAATCTTTTGCGCGAACGACTGGATGCGCTTAAGCAGGCTGGTGGCGCGGTCAATGTTTCCGGCAGAGTATTCCTTCAGGCTCAGTTCGGTCATCTGGTGCACGATCTGGGCGTAGAGGAAGCATTGTTCCCGGGGCTGGGCCTGGCTGGCACGGGCTTCGAGCGCTGCGATGGCCTCGGCGTCGAGCGGATTTGAATCGAATGAGGAAGCGCGCAGAAGTGTGCCGGTTGAAGAAACTGCCACGAGTGCGGCGATAAGAACCACGGAACGCATGGGGAACCCCGCTGGTTCGGTTCGATCCTTTTATCAACCTGGGCGCAAGCGCGAAAGTCGATAGCGAATTAGAGAATTAAACTCGGTTTTCGGTTGTCTGACCTGCAAGCCGACAACCCAAAACCAACTCCTTTTCCAAGATGTTCCTAATACTAGGCACAAATCGCAGCGACTCGCAAGAGCGAAATTGGACACAATTTAGCCAAATTTGAGACTCCGGTCAGATTCCTGCAGCCGTGCAATCATCGCCCGACTTGCAGGCCGGTGCACTCTCATCAGGCAAAACACGGCTCGCACATCACTTTTTCAGCACCTGCAGCCGCTGCTTGGCCTGCCACTCTTCGTCCGGCGCCTTGCCGGCTGAGGCTTCTAGGAACCGCTGGTAGTAGTCGATGGCCTGTTGCTTCTGGTTCAGCTTGTCGTAGCTGATGGCCCATAGGAAATAGGTCGAAGCGTTGTCGGGCAGGTACTTCGTGCGCTCTGCCAGGGCCCGCACCGTAACCTCCGGCCGGCCCAGCCGCTGGGCTGCAAAAGCCAGGCCGCTCCAGGCGTCCACGTTCGTCTGGTCAGCCTGCGTGGCCTTGTCGAAGGCGGCAAAAGCCTCAGCGTAATGCTGCTGGCGCACCAGATTCTGTCCGTGTCCCACCAGCAAATCGGCGTCCTGGGGATTCTTCTGGAGCAGCTCGACGAACAGCTTGTCCGAAGCTTCGTAGTCACCGGCGTCCGCCTCCACAATGGCCAGCATCCGGGTGATCGAGGCGTCATCGGGATGGCTGGCATGCAGTTGCTCGAGCAGCGGCAGTGCCTCCGCCTTGTTCTCGGCAGTCAATACGCTGGCCAGTTGCGCGGTGAGTGTCGGGTCGTTTGGGAACTGCTCCAGCGCCGCCCGCAGCATTGTCTCCGCCTCGGGATACTGCTTGCGCGCGAGCAGCAAATGGGCGAGCGCGGCAGTCGCCGGCTGCGACTTGGGATCCTTGGCCAGAATCCGCTGGTACGCTGCCTCCGCGCTCTCGTACTGGCCGGCGTCTTCGGCCAGGCTCGCCGCCAGCAGGGTGTCGCTCTCTGTCTCCGGCGAAATCCTCAATGCCTCAATCAGGTCGTTTGAAGCGGCCGCAGGGTCGTTGTCGCCGCCGGGCTTGGGACGGTCGATTTGCGCCAGTGCGCGCCACGCCCGCGCCTTGAGAGCCGGGCCGGCCTCGCCAGGGTCGAGCGTGGTGGCCGCAAGCAGTTCGGGCCGCGCCTCGTCAGGCTTGCCCTCGCGCGCCAGCAGCAGCCCCAGCGAAAGGTGCGCCTCAAACGACTTGGAGTTGGCGGCAATCGCCTTGGCGTAGAGATCGGCGGCATCGTCCAACCGGTTTTCGACGTCGGCAATGTAGCCCAGGTCAAACAGCGCCCGCTCGTCGTCGGGGTGCGCGGCCACGTAACTCTCCAGGCTCGATTGCGCGGCCTTCAAGTCGTTCGAAGCGATAGCCGATTCTGCTGCCAACACTTGCGGGTCGGCCTGCTGCGGCTCGACCCCCGGGCGCGAGGCCGGCTGAGCCGGCGCAGATTGCCCCGAAGGCCCATCCTGCGTAAACCCGAGCGGCATTATCGACACCGCAAAAACCATCAAAAGAAAAGCGCGAACCACCGTATCCCTCACTCCTGATTCTATTGATCCGGCCCCCGCATTCAAGCACTGTGCCACATCCATTTCGCAGGTTTTATCGCGAAATGGGTGGGAGGCCGACACACTATTTACGGGCCGGATCGATAATGGCATGGGCCGTGAGTATAAGACGCTCAAACCGCGGCAACCGCACACCGTCCAGGCCCACTCTTATCGTGCAGGAAACGCCGCAATTCCACCTTGTCGTCTTGCTGCCTTGGTTCCGGCTCGCCACACCGCTCAAAATCAATGCAGCAGGGGCGTTTGTAAATTCTCCGTGGCAGTTTTCCGCCGGGACAACTTTGATTATGCGAAAAGCATCCACTCGGGAAGAGCATCACCGCTCCCCTGACGCTGGGGCGATGAAGGCGGTCCTTCGTCGAGAGTGTCGGGTTCCCCTGGGGTGAACTTCATGACTTATGTGTCGATGCAACACATGCCATTGGCCCACGCCTATCTTTGCCAGGATTGCAACTGTGTTGGAAATTGTGCTGTGCAATGTCCTGCATGCGCCTCCGAGGCGCTGATGGGCCTGGATAGCGTTCTGAATCGCAAGGCTGAAGAACGCGCGCAGATTGCTTTTTCGCGCGTTCCTGCGCTCGCCGCTTGAGCGATTCCGCTGCGGCACCGTCCCTGAGGAACTCCATCATGGCGTAGCGCGACTCTTTCCCACGTTGAAACGCAGGGCTAACAACCGCTGCGCCTATGGCGCTCGCGGGACATTGTTCATGCTGTTTTCAATGGATCCCTGATCTTACTTGAACACCCAATAAAAACCCTGATCAATCTTGAAGACCCAATAAAGTCCTGATCAATTTGAAGGCCTTATCGGCGCGACTGGGCAGCCAGGTGAGAAGCTTGCAGCATCTTCTTCCACACATCCCTCTTTTCGATTCGCCCTATAATAAAGAATGGCCGGTTGCGCTCTGAGCCTCGCTGAGGTCTCTGTGACGCTGCCGGACGCCTTTTTTCCGGTGCCTTCCCTTTGAACGACGCCATCATCATCCGCGGTGCGCGGACCCATAACCTGAAGAACATTTCCTGCGAGATTCCGCATGGCAAGCTGACGGTGGTCAGTGGCGTGTCGGGCTCGGGAAAGAGTTCGCTCGCCTTCGACACCGTCTACGCCGAGGGCCAGCGCCGTTATGTGGAGTCGCTTTCGGCCTACGCGCGCCAGTTTCTCGAGCGCATCGAAAAGCCGGACGTGGATGAGATTGACGGCCTGGCGCCGGCCATCGCCATCAAGCAGAAAAACACCACCCGCAACCCCCGCTCCACCGTCGCCACGGCCACTGAAATTTACGACTACCTGCGCCTGCTCTATGCGCGCTGCGGAGAAGTGCACTGCATCTACTGCGACGGCCTGGTGAAGCGCGACTCGGTAGACGAGGCGGCTGACGCGATTCTAGCCCTCGGCGAAGGTACGCGGCTGAATGTGCTCTTTCCGGTTGCCCCGGCGGCAGCGGCCACAAACGGGGAAGCCGCAAAGCCGGAAAAAGCTGCAGCCCGCACCGCCAAGCCGGCCGCCAAGTCCGCCGCAAAATCAAAGATGGCTGCCCTCACTGGCGAAGCCCTGCACATTGAGATGCTGAAGGCCCGCCTTGCCGACCTGCGCGCGAGTGGATTTAACCGGCTCTGGCAGGCTGGCAAAATCTTCGAGTTCTCCACGCCCGAATCGCTCATCGATCTCGACTTCAGGTCTCCGATCTTCGTGCTTTTGGACCGGCTGGTTGTCAGCGCCGACAATCGCCCGCGCATCGTCGATGCCATTGAAACCGCCTATCGCGAGGGTAATGAGGCAGTTCTCGAAGAAGCTCCACGCGATGAGACATCCGAGCGCCGTCGCCTGCGCTTCAGCGGCGCTTACGAGTGCACTACCTGCCACAAGCCCGGACGCGAGCCGGAGCCGCGTCTCTTCAGCTTCAACAATCCATTCGGAGCCTGCCCGCGCTGCCAGGGCTTTGGCAACACCGTCGACTACGACATCAACCTGATCATTCCCGACAAGGGCCTCAGCCTGAACGACGGCGCCATCGATCCCTGGAACCGCCCCAAGTATCGCCCGTGGTTTACCGACCTCAAGAAACGTGCCGCCGAACTCGGCGTAAAGACAGACGTGCCGTGGCGCGACATGCCTTTCGATATGCAGGAGATTGTGCTGCGCGGCAAAGGCAGCTTTGTGGGCGTCTGGGGATTCTTCGCGCAGATGGACCGCAAGAAGTACAAGCTGCATGTGCGCGTCATGCTCTCGAAGTATCGCGGCTATGCCGAGTGTCCCGATTGCCGCGGCCAGCGCCTGCGCGCCGAGGCTCGCGCCGTCCGTCTGAATAGTAAGAACATCTGCCAGGCGGCCGCACTCACCATTGCGCAGGCCAAAGGATTCTTTAACGCGCTGGAACTCTCGCCCATGCACGCCGAGATCGCCGGCCCGATACTCGATGAGGTTCGCCAAAGGCTCAACTTCCTTGACGCAGTGGGACTCGAATACCTTACCCTCGACCGGCTGGCCTCGACGCTCTCGGGCGGCGAGGCGCAGCGCATCCAGTTAGCCACTTCGCTGGGTTCGCGGCTGGTGGGCGCGCTCTACGTGCTCGACGAGCCATCCATCGGCCTGCACACGCGCGACACCGCGCGGCTCATTCACATTCTTGAAGAGCTGCGCGACCTGGGCAACACCATCCTTGTCGTCGAGCACGACCAGGACATTCTGCGGGCGGCCGATCATCTGCTCGACCTCGGTCCCGGCGCCGGCGAATTCGGCGGCAAAATTCTCGCTGAAGGCATCCTGGCGGAGATTGAGGCGAATCCGAATTCCCTCACCGGCCGCTATCTGAGCGGCAAAATTTCTATTCCCGTGCCCACGCGCCGCCGTACGCCGGGCCGTGAGAAGCTGGCTCTGCGCGGGGCGCGAGCCAACAATCTGCGCGGTACCGACGTCTCACGCGGTCTCGACGTCGACATTCCTCTCGGCATGCTCGTGGCCATTACCGGCGTTTCGGGATCGGGCAAATCCACGCTCGTCCACCAGGTACTTTATCGCGCGGTTGCCCGTGCGCTGGGTCAGGCCGACAGCGGGGAACTGGCTGGCAGCTTCACATCTCTCGCGGGAGTGGAGCGCCTCAACGATGTGGTGCTGGTCGATCAATCTCCCATCGGGCGCACGCCGCGCTCCAATCCGATTACCTACATCAAGGGTTTCGACCTCATCCGCGAATTGTTTGCTTCGCAGCCCGAAGCCAAGCGGCTCTCGCTCACGCCCGGACATTTCTCGTTCAACGTCCCTGGCGGCCGCTGCAATACCTGCGAGGGCGACGGCACGGTCACCGTCGAAATGCAGTTTCTGGCCGATGTTGAGCTTCCCTGCGAAGACTGCAACGGCACGCGGTACCAGGCGCGCATCCTCGAAGTGCAGTACAAGAATAAGAACATTTACGAAGTGCTGCAGATGACGGTGAAAGAAGCGCTGCGCTTCTTCAGCGGCCAGACCAAGCTGCTTGAGAAGCTTGCCGTCCTCGATGAGATCGGACTCGGTTACCTGCGCCTGGGCCAGAGCGCGACCACGCTTTCAGGTGGCGAGGCCCAGCGCGTCAAACTCGCCGCCCACCTGGCCCAGGTTCGCGCCGCCAACGCCAACGCTAAACCTTCGCAGGCCAGTCGCGTGCTCTATATCCTCGACGAGCCCACCACCGGCCTGCACTTCGACGATGTGTCAAAGCTGCTCACAGCGTTTAAAAAGCTGATTGACGGCGGCGGTTCTCTCATCGTCATCGAGCACAATCTCGATGTAATCAAGAGCGCCGACTGGGTCATCGACCTCGGCCCCGAGGGCGGCGAAGGCGGCGGCCGCATCGTCGCTGAAGGCCCCCCCGAAGAGATTGCTCAGAATCTCCACTCTCACACCGGCAAGTGGCTGGCGCGCGTGCTGTAGACAGCAGCCGGTGGTTGCATCTTCGCACCCGCCTTGCCGCAAAGCGCCGGAGGGCTGACAATGTCCTCATCGCTTTTCTCAGGCTTTCGCCCGCACGTATCAATCAAAGGCCGATTGCACCGGCTGATCGGCCAGAAAGAGAACTCATTCATGCGCGATCTGTCGTTTTTGCTCTCAGCGCTGCGAATTCGCAAAGCCGCACCCCGCTTTGCCCTCATCGTCGCCATGGCAGCTTTGCTGCCCATGTTTGTGCCGGCCCAGCAAAAGCCCAGCATCGCAGGCGACTACAGCGGAACGCTTGGCCCGCTGAAGGTAGTGCTGCACGTAAAAGTCGACGCCGCTGGCGCCATCGGCGGAACACTCGACAGTCCCAATCAGGGCGCCACCGGAATTCCTTGTGCTGACTTCAAACTCGACGGACAGAACTTCAGTTTCAGCGTTCCTGCTGTACACGGCACGTGGAAAGGTACAGTCGCAGCCGATGGAGACTCGCTGACCGGCACGTGGGACCAGGGTGCTCCCATGCCCTTGACCTTTGCCCGCGATACCTTTGTGGCGGCGGCCAAACCCTCGCGCGTGGATGGAATCTGGCTGGGCACGCTGGTGGCCGGCTCGACTTCGCTCCGCGTCCAAGTCCGCGTGAAAAGTGACAGCACCGGAAAGGAATACTGCACCAACGACAGCCTTGACCAGCAGGCCGCAGGCATGGAGTGTGCCAACGTGGTTTTTGCCGGTGACGATTTCTCATTCGACGTCCCCGTTGTGCAGGGGCACTACAGCGGAAAACTCTCCGCTGACAACAACACACTCACCGGCACATGGAGCCAGGGAACCCCGTTGCCACTCAACATGACTCGTCAGTCGACGGCCATTGAGATCAAGCCCCCGGCTCCCCCGAAATACGATGCGGCGATGGCGCCGGTGAAGGTCGAGGACCTGCAGTCGGTTCTGGACAAGGATCTGGCTGAAGTACTCAAAAGCGGCGAACTCGCTCCCGGAACCGGCGGCGGTGTTGCGATTGCCGTGGTGGAGCATGGCGTCCGGCGAGTCTTCAGCTATGGCGCGGTCAAACCCGATGACCTGTTTGAAATCGGCTCCATCACCAAAACTTTTACCGGCCTGATTCTGTCGCAGATGGTGGAGCAGGGCAAAGTAAAATTCGACGAACCAGTGCGCGAACTGCTGCCGGCGGGAACGGTGGAGAAACCGGCGGGCGATGAGATAACACTGCTCGACCTGGCGACTCAGCACTCCGGACTTCCGCGCATGCCTGACAATTTCAAGCCTGCGAACGATGACGATCCGTACGCCGATTACACTGCGGCCCGGCTTTACGAATATCTGGCCAAGCACGGTGTGGCCAAGCCGGCTAAGACAGATTTTCTTTACAGCAATCTCGGTTTCGGGCTATTGGGCCAGGCGCTGGCTAATCGCGCGGGCGTCACTTATCCCGATCTTCTGAAAGAAGAGGTGACCGGGCCGCTCGGCCTAAAGGACACTGTGGTCGCGTTGTCGCCGGAACAACTGGGGCGATTCGCCACGCCGCATGACGCCCAGCATCACGCCGCCCACCCGTGGAACCTGGTCGCATTTGCCGGCGCGGGAGCTATACGCTCCACAGCCGCTGACATGCTTACCTATGTCGAGGCCAATCTGCATCCCGAATCGCTGAAGCTGGGCGGCCAGTCCCCAGAAGGTTCAACATTGAGCGCGGCCATCACGCAGCAGCACGAACTGCGCGCCGATGCGGGAGCCGCAATGAAGATAGGCCTGGCGTGGCTGTACGTGCCAGACGGGGGTGAGTACTGGCATAACGGCGCCACCGGAGGCTACAGTTCTTACGCATTCTTTAACCCCACGCACGATCGCGCGGGAGTGGTGCTCTACAACGCGACGATTGGGCCCGGTGGCAGCTTTGCTGACCGGCTGGGTCAACACATCAGCCAGCGCCTGGCTGGCAAGCCGGCCATTTCGCTTGCAGACTGATAAGCGGGTGTCCCAACCTTTCCGTGACCCTTGAGCCGGTGACCTACATAAACTCCCGGCTCGCGCGGCACCTTAGCAATGCCGGCAGCGAAAACCCCTACCCATTCAGGAAAACATATCGCGTCGCTGGCCCGTCTCAATCGGGCACGATCACAGGTGCCCACCCTCCCGACGATTTTGTTTTTGTCGCTAGGGTGGGATAGTGAATCCTTTTGTTCTACTTCAACCCCGCCGACTAGCTGATCCGCTGCGTTTACGCCGCCGTCCATCCACCATCGATGGTGAACACCGCGCCTGACACAAACGCCGCCTCGTCCGACGCAAAATACCGCACCGCCGACGCAATCTCTTCGGGACGTCCCAGCCGACCCACCGGCTGCCGCGCTCGCAATTCGGCGCGCGTCTCTTCCTTCGTGTCCTTGTGAAATTTCTCCAGATACCCCTCCACAAAAGGAGTCTCCACTGTGCCGGGGCAGATGGCATTGACGCGTAGCGTTTTGGGATACTCGACCGCAAGCTGGCGGGTCATGGCGATCACCGCGCCCTTGGTGGTGCAGTAGGCGAAGCGCTGTTTGATGCCCACCAGGCCCGCAACCGACGCGATGTTCACAATCGTTCCCACTGCTTCGTGCGGCTCGTGCGCGGCCAATAGCAACGGCAAAAATGCTCGCGTCACCAGGTACACGCCGCGCACATTCACGTCGATGAGCCGGTCGAAGTCGGCCGGCTCGGTGTTCTCAATCGAGCCCACGTGGCCGATGCCGGCGTTGTTGACGAGAATGTCAAGTGAGTCGACCTTCGCGAGAGCGGCTGCAACGGACTCGGGGTTTGTGACGTCCAGCTGCAGTGCCTTGGCTCTGCCGATCGAGGCCGCCAGCGCTTCAGCAGCGGGGAGGTTGATGTCGGCGACAAAGACGAATGCGCCGGCCCGCGACAATTCCTTAACCGTGGCTTCGCCAATGCCGCTCGCGCCGCCGGTTACAAGCGCGTGTCGTCCATCCAGGCGGAATGAATCAGTATTCATTTGGCTGCTCAATTGCCTCTCTCAGGAAGGCCAAGTATAACGCGACGTGGATTATCTTTCGAGGACGGAGCGAAATCACAGCAGGTGATTCGCGAGTTCGCCGGTGTCAGATGTCCGTCGCCCACTTTTCCAGGCCGGGCAGCCCTACGGCAAGCTTAAAAGCTGCGTCGCTGCTCACTAAAACCGCGCCAGTGGCAACCGCGTGTGATGCTATCTGCGTGTCAAGCGGACCGAGCGGCCGGCCCAGCGCTTCTTGTTTCGCGCGGAATCTGCCATAAACTTCAGCCTCGTCCCGGCCCCACGGCAGAACTCTTAACCGTTCGAGGAACGCGCGCAGTGCGGTGCGCCGCGCCGTACCGGCACCTATCTTTTCTAAACCGAACCATAGCTCGGCTTCAGTCACAGTGGAGACGCAGGCAATCTCACTTGGACCGAGCCCCGCGAGACGTTTGCGGGCTTTAGACGACATGCCTTTCAAAATGTAGCTGACGGTATTGGTGTCGAGCATGTAGAGCCGGGTCATAGCGGCTCACGATCTTCCGACACTCCTTGATCGCGGTCAGCCATAAAGTCCGCAGGGAACCTGGCTGCGTCGAGTGCCGCAAAGATCTCGTCCCAACTTGCAGGCGACTGCGAGAGGATGAGATCGCCGGATTGCTCGTCGCGGCGAATGTAGACCTCGTCGGCGCTGAACCGGTATTCGGCCGGGATACGCACCGCCTGGCTTCGTCCGTTCTTGAAAACACGAGCTTTAAGGACTTGAGGCATCGTCTCCCCTCTCACTGGTATATATCATGATGTATATCAGTTCGAATGTCAACTCAGCGGTCGCTTTTCCTGACACTTGGACGGGAAATAATGGACGCCATCAATTCACGCGCGCCTTCGCCATCACTTCAAGATACGCGCGTGCGGTTTCAGTAATGGTTTCAGGGTGTCCCGCGTCAATGGCCGCAAGGTTCACCAGATCGCTGCCCACGCCCAGCGCCTTCGCGCCCGCCTTGATAAAGCTTTCAGCCGTCTGCAACGTCACGCCGCCGGTAGGGATCAGTTTCAAAAAGGGGAACGGCGCCAGCAGCGACTTCAGGTAGCTCGCCCCGCCAACTGCTGAGCAGGGAAAGATCTTTACATAATCGGCGCCGGCTTCCCATGCCGTGATGGCCTCGGTTGGTGTCAGTGCGCCGGGGCACGACACTTTCTTGTTGTCCCTGGTCACGCGAATCACGTCGTGATGCAGGCTGGGGCTCACCACAAACTCAGCGCCCGCATCGATAGTTGCCTGGCACTGGTCGGCCGTGGTTACCGTGCCCGAACCCAGCAGCAACTCTTCGCCGAACTCCTTCTTCAAATCCTTGATCAACTCAACCGCATTGGGCACCGTCATAGTGACTTCAACCACGGTCACGCCGCCGGCCATCATGGCCTCAACAACGGCGCGGCCCTGGGCCACGCTTTTGGCGCGCAACACTGGAATGAGCCCGACGCGTTCGAGAATCTCCTGTGTAGTTTCCGGCATCTCTTCTCCGAGTACCGCCGGTCTCCCGACCGGCTGCAGTGCGGACGTCCTCGTCCGCACCGTTTTAAGCTCGTCAACAGGACTGCATCATGAGCAGCTAACAGCTAGAAGCTAGTAGCTAAAAGCTAATAGCTAACAGCTAATAGCTGTCTCATCTCGCAATCCGCGCCGACCCTCCCTTGATGATGCGTTCCACCTCGGCCAGCGTTGCCATGCTGGTGTCGCCGGGCGTGGTCATGGCCAATGCGCCGTGGGCCACTCCGCATTTCACGGCCCACTCAATGCCTTTGCCGGCCAACATCCCGTAGATCAGTCCCGAGGCAAAACTGTCGCCGCCGCCCACGCGGTCGAGAATGTCGATCTCCCGCTGCGGCACATGCACAATCTTGTCTTCGTAAATCGCAATCGCGCCCCACGCGTTGCGGCTGGCCGTCTGTGCCGTTCTCAGAGTGCTGGCCACCAGTTTCAAATTCGGATACGCCGCGGCCACCTCGCGCAGCATTTCTTCGTAGCCGGCAATGGGCAGCTCATCAAAGTCCTCGCCCACGCCCTTTATGGCGATGCCCAGCATGGCGCTGAAGTCTTCTTCGTTGCCCAGCAGCACGTCGACCTTGCGCACAATCTCCCGATTCACTTCCTGCGCCTTGGCCTTGCCGCCAATCGACTTCCACAGCGAGTCGCGGTAGTTCAGGTCGTAGGAGATCGGCGTGCCGAAGTTTCGTGCCGTGTCCATCGCTTCCACAGCCACATCCGCCGTCGATGCCGAGAGCGCCGCAAAAATGCCGCCCGTATGAAACCACCGCGCGCCGTTCCCGGGCCCGAATATGCTCTCCCAATCAAAGTCACCGCGCTTCACCTGGCTGATCGCCGTATGACCGCGATCGTTGCAGCCCACCGCTGCCCGCACGCCGAAGCCGCGCTCGGTAAAGTTGAGCCCGTTACGTACCGTGCGGCCTACGCCGTCATAAGGAACCCAGCGCAACAGCGATGTATCCACGCCGCCCTGCAACATGAAGTCCTCAACCAGCCGGCCGATGGGGTTATCGGCCAGCGCCGTAGTGATCGCCGTGCGCTGACCAAAGCAGCGCCGCAGGCCGCGGGCCACGTTGTACTCGCCGCCGCCCTCCCACAACTTGAACTCGCGCGTAGTGGCTATCCGGCCTTCGCCGGGATCGAGCCGTAACATTACTTCGCCAAGCGAGAGGCTATCCCAGCGGCGGTTCGAGTCGGGAACAATCAGGGTGTTCATTGGCGAAGTCAATTCTAGTCGATGGAGGGTCATCGATATCGAAATGGATATTGGGGGAGTTTGAAGGGTACGGGCTTCAGCCCGTTCATCAATCGAGCAGGATTTCCGTGGGCTTTAGCCCCTGAGGAAGTGTTTTTTGAGAACGACCTGCAACTTCCGCGATGCGGGACATCGTTCGCGCCGCCGCGCCCGTGGTGTAGACTGGCTCGCGGAGAAGAGTGCGCGCGAATTGCAGTTGCGCGCCGCGGGAGGGGATTCAATGTCAATTGGGCGCAAGCTGCGCATGGGACTGGTGGGCGGAGGCAAGGGCGCGTTTATCGGCCCGGTGCACCGCATTGCCGCCGAGCTCGACGGCAAAATCGAGCTGGTAGCCGGCGCGTTTTCGCAATCGCCCGAGCGCTCGCGCGAAGCGGGAGTGGCGTTCCACATCGATCCCACGCGGGCCTACGCCAGCTACCAGGCCATGATTGACGCCGAACGCAATCGTGAAGGTGGCATCGATTTTGTGGTGATCACTACTCCCAATCACTTGCACCTGCCCATCGCGAGAGCCGCGCTCGAAGCGGGCATTCCCGTGATGAGCGACAAGCCCGCCACGTCAACTTACGATGAAGTTCTTGAGCTCGAGGCGCTGGTCAAAAAGTCCGGCCTGCCCTATGGACTTACCCATACCTACGCTGGCTACCAGATGGTGCGCGAGGCGCGGGCCATCATTGCTTCAGGCTCGCTTGGCGCGGTCCGCAAAGTTGCTATCGAATACATGCAGGGATGGCTCAGCACGCCGCTTGAAACCATGGGCCAGAAGCAGGCCGAGTGGCGGGCCGATCCCGCGCGCAACGGCCCCGGCGGTTGCATCGGCGATATCGGAACCCATGCCTTCCACCTGCTGGAGTTCGTGAGCGGCCACAATGTCACAGCCATCAACGCCACGCTGCGCCGCGTGGTGCCGGGCCGTTCGCTCGACGATGACTGCAACGCGTTTGTGCAAATGAGCAACGGCGCTGCCGGCACGCTGGCTTGCTCGCAGGTAGCCGCAGGCGAAATCAACGATCCGCGTCTGCGCATCTACGGCGAGAAGGGTTCCATCGAGTGGCGCCAGATGGACCCGAATCGCCTGATCGTCCGGTGGCTCGACAAGCCGGAGGAGGTTTATCACGCATCGAGCGGCTATTTAACGGCAGGCGTGCGCGCGATTTCGCGGACCCCGGCCGGCCATCCCGAAGGTTATCTCGAGGCCTTCGCCGTGCTCTACAGCGAGTTTGCCGATACTCTGATCGCGTGGAAGCAAGGCGAAAAGAACCCTCTGCCGGCGACGCTGCCGGGCATTGAAGCTGGCGTGCGCGGCATGCGGTTTATCGATCGCACGATCGAAAGCGATAAACGCAAAGCATGGGTCGACTTTTAATGGAGCAGCGAGACATCGGGCCGCTGAACTGAATCTACGCAGCTCGCATTTTAAAAATCGAGCTGAAAGCTGAGAGCTGAAAGCTGCTTTATGAGGAGCGATATGAAAACCATCAAGGGACCAGCAATTTTTCTAGCCCAGTTTGCGGGCGACGAAGCACCGTACAATACGCTCGACGGCATGGCGGGATGGGCCGCGGGCCACGGCTACGAAGGCATCCAGATTCCAAGCTGGGATGCGCGGCTCTTCAACCTTCAGCTCGCGGCCGAAAGCAAGTCGTACTGCGACGAAGTGCTGGGCACAGCGTCGAAGCACGGCCTCGCGGTCACCGAGCTTTCAACGCATCTTCAGGGCCAGCTCGTCGCCAGCCATCCGGCCTTCGACTCCCTGCTCGATGCCTTCGCTCCGGCTGAGCTCGCAGGCAACGCGAAAGCGAAGCAAGCATGGGCCATCATGCAGCTCAACTACGCGGCTGAAGCCAGCATGAACCTGGGGCTCAAGGCGCACGCAACATTCTCAGGCGCGCTGGCGTGGCCGTTCTTCTATCCCTGGCCGCAGCGGCCCGCGGGCCTCATCGACGAGGCCTTCAGCGAGCTCGCCCGTCTGTGGACGCCGATTCTCAACGTCTACGACGAAGCCGGCGTGGACGTCTGCTACGAGCTGCATCCCGGCGAGGACCTGCACGACGGAGCGACCTTCGAGCGCTTTCTCGCCGCCGTCAACAATCATCCCCGCGCCAACATTCTCTACGACCCCAGCCACATGGTTTTGCAGCAGCTCGATTACCTCGCGTTCCTCGATATCTATCACGAGCGTGTGCGCGCGTTTCATGTCAAGGATGGGGAATTTAATCCGAGCGGCCGCGCCGGCGTCTACGGCGGCTACCTCGATTGGATCAACCGTCCCGGTCGTTTCCGCTCGCTGGGCGACGGCGAGATCGACTTCAACCAGATCTTTTCTAAGATGGCGCAGTACGATTTCCCCGGCTGGGCAGTCGTCGAGTGGGAGTGCTGCATCAAGAATCCCGAAGATGGCGCGACCGAAGGCGCAGACTTCGTGCGCAGCCATATCATCCGCGTCACCGATCGAGCATTCGATGACTTCGCCGGCGCCGCGCCCGACGCCGAAAAGAACCGCAAGGTTCTGGGACTGGGTTAGAACGGCCGCAGTGGAGTTTTGTGGTTTCCCACCCTATTTGCAGAGAACGCGAAAAGGATGGGGCGCGGGGTTTGTTGGCTGATTGAGCAGGGCCCGAGCCTGAAGGCCCCTGCCTTTCGGTGGCGCGAATTCAGAGGCCTGAAGGCCTCCGCTCCCTCCCGATTAATGCGCGGAATCTTCCACGGTGCTCGCTGTCTTTCCCGGTGCCACAATCCCGTACTTCACGTCAAGAAATTCCTGCAGATCTTCAGGCAGATGCGCAGCCAGTTCCTGCCAGGTAAGCTCCTTCAGCCGCACGCGCAACTCCGCGCTCCTCACTGCGGCCATCACGTCAAACCACGCCTCGCGCAGGTCGGGCCGGCGCTGGTCGTGAATCACGCAGAAGCTCGATCCCGTCGCCTGCGCCGCCAGCACATTGCGAATGAGTTGATAGCTCTCGTAGCCCGGCTCGATGGGCGCGGCAACAATAGGATCTTCGACCAGCGGGTTGAGGGAAGGGAACAAATCGGGGTCGGCGACTAGGCTCTCGAACTCCTGCGAATTGTCTTCAGGGAACTCGCTTGCCCGTCGCGGGCGCGCTGTTGGAATCGCCGCGCGCGGCAGCAACTCCCGCTCAAACACCGCATCAAAGTCCCGATACGCTTCAACAGTTGGCGCGGACCGGCGCTGAAAGTCCGACTCCGTCAGCTTGGCCTCAACCAACAGCGACCCCAACCGCAAATCCACTTCAGTACGGTCGAAGCGGCCATTGGCGAGTGGCACCTTTGCCTTCCATCCGAACTCCGGCAATGCGCCCGATTCCACTCCCAACACACGCTGCAACGCCGCCGACTCCACGACCCCGGGCGTACAGAAAATGTTCATCAGCAATGCGTCCGAGCTCATCGACGAGTCAAGTTCGCGCCAGCGCCGCGAGAGGTCGAGCGCAGGCTTTGGAAGACACCGCGCACCCTGCGTATGAACCTTGTCGAAGCGCCGCATCCACCTACTGTCGTCCAGCATTGCAGCGTACGCCGCATCAAAGAAGTTTCCGTGCCGCGCACCCTCGGGCTCGTACACAATTACCGGAGCGCTGCCATAACTCTCGGCGTGCGCGCGGCGGCGCGCGTAGATGCGGTTGCGCGCCATGAGTTCGAGTCGGAGCTGAGTTGCAAAGAGAGCTGCCGAGTGGACCATCTCAAAATCAGACTACTCCCGCTTGAGAAGAAAAGAGCCTTCCGGCGAAAGGTTCGCCGGAAGGCTTTTGGTGTTGGGCCACGATTGGGTGGCAGGGTTGGTTAGCGGTCGTGGCGGGTGAGGCCGAGCTGGAAGGTGATCATGATGCTGCGTCCGGCCGCCTTCTCCAGGGTGTCATTCCAGCTCGGGGTGTAAGGCTGCAGGTCCTGTGACACCACGTTGGAGGCGCTCGATGTGTAGGGCGAAGTCAGTGTGGTGCCGTCGTTGGCCGCGCCGATGTTAACGATGCTGTGGTCGTCGAAGATGTTGTTGACGCTGAGCTTGACCTTGGAGCCATCGAACATTGACCGGCTGTGAATGTTGTAGTTCAGGAAAACGTTGCTCATCCAGAACGGATTGATGGGGACAGTCTGGTGATCGTTACCGATGTCATTCCAAAGGCTGCCGATACGCTTGCCGAAGATTCCGAAGTCGACCCCTTTCTGCTGATAGGTGAGGCCTAACGATTCGGTATCGTGCGGGGCGTAAGCAACCCATGCCGACGGAGTAGCTGGGACGGCTGGATTGATGATATTGCCGCTGCCGTCGGTTACAGCGGCCTGGGCAGGTGCGGCTTCGTACTTGGCAATGTCGAAAGTACCATTGGCGTTGAGGCTCAGGCTGTGCGTAACAGCGATGTTGCCCTCCGCTTCAAAACCGTTGGTGTCGGAATCGGGGTTGGCGTAGTAGTAGGTGAAGCCCTCGTCGGGACCGGTGGCCGGGGTGTAAGTGGAGTAAGTGTTGGTGAAGTGGATGTGATACCCGTCCGCATCGAAGGCGAAGCGATTCAGCTTGAGCACGGTACCGCCTTGGTAGGTGTTGGCAATGGTGGGCGGCGGCGTAACGGCAACCTGTGCGCCTGTGGTGTCGAAGACGCTGCTGAAGGGAGCAATGCTGCCGCGGCCGTACTGGCCGTAGAGCGACCAGGCATTATTGATGCGGTAGTTGGCTTCAAACGAGGGAAGGATCGAGTTGTAATTCTGCGAGTGCTTGGCGGTGATGCTGCAGTCTGCAGTCAAGAGGCTGGTGCAGCCCAGGTTGCCCACCGTCTTGCCGTCGGGGTACTGCGTCAGGGACATCCGATAGAAGGCGTCCTTCACTCCGGCCGTGATGGTCCAACGCGGGATGGAGACCAATTGGAACTCGGCATAAGGTTGGGCGGCGTAGGTCAAGAAGTGTTCGTGAAACTTGTTGTTCTTGATATAAGGCGAATCCACCCAGGTGATTGGGTCGGTGTAAATCTGGTAGCGGAGGGTATTGGTGTACTCGTACCAGGAACCGGTGCGGAAGACGCCCCATTTTGTCGCATAGCTAAGGCCGGCGATTTCGCCGCCGCGGGCGTATTGGTTCAGCTTGTCCACACCCGTAGGCTTCTTGTCGAAGTTGGGTCCAGCAGGCTGGTCATCGCCGCCAACCTTCTCTTCGATCGGCTTGGTCAGGATCGAGTCGGTCATTAGATCGGAATCGGTAGCGTTCTGGTAGTGCTGATGGTTCGAGTAGCCGTAGGTGTAGGACTTGGTATCGAGCCTCCAGTTCTTGCCGAAGTCGTGATTGAAGGTGATGATGTCAAAGAAAGTCGGCACGTGGTAGACCGAGAAGCGCCAGAACTGCGAGTTGTAGGTTCCGTCCGGGTTTAACATGTTGTTGTCATACAGGTAATTGTCGCCGTGGTGGAAGAGCTGACGCCGGGTCGGATCGTTGTTGGTAAACGCGTCAACGATGATGTTGGTTCCGATCACAGAGAGGTGGGTACGGTCGCTGAACTTGTAGTCGAACTTGGCAGTGGCAGCCACGTCCTGTTTGGGTGAGAAGGTCTGGTAGCCGTCGGAACTCTGGTAGTGACCCTCAAACCAGAAGTGAGCCTTGGGGTTCTTGCCGCCGAACAGGCCGGAGTTGAACTCACCAAGAACCTGATTGGTATTCCAGGAGCCGTAGCTCTCTTCGCCACGCACGCTGGCCTCGTCGCTAAGCGTGGGCGAGAAGAAGTGAATCGAGCCGCCGAAGTTGGAGGGACCGATATCGGAGGCGGTGCCGGGGCTGCGATCGAAGTCAACATAGCCAATAGCCGGTGCGGGGACGTAAGCCCAGGAGTGGTGGCTGGGGTCGTTCGAGTCGTTGAAGGGGACGCCGTCCCAGGTCATCGTGTAGTCGTCGTCGACGAAGCCGCGGAAGTAGATCTTGGCCTGGCCATTGCCGATACCGTTGGTGGTGTAGCTGACGGTGCCCGGGGCAGCCTGGATGATGTCAGCAAAGTCGGTGACTGGCGAAGTGTACTCGCTGACATAGTTGCTTGTGATCTCCGTGCGCGCAGATCCGGCGTCAAGCACCGATTTCACAGGCGAGAGTTGAGCGGCGATGGAGTTGTCTGCTTCCGCTTCGACCGTCACTTCCTCTGAGACTGAAGCAATCGCCATGATGACCGGCAAACTTGCGGGCGTCCCGGCGGCCACAGTAATGTCGTGCCGGATCTCAGTGGAAAAGCCCGGCGCCGAGATTTCCACGGAGTATGTTCCGGTGGCCAATCCGCTAACCGTGAATTTGCCTTGGGCGTCGGTCGCCCCGCGTTGCACCACGGCCGACGAGGTAACGACAGCGATGTTCGCATTCTGGACGGCGCGTCCGCCCTGGTCCAATACCGTTCCCTGAATTGTGCCGCTGGTTTCTGTTTGAGAGAACAAAGACAAATTGAATGGCCCCAATACCAGCAGGCACACTATCACGCCGACCGCTTTGTGCAGCCAGTTTATAGCTTTCATTAACGTAAGCCTCCAGCAGGAATGGCGGGGATTGCATCTTATCAGTGGATTAAGAACCCTGCTGAATTTGAAGGTAGGAATAAAATGTGACAGTTTGTTTACGCAAATTTGAATATCCGATTACAGGCGCCCGTACTCGTAGGAAAACTCAACGCAATATCGCCGTAACATTGCAGAGAGTTTTGACTCAAAACAGATTTTGTTTTACGTCAGCACCGGCACGTCGGCCAGGCCTGCCACGCCAAACACGCGCCGGTAGCGCTCGGTTTCTTTGGGGTCTCCAATTGCCTTGGAATAGTTATCGCTGAGTTTCACCGTGGGCCGGCCCTCAACTTCGGTGAGCTTGCACACCAGGCTCACCGGGTTAAAGTTCTCGCCCCCCTGCGGATTGCAATTCCTGAAGTCGTTGGTCAGCAGCGTGCCCCAGCCTGCGCTAAAGCGGATGCGCCGCTCGGGAACCCAGCGCTCGCAGACTTCAAAATCTCTGGCCGACTGAAAATCGTCAGGCGTGGCGCCGTTGCGCATGCGCCCGGCAAAGTAAGCGTGCAGGCCAAGGATCTGCTCCACGTCAAGCGCGTCAGATGCGATCAACCGCTTCTTGCGCGGGTCGCGGTCATGCCGCTCCAGCCACGCAATGTACTCGTCTCCGGCCACGTACGCATCCTTGCTGTCGATTCGCTGGCCGGTCCAGTTAGCCACCCAGTCGGGCGCATCGCGCAAGAACTGGGTTGACCCAAAGGTGTCGGGCAGCAGAATCAGCAACTCGCCCTGGTAGCTCTTCTGCCACAGCTCAAGCAACTGGTATTGGGCCGTCCGCAATTCGTCATCGCTGTTGGCCAGGGCAGCCATCGCCATGGGCAGCTCGTGCCCGTTGGTGCCGATCGCCTCAAGGTCGTGCTTGTAGGCAAGATACGCATTCGATGTTCCCGCAAATCCCGAACCGATGGTGTCGCGCATCGCGTTCACTACGAACTCGTGCCACAGGAAACTGTGCCGACGCCGCGTGCCAAAGTCGCTCACGCTCAGCATGGGAACCCCGACCAGCCGTTCCATCTTTTCCCACAGCCGCGTCTTGGCCCGCGCGTACAGAATGTCGAGTTCCAGCTCGCCCAGCAGCTTGAGGCTGGCGCGCGTTTTCAACTCGCCGATGATCGAGAGCGCATAAATCTCCCACATCGACGTCGCCGACCATGGCCCGTGAAAACGCAGGTCGATCTGGCCGTCATCGACGGTGAGTTCGTAATCAGAGAGCCTGAAATCCCGCTCCAGCCACTCCAGAAATTCCTGCTCGAAGATGCCGCGGCGTCCGTAAAAACTGTTGCCGGCCAGCCAGATCAGCTCTGACCGCGCGAAGCGCAGCTTGCGCGTATTTTCCAGTTGCTCGCGCAGTTGCTCCGCCTCGATCGCGTCGCCCAGGCGTGCATGAGAGCTGCGGTTGATGAGCGAAAACGTGGCGTGAACTTTGGGGAAGTTCTTCCAGATAAACTGCAGCATCAGCAGTTTGTAAAAGTCGGTATCGAGCAAAGAGCGCGTGATGGGATCCAGCTCCCAGTTATGATCGTGCGCGCGCCTGGCAAAATTAGTAATCACGTTCCCTCACTTTACTTGAAGGGATGGCCGTGCTCAAAGAGTTTGACGCTTCAGCAACCCGCGAGGGTTCCCTCAATTTTCTTAGGCAATAAATGAGGAGTAAAGTCGATCAACCACGAAAATGAGTGCCCCATCCTCGCGACGTCTTTGTTTTTGTCGCCAGGGCGGGGTCAAAAGAGCCTCGAATACCTTCCGCCAGCCCTAGCCTACGCCCTCAATCTCCGCCGCAATCCCGGCTCGTACCTGCTCAGGCAGGGCAGGCATGGCGCCCGATTGCGACGCCACCCATCCACCCCAGCGATTGCCGGCCTCATTGAGCGTGGCCAGGCTCGCTCCGCGCAGCAGGTAGTGGGTCAACGCGGCGGTAAACGCGTCTCCCGCGCCAATTGAGTCGCCGACTCTGACGGGGAACCCTGGATGCTCGTTCCACTCGTCGCGAGTCACCAGCAGGCTGCCGTGGCTGCCTCGCGTAATCGCCACCAACTGCAACCCCGGAAACTCCTCGAGCAGCTTTTCAGCCGCGGAGCGCAGGGTGAGCTTCACTTCAAACAGGGGCTCGGCTGGAGCCAGCCCCAGCAGATCCAGAATCAGCGGCGCTTCCGTTTCGTTCATCTTGGCCACACTGGCCAGTTCCAGCGACTCTTCAACAATCTCTTCGGAATAAAACGGCGGGCGCAGGTTCACATCGAAGACTCGGATGCAGGCCGAGGTGGTTTGCGCAGCCAAAGTCTGGATGGTCTGGCGAGACTGTTCGCTGCGCTGCGCCAGCGTGCCAAAACAGATGGCATCGGCGCGTTCGGCCAGCCGCACCCATTCATCGTTGAGCTGCATGTAATCCCACGCCACGGGTCCTTGAATGGTGTACCGCGGTTCAGAATGCGAGAGATCGACCGTCACGCGGCCAGTCGGGTGCGCCGCATCAATTTGCAGAGGGCCCACATCCACGGGCATGGGATTGAGCTGTTCGACGGCGTCGCGGCCCAGTTCGTCCCGGCCAATCCGGCTCAGGATGGCGGCGTGGTTGCCCAGCCGGCCGGCCATTACCGTGAAATTCGCGGGCGCTCCACCCAGCGTGCCCCGCGCACGCGCCTCTGCAAAGGCGCCCTCAGGCGCGCGGCCTGGCATGTCCCACAGCAATTCGCCAATTCCCAGAATCAGGTGCGGTGCTCGCATCGGTGTTTGATCGGAGATAGTAGCACAAGAAAGCAGGGAACAGGGAATAGCCAACAGCCAGTAGTTTGCGTGTCGCACGAAGAGTACTAAAGGCTGTTGCCGTTTCCCTATTGGCTACAGGCTATTCCCTATTGGTTGTTCGCCCACCGGTAAATCGAGCAATCCTCCCAATCCATGGCCGCGTACTCGCCGTCGGGCTGGCTGGTCAGAATCTTGCGGTCGGCAACCGAGTCAGCATGCGACCGCCGCACCTGCCCGCGGAAAAGCCGTTTGAAGCCCGCCTGACTCTCGATAACGCCCTCCTGCTCGTTGTTTACGTAGAGCAGTTCGAAAGGCCGGGGCTCTTTCTCAAGCTGTTTACTCCAAGCCCTCAACACCGCGCGCATCACAGGCGCTGCAAAGGGATTGAAAAGGAACGCCACGCATGGGCCTGGCGGCAGCCTGAAGGTGGCTGCGTCGCGGCAGTACATCCGCATCCCGGTCGTCGCTCGCCCCTGCGCCCGCCAGATTGCCAGGTTTCTTCGCGCGATGCGAGCCAGCGTGGGGTGCAGCTCAACGCCCACCACGGCCGCAAAGGGATGCTCGGCGGCCAGCAGCATGGCGCGTCCCATGCCCGCGCCCACATCGATAAAGGTGAACTGGTCAAGATTCGGCAGGGAAGAGCAGCGCCGCCAGCGCACAATTATCGATTGAAATACCGATGGCGCGATGGCGTAGTACGCAGTTGCGTAGCGGTCGCTGCGCCGGCCCAGGGCAAGGTGGCGTCCGGCGACCAGCCCACTGGTCCGCACGCCAAATTCAAGATCGAAAGGATGGCGCACCAAGCCGTCTTTCACGGCCAGACCCTTCAGCATGCGCCGTCTCTTTTCTTTGGATGAAAGAGGCTTCTTTACGCCCGTCAACTCCACGATATGAAAGTTAGCATACGCGGGTTTGCGGGCCGCTCAAGTTGACTCGATTTTTGCGCGCGATTTTGAACCGGCCCTCGGGGCGATCGACTCTCATTTGTGGCGCTTTCCCAGGGTTCCGTCGCCACGGCAACTCTACCCTGGACTATTGACTTTGCGTCCCTGCGGGACGCGGGGACCGCGGTCTGAGAGGCCACGGATCTACTCCACCCTGTGAAAGAGCTATCAGCCAGCAGCTAAAAGCTAAAAGCTAAAAGCTGAGAGCTGAGAGCTAGAAGCTAGAGGCTAGAGGCTAGAAGCTAGAAACTGCTCTTTACTGCTGCAACACAACCTGGTCGCCTTCCTTCAGGCCGCCGGTAATCTCTGTCACCGATCCATTCGAGATGCCGGCCGTGACCGCAATCTTGCGCGTGCCATCCTTCTGGCTCTTGTCTGGCACCATCACCGAGGCCTTTTTCTGGCCGTCGTAAACCACCGCGTTCTCAGGAACCATCAACACATTTTTGTGCTCACTGAGCAGAATCTCGGCGTTAGCCGTCATATTGGCTTTTAGTTCGCCGCCGGGATTGTTGATCGAGACCCGCACCTCGAAGGTGGTCACGTTATCTTTTTCCACGCCCATCGGCGCAATCTTGGTCACTTTTCCGTCAAATACGCGGTCGCGAAAGCTTTCCACCTTGATGCGCGCCGGCTGGCCCAGATAAACGTGCGCAATGTCGGCCTCGTCTACCTTGCCCTGCACATAAACCTCGTTGGTGTCGCCCTCGGTCATCACCAGCGTGGCCGTCGACCCTAGCACCAGGATCGAGCTCACCGCATCGCCCATCTCGACATCGCGCGACAAGATTATGCCGTCCATCGGGGCCACAATCGTGGTGTACGAAAGCTGTTCTTCGAGCTGCTTCAGGCTGGCCTGGCTCTGCTGAACCTGCGCCTGCGCCTGTTTCAGCTTGGCGGTATCTACACCGATCTGCGCCTTGGCTGAGTCGCGCTTGGTCAGCGCTGCAAGGTAGTCGCGGTTGGCATCGTCCATTACCTGGCGGCTGACTATTCCGTCGCGCTGCATCTCCTGATTGCGTTCCAGCGTCGCCTTGTACATGGGCAGGTCGGGAGCCGCGGCATTCACCTTGTCCTGTTCAATGTTGGCCTGGTAGGTGGCCACGTTAGCTTCAGCGGCGGCAAGCTGAGCCCGCTGCGCGTCCACCTGGTCCGCAATCTCCTGCTTGTCGAGTTCCGCCAGCTCCTGGCCCTTCGTCACCTTGCTGTTGATGTCCACAAACAGCTTCTCTACAATCCCTGAAGCCTTGCTCTTTACTTCGACCTTGGTGATGGGCTCAATCTTGCCGGTAGCTACCACCGACTGGGCCACGTCTCCGCGGGTCACGCGCGCCAGCCGGTTGGGATCGAGAGACGCTCCCTTGGCCAGTTTGATCAACCCGGTGCCGGCCACCAGCACCAGAATCACCACCATGCCGCCCAACACGATCCAAAAACGCTTGCTTTTGCGTGTCGCCACAAATTCCTCCCCGCAGATGACCAGAAGGCCGGTATGAACCCAGGATGAATTAACCCACTTGCAATGGAAGTCCCGCTTACTGAGACGGTCGCAGCCCTTTGCCGTCAACCGCCATCTCTACTTACGCATCCTGCGCGGCCACGGTTCCAAAAAGGCTTCCAAAACTGTCCTGGAACCAGCAGGGATTTCTTCTCGTAATTAGAAGCAACGGACAAATTGTGCCGTCAAAGACACATGCTCGGCTTCTCTGACACGCTCGGCCAGGTTTTGCGCGCCATCATGGCCAACAAACTGCGCAGTTTTCTAACCATGTTCGGCATTGCATGGGGCGTGGGTTCGCTGCTGGTGCTGGTGGGGCTGGGCGAAGGCTTCAGGTCAGGCCAGCATAAGCAACTCTCACAGCTTGGCGACGACGTGGTGATGGTCTTCAACGGCACCATTCCCGCGCTTGCCAATCAGCACACCGGTATGCGCCCGTACGAGTTGACTTTGGGCGACCTGGCCGCGCTTGCCAAGCTGCCTGAGCTTCGCGCCGTCACTGAGGAACTGACCCGCAACGATCTCTACGAGGTGAGCGAGTGGAGCAACACTTCGGGCCACGTGCTTGGAACCGAGCCCAGCTATGCCACGGTGCGTTACATCCCGGTCGTGGGCGGGCGCTTCCTGGACGCCGAAGACGTGAGCCTGCACCGGCGAGTAGTGGTGCTGGGGCAAAAATCGGCCGCGCTGCTCTTTCCCGGCCATCCATTGCTCGGCGAAGCCATCACCATTAACGGAACCGAGTTCAAAGTCGTCGGCGTGCTGGCCAAAATCGGGCGCGGCAACAACACCTACGACGACGAAAAGATCTACGTCCCGGTAACCACCATGGGTGAGCTGTTCGCGCTCAAGGGCGACAACATTCCCCAGGACGCGCTGTCAGCGATCGACTACCGGCCCACAAAGAAAAACGACAACACCGATGCCCAGGTGGCTGTGCATCGCGTCATCGCCGAGCGGCACGGCTTCGACCCCGCCCTGAAGGACGCGTTCAACGAGTTCGACACGATTCAGGCGTCGCAGACCATCAACATCATCTTTACCGCGATGGACGTATTTCTGGGCAGCGTCGGAATTGTGACACTGGGCCTGGGCGCGGTGGGCATCATCAACATCATGCTGGTATCGGTGAGCGAGCGAACCCGCGAAATCGGAGTTTGCAAAGCCGTCGGCGCAACCAAAGGCAGCATCATGGCGCAGTTCTTCTGGGAGGGCCTTTTGCTCACCGGTTTGAGCGGATTGATCGGGATCGCCATCTCGGGAGCATTCATGGCTCTGTTGCAAGCCACGCTCACCGACAAGATTCCGGGATTCGATCCGCCGCGCATCGTGCCCTGGTCGGCGGCGCTGGCGTTGGGCGCACTGGTTTTGTGTGGAGTAGCCGCCGGCCTCTACCCCGCCAGTAAAGCCGCAGCCCTGGATCCGATCGAAGCCCTGCGCAGGGAGTAAGAAAGGCAGCTTCAGGCTCTCAGCTTTCAGCTGTCAGCTTGATCGTGCTGAAACATGGATACGAAGTTGGGACAAATCAAACGCTGACGTCGCCGTAGAAGGCGGTTAACCCGTGATCGAACTGAAAGCTGAAAGCTAAAGGCTGGGAGCTGTTGCTAATGTTTACCGACATCTTCAAGCAAGCCTGGGAAGCGATGCTCTTCAATCGCCGCCGCACCGCCATCACTACGGTGGGCATGGCCTGGGGCATCGCCACGGTTGTGCTGCTCATGGCCTATGGCGCCGGATTCAGCAACGCCATCGCCACCATCTTTGCCCAGTGGGGCACCAACACCATCGGATTCTTTCCCGGCAAAACCAGCGAACAGGCTGGCGGCGACAAGGCAGGCGTCCAGGTGCGGCTTACGCTCGACGACATCGACCGTGTCAGCATCGCTGTGCCCGAAATTACGCACATCTCGCCCGCGGCCTACCTTGATGCCAACGTGCAAAACGACCTGCACAACTACACCTGGACGGTTGTCGGCAGCCGTCCGACTTACGCCGACATCATCAAGCTGATTCCCGAACAGGGCCGCTATTTCAACGGCGCTGAAGATCAGCAGCGCGAGCATGTTTGCGTGCTTGGCTCCGAAGCCAAGACCAAGCTCTTCTCAGGCGAGTGGGCGGTGGGAGAAACCATCCGGCTCAATGGAGTCTTTTTCAAAGTCGTTGGCGTGCTCAAGCCCAAAATGCAGGAGAGCAACGACGACATCAATCGCACCGTCTACGTGCCCTTCAACACCATGAGCGACCTGAAGGACACGACGTACATCGACGGCGGCTGGATAAGCTACCAGGGCGGCGACTATCAGCAGATCGAAAAGACCATACGCGAAAGCCTGGCCGCGGCGCATCACTTCCGACCCTCCGACCACGACGCGGTTCATATTGCCAACCTGCGTTCGCAGCTCCACCAGTTTGAGATTCTCTCCATTGCGCTGCAAGTGCTGCTGGCCATGGTGGGCGCGCTCACGCTGGGCATCGCCGGCATCGGACTCATGAACATCATGCTGGTGGCCGTGCAGCAGCGCACCCGCGAAATCGGCGTCGAAAAAGCGCTCGGAGCCCGCAAAAGCCAGATCCTTGTCCAGTTCCTGTCTGAAGCCTTCGTCATCACCGGCGTGGGCGGCGTGGGCGGCATCGGGCTCGCCTATCTCGTTTCGATGCTCGTGGGCCGCATCACCTTTTACTCCGCCATTGCCAAAAACGCCACCGATGCCGATATCCGCCTGCTCATCTCGCCCTCAATCGTGATTGTGGCCACGCTCATCCTGGTAGTCACTGGCCTGGTCAGCGGCATGATCCCGGCCATCCGAGCCGCCAATCTCGACCCCATTGAAGCCCTGCGCTACGAGTGAGTACCGCCGGTCTCCTGACCGGCTGTAGTGTGGGTCTCCAGACCCACACACGTCGCCTGACAACTACCTGGTCACAAACTTCACAAGCTCTGTGCCCCATCCATTTCGCAGGTTCTATCGCGAAATGGGTGGGATGCCGGCACACTGTTTTCGGGCTGGATCAATTAGCGTCCCGTTCCTTGTGCGGGTCCCAGAGCCTGCCCTGAGCCGGCCGAATGAGTCCCTCGCTTTTGTGAATCTGGGATGGCGCGCAGTAGGCGCAGTGGTTGTTCGCCCCATGCTTCAGCGTGGGGAAAGCAGAATACCCAATACCGTGGGAAGTCCCGTAGGGACGGCGCAAGGACATTTCGATTGCAGGAACCAATAGCCCCTGAGCGATGTTCTCTTCAAACTGATTCACTGCTCAATCTTCCGGAAACTTGACATCCGCTCGATCAGCATCTCAAACTCAGGCATGAAATTCCCCGAGCTGCTGAGGTCCCGACATGCGCGGGCGAGGATGGGTGTGGCCGGAATTTCAGCCGCCTCGATCTTCCTCTGCGCAGTACTTGCCGGATGCGCCTCAACGCCTCTAGCCAAACGGGCAACGGCTCTTTCTTCCGCATTGGCCCCCGTCGTCGATCAATCGGCGGCCGCGTATCGCGATGCCGTGGCCCTCGATAATCTGCGCGAAGATTATGAAGCGGTCGTTGCCTACCAGAAAAAGGACGCCACTTACAATCCGCGCAACGTCCCGGTATTGCTTTCGGAGAAGGATATTCAAACCAGGCTTGCAGTTCTGGGGGCTCTGCAGGTTTACTCCCAATCCCTGATCGAGATCACGAAAGGGGCCGACTCGCCGGAACTCGATGCTGCTGCAAAGTCCGTAGGCAGCAACTTGACCTCGCTGGGCAACAACCTTGCGCCGTCGATTGAGAATGCGCGCGGAACTGCCGCAACAGCAGCCTCGACAACCAATCCCGCGCTGTCGCCGGAAGTTAGAAACGGTATCAGCACCGCGGTCGACGCGCTTGGGCAGTTTCTGGTGAACCGGATAGTCGAGAAGGAACTGCCGGGCAAAATCGAAGAGATGGATCCCCATGTCCAGGCGCTCTGCATCGCGCTTGGCGACGATATCAAGACGCTTCAAGGACTTGAACTGCGCGACTACGACCGAATCCTCAACCTGGAAAAGCAGTTCATCCTCGAAGATGAGCAGTTCTCCAAGAATGTCGATCCCCAACAGCATCGCGCGGAGATTATGAAGCTGCCTGAAATTGCCCGGCAACAGCGCGAGGCCGGCGATAAGCTCACAGCTCTTCGCGAGGCCATAGATAAACTGGCGATGGCCCACCACACCCTGGCCACGGATGCGCAACACCTCAACGATCCCGAAACCCTGAGGAAGAAGCTGGCCGAGCTTGCCGACGCGGGAAAAAACCTCGGCAAGTTCTACTCATCGCTGCCGGCAAACTAAACTTGAAAGGAGCAGGACCATGGCTACGCCCCCAGGCAACCTTCCCGCCAGCCCCGCGATTCCACTCACGGCCGATGTAAGAGCGGCGTATCAGGATTTGTATGACAAGATGCAGACAGCCATCGACAGCACGATGGACGCGGCGGTTATCGAGGCATTGAATGCCATGCAGCCGCAAGTTGACCGAATACTCAAGCAAGACGAAGAGTACAAGCTCAGCCAGGACACCAATATCTTCGCTGCGCTGCAGCAGCAGATCAGCGACACCAATAAGGGTCTCAAGACCCTGCAGGGCCAGATTTCATCAATATCCTCCCATTTAGCCGTGGCCGGCGACATCATCGCAGCCATCAATAAAGTGCTCACGCTTGTGCCGGGGGCATGAGTCTGCGGCGGCTGTTCAGCAAATCCGAAGTTGCTCTTCTATAACTGACGAATTGGCGACCACGGGAGTATAGCCCTGTGCGTTGCTAAACTATTTGAATTTCAGCATGTGCCTCACGACCTGATAGCCTCTCTCGAATTCGTCGTCGGAGTCATAAGCGACGGTCGTATAAAAGAGTCCTCTGCTCGGCTTTGAAATTGCAATCACGCTCGCCTCTTTGTGTCCTCCTATGCGGCGCTGGTTAGGGCGATCGGCTTTGAGAACTAACCCAAGGTCAGCGCGATAGTCCTCCTGAACAACGCTGGCCGTTAGCTTGGTAGATACTCTGCATGGGCTGCTTGAAACCAATGCGCAATATTCCTCGGCATTCGCCTCAAAAACAATTGGGTAACCAACTGCAATTGCCTGATTCTTCATATCAACCACGAACGCCCGAACATCCACGTACGCGGTTATCCTTCCATCCGTCGAATGAATTCGGTGCACGACAAACGGACTAGACGAGTCCAGCGTCTTGGTCAGCTCTTTTTCGAGAGCGATGTTTGGCCCGTCATCAGCGAAGCCGGGCGGAGAGGAATACGTCAAGCCCGCCTCCGATAACCTCTTGTCAAACCCCAGATCGCCGCTAGGGGCCGCAAGCGAAAATCCGGCATAAGCAAGGACGCAAAAACGCAGCCCAACACGAAATAGCGATTTCATCGTTGAGTCCCCCGAGGTGGCGATTATACCGAAAGGTGCGCTTCGCTCCCGAGGAGTCGAACTGTCCCGTACTCACGTTGGCGTTCCTGGCGTATCATCGCCGATCCGGAAAGACCCCCGATAAACGCCCCGGCTGCCAATCCTGCCGCTCAAGCCACTGGCCGCAGCGTCAGTTTCCGGCATTCTCTGTCACCAACCCACAGCCCGCAGCCGGCTCCCCCCTTCAAAACATCGGCGTCCGCACGTTTTTGCATAAGGCTGTAAAGCCGAGTGCTCTCAAAACTTCAATTCCGCCAGTGACACGCAACTCCGATTCGCGATACCCTAACCTTGCGTGCCTGCTGCGCACACGAAGGAGTTTTTCGATCCCCAATGCCCATCCAACCTACTGAAAAAATCTGGCATAACGGCACCCTCATCCCCTGGGAGAAGGCCACCATCCATGTGATGAGCCATGTGGTCCACTATGGCTCCAGCGTCTTTGAGGGGATACGCTGCTACGGACAGCCTTCGGGCTCGGCAGTCTTCCGCCTCCCCGAGCACATGCAGCGGCTCATCGATTCGGCCAAGATCTACCGTATGGAGATCCCCTTTACGCTTGAGGAGCTTTGCGCCGCGGTTGTCGACACCATTGAAGCCAACGGAGTCGCGCCCTGCTACATCCGCCCCATCGTCATGCGCGGCTACGGCGAAATCGGCGTCAACCCCCTGCGCTCGCCCATCGAGGTTTACATCGCCAATTACCCGTGGGGCAAATACATTGCCGGCCACGGCGGCGCAGACGTCTGCATCGCAAGCTGGAACCGCCTTGCGCCCAACACCATGCCGGCGCTCGCCAAGGCGGGAGCCAATTACATGAACTCGCAGCTCATCAAGATGGAAGCCGAAGTGAACGGCTACCACGAGGGCGTCGGGCTCGACGTCAACGGCCTGGTAAGCGAGGGTTCGGGCGAGAACATCTTCGTCGTCCGCAACGGAGTGCTGTTTACCCCCACGCTGGGCAACTCGGCGCTCTCAGGCATCACCCGCGACAGCGTGCTCACCATCGCCCGCCACCTGGGCCTCACCGTCACTGAGCAGGCCATTCCGCGCGAACTGCTTTACATTGCCGACGAAGTCTTTTTCACCGGCACCGCGGCAGAGGTTTCGCCCATCCGCTCTATCGATCGCATCGTCATCGGCGACGGCAAGACCGGCGAGATCACCAAGCGAATCGCCGACGAGTTCTTCGGCATCGCCAACGGCCTCAAGCCCGACCGCTTTGGCTGGCTTACGCCGGTCAAGGTGGATTCAAGCGAGCCCGTAACCGCGTAGCGAAGCGCAATCGCCAAACCAAGCACCAAAATGGGTGCCCCATCCTAACCGCGTTTTTGGCGGTTAGGGTGGGGCAGCCCATCGCGCCACTGAAAGCAACATTAGCGCCCCGTCCCAACCGCCTCCACCTTAGCCTTTACCGGCTCGCCACTTGTCCCCGGCTTCCGGAACGTCAGCGCGTAAAACCGGTTCTTCCCCATCGGTTTCAAGAGTTCAACATGCGTCTCCAGCATCTCTGCCGGAACCAGGTCAACCGGCGCGGTCACCGCCTCTTTGCGGTTTTTGTAATAGTGGCTGGTTATGGGGCCGCTTTCATACATGGCCTGCACATGCTCCTCGGTCTCGTCGGCAATCAGGATCTTCGATCCCGGCTTCGCCACGCGAATCATCTCGCGAATAGCCTTGGCGCGATCGCTGAAAAAGTTGATGCCGCCCACGTGAAACACCACGTCGAAGCTCTCGTCGGCAAAGGGCAGGCGCTCGGCATTGCCCAAAAACAGATCGGCCTGGAATTGCCAGCGGCGCATATTCGCCTGGCATCTCCCCAGCATCTCCGGCGAAAGATCGATACCGGTCAGCGATACGCCCTGCGGCAGATATTTAAAGTTGAGGCCCGTTCCAACTGAAGTCTCCAACACCGAGTCGCCCGCTTTAACTTCGAGAGGACTCATGTAGCTCCGCACGTACGCAACGCCGTCCATGCCGGCGCATGCGCACACCACGCGCTGTATATCGTCGTAGAAACCGCCGATGGTTTCGTAGAGTTGATTGTATTTGCCGTTTGCCCCGGTCATATCGCCGGGCTCGCGCATGTCGGGGACGCCGTTGCGAATGGGAAACCGCTCGCCGGCTGCGCTGACCAGCGCCTGGCCGCGGCCCTGGCCCACAAGTTCCAATCTCTCTCCCGTTGCCGGACTCCGCAATTTGCGCAGTGTTGCAGGCCGGCACTCCCATCCTCCATCGTTGCGCGCAAGCACCAACGCCCAACCGCTTATTACCAACGCCGCAGCGAGGCAGATCCAGATCAATTCCATCCCCGGCAGTATCGCCGGCTGCGCGGCGCCGTCCCCCTCTCGAATCAACATCGGAAGAAGGTAGGCAAATGCCATCGCCAAAACGCTGGTCCCCGCAAAAACACTCGCGCCCACGCGAATTCTTGCTGCGCGAAACTCCTGGTTCCACGCCCACACCAGCGTTGCCGCAAACCAATAAAGAAGAAACAACGGCGCGCTGCTACCAAACACCGCGACGAGCTGTTTGAACGGCGCGCCCCGCATGTCGCCGTGGCCAATTGCGAAGCCGGCCGGCAGCCATGCTGACGCAGCCGCCGCGAATACCACTGCAAAGATCGGCAAGGGAAGCGTCGAAAACCATCCAGGCAGCCGAGGACTGACCATCCGGTGAAAAGTAAACGGCAGAGTGTTCAGCACCATGGCTACCAGGCTCCATCCCAGATACGCGAGCACGGAACCAGAGTCGCCGTGCAGCAGGCCATGCACTAAATGAGGCAGGCCAAACAGCACCGCGAGCCCCATCATCAACACGAATCCTCGAACCACGCGCTGCGTGCCTGCCAGCCACGTGCCCATTACCGGGCCGGTAAATATGCCTATGGGCGTGAAGAAACCCAGAGCGAAAATGGAGAGGAATGCCCAGGCGACAATCTGCCTGATGCGGAGGTGGCTGGAAATCGCGTTCATTTTGAGACCTTTCTTTCTGACCTTGTAGAGCCGCGTTTACCGTTGTGTTGCTCTTGCGAAGTGACAGCGGTCTTCTTCGTCTGCCTTGATTTCAGCTGAATTGGCGTTGCCGGCGGCCGCACCCGCGCGGCATTTCGTGGCGAAATCACCGCCGCCGCAGATTTTTCCCAGGCCGACAAAGCAGTCAGCGCTTTTTCGCCCCATTCCAGCGCGGCACAAGTCAGTGCCTTGCCCAGGCCCAGCGTAAGCATCCAGTAAGGCAGGTGTGGATTCGCCTCCTGCTCCGCGGGTACGCTGGCTTCGATCTTCGTCAGCAAATCGAGCATGCGCCGGTTGCGTTCGTTCACGTCGCGCACGTGTGCAGCAGCCACGCCAGGCGCTGCCTCACGGCAAAAGAACAGCTTGAGCAGAAACTCATTGCGCGGGGGCTCGTTGTGAAAAGGCAACGCTAGCCACTGCCGCAGCGCCGCGCGCCCGGCGTCGGTAATCACGTAAGTCTGGCGGTCGCGTCCCTTCGCCCTGGCCTTCGAGGGCGACTTGGCTTTCGAAGGTGCAATCAGCCCGTCGGCGCTCAGCCGCTTCAGCGCTGGATAGATCTGGCCATAGCTCTCGCCCCAAAAGTACCCGATGCTGTTCTGGATCCCCTTGCGCATGTCGTATCCGGAAATGTCGGGTTGAATAGAGAGCCCCCCCAGAATCGCGTACGAGGTGGTGTTGAGATTGAACATATCTAAAAGATACATCTGGTAGATATATTCGTCAAATCGCCTCCCGTTTCTCCAGCCAATCAGTCTGAAGGGTACGGGCTTTAGCCCGTACAAAATGACAGCAAAAACGTTATTGGGCTTTATCCCCGGGGAAAGTTTTTTCATACTCGCCACTACCCGTCACCCCGCCCGGTGACTCTTGTCACCGCTTTTCCAGCGCCTCCCGAGCCATCATCGTCACGGAACTGCGGGCCCGGTTCTCGGCTTGACTCTTGTATCCAGCCTCGCTTCGCGCAATTCTCAGGCCTCCTCGCTGACATTGTTTTCTTCCCGCAACTTCCTTTGGGGCTCGCGGCTCACACGGAGGATCGATGAACAAGCATGGACGCAAGATCGTGATCATCGGCGGCGGCATTGCCGGCCTTTGCTCCGCGGTGTACGCACTCAAATCCGGCTACGACGTCGAAGTGCTCGAGATGCACGACATGGCCGGCGGCTTGGCCATGAGTTGGCGCCGCGGCTCGTATACCTTTGAAACCTGCCTGCACTGGCTGGTTGGTTCAAAGCCGGGAGCCGACTTTCACGCGCAATGGCAGGAAGTCTGCGATGTCGACAAGCTGACATTCATCGATCCCGAAGAGTTTGTCCGCATTGAAACCGAAACTGGCGACAGCCTTGCCATGTTCACCAACCTCGATCGGCTTGAGGCCGAACTTCTGCGTCGCGCTCCCCACGACGCGCCGGCCATCCGCGACCTGGTCCACTCCATGCATGTTCTTGGCAAGTTCCATATGCTCGATCCTTCAGGCGGCTTCTCGGGCAATTGGCTCAACATCCTGCGCGATCTGCCGGTGTTTCCGGTTCTCAGCAAGCTCTCGAAGATCGGCGGCAGAGAATACGGTAAACGCTTCGCCGATCCGCTGCTCAGGGCTTTCTTCTCGAACGGCGATATCGGAAAAATGCCCGCGATCGCGCTGATCATTTCTCTCGCCTGGATGAATGCCGGCAACGCCGGGTACTGTATCGGGGGATCGCAGGCCCTCATCCGTCTGATCCAAGAAAAGATCGCGAGTTTAGGCGGAAACATCCGCTTCAAGGCGAAAGTCGCGCGCGTTCTCGTCGAAGGCGACCGCGCAATCGGAGTCGAACTCGCAAATGGCGAAACGGTGTTGGCAGACTGGGTGGTCTCCGCGGCCGACGGACACGCAACTATCTTCGATCTGCTCGACGGTAAGTATGTGGATGACGCGACGCGTAAACGCTACGATGAGCGGGAACTCTTTGCCTCGTATCTGCAGATCTCCATGGGCGTGGCGCTTGACCTTCACGATCAGCCCCCCATGTTCACTCGAATTCTCGACACGCCGATTACGGTCGATCCCGAAACCGACCTCAGCAATGTCGGGTTTCGCATTTTCAACTTCGACCCAACATTCGCGCCCCCGAAGAAGACAGCCGTCACTTGTCTTCTGCCCACGCTTAACTTTAAATATTGGGCTGGACTGCGCGCCAGCGATCCTGTCGCGTATCACAGCGAGAAGAATCGCGTTGCGGACGCCGTGATTGGAGTGCTCGAAAAACGAATTCCGGGTGCGCGCGCAGCCATCGAGGTCGTCGACGTCTCTACCCCGGCTTCGGTTTTTCGTTACACCGGCAACTGGCAGGGCACGATGGAGGGTTGGCTGCCAAGGCCAGGATCGGGTTTCAGCCCGCTGCCCAACACGCTTCCCGGTCTCGACCGCTTTATGATGGCTGGCCAGTGGGTGATGCCGGGGGGTGGATTGCCATGCGGCCCCTTGACCGCGCGGCCTGCCATCAAGGCCATCTGCAAACACGATCGCGTCGCCTTCAGCGCCCGTACCGAAGCCGCACATGCCGAGGAGCTGGTCGGTGTTTGAACAGAGCCCAGTTGACCAGTGGGTGAAGTTGACGCAAGGACAGCGGGTGCCCCAGGTCTCGACTTTGAGACCTGGGATAGCACGAATGCACACGTCGGTTTCTTACGTCAGGGTATTTGTTTACACGCGCCGCTAGCGTCCGTGCCCCACGCTTGCGACTCCGTTTGTCGCAAGCGTGGGAGCACAATTGTTTCTGGTTGGAACCTGCTACTCCTTAGGCTTCCTTTCTTCGGGAGCTGGGTGCGAAGCAGGCGCCGCATGCTCCGCCTTTGGGGAGGGAGCTGACTTGGGCGCCGCCTCCGCTTTTGGCGGTTTTGGAGCCGGAGCCGCGTGTTCAACATGCACTTCTGGTTTTGGTGCAGGCGCTGCATGCTCAACTGGCGCAGGTTTGGGTGCCGGTGCCGCTTGTTCCGCAGGCTCGGGGCGAGGCGCTGGAGCCGCGTGCTCAGCAGGCGCTGCCTTTGGTTCCGGCGCCGGTCTGGCTGCGGGGCGCGGTTCGTGGATTGCCGGAGCCGGACGAGATTCAGCCCTCAGATTCGGCTCTGAATGAGGCGTCGTCTCCGGTCGCGATGCTGTTGCCGGTTTCGACTCGTGCACCGCGGTGCCTTCGTGTGTCGTCGGCGCCGGGGTCACGTGCGTTTCCTTTCGTGGCGCAGCATGTGTTGAACCCTCGGCCCGCGCAGATTCAGTCGAATGAGTCGCGGTGCGCGGGGTTGCATGAGTCGTTGCCTCGCTTCGTGCCGTAGTTCCTTCATGCGTTTTTGCTGGCGGCGCTACGTGCGTCTCGCTTCGCGGGTTAGTGTGGGTTGAACCTTCCGCCCGCGCAGATTCAGTCGAGCGCGTCGCAGTGCGCGGCGCTGCATGAGTAGTGGCCTCGCTTCGCGCCGTCGTTCCTTCTCGCGCTGAAGTTGCCGGCCGTGTCTCATGCTCGCTCCGTGCCGCAGTTGTTCCGCGGGTCTCAGTCCTCGGTGTCGCGGTCCTCGCCGATACAGGCGGCGCCGCCGTGCGCGTGCTATGCGTAGTTGCCGCTGCGCCCGCCGCTCTTGTGCTGCTCGCCGGATGCGACACCGTCAGCGTCTTCGGATGCCCGCCGTTCGCTTTGGCATACGAGGCCTTGTTCGCACGCGCCTGAGTTGCCCGCTGCTGCTGGGCTTGCGTGGGCGGAGTATGCCGCTGGCTCATGGCCGCGCGCTCAGTCGCCGTTGGACTGTGTTGAATGCCGCCCGGGCCGCCGTTATATGCCACGTGGTTCGGATTCGAAATGGTGTTTTGCTGCACAATTGTTCGGTTGACGTACGTGTTGGTAATAATCGTCGTGTTCACTCGCATCACCGCAGTGTTGTATGAGAACACTCCGCCCTGCCACATTCCGCCTACGAAGCCAATGCCCATGTAGCCGAAGCCGTAGTTCACGCCGCCGTAGTAGCCAACCGACGTGCCCCAGTAACCCTCGTTAAAAACGTACTGGCCGTTTGACCAGCCCCAGTACGGCGGGGTCCACAGAGCGCCCTCAAACGGCGCAGGTTCCCACGAGCCGGGAACCCAGTAATAGTCACCATCCCCGTATGCCCAATAGCCGGGGGTCCACATCCATCCCGCTTCAGGGCACATAGGCTGTTCATAGACAGGGAGCACAGGGGGCGCAAACCCCACCGAGATAAGCACGCCCGCCTTGGATACGGCGGGCAACAGGAAAATCAGAAGCGCCAATACTGTCAGGCGTCCCATTCGAGAGAGTCGCATAAAAAACCTCCAGGGTCTTCCGTCCGGGGCCGCAATAAACTCAACGGCCTCTTGAAATCGGACGAGCCACTGGCGGGTTCCGATGTGCGCAGGTTCTTCGCTTGTGACATCGGTCCTGAATGACCACCGGGAATGGAAGGTCCGGCTCGTCACTCTTGCGGCTGAGCGTTGACCCAGCCAAACATCCTCAATTGGAACCCACTGCGCGGGAATAGGTTGTACCCCCCTCCACAACCCCAACGAGCCAAATACGTTATGTCATCAAAACCGCTTTTCGCCATAAACTTGCAACCTGCATCGCGTTCCGCCGTTCAATTCCTGTTCTTTCTGATTCCCTTCGTTTCCTCGTTCCCTGTTTCTATAAAATCTCCCCATGCAGCCGATTCGAATCTCCACTCGCTTCTTCAGCGTCGCCCTCATTGCCTTGGCTCTCTGCCTGTTTGCCCGCGTCGCCTGCGCGCAGGCTTTCACCGGCAATCCCAAGCTCATCGTCATCGTGGTCATTGACCAGTTCCGCGGCGACTACCTCAATCGCGACGCGGCCGAATTCAAGGGCCGCGGCTTCAACCTCTTCATGAAAGAGGGCGCGTGGTTCACTGATTGCTATTTCAACTACGCCAACACCAAGACCGCGCCCGGCCACTCAACCATCGGTACCGGCGCCTACTCTGACGGCCACGGCATCGAGTCCAACGAGTGGTGGGACCCCGCGCGCAGTTACGACCACCAGGTGAGCTCGGTGCAGGACGAACGCTATCAGCTCGTCGATCTGCCTCACGATTCCATCCCCGCCAACCAGCCCGGCGCTCCCGATACCGCGCCCAAATTCGTCATCGGCGCATCGCCCGTTAATCTGCGCGCCACCACGCTTGGCGACGAACTGCGCCTCGCCACGCAGGGCCGCGCCCATGTCTACGGCGTCTCGCTCAAAGATCGCGCCGCCATTCTTCCCGCCGGCCAGTCAGCCAACGGCGCATTCTGGATCGACCCCATCAGCGGCCAGTTCACTACTTCCACTTACTACACGCAGCACCTGCCTGAATGGGCGACAGCATTCAACGCCGGCGGCCGCATTCAGCAGGCCGAGCGCGAGGCCAACGTCGACACCGCGACCACTCAGTTCTACGAACTCGTGGGCCGCACACCCGCCGCCAACAGTTATGAGCTCGACTTCACCAAGGCCCTCATCGAAGGCGAGAAGCTCGGCCAGCGCGGCGTCACCGATCTTGTCGTCGTTTCGCTCTCGGCCAACGACATCCAGGGCCACCAGTTCGGACCCGACTCTGACTTTGAAGAGCAGATGATCGTTGGCATCGACCGGGATCTCGACAGCTTCTTCACCTGGCTCGACGGCTCAATCGGACTTAAGAACGTGTGGCTCGCGCTCACCGCCGACCACGGCATTCCACCCATCCCCGGCGACGCAGCCAAGCTCGGCATCCACGGCGCCGCCGTCAACATGGACAAGGTCTACGACAAGCTCAACGCCGAGCTGAACAAACGCTTCGGCAAGCCCGGCGAAAAGCAAACCTGGCTGATGCCCATTCCCGACCTACCCTACGTGTTCCTCGATCAGCGCGCCTTTAAAAAAGCCGGCATCGACGAGAAGACCGCTGAAGACGCAGTTGCCGCGCTGCTGCCTGCAGCCGTAGCCAGCCAGGACGCCCATCCGCTGCCCTTCATCAGCGACAACCCTCCCACGGTCGTGCAGCCCTCCGATCATCGTCTCGACCCCGCACCGCGCGTGCAATACGTCTACACCAAATTGCAGCTTGCCAGCGGCCAACTCCCACCCGACGAATGGGGCAAGCTGCTGGCGCACAGCTACGCCGACCACGGCAACTGGTTTGTGATGATGGTTCTCGATGCCTACCAGCTCGCCGGAGTCAGCCCATTGGCGGGTACCAATCACTTCACTCCCTGGAACTACGATCGCCATGTCCCACTGGCTTTCTACGGAGCGCCTTTCAAGCCAGGCGTCTACCACCAGCTCGTCGAGCCAGTCGATATCGCGGTAACATTTTCTTCACTGGCCGGCGTCAATCGCCCCTCGGCCGCAGTGGGACACGTGCTGATTGAAGCGCTCAAGCCCGGCATCAATGGTGGACCCCAACAGTAGCGCCGTGCTCCAGCGCGGTTGTACCGCCGGTCTCTCGACCGGCTGTAGTGCGGGCGTCCTCGCCCGCACACGGCTTGATACCGCACCAGCATTTTCATCATCTATGCGTGTCGCAACGCGACATGTATGACTGCGGCTGCTTTTCGGTTTCTACTTATCGTGGTGCCCGAACATGCACTCGTTCCGGCGTATGCTTGGACCGTTAGATCTAATCGCGAAAGAGGGAAGCTACCCTGATGCACAGAAAGTGGCTCGTATCTCTCGTCCTCGTTTTGCTCCTATCAGCTTCCTGTAAGGCGCCTACTGGTACTGAACCAAACGATCTGCCCAAGCCGACTGACTACGTCAGCGATTTTGCCCACGTGCTTTCGCCCTCGGCTATCGAAGAAATCGATCGCGTCTGCGGTCAGCTCGATCACTCGAATGCCGACACGCAGGTCGCCGTCGTCACCATCCCGTCCCTCGGCGGCGCAGATATAGCAGAGTATGCGACTAACCTTTCAAACACCTGGCGAGTTGGCAGCAGGAAGTCGAATCGTGGCGTTCTTGTGTTGTTGGCAATCAAAGACCACAAATGGAGAATCGCTGTCAGCCGTGCGCTTGAGGGCACACTTACTGACTCCAAAGCGCTAAGCATCGGAGAAAAGATGATTCCCCTGCTCCGAGCCAATGACTTCGACGGCGCTCTCAGGCTCGCCGTCGATCAGATCGCCCAGGCCGTTTCACCAAAGTAGTTCATTCACACATCCAACGTTGTTCCGGGCGTGTGTCCTTCCCGCAAGATTAAAATGTGCTAGGGAGCTTATATGTCCCGGAAGGTAGCCGCTACGTGAAACCCGACATGAGAGTTTCGTTGGCCGGTATTGAACTGGTGAACCCGGTCATCGCTGCCAGCGGCACCTTCGGCTACGGCATCGAATTCGAAGAGATCGTGGCGCTCGACCGCCTGGGCGGCTTTGTTACCAAGGGCATCTCGCTTGAACCCATGGACGGCAACGCCCCGCCGCGCATTATCCAAACCGCGGCAGGCATGTTGAACGCCATCGGACTTCAGAACGTGGGCGTGGTCGACTACCTCGAGAAAAAACTCCCGCCGATGAAGCGCTACCCCGCCTGCAAAGTCATTGTCAACGTCTTCGGCTACACGGTAGGAGACTACATCGAGGTCATCGCGCGCCTTAACGACGCTGAAGGCATCACCGCCTACGAACTCAACGTTTCCTGCCCCAACGTTCATGCCGGCGGAATGACCTTCGGCACCGACGCCGGCTCGCTCGAATATCTCGTCGGCCGCGCCAAGGCCGCTTCAAAGCGTCCTCTCATCGTCAAGCTCTCGCCCAACGTCACCTCGGTGGCGCACATGGCCCAGGTTGCCGCCAATGCGGGCGCCGACGCCGTCAGCCTGGTCAATACCTTCCTCGGCATGGCCATCGATCCCGAAACCCGTCGCCCGCGCCTCAGCAACCTCACTGGCGGCCTCTCCGGACCGGCCATCAAGCCTATTGCGTTGCGCATGGTGTACGAGACGGCCAAGTCGGTCAAGATTCCCATCATCGGCCTGGGCGGCATCGTCACTGCTGAAGACGCGGTCGAATTCCTGCTGGCCGGCGCAACTGCTATACAAGTTGGTACCGCCAGCTACGCCGATCCACGCGCCGCCGAGCGTCTCGCCAAGGGCCTCGAATCCTGGTGTAAAAGCCACTCGGTTGAACGGGTTGCAAGCCTCACCGGCGCGCTCGAAGTCCCTCACGCCTGATTCTTCCATCACAGAAAACCTAGGACTGACCTTGCATGTGTGATGAAGCGCACAGCGAGTCGTGTTTATCCATAGGTATTTTCCAAGTTGATCAATCGGGAATGTGATTAGGCTCACTCACCGTGAAACTCCACGTCGAGAATAAGCAATCCAGATCACATTTCCGGTCCTAAGTTCCAGCCAGCGAGGTACGCATGGGTCAGACTATTTGGCAATCAATGCAGCAAAAAGGCTACAACCGCAGAGATTTTCTGCGCTTCTGTGCCACAGCCGCAGCAGCGGCCGGCTTAGGCAAAACCGGGGCCGCACAGGTTGCTGCGGTTTTTGAGAAAAAAGAAAAACCCGCCGTCATCTGGATGCATTTTCAAGAGTGCACCTGCTGCAGCGAGTCATTTATCCGCGCCTCCCACCCCATCGTGGCCGACGCGCTGCTCGACGTGCTCTCGCTCAACTACACTGAGACGCTCATGGCCGCATCCGGCTTCCAGGCCGAGAAGAGCCTGAACGACACCATTGCCAACAACAAGGGCAAATACATTGTCCTGGTTGAAGGCGCCGTGCCCACCAAGGACGGCGGCGTCTACTGCATGGTTGGCGGCAAGACCGCCGAGCAGATTCTGCAAACCGTCGCCAAAGACGCGGCCGCCATCGTTGCCTGGGGCAGTTGCGCTTCAAACGGCTGCGTGCAGGCTGCCAAGCCCAACCCGACCGGGGCAACTCCCATCTACAAGCTGGTCGACAAGCCGGTCATCAACGTTCCCGGCTGCCCGCCCATCGCTGACGTCATGATGGCCGTGGTTACGCACCTGCTGGTGCTTGGCGAGGTTCCCGCTCTCGACTCGCTCGGCCGCCCCAAGGAGTTCTACGGTCGCCGCGTGCACGACACCTGCTATCGCCGGGCCAACTACGATGCCGGCCTCTTTGTGGAGTCGTGGGACGACGAGAACGCGCGCAAAGGTTATTGCCTTTACAAGATGGGCTGCAAAGGCCCAGTCACATACAACGCCTGCTCGGTGGTGCGCTGGAACGAAGGCACCAGCTACCCCATCCAGTCCGGCCACGGTTGCATCGGCTGCAGCGAAGAGGGTTTCTGGGACAACGGCCCGCTCTACCAGCACCTCAGTTCGTTCCCGGGATTCGGCATTGAGAGCACGGCCGACACCGTCGGCACGGCGGTTGGCGTGGCAACGGTAGCCGGAGTTGCGGCTCATGCCATTGTCACCAACATTCGCAAACGCGCCGTCATCGCCGAAGTTCATACCGAAGATCAGAAGGAGTCGTAATCAGTCATGGCAGCAACTCGCATTGTCGTCGATCCCGTAACTCGCATTGAAGGCCATCTGCGCGTTGAAGCGGTGGTGGAAAATGGCGTCATCACCGACGCATTCAGCTCCGGAACAATGATCCGCGGCCTTGAAAAGATCCTGATCGGCCGCGATCCCCGCGACGCCTGGGCCATCACCGAGCGCGTTTGTGGAGTGTGCACAACGGTTCACGCCCTGGCCAGTGTTCGCTCTGTCGAAGATGCGCTCGGCGTCGCGGTTCCACCCACGGCTGAGCTCATCCGCAACATCATGTTGACCACCCAGTACGTGCAGGATCACGTGATCCACTTCTATCACCTGCACGCGCTCGACTGGGTCGACATCGTGAACGCTCTCAAGGCCGATCCCAAAAAGGCCGCCGAGTTGGCGCAGACCTTCTCCAAGTGGGACAAGAACACGCCCTCCTACTTCACTGAAGTGCAGAACAAGATTAAGGCCTTCGCAGCCGCTGGCCTGGGCATCTTCAACAATGGCTATTGGGGCCACCCGGCCTACAAGCTCCCGCCCGAGGTCAACCTCATCGGCGTCGCGCACTACCTCGACGCCCTCGAGTGGCAAAAGGAAGTGGTCAAGATTCACGCCGTCTTCGGCGGCAAGAATCCTCACCCCAACTACCTCGTCGGCGGCGTGCCCTGCTCCATCAATCTCAACGAGGTTGCCGCCATCAACAGCGAGCGCCTGAACCTCGTCGCCTATCAAATCGCCAAGGCCGACGAATTCGTTAACCAGGTCTATATTCCTGACCTGCTCGCCGTTGCCTCCTTCTACAAGGATTGGGCCAACTATGGCGGCGGCTTGAGAAACTACCTGTCATACGGCGAATTCCCCACCAAGGGCTACAACCACCCCGAGTCGTTCAAATACGCTCGCGGGGCCGTTCTCAACCGCGACCTCTCCACGGTCTACCCGGTCAACACCAAGGACTCGCAGGAGATCAAGGAGTACATCGCGCACTCCTGGTACGACTACGACGGCGGCAACAACAACGAGGGCATCCATCCCTGGGCCGGCGAAACCAACATAAAGTACAGCGGCCCCAAGCCTCCCTTCGAGACCCTCGCGGGCTTTGACAAGTACTCGTTCCTCAAGACTCCGCGCTGGAAAGACAACCCGATGGAAGTAGGTCCACTCTCCAGGCTCATCGTGTCTTACGCCGCCGGCCATGAAGATGTGAAGGAAATTGTCGGGTCGGTTTTGGGTAAGCTGAATGTGCCTGTCGCTGCGCTCTTCTCAACCCTTGGCCGCACCGCGGCGCGCGGCATCGACGCTGCCCTGGCCATGGTCTGGCTCAAGCAGTTCTACGGCGAGCTCATCGATCGCGTTAAGATCAACGAGGTCTCAACCCATAATGGCGAGAAGTGGGAACCCAAGACCTGGCCGGCAGATTGCGAGGGCGTGGGCATGGTCGAGGCTCCGCGCGGTTCGCTGGCGCACTGGATCAAAATCAAGAACGGCGCCATCGACAACTATCAGTTGGTGGTTCCTACCACGTGGAACGGCTCACCTCGCGACGCCAAGAATCAGCACTCCTCGTTTGAGGCTTCGCTCATCGGTACGCCTGTCGCCAACCTCGAGCAGCCGGTTGAGATCATTCGCACCATCCATTCCTTTGACCCGTGCCTGGCCTGCGCAGTCCATCTGTACGATCCGCAGGGCAAGCACCTCAGCCAGGTTTCATTCGAGTGATGACGATGAGTACACAAACCGTCAAGCCACGGGATTTCTTTACCGAGAACGGCTCCGCTCCGGTCGAATATCGCCGGGTGTACGTATGGGAACTGCCGGTCCGCGCCTACCACTGGATCAATGCAATCGCGCTCACGCTGCTTTGCATTACCGGCTACCTGATCGGTGCGCCCATCCGCGCCTTCTATGCCAGCGAGGCTTACCAGCAGTACTGGTTCGGCTGGGTCCGCTTCATCCACTTCGCTTCCGCGTATGTCTATGTCTTCAACTTCGCAGCGCGGATTTACTGGGGATTCGTCGGCAACAAGTACGCCAAGTGGAACAACTTCTTCCCGATCACCAAAAAGCAGCGGCAGGAGATTGTTGACGTGGTCAAGACCGACGTGCTGCAGGTGAAGATGCACGGCGAGATATCCACAGGTCACAATTCGCTGGCGGCCTTCATTTACTTCCTCACCTTCCTGGCCTTCGTGGCCCAGGCCATCACCGGCTTCGCTCTCTACTCCAGCATGAGCAACTCGTGGCTCCCGCGAATGTTTACCTGGATCGTCCCCCTGATGGGCGGCGAAATGGGCGTGCGCTTCTGGCACCATCTGTTGTTGTGGTTCTTCGTAGCCTTCATCATCGTGCACATTTATCTGTCGTTCTACCACGACTACATTGAGGGGCGCGGCACCATCTCCTCGATCGTGGGTGGATGGAAGTTCGACCGCGAAACTCCCGAAGGACTGGCAAAAGTATGCAAGCTGCAAGACAAGCCAGCCGAAATCAAAAAGCAGTAGGGATTGGGTGGGAGCAGGGGTCTTCAGGCCCCTGGATCCCGCGAGCCCTGTTTCGGGCTTCAGCCCCGGTGGAATGCAAACCAATCACAAGAAATCGGGTGCCCAAGGTCTCGCATTTGAGACCTGGGATCAAACGACTCCATGCGGAAGGTCTTGTGTCAGGGCACGGCTTCAGTCGTGCCGATAAGGCGCACAAAATATTTGGGGCTTTAGCTCCTGCCGCGGTTTAATCAGGCTCAGACCCTCAAGGAAGACGCGAGGCGTCAAGCAACATTGAGAGGGATCTTGACCACCACCACCAAAACCCTGATCCTAGGCCTCGGCAACGTCCTCATGGGCGATGAAGGCATCGGCGTCTACGTAGTCCGCGCTCTCGAAAGAGAACAACTCCCTGACAACATAGAATGCCTCGACGGAGGCACCGGCGGATTCACCCTCCTCGAGCCGCTCGAGAATGCCGATCGCATCATCCTTATCGACGCTGCTGACGACGGCAACCCGATCGGCACTGTCACCCGCACCACGCCGCGATTCTCGCGCGACTATCCTCCGACACTAACCGCGCACGACGTAGGCATGAAAGACCTCCTCGACATGTTCTACATTCAGGGCGGCCACCACGATATCATCCTCTACGCCATCACCATCGACCCCAAGCAGCCCATCCGCATGAGCCTCTCCGAAGGCGGAGAAGCCGCAGCAGCCGAGGCCGCGCGGCAGATTCTCAAAGAGATTCATGAAGGCGCACCCGGGCAAGAATCCACCGCCCCGTAAAGGCAGTGCGAAAGTCGTCTTTGCCGATTAACATTTGCTGATCAACACGCGCGGGTCCTGCGTCCCGGAGGGACGAATCGACCTTAGCCCAGGGTGAAGTCCGCAGAACGAAACCCTGGGAACAGGGCGCAAATCAAATGACCGCCCCGGAGGGCCGGTGCGAATCCTTTTCAATCACCCAATTCAATCCGGCCGCGGGTTGACGACAGCAACTCTCGACTCGAATAATAAAAAAGACGAATTGCGAGCAGCACAAGCCCCTCAGTCCAAGACGCTTCACCCCGCAAGTCCTTTAGGAGCAGATTCTTTCATGGCATCAGCCTCATCATCTGCCGCGCCTGCGCTTCACAAAGGCGTCCAGCCGCTGCGAGCCGCAAAAGGCTCAAGTTTCATCTGGCACAAGCTGCACTCTCTGCTCGGCATCATCCCCATCGGCGCTTTCCTGCTTGAGCATCTGCTCTCCAATTTCGAAGCCCTCAAGGGCCCCATCGCCTACGGAGAACAGGTTCGATTTCTCAACAGCCTGCCGCTGGTGCGCGTGCTCGAGTGGGTCTTCATCTTTCTGCCCATCCTCTATCACGGCGCATACGGTGTTTGGATCTGGCTGCGCGGCAAGGCCAACGTCGTTTACTACCCATGGGCCGGCAACTGGATGTACGTGGCCCAGCGCTACACCGGCCTCATCGCCTTCGTCTACATCGGCCAGCACGTATGGCGTCAGCGCTTCAGTGGCATCATGCTCCCCGAGCATCCATTCGCATCCTTCAACAAGGTCCAGGTCGAGCTCTCCAATCCCTTCATGCTCGCGGTCTACGTCATCGCCATGGTCGCCGTCTGCTGGCACTTCGCCTATGGCGTGTGGCTCTTTGCCGCCAAGTGGGGAATCACTCCGGGCGAGAAAGCCCGCCGCCGCTTTGCCTGGGTCTGCCTCGCCGGCGGAATCGCAATCTGCGCCATGGGCCTGGCCAGCATTTACGCCTTCGTTGGACCCATGTATCGGAACACGCCCGCCGACATCGCTCCACTAGCCGTCAGCCAGCTTTATCAACCCGCGCCGGGTGCCCCCTGTCCGGGGTCCCCACGGGCGGGTCTTGGCCCGTGGGGTGGTGATCCCTCGCATTTGGGGACCGGGGAAGGGAATCATGTGCTACGCGGGGTCTTCCATGCCTGAGACCGCCACAATCGCCCCACGTATCGACTGGCCCGACTTCCAGAAGCTCGTTCCAGAGATGGCCACCGGCATGGCCGCCATCAATCACGCCCTGCGCAACTCCACTCTCGAGCCCGAACTCCGCGAACTCGTCAAGATTCGCGCCTCGCAACTCAACGGCTGTGCATTCTGCATCCAGTTCCACCTGAACGAAGCCCGCAAGATCGGCGTCTCAGCCGCAAAGCTCGACCTGCTGCCAGCCTGGCGCGAAACCGCCATCTATTCCGCGCGCGAAGCCGCAGCCCTCGCATTCACCGAGCGCATCACGCTAATCGCTGGCCATCCTATCGAAGACGATGCCTGGGTCGAAGTCCGTACCCATTTCTCCGAAGCCGAAGTGGCGCTGCTCACTACCGCCATCGGCCAAATCAATTTCTGGAATCGCGTAGCAGCCCCATTACGCTTCACGCCGCCCATTCCCGCTGGCACGTCCTAGTTTTTAGCTGAAAGCTGAGAGCTGAAAGCTGAAAGCTGTTTCTTGAAAGGAAAGCAATGGCATCACCCAAAATCATCGTGGTTGGCGGAGGGTTGGCAGGTCTCGCCGCGGTCATCAAAATCGCCGAAGCCGGCGGCAATGTCGATCTTTTTTCCATCGTCCCCGTCAAGCGCTCCCACTCGGTCTGCGCGCAGGGCGGCATCAACGCAGCCAAGGACCTCAAGGGTGAAGGCGACTCCACCGACAAGCACTTCGACGATACCATCTATGGGGGAGATTTCCTCGCCAACCAGACCCCCGTCAAGGCCATGTGCGAGGCCGCGCCCGCCATCATCGATCTGCTCGACCGCATGGGCGTGCCTTTCAATCGCACTCCCGAGGGCCTGCTTGACTTCCGCCGCTTCGGAGGCACCCTCTATCAGCGCACCGCATTCGCCGGAGCAACCACCGGACAGCAGCTCCTCTACGCGCTCGACGAGCAGGTCCGCCGCTTCGAGTCCGAAGGCAAAGTCAAAAAGTACGAAGGCTGGGAGTTCCTCTCCGCCATCATCGACTCCAAAGGCGTGGCGCGCGGCATCACCGCCATGAACCTGCGCACCATGGAGCTTAAAGCCTTCCCGGCCGACGCCATCATCCTTGCCACCGGCGGCGTCGGCGCTATCTTCGGCAAGTCCACCAACTCCGTCGTCTGCACCGGCTCCGCTCAATCTGCAGTCTTCCAGCAGGGCGTCTACTACGCCAACGGCGAATTCATCCAGGTTCACCCCACCTCCATTCCCGGCGAAGACAAGCTGCGCCTCATGTCGGAATCGGCTCGCGGCGAAGGTGGCCGCGTGTGGGTTCCGCGCACCGCAGGCGACAAGCGCCCCATCAAGCAGATTCCCGAGTCCGACCGCCTCTACTTCTTAGAGGAGTGGTACCCGAAATACGGCAACCTCGTCCCCCGCGACGTGGCCACCCGCGCCATTCACAAGGTGGTCTACCAGCTCGGCCTCGGCATCGACGGCCAGCCCATGGTCTACCTCGACCTTACCCACATCGACCGCGAAACCCTCGACCGCAAGCTCGGCGGCATCCTCGAAATTTATGAAAAATTCGTCGGCGTCGACCCCCACCTCGAGCCCATGAAGATCTTCCCCGGCATGCACTACACCATGGGCGGCCTGTGGGTCGACTTCAACCAGATGACCAACATCCCCGGCATCTTTGCGGCCGGCGAGTGCGAGTACCAGTACCACGGCGCCAACCGCCTCGGTGCAAACTCGCTGGTGAGCTGCATCCACGGCGGATTCATTTCCGGACCCAACGCCATCCGCTATGCCAAGAGCCTGCCCGCGATCGAAGGCGACGGCGGCGCAGCAGCCGAGCTCCAGCGACAGGCCGAAATCAACGCCGGCCTCATGAAGAGCGACGGCACTGAGAACCCCTTCAAGCTGTGGCGCGAGCTGGGCGCAACCATGACCGAGCACGTCACCGTCACCCGCTATAACAAGGGACTAAAGCTGGCCGACGACAAAGTCCTCGAACTGCTCGACCGCTATAAAAAAATCAACCTCAGCGACCGCAGCCAGTGGGCCAACACCAGTTTCGCTTTCACGCGCCAGTTGAAGAACATGCTTGAACTCTCTCGCACCATTACGCTCGGGGGCCTGCTCCGCGACGAGTCTCGCGGCGCGCACTACAAGCCCGATTTTCCAGATCGCAACGACGAAAAGTTTCTGAAGACAACCAAGGCCAGCTTCACCGGAACAACCGAAGGACCAAAGTTCGAATTTGAAGACGTGGACATTCAGTACATCAAGCCACGCAAGCGCAGCTACGACGCCGCGAAATGACGGGACTCTGTTCTCTGATCTCTTTTCTCTGATCTCTGTTCTCTGGAAGGACACATGGCAACTCGCACCGTTCAATTCGAAATCCGCCGCCAGGCCGCGCCCGATGCGCCCGCCGTCTGGGAGAAGTTCGAGCTCGAGTGGCGTCCCGGCATGAACGTCATCTCCTCCATGATGGAGATTTCCGCCAACCCGGTCACCGCCGACGGCAAGCCCACCACTCCCATCACCTACGACTCGAACTGCCTCGAAGAAATCTGCGGGTCATGTGCGATGCGCATCAACGGCAAGGCCCGCATGGCCTGCTCCGCGCTGGTCGACAATCTCGAGCAGCCCATCCGCGTCGAGCCACTCTCCAAATTTCCCCTCGTCCGCGACCTCCAGGTCGACCGCTCGGTCCTGTTTGAGAATCTCATCCGCGTCAAAGCCTGGGTCCCGGTCGACGGCACTTACGATCTTGGCTCCGGCCCCCGCGTCTATCCCCAGCAGCAGGAAGTCAACTATCCGCTGTCAAATTGCATTTCCTGCACCTGCTGCATGGAAGTCTGCCCGCAGTTCAACGACGTAACCAACTTCGTAGGCGCGGCCACCATCGCCCAGGTCAAGCTCTTCAACAACCACCCCACCGGCAAGGTTCTCAAAGAGGAGCGCCTGCGCGCGCTCTCCGGCGACGGCGGCATTCAGGAGTGCGGCTTCGCCCAGAACTGCGTCCAGGCCTGCCCCAAGCAGCTACCGCTAACCGAAGCCATCAGCGACATAGGCCGCGACGTAGTAGTGCAGAAGCTCAGCGACTGGGTGAGAAGCTAAAAGCAGCCAATAGGCAATAGCCAATAGCCAGTAGCGCCGCGCTCCTGCGCGGTTGTCGCGCCGGTCCCCTGACCGGCGAAGTGCACAGAAGCTGGGCTGATTTGTGCGGAATCTGCATGGGTTCTGTGCGGCTTTTTGGCGGCATGCTGTTGATTCTGCTGGGGCGGGTGACTACCCTTTCAAAGCTGCAGGTTTTTCCGTACCCTTTCAAAGCTGCAGGTCTTTCGTCAACCTGGACGCGGCTTCGCCGCGAGCTTTGTTTTTGGGGAAAGAGGGTTGATTTCGGGAGTCAGGGCTGAAGCCCTGACCTACCAGCCGTGCCCTGATACAAAGCTTCTTGGGCGGTGGCGCGGGGGATCGCGCGGAGTGAGGTGCGCGAAGGACAACTGCAGATCCCCGCCTGCGGCGGCCCTTCGGGTTCGACTTCGGTCGTACCCAGAGGGTTCCCAGGCGACCTCCGCTCAGGATGACAGCGCTGTGGGGGTGGGTGCGGCGGCGCGGGCGGGGACGCCCGCACTACAGCCGGTCAGGAGACCGGCGGTACAACCGGGCTTCCACCCCAGCGAATACATATCATTCGCCGGGGACCCCGGATCCTGAGCTAACATCTTGCGGTCCCTGCGGGAGGTTGCTACTGCTCGGCCAATAGCTTTTTGATATTTGAATCCACGTCGCTCTTATCGATGACGCCGCGGTAGGTGGCGGCGATGCGGCCTTGCTTGTCGATGAGAAACGAGGCCGGAAGAGCTGCCAATTTGTAGGAAGTTATGAGGGAGGCGTCCCCCATCAGAACCGGATAGTTGAATTTGTGATCGAGGGCGAAGGGTTTGACCTTGCTCCAGGCTTGGGCGGGGCTCATTGCGCCTTCATACGAGGTATCCAGCGAAACGCCGACGACGGTGAAACTGTCGCTCTTGTGAGCTGACTCCAAATCGATGAGCCATGGAATTTCAAGCTTGCATCCGCCGCACCCGGTCGCCCAGAAATTGAGCAGCACAACTTTCCCGCGATAGGCGGTGACTTGGTTATTGGTTCCGGAACTATCGGCGAGCTGGAATGGCGGGGCGGCCTGGCGGCTGGCTTGAGGCACAACCGTGGCATGAACGCCTTGTTGAGCAGGGGCGCTGGTAGTGGCGAAGAGCAAAGCTAAAACCATGCCGGAAATCCCGGACCAACCAAATAAAACTCTCATCCTGCTCACCCCTCCATTAGATCGTCCTGTTGTCTGCGCTGGCCAGCACCGTGTCTGCTGCGGCGCGGCTCCAGCCAATCCGCAGGTCTTTTACATTGTGCAGCGCGAACGCTCCATCGGCAATGCGCGGCGCGGTGATGGCGAAGAAGTCGGCTCGCTCCACATCGTGCAGGTAAAACGCTGGCCGCGCTTCGGGTGCGGCGTGCGCCACTTCAACGTGGCTCATCTCAAGGTTGCGCACGTGGCGCAGGAAGAATGCTGAAGAGGGCGTGACGCCGAAACTGCCTGGCTCAGGATAGCCATTGATGAGCTCGGGCACTTGCGTGCCGGCCTGCTCGGCGGTTCCACCGCCAACGGTTTCAACATAGATGTCAGACATCTTGAGGTCTTCAATGGCGTGGCCGGGAATTCCGCTGACGATGGAGCCCTGATGGGCGGGCGCGCTGTGGCAGACGAGGTTGGAGATTAGCACGCGCTTGAAGGTTCCGACGCTGGTGGTCTCTTTTGGACCGCGCAGGCGCGCGCCGAGGCGCAGGAAGAGCGGTCCGCAGCCGAGCTCGCGCATGACGGTGTTGGTGATGGAGAAGTCCTCAAGCAGCGCGCCGTCGACGGTTTCGAGCGCGTAGCCCTGGCAACCTTCGAAGACGCAGTTGGAGACGGCGACGTTGATGAATCCGCCGTTGGACTCGGTGCCGAACTTGATGCGGCCGGTTCCGTAGGCGCGCTTGTCGGCGGGGAAGCGCTTGAAGGTGGCGTCGAGGACGGTGCCGAGCTGAAAGCAGCCGGCAACATAGCAGTTGGAGATGGTGATGTTGCGGCTGGGGCGCGCGTAGCCGAGCGCGTAGCTGGATTTGGGGACGATGGCGTCGTCCCACGGCGAGTTGACGGTGCAGTTGGAGACGCGCACGTTCTGGCAGCAGTCGATATCCATGCCGTCGCGATCGGTGTCGATGGTGAGGTTGTCGATGGTGAGGTTGTCAACGCCGGTGAGCAGCAGGCCGAAGTGGCCTCCTTTGAGGATGGAGAAGTCGCGGAAGAGCACGTTGCGGCAGTTCTTGAGGGCGATGGCCTTGTTGCCTACTCCAGCTTGCTCGGCGATGTAGATGGGATAATCGCCGCGCGCGGGGCCGTTGATGCCGTAGCTGAGGCCTTTGCCGTGGATGAGTCCCGAGCCGGTGATGGAGAAGTCGTGCAGGTCTTCGCCCCAGATGAGCGAGTTGTGCCAGTGGTTGTGGCCGTAGTCCTGATATGGCTCCCACGGGGCGTTGGGTTCGGCGGCATCGTATGTGCCGCCGTTGTATCCGGTGGCGTCGCCGGGTTTGGGCGACTCGGCGGCAAGGATGGTTGCACCCTGCTCGAGGTGGAGATGGACGTTGCTGCGCAGGTGGATGGAGAAGGTGAGGTAGACGCCTGCGGGAAAGAGGACGAGGCCGCCGCCGGCGGCTGCAGCGGCGTCGATGGCGCGATTGATGGCAGCGGTGTCAAGGGTTTTGCCGTCACCGGTTGCGCCGTATTTGCGGACGTTAAAGGCGGCGAGTCCGGGTGCCTGCGGTGGGGCGGCGGTTTGGGATGCAGCGACGGCGGGTAAGGCGCCGGCGACGCCGAGGCTACCGACGCGGAGAAAGTCGCGGCGCAGCAGGGGATTGGTTTTCATCGAGGATTTCTCCGGGATTGTTTTGTTGTATCAATGGTGGATTGCAGAGCGAATTGCACTCACCTCAATATTCTGATTCGCTCAAAATTTCCCTCAGGGGCTAAAGCCCCGTCCTGTATGAGCCTTTTATGGCACGACTAAAGTCGTGCCCTTTCAAAACAGAGGCCAAGTTGGCGCCGCAGAGGCCAAGTTGGCGCCGCGAGCGCCGTGTGATGTGAGATCGCGGATCAGTCAAGATGGAAGACTTCTTCGAGCGGCATCAGATTATCATCTGCGCCGCCGTTGGCCAGCTTGTGAAAGAAGGGCGCCATTTCGGCCTGCCAGCGGGCGTTTACGGGGTAGTCCTTCATGCGGGCGCAGCAGGCGGCAAAGTCGTCGGCCTCAAGGTAGCCGACCAGCAGACCGTCGGGTGCGAGGAAAAGCGAGTAATTGCGCCAGCCGGTGGCGCGCAGGGCATGGAGCATTTCAGGCCATACGGCGGCGTGGCGGAGTTTGTATTCGGCGATCTTGTCGGCGCGGATTTTAAGTGTGAAACAAATGCGCATGGTGGGTTCCTGTGAGTGCGGTTCAAGGCTAACACTGAAGGTGATAGCGAGGGAACGGCGGCAAGGACGCCTGTCGGGCGTGGACGCCCGCAGGGACAACCGGGCTGGAGCCCGGCGCTACTGTGGGCGCTACTTTGCCACGAACTGGGTGAAGGGCGGCACGTAGGCCATGAGGTAGACGAGGATTCCTACGAGGGCGGCGAAGGCGAGCGAGTGGCCGAGCACCCAGCGGAGGATGGTGCCTTCTTGTCCATAGGTCTGGGTGGCAGTGGTGGCGACGACGATGCTGGGTGCGGCTACCATTTTGCCCATCACTCCGCCGCTGGTGTTGGCGGAGGCCATGAGGATGGGCGAGATGTGGAGTTGGCGGGCGGTCATGGTTTGCAGGCTTCCGAAGAGGACGTTGGATGAGGTGTCGGAGCCGGTGGAGGCGGTGCCGAGCCAGCCTACGAGGGTTCCAAAGAAGGGGTAGAGCGAGCCGGTGCGGGCGAAGGCGAGGCCGAGCGTGGCGTCGAGGCCGCAGTAGCGGGTGACGTATCCGATGGCCAGCATGGCGGCGATGGTGACGATGGTGAAGCGGATGTTGATAAGGGTGCGGAGAAAAAGTGAGGCGATGGCCGGAAGCTTGAGTCCCATGAGCAGGCCGGCAAGGATGGCGGCGATGAAGATGGAGGTACCGGTGGCAGTGAGCCAGTTGAGGGTGAAGACGGCAGCTTCAGTGGTGAGTTGAGGGACGACGGGCGGAACGCGCTGCACGATTTGATGGAGGCCGGGGATAGCGAGCTTGATGGTGGTGTGTGCGTCCATCCACGAGGAGAATGCGGGAATACCCCAGGCGAATACTAGGAGGCTGAGGACGAGCCAGGGCAGCCAGGCGTGAAAGATGCGGCGGGGATTGTGTTCGAAGCGCTGGTGGGTGAGTTGGGAGATGTCGTCGCCGGTGGCGCTGAGGATGCGGCGTGGGCGCCAGAAGCGAAAGAAGACGACTAGGGCGACGATGGTGGTGGTGGAGGCGGCGATGTCAGCGAGCGAAGGGCCGGCGAGGATGGCGACGAGGCATTGGACGGTGGCGAAGGTGACTCCGGCGATGAGTGCGGCGGGCCAGACTTCAAGCATGGCGGTGAATCCGGCGAAGGCCCAGATGAGCCAGAAGGGAATGAGCACGCAGAAGGGCGCGAGCAGTAGGGCGATGGTTTTTGAGAGCGCGAAAGTGTCGAGGCCGGTGACTCCGTGGAGAGCGACGATGGGGATGCCGAGGCCTCCGAATGCGACGGGTGCTGTGTCAGCGAGGAGAGTGAGCGCGGCGGCCTGAAGCGGGGCGAAGCCGAGACTGATGAGGATTGCGCCGCAGACGGCGACAGGCGTGCCGAATCCGCAGGTGCCCTCAAAGAACGCACCGAGCGCGAAGGCGATGAGCAGAAGCTGGAGGCGGCTGTCGGGAGTGATGTTGGCGAGGCTCTGCTGCAGCGTGACGAAGAGGCCGGTATGGACGGTAAGGTCGTAGAGAAAGATCACGGGAAGGACGATCCAGCAGATGGGAAAGAGGCCGTATCCCGCGCCGTAACTGGCGGCGGTGAAGGCGAGGCGCACCGGCATGTGGAAGATGAGGATGGCGACAGCGAGCGCGGTGACCAGGCCGGCGAGAGCCGCGATGTGAGCCTTGACGCGCAGCACGGCGAGGGCTCCGAGAAGAACGAGGATGGGCAGCGCAGCAATGGCGGTGGAGAGCTGCCAGGTTCCGGTGGGGTTGTAGCCTTGCGCCCACTTGAGGCTCGAGTGATTTGTTGCGAGGAGCCACGCAACGGCGGCGAGGGCTGCGAGAGTAGCGGCGCAGAATGGGATGAGCGAGGCGGCGGAAGGATGGGCGGGGACCGGGCGTGCCGAGGAAGATGATGGCGAGGGCATGGAACCTTTCGCGATGTTGATTAGCCGTTTTGATAGCTATATCAGATGGGGATGAGTTTATATCGAGGAGGCGAGTCGATGCGCAGAGATCCCGCGACTCAGGTGATGGCGGCGCGTTATATTGATGTGGGCGTGGGTCAATTGGCTCGATTTGCTAAGGACTTCCCTCAGGGGCTAAAGCCCCGCCAATTTATGAGGCTAGATTGGCACGGATGAATCCGTGCCCTTTCAAAACGCTGACACAGTAGTTGAATTGATTACGCCGGAATGGGCGTTGACTTCAAAGCATTGGCATAGGAATTGAATTCAAAACGTCGGCATGGACGTTGGAATGAATATGCAAAGGACAAAAACGGACGGATTGAACAAGCTGTTTCCTGATGCGCGGGCGGCGCTTGACGGGTTGGTTCACGACGGGATGCTGCTGGCGATTGGCGGCTTTGGATTGTGTGGAATTCCCGAGGCGTTGATCGTGGCGCTGCGCGATACGGGTGCACGCGAGCTGACGATTGCAAGCAACAACGCGGGCGTGGACGGATGGGGGCTGGGGTTGCTGCTGGAGAGCCGGCAGGTGAAGAAGATGATCTCGAGCTATGTGGGCGAGAACGCGGAGTTCGAGCGGCAGTTCCTGAGCGGCGAGCTGGAGGTGGAATTTTGTCCGCAGGGAACCCTGGCCGAACGCATGAGGGCTGGTGGTGCGGGGATTCCGGGTTTCTACACGCGGACTGGAATTGGAACGGTGGTTGCCGAAGGCAAAGAACATAAGGAATTTGACGGGATCACATACATTCTTGAGCGCGGCATTCGCGCGGACGTGGCGCTGGTGAAGGCGTGGAAGGCTGACAGGCATGGGAATTTGATTTATAGGCGGACGGCGCGGAACTTCAATCCCGATGCTGCTACCTGCGGCAGGATCACGGTGGCTGAGGCGGAGATTATTGTTGAGCCGGGCGAGCTCGATCCCGATGAGATTCACACACCGGGGATCTTTGTGCATAGGCTGGTGCACAATGCGACGCCCGAGAAGAGGATTGAGAAAAGAACGACGAGAAACAGCCAGTAGTCAATGGCCAGTAGTTAGCGAGAGAACATGGAACGGGAAAAAGTTGCGCGAACGGTTACAAAATCGAAAAGGCATCAGGCAATGTCCCTAGCTAACGGTGTAAGAGGCGAGATAAAGGCGGCCCAAAAACTTCGTATGCCGGGATGGGGCGTGGTTTGCGTAATTATTGCCTCATTCCTATGCGCGCAGCTATTCGAGCATTTTGGAAAGCTTGAGCTTGTGCTGCCAATACTGAATAGTATTTTGGTACTTGGATTCGTGTTTGGTTTCAAACGAAAACTGTGGCGTCATGCGTGGTTTTGGGGGACCATGGCGGTCATTGCGGCGCTTCATGTTCCGTTGATCCTGTTTGTCCCCTGGACAAACAGGTGGGTGCCCGCAATGGCGATTGCCGGCATCGATTCGCTGGATTTTTGTCTGATTCTCTGGATTCTTGCTGTTGTCGGGAAGCTGATGAGGGAACCGAAAGCGGCCGAGCTACGAGCGGCCAATACCGAGAAGCATGAATCAACCTCAGGGCTGAAGACTGATAGCTGAAAGCTGAGAACTGCATTTATGGCATGGAATCGGAATGAGATGGCGGCGCGGGCTGCGCGAGAAATTGAGGACGGGTTCTATGTGAACCTGGGCATCGGCATTCCTACGCTGGTGGCGAATCATGTTCCCGCTGGAGTAACGGTGACGCTGCAGTCGGAGAATGGACTGCTGGGCATGGGTCCGTTTCCGCGCGAAAACGAGGTTGACGCGGACCTGATCAATGCGGGCAAAGAGACGGTGACGTTTGTGGCGGGCGCGGCGATATTTTCAAGTTCCCAATCGTTCGCGATGATTCGCGGCGGGCATATCGACCTGGCGATTCTGGGAGCGATGCAGGTTTCAGAGCGGGGGGATTTGGCCAACTGGATGATTCCCGGAAAGCGCGTGAAGGGCATGGGCGGCGCGATGGACCTGGTAGCCGGCGTGCGGCGCGTAGTGGCTCTGATGGAGCACACGGCCGCGGACGGTTCGGCAAAGCTGCTGCGGGAATGCACGCTGCCGCTCACCGGCCAGGGTGTGGTCAATCGCGTGATTACCGATCTGTGCGTGGTGGATGTGACGGCTGCGGGATTTGAAGTGGTGGAACTGGCCGAGGGCGTAACGCGCGATATGGTGGAACAGCGGACGGGGGCGGCGGTGCGGTTCAGTGGCGTTGTGGCTTAGCGCGCGATCCGTTGCCCCAGACCGGTTTGCGTTTTTCTAAAAACGCTGTAACGCCTTCACGAAAATCCGCCGTCTCGCGAGAAAGCGCGTTGGCTTCGAGCGCTTGGGCGACAGCTAAATCGAGCCATGCTTTATGTTGCGCCGCCATTAGGCGCTTGGTTGCTTTGAGCGATTGAGGGCTGTTGGCGATTAGCGTTTCGGCAAGGATGTGCAGTCGTTGCGAAAGCTCCTCCTGCGCAACGACTTCATTTACGAGGCCGATGCGAAACGCTTCCTCCGCATCGATAATGCGTCCGGTGAGGAGTAGATCGCGAACGTGCTTGCCGCCGATTCGAACCGTGAGAAATGCCGAGACCAGTGCGGGGACAAACCCGATGCGTGCTTCGGTAAATCCGAACTTTGACGATGGTGTGGCAAGGGTGAAGTCGCAGATTGTTGCCAACCCCGCACCGCCGGCGATGGCCGGGCCATTGACGGCTGCAATGGTGGGAATGGGTAGCTCGTACAAGGCGAGGAAGAGCCGGGCGATACGTTCCGCATCCGTACGGTATTCGGCGGCGGATTTGTCATTCATCGATTGAAGAACGGAAAGATCGAGCCCTGAGCAGAACGCATCACCTGCGCCTTTGAGTACCAGTACGCGACAATCGCTGGACGCAGTGTTCTCAAAAACGTGGAATAGTTCCCCCTGCATTTCGGGGGTCATGGCGTTGCGGCGCTCGGGACGATTGAGCGTGATGGTGCGAATGTGTCCGGAGTCTTCGACAAGAATTGTTTGATAGTTCAAGTTGGTCCTCGATGATTGGTTCGGATGCATTTTAGATGGTCAACAGTGGTTCCGGCATGGAAGGATTGCGGATATTGTTTTTCGCGAGTTGGCGCTGCTTCGCAGCGTGGCGGGTTGGCGGGTTCGCGCTCTCCTATCGGGGCACCCGGCTGAGGCACGTACCATTCAATTTGCGCCGGCGGCGATGCGGTTGCTGTTTGCGAAGAGTTGATCGTCGAGAGTGAGTGCGGGGAGGGCGGCGCCGCAGTCGGCCAGCGTGGCGACGAGGACTTCAGTGGGGATGTTGCCGACGAGTTCATCTTGCGCAAAGGGGCAGCCGCCAAGTCCGCCGATGGCCGAATCGAAGCGGCGGCAACCTGCTCCGTAAGCGGCGCGGATAAGTGCGGCCGCATGATCGCGGCGCGCGTGCAGGTGTACGCCGATGTGTGCGCCACAGCCAGCCTCGATTGCAGCTTGCACGGTCTCGGCTATCTGCGAAGGCGTCGCCACTCCCACGGTGTCGGCCAGAGAAATTTGCCAGATGCCCAGTCCCGTGAGTTCTCTGCAGGCCTGAACAACGGCGTCCACGCTCCACGGATCGCCATACGGATTTCCAAAGGCCATGGAAACATAGGCGACTACATTTCTTCCCGCGTCTTCAGCCAGCGTAGTAACAGCGCCCAGGATCCGCAACGACTCTTCTTCGGCCTGGTGCTGATTGCGGCGGAGGAACTCCGGTGAAATTGAAAAGGGAAAGCCGAGCGTGTTCACCCGGCTGGTGGCGAGGGCGCGCTCTGCGCCTTTTTCATTCACGACGATGGCGATGATTTCGACGCCGAAATGGGGCTCGAGCAATTCGAGCACGCGCTCGGAGTCGGCCATTTGCGGAACGGCGGTGGGAGAGACGAAGCTGACCGCATCAATGTGCGTAAAGCCGGCATGGATGAGAGCGCCGAGGTATGCGGCCTTGACCGCAGAAGGGATCTGATGCGGCAAGCCCTGCCAGGCGTCGCGGGGGCATTCGATGATGGTGATGGGTTCAGGCACTCGATGGTCTCTGGAAAAGCTTCTAGCTTCTAGCCTCTAGCTTCTAGCCTCTAGCCTCTAGCTTTTAGCTTCTAGCTCCTAGCTTCTATCTCCTAGCTCGTTCCTGCGTTGTCCGATGCAATGCGCGACTTTGAGTTCAGTGGTCAATCGTTGAAAAAGCAACCGCAGATCCTTCGCTCCGCTCAGGATGACAAGCCGAAATACTCTTCGCTTCGTTCAGGATGACAAGCCATAACAATCTTCGCTTCGCTCAGGATGACATCCTGAGAATTCATGAAGCTGCATCGGCAAAAGCCAGCAGTTGCTTTTCACCCTCTCGACGGATGCACCTTCAGTATCTCTCTCGCGATGACCATGCGTTGAATTTCGCTGGTGCCTTCGCCGATGGTGCAGAGCTTGACGTCGCGATAGAACTTTTCTACTGGGTAGTCTTTGATGAAGCCGTAGCCGCCGAAGAGTTGTACGGCTTGTTCGCAGATGCTCACGGCGACTTCGCTGGCAAAGAGTTTGGCCATGGATGATTCGCGGGTGATTTTACGGCCGGCATCCTTGAGCACGGCGGCACGCTGGGTGAGCAGACGGGCGGCTTCGAGCTCGGTGGCCATGTCGGCGAGTTTCCACTGGATGCCCTGGAACTCGGCGATTGCCTTGCCGAACTGGCGTCTCTCCTTGACGTATTTGAGAGCGGCATCGAGCGCACCGCGGCCAATGCCGAGGGAGAGCGCGGCGATGGAGATGCGGCCACCGTCGAGCACGCGCATGGCGTCGATGAAGCCCTCGCCTTCTTTACCGAGAAGGTTCTCTTCGGGGATTTCACAGTCCTCGAAGATGAGCTCGCTGGTATCGCTGGCGCGGAGGCCGAGTTTGTTTTCTTTCTTGCCGGCGCGAAAACCCTTTGTGCCTTTCTCGACGGCGAAGGCCGAGAGGCCGTGCGTGCCCTGGGTTTTGTCGGTAACTGCAATAACGACCGTGACGTCGGCGAAGTGGCCGTTGGTGATGAAATTCTTGTTGCCGTTGAGAATGTAGCGGTCGCCCTTTTTTTGGGCGGTGGTGCGTGCGTTGCTGGCGTCGGAGCCGGAGCCGGGTTCGGTAAGTCCCCAGGCGGCCAGCCACTCTCCGCCGGCGAGCAGCGGAATGTATTTGCGTTTTTGCGCTTCGTTGCCGGCGAGGAAGATGTGATTGGTGCCGAGAGAGTTGTGAGCGGCGATGGTGAGGCCGATGGAGCCGTCGACGGCGGAGAGCTCTTCGATGGCCAGCGCGTAGTCGACGTAGCCCAGGCCCGCGCCGCCGTACTCGTGGGGGAAGATGACGCCAAGCAGGCCCATTGCGCCGAGTTTTTTGATGGTGGCGAGGGGGAACTCGCTGGCCTCATCCCACGCAGAGACGTTGGGTGCGATCTCGCGCGCGGCGAATTCGCGAATTTCGCGGCGCAGGTGTTCCTGCTCTTCAGTCAATACGAAGGGGTAAAGGCTCTGCGCCGTTTCCGTTGCGGTTTGCATTTCAGGCTCCTCTTGGGGAATTCGAATTGCCTTGTGTTTGTTGTTTAAGATGCGTTCGGGCCCGTGCGCGGGTCTGGAGCCCCGCGCTACAGCCGGCCGGGAGACCGGCGGTACAACCGCGCTGGAGCGCGGCGCTACCTGCGGTCATGTTTGCAGGACTCCGGGGTTGAATTTTGGGGCTTCGGGGTTGAGCGCGCATGCTTCGAGCGCGGCGATAAGCGTGGGGCGGGTTTGCGCGGGGTCGATGATGGCGTCGATCCACAGGCGGGCTGCGCCGTAACGCGGATCTGCCTGGGCATCGTAGTCGGCGCGGATCTGATCGTGGATGGCGGATTTCTCTTCAGGCGAGAGTTGCTTGCCGCTGCGCTCGAGTTGTTTGGCGCGAACCTCGGCGAGTGTGTTCGCAGCCGAAGCGCCGCTCATGACGGCGTAGCGGGCGGTGGGCCAGGCGAAGAGGAAACGCGGGTCATAAGCTTTGCCGCACATGGCATAGTGACCTGCGCCAAAGCTGCCGCCGATGATGACGGTGATTTTGGGAACGACGCTGGTGGAGACGGCTGAGACCATTTTTGCGCCGGCGCGGATGATGCCGCTCCACTCTGCATCTTTGCCGACCATGAAGCCGTTCACATCGTGAAGGAAGATGAGCGGGACGAGGTTCTGGTTGCAGTCCATGATGAAGCGGGCGGCTTTTTGCGCGGCTTCGGTGTAGATGACGCCGCCCACCTCAATCTTCATGGCTCCGGCTGACGGGCCCATGGCGACGGTGTCGCGCTGGTTGGTTTTCTGATTGGCAACGATGCCCACAGCGTGTCCGCCGATCCAGGCGTATCCACAGAGAACGGTGCGCCCGAAGTCGGCTTTGTACTCATCGAACTCGCTGCGGTCGACGATGCGGGCGATCACTTCGCGCATGTCGTAAACGTTGCTTGCTCCGGGCGCGGGGTTGAGCAGGGTATTGAGATCGTCGGCGGGGTAGAGGGGCGCATCGTCGACGGGATCGAAGGCGCGGCGGCGGAAAAGCTCGGGAGCCGGGGTGCGCTGGCCCATTTTTTCGACGAGGGAACGAAGACGGGCAAGACAGAGATGGTCGTTGGGTTCCTTGAAATCGACGGTGCCGGAGATTTCAGCATGCATGGACGCGCCGCCGAGTTCTTCGGGGTCGGTTTTTTGGCCGATGGCGGCCTGCACCAGCGACGGGCCGGCGAGAAAGAGGCCGGAGCCTTCAGTCATCAGCACGGTATCGGTCATGACCGGCAGGTAAGCGCCGCCGGCCACGCACATGCCCATGATGGCGGTGATCTGGGGAATGCCCATGGCGCTCATGACGGCGTTGTTACGGAAGATGCGGCCGAAGTCGTCGGTATCGGGGAAGACATCTTCCTGGAGGGGCAGGAAGACGCCGGCGGAGTCGACGAGGTAGAGGGTAGGGATGCGGTTTTCAATAGCGATGGTCTGGGCGCGCAGAACCTTCTTGGCGGTCATGGGGAAGAATGCGCCGGCTTTGACGGTGGCGTCGTTGGCGATGATCATGCACAGGCGTCCGGATACGCGGCCGAGTCCGGTGACGACGCCGGCAGCGGGAGCGCCGCCGTAGTCGGTGTACATGCCATGGGCGGCCCAGAGACCGAGTTCGAGGAAGGGCGAGTCGCGGTCTGAATCGGGGTCGAGGAGCAGGCTGAGGCGCTCACGGACAGTGAGGCGGCCCTTGGCGCGTTGGGACTCGGCAGCCTTTGCGCCGCCGCCCTGGCGGATGGTGTCTTCGGTGGAGCGAAGGTCCGCGAGAAGCGACTCGATGGCGGTGCGATTAGACTTGGCGCGCGAGCATGCCGGGTCGAGGGTCGAGCGCAGGCGGTTGTTGAGAGTCAGGTTATCTGGCATTTGGGGCTGTCTAGCGGAGGTTTCGCCTCTATGTGGGATGCGTTTGGGGTGCGAAGCGTTTGGGCGGCGTCCAGCGCAATAGTACGACGAAAGGCACGCGTCTGGCTTCAGGAATCAGTGGTGGAAAAAAGGTTCAAAGAGGCTTGGTAACCCCCGGTGAGGAGGGTGGAATAGGTGACCTCGATGACTCTGGAATAAACTTTAGTAATATTTGGACTCAAAACGTCGATTTACATTGTGTCAAACGAACGTTATAACCAATGAAACATAGCGGCGCCGTACGCCAGGAGTTGCTTGGCAGATTCGCCCGGCAAGACAATTTAGTGTCTTTACTTGACAGCCCGTCCCTGGGATCAAAAGATGGATCAGGGACGCGGATGGACGTCTTTCCACCTTGGAGAATCCTGGATCTGGGTAACTATTCCGCGCAAGCAAGGTGGCGCGGAAGTGTTTATTGGCCCTAATCACAGTCAGGCCGAACTAATTGAAAACAGGGCGGCAGTGACTTTGGGAGCCACCGAGGGAAAACGCCGTGGAGCCGAACTTTTCGCCAAATCGAAGCACTGAGAGCACTGATTCCTTCGGAGTCGGGAGCTTGTCGATCGCCCTAATAGGCCCCAACGAGCGGCAGCGCCATGCATTGGCCAGCGCGCTCGCCAAATGTCACGGGGCGAATGTGCGTGAGTTCTCTACGTATCCCACATCGATTGAAGACGCTCCGAGACTACTGGAGCAGGCTTTCGACGTGATCATCATCGATCTTGACGGGGACACGGAGTTCGCCCTCGATCTGGTTGACAGCATCAGCGTGAACGATGCGGCGACCGTGATGGTTTACTCGGCCAAGTCAGATCCCAACCTGGTGGTTCGCTGCATGCGGGCCGGGGCCCGTGAGTATTTGACAGCGCCCTACGACGAAGACACGATCGCGGAGGCATTGGTGCATGCGGCAGCCGCCCGGCATCCCAGCGCGCGGGTCCCGCAGAAGCAGCCGGGCCGGCTGCTGGTTTTTCTAGGCGCCAAGGGTGGTTCCGGGGTTACGACGATTGCGTGCAGTTTTTCGATCGCGCTGGCCCAGGATGCAGGCGAAAGCACGCTGTTGATCGATCTTGCGCTTCCGATGGGGGATGCAGCCCTGAACCTGGGGATTGCCGCGGAGTATTCGACAGACGACGCGCTGGCGAACGCGGAACAACTGGATGTGAGCACCCTGCGCGGACTGGTGGTGAAGCATCATTCGGGGGTTTGGGTACTTGCGGCTCCCAGCAAAGTTCCCGAGGTGGATGCCACCAGAGACACAATCGACAAGCTGATTACGGTGGCGCGGCAGGGCTTTGACAATGTGGTGGTGGATATTGGATCGAGACTCGATTTGATGGAAACGGGTCTGTTCACCGACGCGAGTACGATTTTTCTGGTCACGCAGGCGGGTATTTCGGAACTGCGCAACTCGAATCGTGTGATTTCGAAGTTTTTCAGCGGAGCGGGTCCAAATCTCGAGGTGGTGATCAACCGATTCCAGTCGGGCTCTCCGGGCGTGACCGAGGACGTGATCGATAAGGCAATCGAAAGGCCTGTACGATGGAAGCTGCCGGATGATTATGCAGCGACGCGCGAGATACAGAACACGGCATCGGCGCTAATGCCATCGAATTCGGCAATTTCACGCATGATCATGGAGATGGCCAGTTCGGTAACCGGCCGTCCGGTTCCCGAAGACAAGAAGAAGGGTTCGAGTTTTAGAAGTCAAAAAACACAGACGGAGAAAACAACCATGGACGAGAAACTCCTGGGCCTGCTCGACGCGGCGCCGGCAACTGCCGGACCGCAATCGACCGTGCGGTGGCCGAGGCCCGATCCGATCGTATTCGGGACGGCGCTGGGAGAAGACCAATTCAACGCGACGGCATTGGTCTCAGGCACGTTCGTGTATACCCCGTCAGCCGGGTATGTGTTGTCGGCAGGTGCGCACTCGATCTGGGTGACGTTCACCCCCGAGCAGGGGTCCGACGGCCCCGTTGTTCAAACCGAGGTTCCGATCCTGGTTTTGAAAGCGACGCCGGCGATCTCGTGGCGTGAGCCTGAGGTTACGTTGACCGGATGCGCGCTGAGCGAAGCCGAGCTGAACGCCGAAGCTTCAATACCGGGAACGTTTGAGTACTCACCCGCGGCGGGCGAAGTGCTGCCGGAAGGCCGTCACACGCTCTCAGTTACGTTTACGCCGCTTGACGACCGGAATTACACGGTAGCGGAGGCTGCGGTTGAAATCACGGTGGTGAGTGCGACGCCGGAGATCTCATGGCCGATGCCCGAGGCGATCTCATACGGAGTACGCCTGAGCGGTACCCAATTGAATGCAAGAGTAAGCGCGCCAGGTAATTTGACTTACAACCCGGGGCCAGGCGCCCTGCTGGCGGCTGGAGAGCACACGCTGTCAGTGACCTATACGCCCGAGGCATCAACCAAGTACCTGCCGACATCGTCAGCGGTGCTGCTTACGGTGGCCAAGACGACGCCGTCGGTGACGTGGCCGAAGCCAGACCGAATCCGGCACGGCACTGCGCTGAATCGAGTCCAACTGAACGCGACAGCATCGGTGCCCGGAACATTCACATATACTCCCCGCCGCGGCGATGTGCTTCCACCCGGAGTGCACACACTTTCGGCGATCTTCACTCCTGCCGACACCTTCAATCACACGGTGGTGGAGGCGACAGTCACGCTTGAAGTGAGCGAGATATCTCCCACCACGATCACGTGGCACGATCCCGCTCCGATACCTTATGGAACGCAACTGAGCGCCGACCAGTTAAACGCGGCTGCATCAGTGCCCGGCACGTTTGTCTACAGCCCCGCCGCGGGCTGCGTGCTGGCGCCTGGAACTTATTCGCTCACCGTGAGTTTTACTCCGGAAGACACAGAATGGTTCGAGGAGGCACAAGCCCAGGTAACGCTGGTGGTTGAAAGAACACCTGGTGTTGCTTCACAAGGTTCCACCTCCACTAAGGTGTCATCGACTCCCACCCCGTCGACGAGTTACTTTGCTGACACGGCCGTGGAGCGCGAAGCCGACCAAGGCGGGTTCCAAAGTTCCATGCCAAGGATCGAGCGTGAGAGACGGGTCTATAAGGGCTCCGTCTACGAGAGAGGAGAAGATGGCCAATGGTACCGAGTAAGCGAATAGCTCCGGAAACGCCGCCGGAGACGCTCCCGGAAGACTTCAGCGACTGGGATGGCGGATCTTCTTCAGCTACTCTCCCTGCGGCATCAAAGGAGTACGAAGTAAGGGAAGTTGTGCCTCCTGTGGCCAGGGAGCGGGCGCAGGCACCGGCTCCGGCGAGTCCGGCACCTCGTCACATAGAAACCCCTCGTCACATAGAGACTCCTCGTCATAAAGAAGCTCCTCGTCCGGTAGAAGTTCGGAGACCAGCAGAGGCACAGCGTCCAGCAGAAGTTCAGCGTCCCGTGGAAAGAGCCAAACCGGCACCGTCACGGACACGGAACACTGGAGCCGATTCAGATCTTGAAGCGTTTCTGCGGCGGCTGAGCGAGGTAAATGCCGACCTGGCGCCGGCGCCTCGTGAAGAGACTAGCCAGGCAACGAGTCTTTGGCCACCCCCCACGCCGAGCCAGGCACCCCGGGAGCCATTGCCCACGCCATTCAAGGCCGCGTCAGCCGCGCCGTCAGACACCGCAGCAGTAGAGAGAGAGCTATTTAGTTCGATTCGATCCGGGTACAAAGAAGAAGATGAGCAAGAAGCCGGCAGCGGGAGAAAGCCAAGGTGGGGCTTGATTGCCGCCGTAGCGATAGGCGTTGTTGTAATCGGCAGCGCCATCACCATTCCGATGGTATTACGCGGAAGAAGCGTTAACCAGCCTCGTCCCGCAACAGTGCCGGCACAAACCGCTGGAGTTGAGGATGGTACGAACACGCCGAAGCCTTCGCCGTCTGGAATTACGAGCGCGGCGGCGGCGACCAATGCCAACAATCAGAAGCAGGCATCGTCAACGCAGCAGGCTTCTAACTCCAGTGCCGAGCAGTCATCCAACTCCGGTGTAGCTACGAATCAGGCTCCGGTGTCGTCGGATTTGATGAACCAGCAATTGACTGCGGCTTCGCAGGTGCCACAAGGCGCACGCAAGCAAGCTCCGGAAGATGCGCCGCCTCCATCTGGTTTCGGTGTTCAAGGAATGGATGGATCGGGTGACCCCAGCGCGCTAGGCAGCGCCTTCAAGACTCAGACCAATTTGAAGCTTGCCCCAGTGACCGTTTCAGCCGGCGTCGCGGGCGGCCTGCTGATTCGAAAGGTCGCGCCTACGTATCCCTCCATCGCCAAGACAGCCCGTGTATCGGGAACGGTAGTTTTGGCGGCAACCATTTCGAAGAGCGGGTTTGTGGTGAATCTTCAGGTGGTGAGCGGGCCGCCGATGTTGCGGCAGGCTGCCATCGATGCGGTAAGGAACTGGCAGTATCGCCCGTATCTTTTGAATAATCAGCCGATGGAAGTGCAAACGACGATCAACGTGGACTTTAACCTGTAAGCAGGCGGTTGATCCAGCCAAGAGTCAATGACAAACCCGGCGCGTGGCGCCGGGTTTGTCTTCTGACGAAGCTTTAAACCATCCCTCAGCGGCTAAAGCCGATTTGATATTGTCGGGCTTGCGGCACGGATGAATCCGTGCCCTTTCAAAGCTGCAGGTTTTTCGTCGACCTGTGAATCCGTGCCCTTTCAAAGCTGCAGGTTTTTCGTCAATCTGTGAATCCGTGCCCCTTCAAAGCTGCAGGTTTTTCATCGACCTGACCCGGCGCGTGGCGCCGGGTTTTCCTATTTACTAAGGCTGTTTGACAAGCCGGATGGAGGCTTGCCGGGAGCTTTGATTCGCATGGCGGTGGCTTCGCCTACGCTCGTTCCTGAATGGGAATTCGCGGTTTCAGAAGCTTTGTCACACCTGGGACGGAACGGCCGCGGGTGCGATAGTGCCTGTACATTCGCCGAATCCGATGCGGGGCAGGCCAGGCTTTTGGCACCAGGCGCGGAGGGTAACGCGGTCGCCGTCTTCAAGGAATGTGCGCAGTTCGCCGCTGGGCAGGCAGAGGGGTTCGTGGTTGCCGCGTTTCTCGAGGAGGCAGCCTTCAGAGCCGTCTTCAGGACCCGAAACAGTGCCGGTGGCCAGCAGATCGCCGGGACGCAAGTTGCAGCCGTTGCTGGTGTGGTGGGCGAGCATCTGCGCGGGCGTCCAATAAAGGTGTTGCAGGTTGGTGGCGCTTAGCTGCATGGCGGGCGCGCCGGTGGTGCACATGAGGCGCGACTGCAGATGAGCTTCGAGAGTGAGATCGATGGCCCCGCATTGCAATGAGGGCGGTCGCAGATATGGGAGCGGCTCGGGATCGCCGGGGTCGCGCGAGGGAACCTTCGCCCGGTAGGGCACGAGGGCCGCGAGGGGCACAACCCAGCAGGAGACAGTGGTGGCGAAACTCTTGGCGAGAAACGGGCCGAGGGGCTGGTACTCCCAGGTCTGAACGTCGCGTGCCGACCAGTCGTTGACGAGGCAGAGGCCGAAGATGTGCTGCTCGGCCTGCGCGATGGGGATGGGTGCCCCAAGCGGATTACCGGGTCCAATGAAAAGTCCAACTTCAAGTTCGTAATCGAGCGAGCGCGAAGGGCCGAAGCCGGGACTGCCGGAGACAGACTTGGTTTGGCCGAGGGGGCGGCGGATGTCGCTTCCGCTTGCGACGATGGACGAACTGCGGCCGTGGTACGCGATGGGAATGTGCTTGTAGTTGGGGAGCAGCGGATTATCGGGCCGAAAGAGGGCACCAACGCGGCGGGCGTGATGGATGGAGGCGTAGAAGTCAGTGTAGTCACCGATTTGCGCGGGGAGTTGCATCTGGACATCGCGCATGGGGACGAGGCAGGGTGCGACGCGTTCGCGGTTTGAGGCGTCGGAATCAGCGCTGAGAAGGGCGATGAGATGGTTGCGGAGTTCAGACCATGCCGATGGTCCGAGGGACATGAGCGGGTTGAGCCAGTCGGCGCTACAGGCGGTGAGCAGGTTAGAAGAGAGATTGGCGAGAAGGCCGGCATGCGCGCATGCGCCAAGGTCGAGGATCTGGTCGCCGATGGCTACGCCGATGCGCTGGCGGCCGGCTTGGCGAAAGACGCCGTAGGGGAGGTTTTGAACGGGGAAATCGGAGGCGGGTTCGTTGGCCGATGCGATCCAACAGGTCAGGGGCATCGATGGTCCTCCGGTGGGTTGAGGTTTGTGTTATCCCCGGTCCCCAAGAGCGAGGGACCGGGGGCACCCCTTTTTGGGGGTTGGTTTGGGGCGGCCGGTTTGGGTTCGTGCTTTCCCGCCCTAAACGCAGAAAACGCGTTTAGGAAGGAGCAACTTCGTTGGACTTGACTCGCTTTCATTTTCCTCCGGGGCTAAAGCCCAAGGTCTTTTTCGCCGCCATTCAGAGGCCTGAAGGCCTCTGCTCCCTCCGTTTCGTACCGTCCCGCCCTAAACGCAGACAGGGCGTTCAGGATGGGGCAACCTCGTTGGACTTGACTCGCTTTCATTTTCCTCCGGGGCTAAAGCCCCGAATCATTTTGAAGGCTATATCGGCCCGGCTGAAGCCGTGCCCTTGTTACAAAGCGACACAAAGTGAATCTTTCGGTAGCCGGTGGAGAAAGGTGCTGCTGGATCATCGGCGGGTGAGTTCCGCTTTTGATTCGGAGGTGGTGAAGTGCTTCTTCAATCCCTGCCAGCATTCGAAATACTCATGCTGCAGAATGCGCGCGTTCATTGCGAATTCTGTAGGCCGGATGGCGAGCTGCGTCTCAAACATGAAGGCCAGCGTGTTGCCGAGGAACTGTGGCTTGAGCTCGGCGGCCGATGCGCGCTCGAAGGTTTCAGCATCGGGACCGTGGCCGGCCATGCAGTTATGCAGGCTGGCGCCGCCAGGCAAGAAGCCTTCGGCCTTGGCGTCGTAGGCGCCGAAGACGAGTCCCATGAACTCGTTCATCAGGTTGCGATGGAACCACGGTGGGCGAAAGCTGTGTTCGGCGACCATCCAACGCGGCGGGAAGATGGCGAAGTCGCAGTTGTTAGTGCCGGGAACGTTGGAGGGCGCGGTCAAGACTGTGTAGATGGATGGGTCGGGGTGGTCGAAAGAGACGGTGTTGATGCAGTTGAAGAGGGAGAGGTCGTATTTGCAGGGCGCGTAGTTGCCATGCCAGGCGACGACATCGAGCGGGGAGTGATCGATGGAGGCGCGCCACATGCGGCCAAGGAACTTGGTGAAGATGTGGAAGTCGCCGTCGCGATCTTCGTAAGCGGCGACGGGAGTTTTGAAATCGCGCGCGTTGGCCAGGCCGTTAGCGCCGATGGGGCCGAGTTCGGGCAGGCGGAACGAGAGGCCGTAGTTTTCGCAGATGTAGCCGCGGGCCTGCCGGTCGATGAGCTCGACGCGGAATTTGACGCCGCGGGGAATGACGCAGATTTCGCCGGGAGCGGCGTCGATGATGCCGAGCTCAGTGTGGAAGCGCAGAGCGCCGAGTTGCAGGACGATGAGCATTTCGCCGTCGGCGTTCGAAAAGAAGCGGTCGTGCATTGAGGCGTTGATGCCGTAGAGGTGAACGGCGATGCCGGTCTGCATGGCGGGGTCGCCGTTTCCACCGAGGGTGATGAGGCCGTCGATGAAGTCAGTTTCCTTTTCGGGTAACGGCAGCGGATCCCAGCGCAATTGATTCGGCGTGGTGGGAGTTTCGTTGAACGGGCCACTGCGAACGAGGCCGAGCGGAGCCTCTTCGTACGGGCGGTGAGTGACCGAAGGGCGGATGCGGTAGGTCCAGGTGCGGCGGTTGACGGCGCGCGGCGCGGTGAAGGGCGTGCCGCTGAATTGCTCAGTATAGAGGCCGAGGGGATGACTCTGCGGCGCGTTCTGGCCCACAGGAAGAGCTCCCGCGACTGCTTCAGTGGCGAATTCGTTGCCGAAGCCGGATTGATATGCGGATTCAACAGTCATGATTGCACCTCAAAATTACAGGCGGCCCTGCATGGCGCGGCGTTCGGCTTCATGCATGGCGTCGAAGATCTGGTCGAAGCTGGATACGGCGAAGAGCAGCTTGTGCAGCTCGTCTACTTTGACAGGCGTGTTCAACACTTCGTCGAGCTTGAAGTCGTGGATGGCGCAGTTGCCGTCCATGACGTTCATGCACTCGCCGTGGGAGCTGATCAGGCCGCTGCCGTACACCTTGATTTCGTTGTTCTGGCGAATGACTCCGAACTCTACGGTATACCAGAAGAGGCGGCCGAGTTTTTCGATTGCGGCAGAGTCATCTTTCGCAGCGCAGACGCGGCCGTAGTGCTCGAGAAATCCTGCGAAAACTTTGTGCGCATGCATGGGCACGTGGCCGAAGACATCGTGAAAGATGTCGGGCTCGGGAGTGTACTCAAGCGATTCGCGGCTGCGCAGCCAGGTGGTGGTAGGGAAGGCGCGCATGGAGAGCATCTCAAAGAAGGCGGGCGCGGGAAGAAAGCCGCTGACGGGCGTGGAACTCCAGCCGGTGCGCGGGCCGAGTCGTGCGCTGATGGCGGCGAGGTTGGGCAGGCGGTCGCGCTCGAGGCCGATGATTTCAAAGCCGTCGAGATATTCGCGCGCGGCGTGCTTTTCAAGCTCAGGCAGGGCGCGGCCAACCAGCTCGGCCCACACCGCGTGCTGCTCAGGAGTGTAGGCGGAGTAATCCTGCTGGATGATATAGGGTGCAGCGGCGGAGAAAGTGGCAGTCTGCATTTGATCTCCTGTGCTACAGGTTTCCACGTAATTGTTGTTCGCGTTCGATGGCTTCAAACAGTGCTTTGAAGTTGCCTTTGCCGAAACTGCGGCTGCCTTTGCGCTGGATGATTTCGTAAAACAGAGTGGGTCGGTCTTCGACGGGGCGCGTGAAGATTTGCAGCATGTAGCCTTCGTCATCGCGATCGACCAGGATGCCGAGTTCTTCGAGCTTGTCAATTGGTTCGTCGATTTTGCCTACGCGCTGCTGCAGGTCGGCGTAGTAGGTGTGGGGGACGCGCAGGAATTCGATGCCCTGTTCGCGCAGCTTGCTCACGGTGGAAAGAATGTCGTGCGTGGCCAGCGCGATGTGCTGCACGCCGGGGCCGGGAAAGAAGTCGAGGAACTCTTCAATCTGCGATTTTCTTTTGCCTTCGGCCGGCTCGTTTATGGGAAATTTGACGTAGCCATTGCCGTTGGCCATGACCTTTGACATGAGCGCCGAGTACTCAGTGGAGATGTCGTTGTCGTCGAAGTGCTGGTAGAGCGAGAAGCCCATCACTCGCGCGTAGAAGTCGACCCACTCGTTCATCTGGTTCCAACCCACGTTGCCCACCATGTGATCGACGTGGAGCAGGCCGACGGGGCGCGCAACGGGATCGGCGAAGACGGCGCGATAGCCGGGCAGAAACGGTCCGGAATATTTGCCGCGCTCGACGAACGTGTGGATGGTGTCGCCATAGGCGGCGATGCTGGCGATCATGGCGCAGCCGTGCTCGTCGCCGATCTCGTATGGCTCGGCAACACTCACAGCGCCGCGGCGGGTGGTTTCGTGCCAGGCCTGGCGAGCGTCGTCGACCCAGAGAGCGATGGAGTGGACGGCGTCGCCGTGGCGATGGACGTGATCGGCAATGGCGTCATTACTGCGCAGCGGCGTGGTGAGCACGAAGCGCACTTTGCCCTGCTGAACGACGTAGGAGGCGCGATCGCGCTGGCCGGTTTCAGGTCCCGCATAGGCTACCAGCGACATGCCGAAGGCGGTGCGATAGAAATATGCTGCCTGGCGCGCGTTGCCCACGTAGAACTCAACGTGGTCAGTGCCTTTGAGGGGAAGAAAGTCGGTGGTTGTGGCGGGGTGTTCAAGCGCGGCGGTCGAATGCGCCGAGACGGAGTGGGGGGAAGCGCTCATTGCCAATTCCTCCTGTGCTTCAGCGCCTCAAAAAAAAGGGGGGAGGAGGGCACTGAAGGCACGAATATTGGCCTTCTGGGGAAAAGAATAGGACGGCCCAACGGTGCAGAGAAGGGCGTTTAGAAGGAATGTGGCGGCCAGGGCCTAAAGAGGTTAAGCTGGTGAGCAGATCGACCTAAGGATTGGTGGCAAATGGCTCACAGGACAGTTCCCAGCGAAATTCAATTGGACGCGATTGCGTGGAAGATACTTGAAAATCTGCAGCGGGATGCGCGGATGCCTTTTGCGGAGCTGGGCAGAAAGGTGGGGCTTTCGACTCCGGCGGTGAGTGAGCGGGTGCGCCGGCTGCAGGATGCGGGTGTGATCACGGGCTACCACGCCGCGGTGGATCTGGCTAAGCTGGGCGTGCCGATTCGGGTGCTGGTGCGGCTCACGATTCCCGGCGGCGATGTGCAGGTGAGCCGGTCGGTGACGGCGATCAAAGAGCTGAACGAGATCAGCCGCTGCCATCGCATTACCGGCGCGGAGTCGTTTGTGATTGAGGCCGACGTGGTGTCGATACGGCATCTCGAAGCGCTGATCGATAAGCTCTCGGCGCTGGGTGCGACTTCGACTTCGACGGTGCTGTCGTCGCCGGTGCAACGGCGGGAGTACCAGGCTAAGCAGATTGAGGCGTTCGGGAAGTATTTGTGAGGCAGCGGAGTTAGCGGGGCTAGCGGAGTTGGCGGAGTTAGGGTGCGACGATGACACATTGCCTTAGAATGCCGGGCTCCGACCATCTATGGAGAAATTCACTTTTTCGCATTCGTTCCTCTTCAGCCAGGGGCAAATCAAGCACGCCATTATGTGCTCCCAGCAGGGGCGAGAAATGACCGACGTCCGATTTCGTGTTGAATAGAACAATGGGAACGGCTCCAGAGTTTAGAGCCCGCAGAACGCCGGACAACTCGAGGGGCGGCTGCGGTTGTATCCCAATTCGAGCTGCCTAGGAGTAACAGCGCCTTTCGAACCCTCCTATCTCGAGATCCGGTTGCGTGTGAAACGAGACTTGAAGCCCGTGAATCTTCAGCGCGGTTGCTAGGCCCACCGTAAAAACGCCGTGTCGACGGGTATAGCTACAAGCCGAGAGCAAATTCTTAGTGGAGACTCGTCTTCTGAAGTGACGAAGTACCATCCACGCCGAAAGGAGACCGCAGTGGCCGTCAACCTCTAGAAGTGAATTCGGGGCTTGCCACCAGTTCGGTAGTTCCAAGTTTGGCATCGATTACTCATTTTAGAGACTCAGGATCGATGAGACACGTTCCCAGCTATGCCGACCGCGATCTTTCGGTAGACTGTTCGCATGGCTAAGCGAATTGGGGTGCACCTGGGAACTGCGGGCGGGGCGTCGAACGCCGTGGAGCGCGCGAAAGAGATTGGCGCAAATACTTTTCAGATTTTTTCTTCGAGTCCGCGGATGTGGCGCGCGCCCAAGGTCGATCCCAAACAGGCTGCACGTATGAAGGAGCTGCGCGCGAAACTCGATGTGGGGCCGCTGGTGATTCACACAAGCTACCTGGTGAATGTGTGCAGTCAGAGCGAAGAGGTTCGCAAGAAGAGCATTGATGCCTTTCGCGGCGAGATTGAGCGGGCGCTGCAACTGGGGGCTGAGTACCTGGTGCTGCATCCGGGATCGTGGAAGGGATTGACTCGCGATGAGGGACTGAAGCTGGCGGCTGAGTCGATTGAACGCGCGATTGATGGGCTGGCGTGGCAGGGAACCGGCTTCCATATCCTGATTGAGAATACTGCGGGCGCGGAATTCAGTTTGGGCGGTAGCTTTGAGCAGGTGGCCGAGCTGGTGGAGCGGCTGAAAGCTCATGCTCCTGTTGGCGTGTGTCTCGATACGTGCCACACGCATGTTGCCGGATACGACCTGGTGACGACTGAGGGCTACGCCGGGACCATGAACAAGGTTGCGGCCACGGTGACGTTTGATGCGGTGCGCGTGTGGCATTGCAACGACGCCAAGGCGGCGAAGGGATCGAAGCTCGACCGGCATACGCATATCGGCGAGGGAACGATGGGGCTGGAGCCGTTCCGGTGGATTCTCAACGACCCGAGATTTGAACATTGCGCCTTTGTGGCCGAGACGCCGGTGGATGAGCCGGGCGATGAAGAGCGGAATGTAAGGATGCTGAAGAGCCTGGTGAAGGGAGTAGGTAAGTGATGCCGGTGCCTGTTCAGAAGCCCGTTTCGTTGAGTGGGCCATGAGCATGATCGACACGCCTGAGGGGCGCGCGAGGCTCAAGGCGTATCTGGACAGCGAGCCGTTCCCACATTTTGAAGCGCATCCTACCGTTAAAGGTGCGCTAATTCGGATCGATGAGGGCGGAACGAGGACAGCAGGGAGATTTGTCGATCGGAAGTTCGTGCCGCTTGGCGAGTAACGTGCTGAATTTGGCAATGGCTTCCACCCGGGGCTAAAGCCCGCGTGTTTTTGCCCACTCGCTCCGGGGCCTGAAGGCCCCTGCTCCCTCCGGGACTCAGGGGACAAAGCGCCGTCGTTATTGAGCGTTTTTTCGGCACGAGTGAACTCGTGCCCTAAAAAGAAACAAGGCTGGAATTTGCCGATGGCTGGCCATTGCGGTTTCCCACCCATCGAGCCAAAAACGCTCGATGGATGGGGCACAGTTTCATCCCTCCGTGGGTCGGCTTCGCCGGTGGACGACTGATACGAGATCTTCTTCGGTGGACACTGTCCGCGGCAAGCAGTAGAAGCCGCGTAAGGGACAGCCGTCGGTAAGGCCAGGCTCTCCGCTCGATGATGAGTGTCTCCATTTAAACTAGAAGCTTATGGCGGACGAGAAAGAACAATTGCGGTACGATCCGGCGGCGATTGAGAGCAAGTGGCAGCAGCGCTGGGCGGCCGACGAGAAACTGTACGCGGCGGAGGGCGCCGATAGCGGCAAGCCGAAGTATTACGTGCTGGAGATGCTGCCTTATCCCAGCGGGCAACTGCACATGGGGCACGTGCGCAACTACGCCATAGGCGATGCGCTGGCGCGGCATATGTGGATGCGCGGCTATAACGTGCTGCACCCGATGGGCTGGGACGCCTTCGGGCTTCCGGCTGAGAACGCAGCGCTCAAGAACAACACGCCTCCGCGGGAGTGGACGCTGGCCAACGTGGCCGCCATGAAGCGGCAGATGCAACGCATTGGCTACAGCTACGACTGGGCGACCGAGATCACTACCTGCCTGCCCGACTACTACCGCTGGAACCAGTGGTTCTTTCTGAGGATGTACGAGAAGGGACTGGTGTACCGCAAGAAAAGCAAGGTGAACTGGTGTCCCGAGTGCGCAACGGTGCTGGCCAACGAACAGGTAGTGGATGGCTGCTGCTGGCGGCACGAGGATACCAAGGTTGAGCTGCGCGACCTTGAGCAGTGGTTTTTCAGGATTACCGCGTACGCGCAGGAGTTGCTGGACGATTTGACGAAGCTGGACGGATGGCCGGAGAAGGTGCGCACCATGCAGCGCAACTGGATCGGTCGCAGCGAGGGGACGGAGGTTGATTTCTTCCTGGAAGAAATCAACCAGGGACCAGGGACCAGGGACCAGGGGTCAGCAAGACAGGGAACGAGGGAACAAGGGAACGAGGGAACGGTAAAGCAGGGACCCGGGACTAAGGGAAATGCAGATCCTTCGACTGCGGTCGCTGCGGCGACCTTCGCTCAGGATGACATAGACAGTTCGGAGGCGACCTTTGCTCAGGATGACCGGAAAACCAGAATTCGCGTGTTTACTACGCGCGTGGACACGATCTTTGGCGCTACCAGCGTGCAGCTTGCGCCCGAACATCCCGTGACGATGCTTCTGACTGCGGGCGATGCCGAGTTGAGGTTGCGGGTCGATCAGTTGATAGATGAGCAGAAGAAGGCGCGCGAGACGGGTGACGTGGGCGCGATTGAGAAGCATGGCGTGGACACGGGGCATTTCGCCATCAATCCTTATAGCGGCGAGCGCGTACCTATCTGGGTTGCGAATTATGTGCTGATGGATTACGGCACGGGCGCAATCATGAGCGTGCCGGCGCACGACGAGCGCGACTTTGAGTTTGCGACCAAGTACGGGATTGCGATCAGGCGGGTGATTGCGCCTGTCGATGCGACAGCCGAAAGTGCGGAGCAACTCCCGTTCATTTCGGAAGACGGGGTTCTGGTAAATTCCGGCGAGTACGACGGGTTGAGTTGCGGGCAGGCGCAGAAAAAACTTCAGGAAGTTGCGGCGCGCGGCGGATTTGGGGAGGCGAAGGTAATCTTTCGCTTGAAGGATTGGGGCGTGAGCCGGCAGCGGTACTGGGGCACGCCGATCCCGATGATTAACTGTCCGAAAGACGGGCTGGTGCAGGTGCCCGACGATCAATTGCCGGTGTTGCTGCCGGAGAAGATAGAGATCACGCAGCAGGGCGGGTCGCCGCTGGGGCGCGTGCCTGAATTTGTGAATGTAACTTGTCCCAAATGCGGCGGGCGGGCGCGGCGCGAGACCGACACGATGGACACGTTCGTTGACTCGAGCTGGTACTTCTATCGGTACATCGACGCGAAGAATGACAAGGCTCCGTTTGACTCGGCGAAGGCGGCGTACTGGTTTCCGATCGACCAGTACATTGGCGGCGTGGAGCACGCGATTCTTCACCTGATTTATTCGCGTTTCTGGACCAAGGTGATGCGCGACCTGGGCATGATTACGAACGGCGAGCCGGTGGAGCGGCAGTTCTCGCAGGGCATGGTGATCAAGGACGGGGCGAAGATGTCGAAGTCGAAGGGGAACGTGGTTTCGCCCGACGACATGGTGGCGCGTTATGGCGCCGATTCCACGCGCATGTACTCGCTGTTTGCCGCGCCGCCCGATCGCGATCTGGACTGGCAGGAAGATGGCGTGGCTGGGGTGAGCCGGTTTTTGGCGAGGGTGTGGCGGATCGCAAGTGCGCATGGGGCTTTTGAGGTATCCCACCCTTCGAGCACAGAACGCTCGAAGGATGGGGCACCCTCAACCAGTGATATTGAAAAGAAGCTGCTGCGGAAGATGCACCAGACGATTGCCAAAATCACAAAGGACTTTGAGGGGCGGTGGCACTTCAACACGTGCATTGCGGCAATCATGGAGCTTGTGAACGAGCTGCAGGCGGCCGATGGGCAAATGAGTTCGGGCGAGGTTCCTGCGGCGGTAGTCGACGAGATGTTGCGAACACTGGCGTTGCTGCTTGCGCCGTTTGCACCGTACCTTGCGGCGGAACTGTGGGAGCAGCTTGGCGGGGAGGGTGCAATTCTTCGCTATCCCTGGCCTGTTAGCGATCCGGGGTTGGCTCAAGAGGATGAGATTGAGATTCCGGTGCAGATCAACGGCAAGCTGATCGCGGTGGTGAAGGTGCCGGCTGGGTCGGATTCGAAATCGATTGAAGGCGCGGCATTGGCCGATGAGAAAGTGAAATCGCGGATGGCGGGCAAGACGATCGTCAAGGTGATCGTGGTGCCGGGCCGGGCCGTGAACCTGGTGGTGAAGTGAGGGCTGGGGTGTGATGAATCCCAAGTTCGTTGAAAACAACAAATGCGGGTCCTTCGACTACGTCCGCCGCGGCGGAATTCGCTCAGGATGACAGTCGATATTTAATCGCTCAGGATGACAGCTTATTTATGATGCGAAGTTTAAAGACAGGACGCTAGGGTGACGACGCATCGCGCCAGTGCGCCGGTACGTGGAACACAATTGCTCGTAGTGCACATGGGCGCGGTGATGCGGCGGCCGGGGCTTACGCTGATTGAACTGGGCTGGCGCTGGCTGGTTGGAATCCCGATTCTGCTGGTGCTGTGGCAGCAGGCGCTGAAGATTGTGGTTGAGTATCCGCTGGAGTCATCCGGAGCCGGTTCGATCGACTTCACCAATCCCTGGCTGGCGGCGCAGCAAGTGGCAGGCGCGTGGAGCTACTACATTCCCCATTTGATGGTGGTGACGCGCTGGCTTTTGCCGGTGTGGGCGGTGGCGTGGATTGTGGTTTCGGCGGTGGGACGCAACCTGCTGCTGATGCGCATCGAGCCACGGCTGCGCTTCAGGCCAGCGACGATGATTGCGATGCAGGCGGCGTGGATGGCGATGTTTCTGCTGGTTGTCTATGGATGGTTCCGCTCGATGGAGTGGGTTGCGGCCACACATATGAGCGGTTCGAATGTTGGCCCGGGGGGCGAGCCGGACCTGGTGGGATTTTCGATTTGGACAATCTTTCTGTCGCTGGGATTCTTTACGCTGTGGGCGCTCGTGAACTGGACGGTTACGGTTGCGCCGCTCATCGCAATGTTGGAAGAACGTTCCGCGCTTTCAGCCCTTGGTCAGAGCCTGAGACTGGGAAAGCCGTTCACCAGCAAGCTGGTTGAGATCAACCTGGTGATGGGTATTGCGAAGATCGCGCTGGCGGTAGTGGCGATGGTGTTTTCGGCAGCGCCATTGCCCTTCAGCGATGAGCTTGGGCCTGGCGCGATGCACGTGGTGGTTGCGGCTTCGCTGGTTTTCTTTCTGGTAGCGAACGACTATTTCCAGGTAGTGCGGATCAGGGCGTTCGTGGAGTTCTGGAAGATATTCAGGGGAAGCGAGTCAGCAGGTCAGCGGGTCGGCTAGTCAACGGGTCAGTTGCTGGAGAGTTGGCGAGGTTGGGCGTTTCCTTTCCTATGACCCCAAATAGGCACGTTATAAATCAGTCTCAATTCCTCGCCCGCTCAAACAAAGCTTGAATGGGCACCCTTTTTGTCGTGGATTGTGGCAAGAGTGAAACTTAAAACACTTTGAGCTGGATGGTGAGGTACTTCTTCGGATTAGCGCGGAAGGCCTCAATGAGCTCGTGGGTCGAGTCGAGAGTCTTATTCAGGTTGTCGACGGTGGTGCGACTCTTGACGAGCTGGCCAAGGGAACCTTCGCCGGCGTCGATACTATTCAGAATTCCGTCGAGATGGGTGACGGTGTCATCGAGCTTTTGCGCAAATGCTGGGTCGTGCATCAGCTTGCCCACTGCGCCATGGCCCTTGTTGACCTGGGACACCATCTCATTGGTGTTTTTCACCGTGGCGTTCAGGTTGTCGTAAAGCGAGTCGTCCTTCAGCAGCTTGCCTGCCGAACCTTTGCCTTCGCTCAGCGCTGTGGTGATCTGGTCGAGCTTTTCGACAGCGGAATTGAGATGGTTGTAGAGGGTATCGTCGTTGATGAGCTTGCCCACCGTGCCCTGGGTGGTGGACATGGCCTTGGTCATGGTTTCGAGATTGGCGGCGACGGCCACAATATGGTCGGCGAACTGCGGGTCGTTGATGAGGCGGCCAACGGTGCCGCGGTTGGAGTTGATGGCATCAAGCGCTTTGTTGATTTTGCCGATGGTACCTTGCAAATTCGTGAGCGAATCCTGGCTGGCCTGGATGACGTCTTGCAGGGTGGGCGAACCGGACGCGGTGAGTTCGGCGTTGTTCTGGGGGACTGGGCCGCTGGCGCGCGTGGAGTCGACGTCGACGTAACTATCGCCTAAGACGCCTGCCTGCGTGATGACGGCGGTGGAGTCAGTGTGCAGGCCGCCGCGGTACTCGCCTGCCAACTCCATGGTGACTTCAACCGGGTAAGGATTGCGCGAGGGCACAACGCGGATACGGCGGACGTTGCCGATGGTTACGCCTTCGAGGGTGACTGGGGCGCCCTCTTTGAGGCCGGAAGCATTCTTGAAGTAGCAGCGCAGGGCAATTTTTTTGGCGAAGAGGCCGCCGGTGGAACCGGACATGAGAAAGATGAGGCCGATAAGGGCGGCCAGGGCGGCAAGAACGAGTGAACCCACTCTCAGTTGCGACCACTGAATCTCTTTGCGGCTTGGCACGTCACTCCTCTTGTAAAGCTAAGGCCTGGTATCGACTTAGATGCAAAAGCAGATGGCTGACAAACGGCGGACCTGACGCCTTGAGAATAGCAGAGATGGGTGGGGCAGCAAGGGAGTTCCGACCCGTTTATGCCGGAAGGTCCTAAGCGCCTTCGAGGACGACGCTGGCCATGGCCAGATCTTTGGTGTGGGTGAGGGAAACGGCGGCGCGGGCAACGCCCATACGGAGGGCTCTTTCAGCGGCGCGGCCGTGGAAGCGTAGTGTGGGCCTGCCGCTCGGCTCCCTTACCACTTCAATCTCGAGCCAGTTGACTCCCTGGCTGATGCCTGTACCGAGGGCTTTGGCTCCAGCCTCCTTGGCGGCGAACCGGGCAGCGAAGCTTTCGGCGGCGAAGCGTTTGCGCAGGCAATAGGCTTGCTCGCCGGCCGTGTACACGCGGTTGAGGAAGCGTTCGCCGAAACGATCGACGGAGTGCTGAATGCGCTCAATCTCAATGAGGTCGATGCCGGAACCTACGATCATGCTGTATACGAAGCTACAACAGAGGGCGGGGGAATGGTGAACGGTGAACGGTGAACGGTGGACGGTGAACGGTGGACGGGGGCTGCGGGGGTCCAATTACCTGGGAATGGAGTTAGGAGCGCGGGTGGGCGGTAAGTGTAGCAAAGCAAGGCAGGTTCGTTCGAGTTAGCAACATTGGTTATAGGTGTGGGCGGTTGTCCGATAAACCGTTTGCGAGGATGAGAATGCGCCAAAATGAGAGGGTGCGGGAGGCATCGCTTCCCTGGGCGATGCAGATGAAGGCGGTTGCCGCCGACGAGCCGGCGCACCTGGTGCAAACTTTGACCGGCGCCATCCTCGGCTGCGGAGGGTGGGTGTTGTGCCGCGGCGCCAACGATACGGGCACCATCACCATGCTGTTTGAGTTTGAGCGGCATGCGTGCATCGACATCTACAGCGTGCTGATCGGCGCCGGGCTGGAGCTGAGCCAGTCGGGGCACATGCGGTTTACGGAGCTTTGCCAGTGCACCCGCAATCACAAGCGCGACTGCGGCGACGAAATCGCCAGCATCGATCTGGAGATCAGGACGTTTCCGGTGGAGGCGGCGGGGGGTGGGGCGGCGCAGGGGATTGGGTAGGAGAGGCGGGGGACGAGGGAACAAGGGAACAACGACCGAGGGAACACGGGAACGAGAGGACTAGAAAGCGAGTCGGCAAGCCGGCGTAGGCGAAGGGTTTGGCTTATGGGAACAAAAGTGGTGTTGAGAAGGCGGTGATTCTGTGGGGCGTTGGTGTGGGTCAGGAGACCCACACTAGAGGCGGTGAGGAGACCGGCGGTACTTGTCGACTTGCTGACCTGTCGACTTGCTTAGCCGGCTTCCACGAGGCCGTAACGGCGCTGCCAGGCCTCTTTTAGGCGGGTGCGGATTTGGGCGCGCTCTTCGGGAGTGACGCTGGGGCCGGGATCGACGACGAAGCGCGCGGCCTCAAGCTTGGCGAGTTCGAGAATCTGCCGGTCGCGGACGATGTTGGCAACGCGGAACTCTGGCAGGCCGGCCTGTCGGGTGCCGAAGAACTCGCCGGGACCGCGCATGGAGAGATCGAGCTCGGCCAGCTCGAAGCCGTCCTGGGTGCGGACCATGGCGTTGAGGCGTTCCTCGGCGAGATCGGAGACGCGAGGACCGGTGATGAGGATGCAGTAGCTTTTGGCTGCGCCACGGCCTACGCGGCCGCGTAGCTGGTGGAGTTGCGCGAGGCCGAAGCGCTCGGCGTGCTCCACCACCATGACGGTGGCGTTGGGCACGTCCACGCCGACCTCGATCACGGTTGTGGAGACGAGGACGTCGACTTCGCCGCGCTGGAAGCGGCGCATCATTACTTCTTTCTCGTCGGCGTCGAGCCGGCCGTGGAGCAAGCCGACGCGCAGGCCTGCCAGCGCGCCGCTGCGGAGTTTCTCGTACATTTCGACGGCTGACTTGAGGCCCGATTTGGCGTTGGGATTGGCTTCGCTGCGCGAGTCGGGAAACAGCTCCGGGGCCTTCCTGCTTCTGCCCCCACCCAAGCGGAGCTTGGATAGGGCACCCGATTTTGTGGCTTGCGCAGTGCCTTCCCCAGTCCCCAGGTGCGAGGGACCGGGGGCACCCGTAATTTGTGGTTTCCCACCCTGGTCAGAGGTGGAATCGTGGCTGAAGTCGAGCTCGGGCTGGTCGTCGCGCGCGCCCTCGATGACCGGGTAAACGACGTAAACCTGGCGCTTCTGCGCGACTTGCTTGCGGACGAACTCCCAAACTTCGTCAGAGCGCTGGTCTTCAACGCGGCGGGTAACGATGGGCGTGCGTCCGGGCGGCAATTCGTCGAGGACGGTGAGGTCGAGGTCGCCGTAGAGTGAGAGCGCCAGCGTTCGCGGGATGGGGGTTGCGGTCATGACCAGCACGTCGGGCTCGGGCTGATTGGGCTTTTTCATCAGCTTGAAGCGCTGCATCACGCCGAAGCGGTGCTGCTCGTCGACGACCACCAGGCCGAGGCGGTCGAACTCGACTTTTTCTTCGATCAGGGCGTGGGTGCCGATAATGAGTTGCGCGTCGCCGCGGTTGATGAGGGCGCGATTGGCGCGCTTGCGGTCTTCGTCGAGCGAGCCGGTGAGCAGAACGATGCGGGGCTTGCGGCTGGAGCGCTCCAGCAGCTTGCGTGCGGCGAGGTAATGCTGCGTGGCCAGGATTTCAGTGGGCGCCATGAGGGCGGCCTGGTAGCCATTTTCCATGGCGACGATCATGGCCTGCAGCGCGACGATGGTTTTGCCCGATCCCACATCGCCCTGCAACAGACGGCGCATGGGCGCGGGCTCGCGCATGTCGCTCACGATTTCGCCGAGGGCGCGTTTCTGGGCTGCGGTGGGGTGGAAGGGCAGCACTTCGCGAATAGCTTCGCGTACCTTGTCGCCGGTGGCGAAGGCGATGCCATGGCGCTCTTTCATGCGCCGGCGCTTGAGCTCGAGACCAAGCTCGAGGTAGAAGAGTTCCTCGAAGATGAGGCGGCGGTGCGCTGGAGTTGAGAAGCCCTGGAGTTGCGCGAAGGGCGTGCCTTCGGGCGGGAAATGGACCTCGCGCAGGCTGGTTTCGCGGTTGGGGAAGTTGAGGCGGGAGAGCATTTCCTGGGGCAGGCACTCAGGAACGAATCCGCGCATGCCTTCGAGCAGGTTGAAGATCACCTTGCGCTGCCAGCGCGAGGCCAATCGGCTACCGCCCAGGGACTCGTAGACCGGGGTGAGGCGGCCGACTTCGAGAAGGCGCGTTTCGGCGTCTTCGGTCTCGTCGGGCAGGATCTCAAACTGCGGCTGGATCATTTTCAGGTTTGCGGACGAGCGCGAGGGCTCAACCTTGCCGTAGACGGCGACGGTTTGGCCGGCGTGGAACTTGCCGTCGAGATAGGCGGCGTGGAACCAGAGGCACTTCATGGCGCGGCGGCCCTGGCCCAGGGTGATTTCGTAGATGGGTCCGCGGCGAGTGCGCAGCAGAGCAGCGCCGCGTACTTCGGCGATCACGCTGGCGGTTTCGCCGGGCTGGAGCTCGTCGATGGAGCGGGGATTCTGGCGGTCCTCGTAACGGAAAGGGAGATGGTAAAGCAGGTCTTCGGCGGTCTGGATGCCCTTGAAGGCGAGCATTTCCGCATAGCGTGGGCCCACGCCCTTCACATACATCACCGGAGTATCGAGATTGGGCACAGGAAGATGCTAAATGGTGGGCGGGGGACGGTGGGCGGTGGACGGGGGACCGAAATCAGCCGCTCATTTTCCTGCGCGCGGCTTCAGGCTACCGCTTGCTCGGCTAGCGGATTGAAAGCGGTGGACGAGTTGACCGGTGCGGAGTCTTCCCGCAGGTCGCCCAGGAACTCGCTGAAGACTTGCCTGTAAGCGTAGTGGTCCATCCAGTTACTGAAGATGGGGATGAAGTACTCGCCAATTTCACGAGCGGAGTCTTTGCCGGAGTTGGGGTCGATCTCATCCCAATTCGCGAGCACTTCAGGAGGGCAAATGCCAATGGGATAAAGGACACGGCGATTTTCTTTGACACCGCGGTTGTAAGCTTTTTGAATCTCGTCTTTGACCCAGTGGCTGTTCATGCTGCTTTTTGAAAGGACAAGCAGCAACTTGTCCTGCATCTGGATTGCGTAATCCAATTGGTCTCTCATCCATTCTTCGGTCTGCGCATTGTGCGGGGTGAGCCAGCAGCGAAAACCGTTGGCCTCTAAATCCACAGAAAGGCGTTCAGCGAATTCGTGGTCCTCATTGGAATAGCAAATGAACAGCGAGTGGTACTCGATACCGGCCTGGGCTGCGACCAGCGAGGGGATGAAGGTAATGAGCGCTTCGGGGACTCCGCAACCGCGTAGAAACGAGTGGGGAATTTTGCCGCACGATTTGTAGATTGTGTCGATGCCGACGGTGGAAGGGCCGCTATGGACGAGGGCATCCAATCCTTTTACGCCTCTCAAATCGAGATTGACGAACAGTGCTCTAGCGGCCCATGCGCCGGTCAGGTCGGCTCCGTTGAGATCGGCTTCGCTGAAGTCAGCCCCGATGAGATTTGTCCCGCTAAGGTTTGCGCCGCTGAGGTTTGCGCTGAACAGGTTGGCCTCGCCCAGGTGAGCGCCGGCCAGATGTGCACCGCTGAGGTTGGCGCGGCTCAGGTCGGCTTCGCGGAGATTCGGCCGAATACCAGGATTCTCGCAGCGCCATCGATTCCACGCCAGGACGCCTTGCTGCAATTTGGCCAGGTGCTGTGGATTGCCCATAGGACATTATGGCAGCGGGACAGGGAGGTAAATCACTGTCGAATGGGCGAGAAGGATACGAAGGGAATCATCGCAGTTATGAGGAGGTTACTGGGGGTGGTATAGGTTTCCCTGGTCCCCAAGTGCGAGGGACCAGGGGCACCCCGGCAGAGCGAGTCCCCTGAGGGTCTGAGACCCTCAGTACAGCCGGTCAGGAGACCGGCGGTACAGTTTTTTAGCGGCACGCGAGAATTGCGGACTAGAAACTGAAGGAGGCTTGAAACGAGATGTTCCTGTTGCCGGCGGTCGGCGACGCGAAGAATCCTCCGGCGAGGGTTTGCGATTTGCCGAACAATGCGGGCGCGGAGAGAGCGCCGTTGGGCGTGCCGAGATTCTCGTGATTGAGGATATTTGAGCCCCACAATGACAGCGTAAGGCTGTACTTGTTTGACACGCTCTGATCGAGTCGGCCCGGGCCGCCCTGGTTGCCGCTCAGGCCGCCGCCCAATCCGGGAGGGCCGCCGCGCCAACCTCCGTGCCCGCCGCCGCCCTGGCCGCCTTCTTCGGTCTTCGGCCCAATTCCGATGACCTTACTTGCCCTGAGGTTCATGCTCACGTTGTCTGGTCCGGTACCGAGTCCGTACTGGGCAATCTTCTCGTTTGCTGCGTAGGGTTCAATCGGCGTGCCGGGAGCGGGATTCTCAGTTCCATAGGGTTCGGAATCAAAGCAGCCCCACTTGGTGCTGACGGCGCTGGGTTCAGAGCAACTGGCAGCGTAGGTTGGGCGACCATTGAACTGGTTGTTGCCAGTCAGATCGCTTCCGGACGTGATGTTGAATGGGGAGCCCGAGTTGACCACCAACATTGGCGAGAGCGATACGCGCCAGGGCAGCGTGAAATTGCCGAAGAGCATGAACCGGTTGCGCACGTCGAAACTGGTTCGGCCGAAATCCAACCCCGGATCACTGGAGACTGAAGGCACCGAGCTAACGCCGCTGGTGTCGCCATGCGCGTTCGAAAATGTGTAATTGGCGACAAAGCTGAATTTTCTGTAAGTGGCGCGCGTGGTGGCCATAATCTGGTGCTCGCGATAGAAGCCGCCCGACTGGTACTGCAGGTTGTTTGTGTCAGGAGCAGCGGGAGCAGAATCGGGATAGGTGTCGCTCTGCGCGCTGGCCAGCGGAAACTCGGCGGCGGCGCTTAGATTGTCGGTGAAATACTGATGCACGCCCTGGGAGTAGACGTAGGTCACATTGGCGGTGATCAACTTGGTTATCTGGCGATCCACGCCAATCGCCCCTTCCATGTCGTTTGACGCGTGGAAGTTTGGAGCGATGGAGTAAAACGTTGGCGCATTCTTTCCAGTCGCGCTGCCCGAAGAACTGGCCGAGAGCGGCGTGGTGGTGTAGCGGTTGAAGACGATACCCGAGGTCTGGATGAACTGCTGCTCATTCACGCCATTCTCGTGAATCGTATTGATGACGTAGGGCGCGCTCGCACCAAATCCGTTGGCTACAGTAAAGCGCTGATAGAACCATCCATACCCGGCGCGCAACACCGTTTTGGGCTGGCTTTTGCCTGAGTTTTTGCCCAATGCGTAGGCGAGGCTGACGCGTGGGGCCCAATCGTCCTTATCGCTGATCCAGTTCTGCGTTTCCCAGCGAGCGCCGTAGCTGAAAGTAAAGCGGGGGCTGACCTTCCAGTCATCCTGGTAAAAGAGGGCAGCGTCAAAGAGCGTGACGCTGGCTTTTGGATTAGTGATTTTGGTATAGGTGTATTGCTGCGGAGCGCAGCTTGACGGCGGAGTAGCGCCCTGCGGTGTTTGATAGCAACCCAGGAACGATGCCGCGCTTGAAAAGATGTATGACCCATTGCTGCCGCTGGTGGTGAAATTCACGTCGGGATAGGCGCGCAGCCTTGCGCCGAAGCTGAGAGAGTGCGCGCCCTCAACGCCTGAAAAGTAATTCTGCAATTCGAGATCGTCTTCGTGATCCTGCGAGCTTTGCTGGGGATTGCCACCGTCGGAGAACTGCTCCTGCAGCGTGTAGGAGGGCAGGCTGGAAATCGCTGACGATTCGTCCCGCACTCTGCGGTACTGCAGGCGAATGTCGTCGACGAGGTTTTTACTCACTACCCAACTGTCAGAGATTTGCAAAGCGTTTTCCTGGCCGGTGCTGTTGGTCGCATACCCCGGCAGAGTGAGTCCATTGCTTCCGATGCTGTTGGTGGTTACCGATCGGTTGTACTCTTCGCGGATGGTGAGCGTATTTTTTGAGCCCAGTTGCAGATCGACGCGCGGGCTGACGTCGAGCCGCGACGAGGGGTTGCCGAATGCCTCGTTGATGGGGGTTCCGGTGGGATCAGTCGCAGTGATGCTCGCCGGATTGATGGCTTCAACAATATTTTCATTTTGTTGTTGGCGCGAGAAGGCGCCTACAAAGTACGATGAGGTTTTCGAAATCGGCCCGCCCACCGATCCATGTAAATTCCACGAATAGTAAGGCGGCTCCGATACTCCCGTCAGCAGGGGATTTTGCGTGTTGAATACCGAGTCGTTGCCCTGCGCCTGTAATTCACCATGTATCGAACCCGTGCCGGGCTTGGTGAAGATCTCGATGCGGCCGTAACCGAGCCGGTCGTATTGGGCGGAGAACGGATTTTGATTCACGCGAATCTCGCGAATCGACGACTTGGGCGGTAGTTGTCCGCCGGTAAATCCGTCGATGTATATCTGCCCGCCATTCGGCCCTGCCGCAGGCCCCGCCAATGCCTCCAACTCGTTCTGCAACTCATCCGGATCGTCAGAAAGCGCGTTGAGGTCTTCCCCTTTGATCACTACGGCGTTGGCATTGTTGTCAGGACTCGTGCTTACCGTGTTGGGCTCCGACTCTACCTGCACCTGTTCCTGAACTTCGATTTGCATAGTGGCGTTGACGGTCTTTATCTGCCCCGCCGTTACCGTTACGCCGGGCTGGGAGAATACAGCGAACCCGGTAGCGGTGGCGGTTACGCCGTATGTGCCGGGCGCGAGGCCGCGAATCGTAAACTCTCCCACGCCATTCGACGTTGCCTTGGCAGCCTGTTGGCCTGAAGTCGTGGTGGCAACTACGGTTGCGTTGGGGATAACGGCTCCCGTGGCGTCTGCGACCTGGCCATGGATGCTGCCTGTGGGAGCAGACGCGGCATTCTGCGCCCTGGCTGCGGTTATCGAGAGCGTTCCGAGCAAAATGAGTGAAGCGGTTCGAACGAGAGCGCTCTTGATGAAATGCATTGGGGCGCGCAAACGCGTGCGCGTGCACAAAAATGGGAAGAAGAGTCTCACATTTCCTGCCAAAGAATGAATTTTTCGTGCAAACCGGTTTGGGCTTTCACAAACCGCTTCGTGGCTCACTGGCGCTCGGTAGTTCTTAATCCAACCATCGCTCTCTTTTTCTAACCGTCTATCGCCGCAATCTATTGTTTCCAGAGCGTTTTAATAGCACAAACAGGTTGGCGTGCATTGCCAGGGGGAAGCCACACGTCCTGAATCCTTTGACGAAGATTCCGGTTCTGGAGTTTCATTGCGGTGGTTTTCGCCGGTGCGGGGCGATCAATGTATGTTGGTATGCGGCAGACATTTTGCTGCCTACGGGGGATTACCGGAATGCATCAACTTGATCGCAGGAGCTTTTTGAAAGCGGCAACCGCAGCATCGGCCGGAACATTAATAACCGGAGGCGTGGGAGCCCTTGGCATGGCGCAAACGGAACCGGCGCGACCCGTTGCGGCCAACGACCACATCCAGATTGCGCTGATTGGCGCGGGTGGGCAGGGAATGGGCGACACGCGAACGGCTTTGCAGGTTCCCGGCGTAAAGCTGGTGGCCGTAGCCGATTGCTACAACGGCCGGCTGGAGCACTCCAAAGAGATGTGGGGCGACGACATATTTACCACGCGGGACTACAAGGAGATTCTGGCGCGCAAAGATATAGACGCGGTGATTATCGGCACTCCCGACCACTGGCACAAGCAGGCCAGCGTGGACGCGATGAAGGCCGGCAAGGATGTGTACTGCGAGAAGCCGATGATCCATCTCTACAGCGACGGGCCGGAGATGATTGAGGCGTCGCGGTCGACGGGGCGCATTTTGCAGGTGGGCAGCCAGCGGGTGAGCTCGATGATTTATGCCAAGGCCAAGGAATTGCTGGCGGCGGGCGCGATTGGGCAGTTGAACATGGTGACGGCTTACTGGGACCGCAACTCGTCAATGGGCGCGTGGAACTACACGGTGCCGGACGATGCGTCGCCGGAGACCTGCGACTGGCCGCGGTTCCTGGGCACGGCGCCGAAGATTCCTTTCAATGCCGAGCACTTCTTCCAGTGGAGGAAGTGGAAGGCGTATGGCAGCGGTGTGGCCGGCGATTTGTTTGTGCACCTGTTCAGCGGGACGCACTTTATCACCGGGTCGAAGGGGCCGACGCGGGGTATGGCGACGGGTGGGCTGCGCTTCTGGAAAGATGGTCGCGACGCGGCCGACGTGGTGCTGGGTCTGTTCGATTATCCCGAGGGATTCAACCTGAGCCTGCGGGTGAACTTTGTCGATGGAGGAGAAGAGAGCGAAGGGCTGGTGTTCACGGGTTCGGAAGGGACGATGGAGATTGGGAACGGAGTGACTGTGAACCGCGTGCCGTGCGAGACTGAGCCGGGACTGACGATCAACACGTTTACCAAGGCGATGCAAAAGAAGATGCAGGCCGAGTATGACAGGAAGTATCCGCGCAAGCATCCGGAAGGGAAGCTGGAAGCGGGATACGAGAGATACGTTGCGCCGGAGGGCTACTCGGATAGCTACGACCACTTCAAGAACTTTTTTGCGTCGGTACGCTCGCGGCAGCCGGTGGTTGAGGATGCGGTATTTGGTTTCCGCGCAGCCGGAGCGGCGCTGCTCAGCAACCTGAGCATGGAGCGGAGCGCGGAAGTGAACTGGGATCCGGAGGGGATGAAAATCTTGTAGGGACTAGGGACTAGGCAATAGGGACTAGTCAATAGGCAATAGGCACTAGGGACCAGGGACTAGGGAATGAGATATTGTGTGGCGGCCGTTGCTGACGCAGATTTGGCGCTGGCGTAGAATTTGTTGCTGGGGTCGGAGAAGTGAGGGCGTGTGCAATACCGCCGGTTTGGGAAGCTTGATTGGAACGTTTCTGCCCTGGGTTTTGGCTGCATGCGTTTTCCGACAGTGGATGGGCAGAGTGTAAGCGCAAATATCGATGAGCCGGTTGCGATCGGCATGCTCCGTCACGCCATCGATTGCGGAGTGAATTACGTAGATACGGCATATCCGTATCACGGTGGCCAGAGCGAAATGGTTGTGGGCAGGGCGTTGCGCGATGGCTATCGCGAGAAGGTTCGCCTGGCTACCAAGCTGCCGGTGTGGATGGTGCAGTCTCCCGCGGACTTCGATAAGCTGCTCGATGAGCAACTCAGGAAACTCCAGACCCACTACATCGATTGTTACCTGCTTCACTCGCTGAACAAGAGCACGTGGACCGATGTGGTTTTGAAGCACGATCTATTGGCGCGCGCGAAGGCCGCGATCGAAGACGGACGGATTCGGCACCTGGGCTTTTCGTTCCACGACGATTACGCGTGCTTTGAGCAGATATTGAATGGCAGCGACCTGTGGGACTTTTGCCAAATCCAGTACAACTACATCGATATCGAGAACCAGGCCGGCATGCGGGGGCTGCAGCTTGCCGCCGGCAAGGGGCTGGCGGTGGTTGTGATGGAGCCGTTGATGGGCGGCCGCCTGGCCGATCCGCCCAAGGATGTGCTGGAGGCTATGGCACAGTCCGGGGTCAAGCGTTCTGCGGCTGAATGGGCGCTTGAGTGGCTTTGGGATCAGCCCGAGGTTGCAGTTGTGCTGAGCGGGATGAGCACAATGGACCAGGTTGAAGACAATCTGAGGATTGCGAATCGCGCCCGCGTAGGTGGGTTCAGCGAAGCCGATCAGGCGGTAGTGAATCGAGCGCGCGAATTATACCGGGCGCGCACCGTCATTCCGTGCACGAAATGCGGTTACTGCATGCCGTGCCCGACTGGGCTCGATATTCCTGCCAACTTCGATTTTTTCAACTACGCGCACACGTTCGACGATCTTCCGAGCGCTCGTCTCCGGTACCAGGTGTTCTTTGCGGAATCGAAGCGTGCCAGCAAGTGTCTGGCTTGCGGCACTTGCGAAGAACTTTGCCCGCAGCACATCCCCATTATGGAGTGGATGCCGAAGGTTGATGAGCTGCTGGGGGCGGGGAGATTTTGAGGGACAGCGAGTGAGCGAGTCGGCTCCCGGCCGGCGACAAGGACGACAGCAAATCGCTCGGCCTTTCCTCCTCCGCGGCCGGCTTTTTGGGGCAAACGTTCTTATGGGCTTGCAATCTGCTTCAGGAGTGATACCATCCCATCGAACTTCGCCTTTAATTCGAACCTCGCCTTAAAAAAGGAAGACCCGGCTTGTACGGGCAGCCATGAAAGTTCAGAGACTGTTTCAGGGAGCAGGTATTGCCGCTCTCACACTTTATCCTCTCTATGCGCCGACCCTTTCGAATTCGTCTATGGCGCGCATGCATAGTCCTTTGCCACTGACTGATTTTGCGTTGGCAATGATCACCAACCTGGCGTTAGTCTCTCTGGCCGTGGCGCTGCTGTGGATTTGCCTGGAACGTACCCGCGCAGCCAAGTGGATCAGGTTCTGCCTTCCCGCAATGTATGTGTTCTTCGGGGCAGAATGTTTCAGTCTCTATCGAACGGATAATGCCGGCGTCAAACGTCTTTTAGGAATCGCCGGGCTGGCGCTTTGTCTCACCTGGGTTCTGTATCGAGTATGGCCGCGAACGCGGCGCCATGTGGAATTTGTTTGCGGAAAGGCTTTGGGCGGGTTGGGCATTTTCTGCTTGCTTGTTGTCGCACAACTGCTTCATTTGGCTACGTGGCGGCCCGTCCCGAACTTCATCGAAGACAGATCCTTAGCTAGCGCGATTTCCCCGGAAATGCGGTCGCGCGTGGTCTGGATTCTGATGGATGAGCTTTCGTACAACCAGGTTTTTGCCCAGCGAGCCGCAGGCCTCGACCTTCCGAATTTCGACAAATTTCGACAAAGCGCAACGGTGTTCACGAATGTGACGCCGGCGACGGATGCTACACAAACGGCCCTCCCCTCTTTACTACTGGGCCGCCTGGTTGACCGTGTTGGATATACATGGGATAACCGCTATCTTTTTGCCACGCAAGGTCAATCGCTTCAAGCCTTCCCTGCGTCGGAAACGCCATTTGCAGTTGCCAGGAACCAGGGACTGACCACCGGCGTCGTCGGTTGGTATAACCCGTACTGTTCCATGCTGGCTCCATACGCGGACGATTGTTATTGGACCTACCAGGCGAACATACCGGCCGTCTTTGTGATCGGCGATGGCTTCTGGAGAAATGTCGGTGACGCCTGGCTTCGCTATTGGATTGCGGTGGACCATGGCCAGCGCGATAGAGCGCTGGTTTATCAAGCCAAGGTGTACGATGACCTGACCGTGCGCGCGAAACGCATTCTGGCGCAGGACCAGCCGGATTTTGTTTTTCTCCATCTTCCGCTGCCCCATCCGCCGGGGTTCTACAACCGGCGCACAGGGCAATTCGAAAGCGTAAACCGGGCGTCTTACCTCGACAATCTTGCCCTGGCGGACAAGACGCTTGGAGAACTTCTGGCGACAATGCACGCGTCCCCGCGATGGGCGAGTACCAATATAGTTCTCTGCGGAGATCATTCCTGGCGCACGTTCGTCTGGCGGGGAACGAGACACTGGACATTGGAAGACGAGATGGCCTCGCGAGGAGGTGTCTTCGACCCGCGGCCCATGCTGATGGTGCATCAGGCCGGAGAGACAACGCCGGCCACAATAGACTCGTCAATTCCGTTGATCAGGGTTCACGACATTCTCGACAGTTTGCTTCGTGGCGAGCAACCCGACTTTCAGTGATTCGTGTGCGCGGTAGCGCGGGGTGCGCAGAGCGGGTGACAATTGCGGCTGACGGAAGTTGCACGATGTAAACCTCATTCCACAATGCGGGAAATGGAAACCTCCATGTGCCCCGCATCACTGCTGTTCTGATCCCCAGCGCAGAGACTCACGATAGTGGCCGAAATTCCCAAGTGCCGCATTGTGGAGCTAAGCGAATGAGTGAACAAAAGAGTGTGATTCCCACCGTGATTATGGACGGGAATGAGGCTGCGGCATCCGTTGCCTATCGACTTTCAGAAGTTGTCGCCATCTACCCCATTACCCCCTCCTCTCCTATGGCTGAGTGGGCCGATCAGTGGCGCTCTGAAGGTAAAAAGAACATTTGGGGCGCGTCGCCCATTGTTGAAGAATTGCAGAGCGAAGGCGGCGCGGCGGGTGCGCTGCACGGCGCATTGCAGGCCGGCGCGTTCGGCACCACGTTCACTGCTTCGCAGGGCCTGTTGCTGATGATCCCCAACATGTTCAAGATTGCGGGTGAGCTCACTCCGGCCACGATGCACGTGACGGCTCGCACGCTGGCTACGCACTGCCTGTCGATCTTCGGCGATCACTCGGATGTAATGGCATGCCGGTCAACAGGCTGGGCGATGCTCTCTTCGAACTCGGTGCAGGAGGCGCACGACCTGGCTCTTGTGGCGCAGGCGGCAACGCTCGAGTCGCGGATTCCATTCATGCACTTCTTCGACGGCTTCCGCACCTCGCACGAAGTGGGCAAGATTGTGCCCATTACGGACGAGATTATCCGCTCGATGGTGGACGACAGCGCCATTATCGCTTTCAGGAAAAACCGCATGTCGCCCGATGAGCCAGTGCTGCGCGGCTCGGCACAGAATCCCGACGTCTTTTTCCAGGCGCGCGAGGCCTGCTCGCCCTACCACGCCGCTGTACCCGGAATCGTGCAGGTAGTGATGGACCGGTTCGCCGCGTTGACCGGCCGTTCGTATCACCTGTTCGATTACTACGGCGCTCAAGACGCCGAGCGCGTGATTGTGATGATGGGCTCGGGTGCCGAGGCTGCCGAAGAAGCAGTGGACACGCTGACGCGCCAGGGCGAGAAGGTGGGCCTGGTGAAGGTTCGACTTTATCGGCCGTTCGACGCCAAGGCGCTGATTGCAGCGCTACCCACAACGGTAAAGAAAATCGCGGTGCTGGATCGCTGCAAGGAGCCGGGAGCAACCGGCGAGCCGCTCTACCAGGACGTTGTGACCATCCTGGCGGAGAATGCGGCAACGCTGCCGTTTGCGATGCCCGCGGTGATTGGCGGGCGGTATGGGTTGTCGTCAAAGGAATTCACGCCTGCGATGGTGAAGGGTGTATTGGACGAGTTGGTGAAGACCGCGCCGAAGAAGCACTTCAGCGTGGGCATTGTGGACGATGTGAGCAACTCGAGCATCGACTACGATCCTGCCTTTTCGACCGAGGATCCGCAGACAGTGCGGGCATTGTTCTACGGGCTTGGTTCCGACGGTACCGTGGGCGCCAACAAGAATTCAATCAAGATCATCGGCACCGAGACCGAGAACTACGCGCAGGGCTACTTTGTGTACGACTCAAAGAAGTCCGGCTCAATGACCACGTCGCACCTGCGGTTTGGACCGAAGCCGATCCGTTCGACCTACCTGATTACGCGGGCCAGTTTTGTAGCCTGCCACAACTTCAGCTTTATTGAAAAGATCAATGTGTTAGAGCCGGCGATTCCCGGCTCGGTGTTCCTGCTGAATTCCCCGTACCCGGCTGCCGAAGTGTGGGAAAAACTGCCCAAGACTTTGCAGAACGAGTTGCTGGCCAAGAAGATTGAATTCTATGTAATCGACGGCTACAAGGTGGCGCGCGAGGCGGGCATGGGCTCGCGCATCAACACCATCATGCAGACGTGCTTCTTTGCCATCAGCGGCGTATTGCCTCGTGAAGAAGCCATTACGCAGATCAAGAAAGCCATCAAGAAGACCTATGGCAAGCGCGGCGAGGCGGTGGTGCAGAAGAACTTTGCCGCCGTGGATCACGCCCTTGCGCATCTTGAAAAGGTTGAGTTGCCGACGGCGGTTTCGTCGGAGTTCGATTTTGTTCCGTCGATATCGCCCAAGGCGCCGGAGTTTGTGCGCGGCGTACTGGGTGAAATTGCGGCCGGACGCGGCGATTTGCTGCCGGTGAGCGCGCTGCCCGCGGGTGGAACGTTCCCGACGGCGACCGCGCAATGGGAAAAGCGCAATATTGCGCAGTTCATTCCGGTGTGGGACAAGGACCTTTGCATCCAGTGCGGAAAATGCGTGATGGTTTGCCCGCACGCGGTGATTCGCGCCAAGGTGTACAGCCCCGACCTGGCCAGCGACGCGCCTGCCGCCTTCAAGTGGGCCAAGCCCAAGTGGAAGGGAATGGAGCAGGACCGTTATTCGCTGCAGGTTGCACCCGAGGATTGCACCGGTTGCGCCGTCTGCGTAGAGGTTTGCCCGGTGAAGAACAAGAGCGACGCCAGCAAGAAGGCGATCAACATGATGCCGCAGGTTCCGCTGCGCGAGAGCGAGCGCGAAAACTGGGATTTCTTCCTTGGTCTGCCCGAGGTGAATCGCGCGAAACTCTCTCATACGCAGGTGAAGGATATTCAATTGCTCGAGCCGCTGTTTGAGTTCTCGGGCGCCTGCTCAGGTTGCGGCGAAACGCCATACATCAAGCTGCTGACGCAGTTGTTCGGCGACCGGCTGCTGATCGCCAACGCTACGGGTTGCTCGTCGATTTACGGCGGCAACCTGCCCACAACGCCTTACGCAAAGAACGCGCAGGGGCGGGGGCCGACGTGGTCTAACTCGCTGTTTGAAGATAACGCCGAATTTGGTTTTGGCATGCGCATCGCCATCGATCAGCAAAAGGAATTTGCCGAGATGCTGGTGAAGCGTGTTGCGCCGGCTATTGGCGACGAACTGGTGAATGCGCTGATCAGCGCGAAGCAGGGAACTGAAGCCGAGATCAACGCCCAGCGCGAGCGCGTACAAGTGCTACGGCACAAACTGGAAGGCGATGACTCGTCGGATGCGTGCAACCTGCTGGCCATCGCCGATACGCTGGTCCGCAAAAGCGTGTGGATTCTGGGCGGCGACGGATGGGCATTCGACATCGGATTCGGCGGCCTCGATCATGTGCTTGGATCGGGCAAAAATGTGAATGTGCTGGTGCTCGACACCGAGGTGTACTCCAACACCGGCGGGCAGGCTTCAAAGGCTACGCCGCGCGGCGCGGTTGCCAAGTTTGCGGCCAGCGGCAAGGCCAACAGCCGTAAGGACCTGGCCATGGAGGCTGTGAGTTACGGTTCGGTTTACGTGGCGCAGGTGGCTCTCGGCGCCAACGACACCCATGTGGTGAAGGCCTTCCAGGAGGCTGAAGCTCACGAGGGACCGTCGATCATCATTGCGTATTCAAGCTGCATCGCGCACGGGTACGACCTGGTACATGGCCTGGAGCAGCAAAAACTGGCTGTTCAGTCGGGCTACTGGCCGCTGATGCGTTACAACCCATCGTTGCGCGAAGAGGGCAAGAATCCGTTCCAGCTCGACTCCAGGGCGCCGTCGATCCGGCTCAAGGAATACACCTATCGCGAGGCACGCTATACCATGCTCGCGCGCAGCAATCCGGAGCTTGCGGCTGAACTGCTGAAGGAAGCGCAGGACGATGTGGAGCGCCAGTGGCGCGTCTACTCTGCCCGCGCCACCATGCCGGGCCGCGGAGACACGCCCAACATCGCGCCTCCTGAAATTACGAAGGACAAATCTGAAGAGAAGCTGGCAGGGGTATCTGCCGGGGGTGAGGAATGATCGATCTTTCAACGCAGTATCTTGGCATGAAGCTGGGCGGGCCAATCATAGTCGCGTCCTCTCCGCTTTCTCAGTCCATTGCGAGTGTGCGCCACATGGAAGATTCGGGCGCCGCGGCGATCGTGCTTTCTTCTCTTTTTGAGGAACAGCTAGCGATCGAGTCGCGTACGCTCGACGAGGACCTATCGCGCGGCACCGACTCGTTCGCGGAGTCGCTTGGCTACCTGCCCGATCTCGACGACTACCGCATGACCCACGACGTTTATCTGGAGCACCTGCGCCGGACGCGCGGGGCTGTAAACATTCCCATTCTGGCCAGCCTCAACGGCGCGACGAGCGGCGGATGGGTGCGTTTTGCCAAGGAGATAGAGCAAGCCGGCGCCTACGCGATCGAACTCAACACCTTCGCGCTGGCAACCGACAAAGCCCAAACCGGGGCTGCACTTGAAGAGCAGTTGATCGGCCTGGTCAGCAGTGTTTGCCAGTCGGTCAAAATTCCGGTCGCTGTAAAGCTCTCGCAGTCGTTCACCAGCGTTCCCAACCTGGCCGCTCAGCTTGAGCAAGCCGGTGCCAAAGCTATTGTTCTCTTCAATCGCTTCTATCAGCCCGACTTCGATATCGAAGCACTCGAAGTGCGGCCTTCACTCCATCTCTCCACGCCGTCAGAACTGCTGCCGCGTCTGCACTGGGCGGCAATTCTCTACGGCAACGTCAACATGGATATCGCCATCACCGGCGGCGTTCACTCGGCTGAAGACGTGCTCAAGAGCGTGATGGCCGGCGCCAGCGTAACTGAGCTGGCCTCTGCCCTGTACATTCACGGCATTGACCACATTCGCCGCGTGCTTGCCGATTTGAATTACTGGCTTGAGAAGCGCGAATACACTTCGCTGAGCGAGACGCGCGGCTGCCTGAGCCGGCGTTCCGCCCCCGATCTCTCGCCTTTCGATCGCGGCAACTACATCAAGACGCTTAGTTCATACAGCCTGCGCCAGACGGTAGCGGCGTTCTGATTTATCTGTTCTCCCTTTATAATCGGCGGTTGCAGCAAAATGCAGCCGCCGAAGTTTTTTGGAAAAGGGACTGCGTTTCAGACTTAAGGTGCCACTGCACAGGGCTCATGGTCTATCGAGGACACTGTAGGCCGGGAGGCCCACATTACAGCCGGTCAGGAGACCGGCGGTACAATTCTCAGCGGCCGGAGAGAAATACCGGCTTACCTCAGTACGCAGGGGAATGCGAATGGCAAGAGTTGAACGGCAATTGAGATCAGGCATCGTTTGGCAGCGTCAACTGATTTGTGCAATCGGCTTTTTGCTGTTGATCGGCGCGTTCCGCGTTTCCGCGCAGCAGCCTCGTTTCTGGTCAGTGGCGCTTGCAGACACGCTGATGAGGCTCAACACCGGCGCACCCGGCGACTCGCTCACACAGTGGTCTTACTGGAAGGGCTACACCCTGGACGGATTTGAAATGCTGTGGCAATCGACCGGAGACAAGCGTTATCTGAATTACATCAAGCAGCAGGTGGACCCGTCGATTGATGGTGACGCGAATCTTGTGAATGTGAAACTGGACAGCCTGGACAATGCGATGGAAGGGAACATCGTGGTGGGGCTGTACGAGCATACGCACGATCCGCGCTATCGCGTGGCCGCGACGCAAATCCGCAAGATGTTCGATAGCTATCCGCGCAATCCCGACGGAGGATTCTGGCACAATCCGCGACTCAATAGCGAGATGTGGGTGGATGGTGTCTTTATGGGCGAGATGTTTCTGCTGCGCTATGGCGATTCCATCGGCGATCGCAAGTACTGTTTCGATGAAGCTGTGCGGCAGATTACGGTTTTTGCGCGGCATGCGGCCAAGGGCAACAGCGGACTCTACTATCATGCGTGGGCGGCGCAGCCCGATGGGGGGCAGCATAAAGTGAGTTGGGCCGACCCAGTGACGGGGCTATCGTCTGATGTGTGGAGCGAGGGGCTGGGCTGGTATGCGCTGGTGCTTGTGGAAGCATTGCAGCGGCTGCCGGCTGACTATCCCGGCCGCGCGGATGTGCTGGACATCTATACGCGGCTCGCAGCAGGTTTGAAGCGGGTGCAGGACCCGGTAAGCGGGGGATGGTATTTCATTGTCGACAAGCCGGACGGCAAGGACAATTTTATCGACACCTCGGGAAGCGCGATGTTTACCTACTCAATTGAGCGCGGCATCGAACTGGGACTGCTGGATCGAAAGGGATATGCGCCGGTGGTGGCAGCGGGCTATCGCGCTATCACTCACAATGCGCGAATCAACAGCCACGGCCTGGTGGACATAGTGAGCGCATGCGACGGTGTCGGGGTGCAAAACAGCTACGTGGATTATGTGAACTTCAAGCGGTCAGTGAACGCCAAGGAAGCCGTTGGCGGATTTCTATGGGCGACTGCGATTGTGGAGAAGCCCGGGCGTGGGGTGCGTTAGAGCATCTCTCCGTTTGCTTTCTGGAAAGTCGCCGGCATTGCAGCTAATACAACGGGCCTATACTGGAGGCCGTTGCGGGAAACAATTATTGCTTGCGCTGAAGTTGGTCCCGTCGACATAGGAGAAAGCCCGTGAAAAGAGCGATGGCTTTCCTGTTCCTGGCGATTGCGCCGGTATGCGCCGTAACGATGCCTGCGAGGTCGTCTTCGTCATCGGCGGTCCTTTCTCAACAGGAACAAAACAAAGCCGTGGCGCGGCGCGTCTTCGATGAGATATTCAACCAGGGCAAATTCGAAGTGGCCGATGAGATCTACGCGAAAGACTTCGTTAATCACGGCGAACACTCTGACTGGGACCTGGCTAAGGATCAGGCCGCTGCTCACTTCGAAAAGCAGGCCTGTCCCGACCTGACCATTGCAGTTGGCCAAATGGTTGCTGAGGGCGATCTGGTTTCTGTTTTGTGGATTGCACGCGGAACCAACACTACTCGCGTGGGCTGGATGCCGGCGACCGGCGCAAAGATCGAATTGCGCGGAATCACCATCTGGCGCATCGTGGATGGAAAAATCCGTGAAGAGTGGACGTCGGCCGATGAGCTGCAAATTATCCGCCAGCTTGCCTACCAGTTACGGTGGCAACTTCTCGGCGTTATCTGCGTTGCGCTGTTTCTTTTCTGGGTGGCGTACTGGCTGATTGGCAAGCTTTTGATTCGTCGCTCTTCGCGTGCCCGCGCCTGGGATTCACGCAACTGAATCAGTTCTCAAGAAACCGCAGCACGGTCTTCTCAAGCACGCCTCGCGCCCTTGGCAATGCGGCCTGAACGCTGTCGCTGAGGGCTTCTCCCATTTCGGTGGACCCGGCGCCGACGGTGAGCAGCATGGAATGGGCCGACCTGGAGCCGTAGAGCTCATGGGTCAGGCGGAGAAGCTCATCAGGGTCGAGACGATGCGTCGCGGCTCCGTAAGGGTGCGCGCACGGCTCGACTGGGACGAGGCAGACGTGTCCCGGCAGCGACTTGATGGAGGAATCGACAAACAGAACAGATTCGGCTGCCGCAATCTCCTCGGCAAGATCGGGTGTCCACTGCTGGCGCGCCACTATGCGCACATTGTCATTTTCCTGGAACCGTTCTTCAGCCCACTCCGCCAGCCGCAGTCCCACGCCGTCGTCGCTCCGCAGCGTGTTGCCGCAGGCAAGAATCAGGCAGCGGGCCGGATTGCTGCTTACCGTCAATGTGAACTCTCCCCCTAAAAAACCGGGACGAGCCAAAGCCCGTCCCCTTTGATAATAGCGTCCGGTATTGAGCGGTTGGGTCAACCTCGAACCACTCGGTCAATCAACTCGCCGCCCGCATCAATGAGCGAAACCTCGAGCGGCATCTGCCCAAAGGCGTGAGTCGAACAGCTCAGGCACGGGTCGAAGGTGCGGACCACGGCTTCAATGCGGTTCAACAGCCCCTCCGTGAACTTGCCATCCTTTACGTAGTGTTTGGCGGCCTGCAGTACGCCGCGGTTCATGGCGTTGTTGTTCTGGCCGGTGGCGATCACCAGGTTGGCCCACAGCATCTTGCCGTTCTCGTCAACTTTGTAGTTGTGCGCGAGGGTACCGCGCGGAGCTTCAGCCTGGCCTGCGCCTTCGAGGCGATTCACGCCGGCCGTGGCCCGCACGTGGGTATCGAGAATCTTGGGATCGGAGAGGATCTCCTCGATCTTTTCGATGCCATAGAGCATCTCAACCAGCCGCGCATGATGGTAGTGGAACGAGCTCTCGACGGGTCCCAAAGCAAGCTGCTTGAACTCGGCCAGCTCAACGTCGGCTTGCGGAGTGCCCATCCTGCCGACAATATTCAGCCGCGCCAACGGACCGACACGATAACTGCCTTCCGGATAACCGAGCGGCTTGTAGTAGGCAAACTTCGTGTAGCTGTAGGGCTCGACGGCCTCGCCAATCGCTTCAGTAAAGCGGGTGGCAGTCATGCCGTCCTCAATGGTCACACCCTTCGCATCGATCAGCCGCAGCGCGCCGTCGGTGAACTCGATTGACTCGTCTTCATTCACCAGGCCGAGATAGTTGGTGGGGAAGTTGGCGAATACGTCGATTTCGGCTTTGAAGCTTGCGGCAATCTGCTTGTAGGCATCGATCGCGAGGCGGAGGTTTTTGTGGGCCTCGGGAATCATGGCCAGGATCTCGTCGCGCTTGGGGCTGGACAAGGGTTCGGTGACACCGCCGGGAACCACCCATCCAGTGTGGATGCGCTTGGAACCGAGCAGTTCAATGATGTGCTGCCCGAAGCGGCGCAGGCCGACGCCGGCACGGCCCAGTTCCGGCTTGGCCGCCGCCACGCCGAGTATATTGCGCTGCACCGGATCGGATTCCATGCCCAGCAACAGGTCGGGTGACGCGAGATAGAAAAAGCTCAACGCGTGCGATTGCACCATCTGCGCCAGGTTGAGCATGCGGCGCAGTTGCGCGGCGGTGTGAGGAATGCGCACGGCCATGATGGCCTCGCAGGCCTTGGCCGAGGCGATGAGATGCGAAACCGGGCAGATGCCGCAGATGCGCGCCATCAGGCTGGGCATCTCGTAGAACGGCCGTCCGTCGCTGAAGCGCTCGAATCCCCGCACCTGGGTGACGTGGAAGTTCGCGTTCTCAACCTCGCCTTGATCGTTGAGGTGAATGGTGATCTTGCCGTGGCCTTCAAGGCGGGTTACAGGATCGATGGTGATGGTCTGGCTCATAGAAGACTCCGAATTCGTTCAAGCAGTGCGGGCCTGGAAGCCCACACGACAACCGGCGTGGACGCCGGCGCTACTACCGGTCGGCGGTACATCACGCTCCGAAACGGGTGAGCGCCGTAATATCCAGCGGTCCGCCGTTGATGAGCGCAGTTAGCGCGGTGTGAAATGTGTCGGCCGAAGGCGGGCAGCCCGGCAGAAATACGTCGACCTTCACAAACTCATGAATGGGCCGCACGACTTTGAGCAGCTTGGGCACCACTACGCATGGAATCTGCTGCTGGGCGCTGGCGTTTTGAATATAGGCGCGGTCAAGGATTGCCTCGGGCCCCATGGGATTGCGCATGGAAGGCACGTTGCCGGTGATTGCGCAGTCGCCCATGGCCACCAGCATTTTGGTATGCGCGCGAATTTTCTTGATCTTTTTTTCGTCGTCGACCGATGCGACCGCGCCTTCAACGAGCGCGATATCCACGCTCTCGGGATACTGCTTCGCGTCCACGATCGGGCTGTATACCACGTCTACATATTCGGCCAGTTCAAGCAACCGCTCGTCCATGTCAAGGAACGACATGTGGCAGCCCGAGCAGCCGTCAAGCCACACCGTTGCGAGTTTCAATTTGCTCATTTCGATTCCCTCATAACGTTTAAGTAAGGGAGAAAATCAGGATACTTGGGGTGATCGGAGCCGATTTTGCTTTTGTCGAACAGGGCTCCGGTGGGGCAAACCTGCACGCACTTGCCGCAGCGGGTGCAAGCGGATTCTCCCCAGGGTTGATGGAGATCGGAGATGATAATCGAGTCGGTGCCGCGGCCCATCACGTCCCAGATGTGCGCGCCTTCAACCTCGGCGCATACGCGCACGCAGCGCGTGCACAGGATGCAGCGATTGTGGTCGAGGGTGAACCGCTCGTGCGATGCGTCTACGCCCAGCTCGGGGTTGCGGTAGGGCAGGCGCACGTGGGTCAGCCCCTGCTGCTGCGCCAGCGACTGCAGTTCGCAATGCCCGTTTGAAACGCATACCGAGCAGATGTGATTGCGTTCGGCAAACAGCATTTCGAGAATGGTGCGCCGGTGGGTCTTCAGGCGATCGGTGGCAGTCGAAATCTCCATGCCTTCCTGCACCGTGGTGACGCAGGCCGGCAGCAGCTTGTTCTGGCCCTTGATCTCAACCAGGCACAGGCGGCACGCACCCACTTCGCTCAGCCCATCAAGATGGCAGAGGGTGGGAATGTCGATCTCGTTTTCCCGCGCGACTTCAAGGATGGTCTGGCCAGCGCGGGCGCTCACTTCCTGTTCGTCGATGACAAGAGTTTTGACATCGGATTCACCGCTCATGCCATCACCTCCACTTGCGACTCCATATTGCAGACGCCGGCCGGACAGCGCTTATGCAGGATGTGATCGATGTATTCGTGGCGAAAGTACTTCAGGGTGCTCAGCACCGGGTTGGGCGCAGTTTGCCCCAGCCCGCACAGGCTTGCCTCCTTCACCGTGGAGCACAACTGCTCAAGCAGTTCAAGGTCGTCCATGGTTCCGGTGCCGTTGCAGATGCGCGAGAGCAGAGTATGCATCTGGGCAGTGCCCGCGCGACAGGGAATGCACTTGCCGCATGACTCGGTCATGCAGAACTCGATGAAGAACTTGGCTACGTTGACCATGCACGAAGTGTCGTCCATGACGATCATGCCGCCCGAGCCCATAATCGAGCCCATTTTGAGCAGCGCGTCGTAACTTACGCCGACGTCGAGCATCTCGGCCGGAATGCATCCGCCGGAAGGGCCGCCGGTCTGCACGGCTTTGAACGTGTGCCCCTTGGGAACGCCGCCGCCGATGCGCTCGATAATTTCGCGCAACTTGATGCCCATCGGCACTTCAACCAGGCCGGTGTTGGCAATTTTGCCGGTCAGCGCAAACACCTTGGTGCCTTTGCTGCGCTCCGACCCCATGTTGAAGAACCACTTGCCGCCGTTGCGCACAATGGGAGCGACGTTGGCATAGGTCTCAACGTTGTTGATAAGGGTGGGCTTGCCCCAAAGCCCGCTCATGGCGGGATAAGGCGGCCGCGGCTTGGGTGTTCCGCGTTTGCCCTCGATGGACGCAATCAAGGCTGTTTCTTCGCCGCAGACAAACGCCCCGGCACCGAGCCTGATCTCCACATCGAAACCGAAAGGAGTATTGCAGATGTTATTGCCCAGCAGTCCCCTGCGCCGCGCCTCGCGAATGGCCGTGGTGAGCCGCGATACGGCCACGGGGTATTCGGCGCGCACATAAATGAATCCCTTGCTCGCGCCCACGGCGTAGGCTGCAATGGCCATGCCTTCAATCACGCGATGCGGATCGCCTTCCATCACGCTGCGGTCCATAAACGCGCCGGGATCGCCTTCGTCGCCGTTGCAAACCACGTATTTAAGGTCTCCGTGCGACTTGGCTACGGTGCCCCATTTCAACCCGGTGGGATAGCCGCCGCCGCCGCGCCCGCGCAATCCGCTCTCGGTAATGCGATGGATGACGCCATTGGGCGTCATTTCGGTGAGCACCGTCAACAGCGCCTTGTAGCCGTCGCGCGAGATGTAATCGTCAATTTTCTCGGGATCGATGTAGCCGGCATTTTCGAGAACCACGCGCACCTGGCTGTCGAAGTGCTCGTTCAAATCGCACTGCAACCCGGCAACCGGTTCGCCGCCCAGTTGCGCCACGATCTTTTCAGCGTGTGCCGCGTTAGCCTTGCTGTACATTGTGTCGTCGGGATCGACGCGCACCAGCGGGCCGTGCGAGCAGGGCCCCATGCAGCCGGTCCGCCGCACGAGCACCTTCTTGCCTGATTCCGCAACCGCCTTTACCAAGGCGTCTTTCAGCTTGTCGGCGCCCTGGCTGGCACAGGCCAGGTCCATGCACACGTTCAGCTCGTAGTCGTACTTCGCGTTTTCCTGCTGCACGCTTTTGGCAATCTGTTCGAGCTCTTCGATCGTCATTCCACGGTCCACCTTTCCAGCTGCTCGATCATCAGCTCGCGGCTCATTTCGCCAACGACCTCGCCGTCACAGAGAGCCACAGGAGCGCGGCTGCAGGCACCCACGCAGCGCGCCACCATCAGGCTCACATTGCCGTCTTTGGTAGTTTGCCCCTGGGCAACGCCGAGTTTCTTTTCAGCAGCGGCGATCAGCTTGTCGGCGCCCTTGATATAGCAGGCGGTTCCGGCACACACCGTTACCGTGTGCCTGCCCGGGGGTTTCAGGCTGAAATAGTGGTAAAACGTGACTACGCCATAGGCCTGACTCAAAGGAACGCGCAGAGAACGCGCGACAAAACGGATGGCATCGTCATCGAGATAGCCAAAGGACGACTGCACCGTGTGCAATGTTTCAATGAGCGCGTGACGGGCAAAGCCGTTCTTGCGCATGGTACCGTTTACGATCTTCCATCGTTTATCGTCGCTGGGTAGCGGCGGAGGGGTGTAAGCCGACACAGGTCCTCCTCACTGGTACCTCGATCTTCAAGGCGAATTGCTGCCGTGCCTTCGATGATAGCGGGTCTTGTCACATCGGGCCCGCGCCCAATAAGGTGCATCGCAACGCGTCCACCATCTTTTTACGCTATCGGCATAACGACCCTCGGTGATAGTGGTCACGGGGTTACGTGCTATCCCGTTCCGGGTCATTGGTTTCCACATAAATCCAATGAATTTGGCTCAAATGTGAAACTGCTCACAACTTACTCGTCATATTGAGGGATTCCAATGAGGCCTGGGGGCGTTGAATCTGGTTGCGCAGGCGCCGCTTGACGGGATCTCAGGGCTTCGATTCTGCGTGGTTCAGGAAACACCCAGTTCGAGAGCTGTCGGCGCGCGATCCAATGTTCACTTGGCCGGCGCCAAGTTGAGATGATAATCAGAGTAATCGATTGTCACCACGGTGTGGCCGACCAGCGCGCTGTTCGATTCGGCGCGTGCGTGCGCGGCCATCGGGTAGCCCTGGAGTTCGATATACTGCCGCATCAGGTGCGTCGCTCCTGCAAAAGCCGAAGGGTTCTTCGACGCAATTCCGTCCAGCTTCACAATGTTGCCGTCGTGGGCGTCCACCCAGATTTCGCCGTTGATGGTGTTCGATGCTTTTCGCCTGGCAGTCACATCGAGCACGTAGCAATCGCGCCCATCGAGACGCTGCAAACTTCCGGACTTGAGTTTCATGTCGTAGTTGGCGGAATCGAACCACGATTGCTGCACGTTGCCGGGCAGGTTGATGGTCTTTTCGTTATCGAGAAGGGGGCGAAGGCCAAAGCGCTGCACCAGCGCCGAGCCGCTTTGCGACTGAATGTCGTAGCTCTTGCCTACACCCTTTTTGTAGGTGTCCTTCACCGTCATTTCAGCAATCGGATGAGCCTGATCTTTGCCGCGGAAGACGGCGTAGTGCTCGACATCGGTGAATCCCAGCACGTTCTGGAAACGGTGTTGGACGGAGGCATCGACGGAGCGTATGACAGCAGCGCCGTCCGGCTCGCTCTGCGCGTACGGGACGGCGCTGGCTTGACACCACAGCGCAACGGCAACCAGTAGCTGGGTTACGGAACGCCGGATGCGAGGTATCATGCTCAAGATTTTCTCACGGCGCAGACCTTCTTATACCGACGCCGAATTCTCCGAAACCTGGAGAAGAGAAGCAAGCGGCAAGGCCTGAAGGAGTGTGCGCGAGAACTCGGTCCTAGGTCAAAAAGACTGCCCGGAAGGACCCGCGGCTGAAGCCGTCTCTACACTTAGCGGCTTATTCAGCAGCCTAAAGGCTGCTGCTCCCTCCGAAGTGGCTTATTCAGCGGCCTAAAGAGGCTGCTGCTCCCTCCGAAGTGTCGACTGAAAGCATGCCGTGACCGGTTCTCACGCAGACACGGAAGGCCCCTCACTTTATGCGCCCTTTTCAGGGGGGCTGCTGGTTGCTGAGAATGAAATGTCCTTGCGCCGTCCCTACGGGTCTCGGCGACGTATTGTGCAATCATTTCCCCACGCTGAAGCGCGGGGCTAACAACTGCTGCGCCTACGGCGCGCTTGCCGGACATTACTTACGCAGGCCTAAGCACAAGCCCCCTGCTCTCTCCGCGGTCGTTGTCTGCAACTGTGGCAATAGCCGCCAGCGTTGGCTCGCTATTGATTCTCAGCTTCGCGGGCCTGATGATGTGCAGCCCGCACTGCATCGAGAAACGCCATTGAAGCGGGCGGCGGCGGTACCTGGCCCATGAGTACGTCGCGTGTTGAGACGTTTGGTCCATAAAAGGATTTCATGGAGTCATCGTCACGATGCACGGCCGCGCCATTGAGCGTGAGGCCGGCAAAGATGCCCTTGGCTCGCGAGTAGGTAAGAATCTCGGTATTCAGCTTCCAGTCGGTATCCGCCGATGCGTGCCGTCCCACGGGGCCTGCGGCTGCTGAAGCATCGCCGCCAATCTGGAACTTGCTGCCCAGCAACTGCTGCATGCCGTGATCGTTCTGGATGATCATCACCAGGTCGATGCCTTCCACACCGATCTGCAGTCCCCAGCTCCCGCCTTCCACCGAGAAAAACGCCGGGGCGCTCCATCCGTGGGCGGTACGGCAGGTCGCAACACCGCGTCCGCCTTCCGCACCAAACACAAATCCGCCCTTGACCAGGTGCGGCACCACCGCGACGCACTTTGCGTGGTCCATTACTTCTTCAGGAATGCCCTTGTCGGGCGTTGCCATAACTTGCTGCAATACCTCGCCAGCATGTTGCAGCCGGTCGGTAACGGCTTGCGCCGTATCGTTCGCCGCCCAGCTCAGTGGCGCGAGGCACATCAACGCTAAAACAAACAGGATCTTTTTCATCATCTCCACCAATCTCCCAGGGTTCTTCTGGTCCTCTCTCCGGTACTCCGCAAGCTGCATCGGATTCCGTTAAAGATGGCGCCAGTGCGGCGGCTGGGGTGGGGGTGCGCAACTATCCTTCGCCCCTCTTGCCGCTTCCGATTGGAAGCGCTCTCGAATCCAATTGGTTGTCCGCTTAACCTGGAGGCAGTTGGATTGAATGGGAGGCTTCAAATGGTTGCCTGAAGGGGCATAAAGCCATTTGGATTGAATAGGAAATTGTGATGCAAACGATTTATGCTGTGCCAGGGTCGCTCTCCGATGCACGAAAATCAACCAAAACCGGTACGGCATGAAGTGGAACGCGTCGAAGTGCGCGTGAAGGGCGTCGTGCAAGGGGTTGGTTTCCGCCCCTTTGTCTACCGTCTGGCGCAAGAGGAATCGCTCGCCGGCTTCATCGGGAACGATACCGACGGCGTGATTATTGAGGTGGAAGGCGGGCCGGATCGGATCGCAACGTTCCTGCGCCGGCTGCGCGAAGAGGCGCCTGCGCTGGCGCGGATTGACTCGGTGAGCTCCCGCAGCGTTCCCCCAAAACAAGAAATGACGTTTCACATCGTCGCTAGTGAAGTGCGCGGCCAGGTTGCTACAGGAATCCCCGCCGACGCGGCTACCTGTGCCGACTGCCTGCGCGAACTGCTCGATCCCAAAGACCGCCGCTACCGCTATCCCTTTCTCAATTGCACCAACTGCGGCCCGCGCTTTACCATCACGCGCCGCATTCCCTACGACCGGCCGCAAACTTCGATGGCGAAGTTCAAAATGTGCGCGGCGTGCCAGTCGGAGTATGACGATCCGGCGAACCGGCGCTTTCATGCGCAGCCCAATGCCTGCTGGGATTGCGGCCCGCGTCTCTGGCTTGTGGATGCCGCTGGCGCGCCGATAGAGGTCGTCGATCCCGTCGCCGAGACCATCCACCGGCTTCTCGCTGGCCAAATCATGGCCATCAAAGGCATCGGCGGATTCCACCTGGCTTGCGATGCCACCAACGAAGCCGCCGTGATGCGGTTGCGCGAGCGCAAACATCGTTACGGCAAACCGCTCGCGATCATGGTTCGCGATTTGGAAGCCGCGCGGGGCGTAGCTGAACTTAATTCCGGGGAAGAAGACTTGCTGATGACGTTCGCGCGCCCCATCGTGCTGGTTCGCGGACGGGCGGGCGGCGCAATTGCTGCTTCCGTTGCGCCGGGCGTGCCCTGGCTGGGAATCTTTCTGCCCTACGCGCCGCTGCAGCACCTGCTCTTTGCCGATTCCAATGTTCGAGCACTGGTGATGACCAGCGCTAACCTGAGCGAAGAGCCGATCGCTATCGACAACGACGAAGCGCTTGCCCGCCTCGGCGGCATCGCCGACGCATTCCTGATGCATGATCGCGAGATTCTGCAACGCTGCGACGACTCGGTAATGGCCATCGTTGACAGCGCGCCGCAACTCATTCGCCGCGCCCGCGGGTTTGTGCCGCTCAGCGTGCCGCTCAACATCGACGCGCCGCCCCTGCTGGCCGTGGGCGGTCACCTGAAGAACGCGTTCGCACTCGCGCGCGGCCGATTCGTTTACCAGAGCCAGCACCTCGGCGACCTGGAGAACCTGACCGGCCTCGACTTTTTCCGCGAATCGCTCGACCATCTGATGCACACTTTTGAAATAGTGCCCAGCGCCGTTGCGCACGACATGCATCCCGGCTATTTGTCGACGACGCTGGCGCGGGAGTGGGCAGCCGAGCGGGGATTGCCGCTGATCGCCGTTCAGCATCATCACGCGCACATCGCCGGCTGCATGGCTGAGCACGCGCTCGCCGGACCGGTGATTGGCTTGAGTCTCGACGGCACGGGCTACGGCACGGACGGAAAGATCTGGGGCGGGGAAGTGCTGATCGCGCGGCTCGATGGACCTGATCCCGCGCACTTCGATCGGTTCGCGCACCTTGAATATGTGCCTATGCCGGGCGGCGAAAAGGCCATTCGCGAGCCTTGGCGCATGGCGCTGGGCGCACTGCACGCTGCCGGCTTCGACATTGAGGCTGAGGAAATATACAGCCTGGTTGGGGCCAAGTCGCAAGAGGCTCGCGTGGTGAAACAAATGATCAAAGGCGGGATCAATACGCCGCTTACCTCGAGCCTGGGACGGCTATTCGATGCGGTTGCGGCGGTGGTGCTTGGCCGTGGCGCCGTTGATTATGAAGCCCAGGCCGCGATTGAGCTTGAGGGAGTTGCGGTTGACGAGGACGAATCTCTTGACTCGGCCTATGAGTTTGCCTTCCACGATGGCGAATGGAGCGCCCGGACGCCGGCGACTATCTCAACTACTCCGCTGTGGGGCGAGCTTCTTGCCGATCTTCGCAACGGCGTGAGCAAGCCGCGCATTTCTGCGCGCTTTCATGCCGCCGTTTCATCAGCTTTCATTCGGGCGTCGTCGAATGCACGCGCCGCCACCGGCATCGTCCAGGTGGCGCTCTCCGGCGGATGCATGCACAATCGCCGGCTTACGCGTCTGTTGCGCGAAGGGCTCGAGAAGGAAGGCTTTGAAGTTTTCCAGCACCGGCAAGTGAGCCCCGGCGACGGCGGTCTCAGTTATGGGCAGGCAGTGGTTGCAGCAGCCATCCTCGCTCGGCGCTGATGTGTTCAGAATCATCCCGTATTTAAATCTTCGCCCTTCTCTCCTTGACAATCTACATATTGTCATCGTATAGGTAGAATGTCTAGGGGACAGTGAATGACTCCACTCGAAAAAACCGATCTGTTGCAGGGCACTCTCGACCTGCTCATCCTTAAAGTGGTTGCGCTTGGGCCGGTGCACGGTTACGGAATTTCGCAGCGCATCCGGCAGATATCGCAAGACGTTTTGCAGGTGCAGCAGGGGTCGCTTTATCCGGCGCTGCACAGGCTGGAGAAGCGCGGCTGGCTGCTGGCCGACTGGGGCGAATCGGACAACGGCCGCGAGGCGAAGTTCTATCGCCTTTCGGCACTGGGCCGCAAGCAGCTAGCCGCCGAAGAACAGACCTGGGCGCGTCTCTCCAACGCGGTTGCACTCATTCTTCAAACGGCAGAGTAGGGGGCGACGATGAGCTTGTTACGGCGCAAAGGTGGTCGGCGAGGACAAGAAGATGCGATGGATCGCGAGATCGGCTTTCACATCGCCGAGCTGACCGAGGGCTACGTGGCGCAAGGAATTCCGCGCGAAGAAGCATTGCGCCGAGCACGTCTGGAGTTCGGAGGCAGCGAGCAGGTGAAGCAGACCATGCGGGAGGTCCACGTATCGGCGTGGCTCGAAGCCGTGCTCTTCAATCTCCGCGCTGCGCTAAGGTTCCTGCGTAAATCGCCGTCATTCTCACTCGTGATTATCTTTACGCTGGCGCTGGGAATTGGCGCCAACAGTGCCGTGTTCTCCGCGATTGACGCGGTTGTTCTCCGTCCACTTCCATATCCCGAGGGTGACCGGCTGGTCACAGTTGAGCAGTATGACACCACCGGTCGGGCGGCAAACCATCTGGTCGCGCCTGTTCGGCTCGAGGACTGGAACCGCATGAACTCCACGTTCACGGCGATCAGCGGTTATTACCTCGACGACATTTCTGAAACCTCAGGGCCTTATGCGGAGAAGGTGACCGAGGCGCTGGTGGCGCCGCGCTTTTTCGATGTGATGGGGGTGTGGCCGGCGCTGGGTCGCGCATTTGCGCCCGCTGAAATGCACTACGGAGGAGCGAGGGCGGTTATCCTCAGCCACCGTTATTGGCTAAGCCGGTTTCACGGCGACCCGGCTGCGGTCGGCTCCAAAATTCGAATTGACGACAGAGAATATCCGGTCGTGGGAATCATGCCTGCATCGTTTCAATTTCCCAGCGTCGATGTGGACGTGTGGGAACCGAGCCCGACGGATGCGCCTTTCGAGGTGAATCGCAATCTAACCTGGTTCAACGTAATCGGACGGATCAAGGCCGGAGCTACGCTGCACCAGGCCGCGGCCGATCTCGCCACCGTGCAGGCGCAGCTCGGCAAACAGTTTCCGCATCCCGATGGCCAGCTTGCCATCAACATCGAGTCGCTCAAACAGGTGACTGTGGGAGCTGCGCCCGACTCGCTGTGGGTTCTATACGCAGCAGTGTCTCTGTTGCTGCTGATTGCCTGTTCAAACATTGCGGCGCTGTTGCTGGCGCGGACTGCCGACCGCGAACATGAAGTGTCGGTCCGTTATTCACTGGGCGCATCCCGCCGTTCGATCGTCTTCCAGTTGCTTACTGAAGTGTTTGTTTTGGCCCTGCTGGGATCGCTTGCAGGCCTGGCTGTAGCGGCGATCTCGGTGCATGGATTTCAACTGCTTTCTAAAACGCTGCCACGTGCCGGCGAAATCAACTTGAATTGGACTATCGTTCTGTACACGCTACTGGCCGCTGTGCTGACGACTTTTTTGTGTGGGTTGTTGCCCGCCATTCGCGGTACGCGCAAAGGCCTGGCCCAGTCGCTGGCGCGCACCAGCCGCACGCAGGCCTCAACGCGCAACCCTATCCAATGGTTTCTGGTCGGCGTTCAGGTTTCGCTTGCGGTTACATTGCTGCTGGGGGCGGGGCTTTTGCTGCGCAGCATGCAGCAGTTGGGGCGCGTTCGTGCCGGTTTCGACGCTGGAAATGTGCTTACGTTTCAGGTGAGCGGATCGTGGGCCGAGACCACCGACATGAATAACGTTACTCAGCGCATCAATCGCACGCTTGACGCTCTTCGCACCATCCCCGGTATCGCGGCGGCATCCACAGCAGGCATGATGCCCGGCGTCGATGCCATCAATCAAACCGAATTCAAAATCGACGGCAACATTGACCCGGGCAACCGGATTCTGGCCGACAGTCGATTCGTTTCTTTCGGCTATTTCGACACGATGCGAATTGCGCGGCTCGCCGGCAATGTTTGTAAAGGGGCTTCGAATACCAGCGACGTTGTGGTGAATCGCAGCTTTGCCAGCCGCTACTTCGACGGCAATTCGCCGGTCGGTCATACGCTTGGATATGCTACGAACAGCCTGTATGCACCCCCTTCGGCCATCATTCGCGGCATGGTGGGCGACGCCCGCGAGAACGGTATCGATACCCAGCCGGTTCCAACGGTCTACTCCTGCATCAGTGCGCCCAACCCATTTCCGGATTACCTGGTACGGACGCAGGGCAACCCGATGGCCATGGCGCAAACCATTCGACAGAAGTTGCATGAGATTGAACCGGGCCGTTCAGTTTACGGCCTGATGCCATTGCAGCAGCATCTCGACGAAGCGTCATCAGAGAATCGTCTTCGCACGTGGCTGCTCACTCTTTTTGCGGCCACGGCGGTGACGCTGGCCTGCATCGGCCTCTACGGGACGCTCAGCTACCTGGCTCGGCTGCGCAAGCGCGAAGTGGGCGTGCGCCTGGCCTTGGGTGCAATGCGGGGTCAAATCGCTGCGGGTTTCGTTTCGCAGGGAGTGCGGGTTGCGTTGGCTGGTTGTGTGGGCGGTCTTCTGCTCGGCTTTGCTTTGAGCCGTTTTTTGAAAGGCATGCTCTACGGCATTACGGCGCTCGATCCCTTGACCTATGCTGGCGTCGTCTGCCTGGTATTGGGCGTGGCAACCTTCGCTTCACTCTTGCCGGCTCTGCGCGCAGCGCGGCTTGAACCGGTTCGCGTTTTGCGCGAACAATAGCCGAATCGAACCCGGAGGTTGGATTCTCAGGCTGACGCGCTGCTTCGCATTTTGACATTTGTGTGAGGCTTCGCGGGCTGCGCAGATTACTCTTATCTGCGGGAGTAATCATGCGTCCCGTCGAAACCGCACACCTATTCTCCGTGAGCCGTCTGACTATCGTCGTTCTGCTGGCGATTGCCTTGCGGCCCATCTCCGCCCACGCGCTCGGCGAGCCAAAGTATGTTCGCACGTCTCCAGTCGCGGGTGATTTTACGCTTGTGGCGAACGGCCAGTCAGCTCCGCTGCTCGTGAGCGGCGAGGATTGGCCGGGAGTGGTTCGCGCCGCCGGTGATTTGAGCCAGGACATTGAGCGCGTGACCGGCCACGCAGCGTCATTGGTGAAAGAAGCTGCCGAGGCCAAGGGCGACATTGTCATCATCGGCACCATCGGCAAAAGCCCGTTAATCGATGAGCTGGTGCGCAGACACAAACTGGATGTAAGCGGAGTGGAGGGCCAGTGGGAGTCGGCGGTGACAACCATCGTCGATCGGCCGCTGCCCGGTGTTCGCCGCGCGCTGGTGATTGCCGGCGCCGACAAGCGCGGTACCATCTACGCAATCTACGACCTCTCTGAGCAGATGGGCGTTTCGCCCTGGTACTGGTGGGCCGATGTGCGTGTGCCACACGCCGATGCGCTCTACGTCGATTCCGGTCGCATTGTGCAACCCGTGCCGGCAGTCAAGTATCGCGGCATTTTCTTCAACGATGAGGCGCCCGCTCTCTCCGGCTGGACTACGGAGAAATTCGGCGGCATGAACCACGAGTTCTACACCAAGGTCTTTGAACTCCTGCTGCGGCTCAAGGCGAATTTTCTTTGGCCGGCTATGTGGAACAATGCGTTTGCAGCTGACGATCCACTCAATGCCAAACTCGCCGACGAGTACGGCATCGTGATGGGTACTTCGCATGAAGAACCGATGATGCGTGCCGAAAAGGAATGGACGTGGGGTCATCACGGGGCGTGGGATTACACAACAAATCAAAAAGAAATTGACGAGTTCTGGCACCAGGGAATGGAGCGCGACAAGAACTACGAAGAAGTAGTGACGCTGGGCATGCGCGGTGAAGGCGATACGCCGATGTCGGCCGACGCGAACATCGATTTGCTGGAGCGCATTGTCGCCGATCAGCGCGAGATTCTCAAGCAGACCGTCAACCCCGACGTGACGAAAATTCCGCAGGTGTGGGCGCTCTACAAAGAGGTGCAGGGCTACTACGAGAAGGGTATGCGCGTGCCCGACGATGTGACGTTGCTCTGGTCAGACGATAACTGGGGCGACCTGCGGCGGCTGCCTACGCCGGAAGAGCGCAAGCGTTCGGGCGGCGCCGGCATTTACTACCACTTCGACTACGTTGGCGGCCCGCGGTCATACAAGTGGCTGAACACCAACCCCATCCCCAAAATTCAGGAACAGATGAATCTCGCCCTGAATTACGGGGCAGATCGTTTGTGGGTGGTGAATGTGGGCGATGGCAAGCCGATGGAATTCCCAATCGAGTTCTTTTTGAGCTATGCGCGCACGCCGCAACGCTGGGACAAAGATCATCTGGACGAGTTTACAAAGCTGTGGGCCACGCGCGAATTCGGCCCGGAGCACGCCGATGAGATTGCTACGTTCATGGAGGATTACACGCGGTACAACGGCCGGCGCAAGCCGGAGCTGATCGATCCGTCGACGTTCAGCCTGACGAATTATCACGAGGCGGACCGCGTTGATGCCGAGTGGCGTTCTCTGCACACACGTGTCGATAAGCTCTCGGACAATCTGCCTAAGAACGAGCTGGCTTCGTATTTCGAGCTGATTCAGTATCCAGTTGACGCGTGTGCCAACTTGACGGAGATGTATATTGCCGCAGCGCGAAACGCGGCCGACGCGCGGATTGGAAATCCGCAGGCCAACGCCGACGCAGATAGGGTGCGCACGCTCCTTTTGAAGGACTCGACGCTCAGCGACACCTACAATCTCGGACTGCTCGACGGCAAGTGGGACCACATGATGGACCAGACCCACATCGGCTACACATTCTGGAACGAGCCGCCGGCCAATGCGATGCCCGCGGTTAGCTGGATCGAGGTGCCGGAGAAGGGAACGCTTGGCGTTAGCAGCGATGATGCGAGCTTTGAGCGAAATGGTCGTCAATTCGGGCTCTCGCTCGGGACTATCAGCACGTTTTCGAGTCCGACGCGCACCATCACGCTGTTTGACCGTGGCAGGTCACCTGTCAATTACGCAATAGAAACCAGCGCGCCGTGGATTGTCGCGATGCCAACGGGCGGGGCCGTCGGACCGTATGAACAGAAAATTGACTTGAGCGTGGATTGGAGCAAGGCACCCACCGAATCAGACACCGCAGAGGGAACAGTCACCGTGCGCTCCGGCGATCAACGCGTAGCAACTTACACAGTAGGGGAGCGGCGCGTGAACCTTATGCCGGAAGAGATTCACGAATTCATCGAGGCAGACGGTTATGTGGCTATCGAAGCGGCCGACACGTCAGCGCGTACAATCGACGGCGAAACGCACTGGGAAGAACTGCCGGGCTACGGCGAAACACACTCGGCGATGACTGTGTTCCCCGTGACCTCGGCGAGCAATACAGAATCAAAGGCATCGCTCGAATACAGTATTTATTTATACGATTCGGGTGACTTCCAACTGCAAGCTACGCTCGCGCCTACGTTGAACTTCGTTCCCGGCCGCGGTCTCCGCATCGCTGTCTCCGTCGATGACGGCCCCCGCACGATTGTGGATGAACTCGAACACAATTCGCAGCACGATTGGGAACAGGCAGTCAGCGACGGTGTGCGGCGGGTCTCGCTTCCGCTGACGATCGCCAAACCCGGATATCACACGTTGAAGATTTGGGCTGTCGATCCAGGCGTGGTGTTGGAGCGCATTGTGGTGAGCCACGGGCCGCTCAAGCCGAGCTACCTGGGGCCGCCGGAGAGCGCGCATTTCGAAGGAAACTGAATCAGACCAGGATGCAGTGACACCGCGCTCAACCCGACAGTTTTACAAGCTCCTGCGCTTCGTGCCGCGGCCCCAGGATCGAGATGCGCGGAATGCGTCCGCGCACCATTGCAACTTCGTCGCAACGATGCAGCCGAGGGCAGTTCTGGCAATCTTTGAAGATCTTGTCGGGCAGTTCGGCCTTGTCTTCGACAATCCTGAATCCGTGCTTGAAAAAGAAGTCGGGAATGCGCGTAAACAGGCACACCGACTGAATGCCGTGCGTCTCGGCTTCTTCAATCAGTCCGTTCAGAATGCCTCCGCCCGCGCCCTGGCCCTTTGCCTCGGGCTTGACGACGATGGAACGCACCTCGGCGAGATGCGGACCGTAAAGGTGAAGTGCGCCGCAGCCCAGAAATACTCCGCCATCGGACTCGGCCACAGTAAAATCGCGAATGTTTTCGCATATCTCGGCGAACGGGCGCTTCAGCAGCGTGCCGTCTGAGGAGAGCGAGTTGACCAGGTCGTAGATGTTTGAGGCGTCGTGCAACAGCGCTTTACGCACCAGCATGAGCAACCTCCACGGCCTCGCGCGACATGAGCTCGCTGACGCGGCGCGCAGCCTCTTCGAGCGCCTGGCGCACACGCCCGCGCGCGGTCCCGCCCAGCACGTCGTGGCAGTCAAGCGTGGCACTCAACGTAATAGCCGCATGAAGATCCGCTTCGAACTCTGGTCCGAACTGGCGCAGTTCGTCGATGCTCAAATCGCCCAGTTCCACGCCCTTTTCGAGAGCATATCGTACAGCGTTGCCAATCTTCTCGTGAGCCTTTCTGAACGGCACTCCCTTGTGCACGAGGTAGGTTGCCGCGGCCATGGCATTCAGATAGCCTGACTGCGCGGCGGCCTCCATCCGCTCGTGCCTGAAGCGCAGGGCGCGCGTGAATTGTGGCAAATGCTGCAACATTCCCTCCAGCGCATCGGCCACCGCAAACACCGGCTCCTGCGTTTCCTGCAAGTCTTTATTGTATGCAAGAGGCAGGCCCTTCAAGAGAGTAGCAATGGTGGTGCACGCGCCCAGCAGCCGCCCGCTTTTGCCGCGCAACAGCTCAGTTAAATCAGGATTCTTTTTCTGCGGCATCGCACTCGAACCAGTTGAAAACGCTTCGGGAAGATCGATGAATCCGTATTCGGTGGTAGCAAAAAGCGTGATCTCTTCGGCGAACCGGGAAATGTGAATCCCCACTGTCGATGCGGCCTGCGCATACTCGAGGGCAAAGTCGCGGTCGCTGGTCGCATCCATTGAGTTCGCCGTGGGAGCCGTAAATCCCAGTTCATGCGCGGCAATCGTACGATCGAGTGCAAGCGTCGCGCCGGCGATCGCACCCGAACCCAGCGGACAATAATTCAGGCGAGCCGCGCAATCCTTGAGGCGCGACACATCGCGCAAAATCATTTCAACGTACGCCAATAGCCAGTGCGTAATCAGCACAGGCTCCGCGCGCTGCAAGTGGGTGTAACCGGGCATGGCGGCGTCGCCGGCCTCTCGCGCCTTTTCAACCAGCGCCAGAGCCCACGCCGCGAGCAGCACTACCGTTTGCCCGATATGCTGCCGAACATAGAGGCGCATGTCGGTGGCGATCTGTTCGTTGCGACTGCGGCCGGTGTGCAGCTTGAGCGCCAGGCTACCGATCTCCTCGGTAAGCTCGAGTTCAGCGTAGTGGTGCACGTCTTCGGCTTTCGATGCCAGGATTCCGGGCGCCATGCTCGGTGCGCGGCTCGCTCGCGGCTCGCTTGTGGCCTTGAGGAACTCCGCGCCATAGAGCTCAGTTGCACGCTTGCGCGCACGCGGAATAATTGCGTCAAGCCCGCGCAACGTAGTCTCAAGCTCATCATGAGTAAGCACGCCAGCGGCCGCGATCATGCGCGCATGCGCTTTGCTGGCCGCAATCTCCTGCGGCAGCAAACGCCAGTCGAAGGGCAGAGAACGTTGCCACTGCTCGAAGCCGGCGTCGAGCGGCTCGCGAAAGCGCCCTGACCACATCTTGGCCGATTGTTGATCGTTCGACATTTAACTCTTCCAATTAAGGGGCCAGTCAGTCAAATTCGCCAGGCAAGTTCTGCTCAAGCGGCGAGTTTCTTAAACTGTCCCTCAGGGCCTAAAGGCCACGTTGTCTTCGCGTCGTTTGCGGCACGGCTGAAGCCGTGCCCTTTCAAATCATCAGTTTCGTCAGAACATCCTTACTGCTTCAGCCCGCCCAGAAGTAACAGCAGCAACGCCTTTTGGACGTGCAAACGATTTTCGGCCTGGTCAAAAACGATCGACTGCGCGCTGTCAATTACTGCGTCGGTCACTTCCTCATTGCGCCGCGCGGGCAGGCAGTGCATAAACACCGCGCGACTCGCGGCCTTCGACATCAAGGCCTCATTGACCTGGAACGGCCTGAAGATCGGCGCGCGCTTGGTAGATTCGTGTTCGAAACCCATGCTGACGCACACATCCGTATAGATTGCGTCGGCCCCTTCAGCGGCTGCCTGGGGATCCTGCGTCAGGCGGACCTCGCAGCGATTGCGCTCGGCAATTTCGCGCGCGATGGTCACGATTTCAATGTCGGGCGAGTAGCCGCGCGGCGTTGCTACGGTCACGTTTGCGCCAAGCTGCGCTCCGGTCAGCATCAGCGAATGGCAAACATTGTTGCCGTCGCCAACGTAGGTAAAGTTAAGTCCAGCAGCGGTGCCGAAATGCTCTTCAAGGGTCATGAAGTCGGCCAACGCCTGGCAGGGATGCTCGAAGTCAGAGAGAGCATTGACGACCGGCACGCGTGAGTTTGCTGCCATCTCGGTGATGGTATCGTGCGCGTAGGTGCGCAGCACAATCACGTCGACCCAGCGCTCCAGATTGCGGGCTACATCCGCGATGGTCTCGCGCTCGCCCAACGGAGAGCTGGTCTGGTCGACAAAAATGGCATTGCCGCCCATGGTGTTGATGCCGGCTTCGAATGCCAGCCGGGTACGCAGGCTTGCCTTCTCAAACATCAGCACCATCTGTTTTGCATCGAGAGCGCGGCGATAGGCGCCGGGATTGCGCTTTACGTCGTGGCCAAGTTTCAGAATGGCGCGCACTTCGCCGCTTGAAAGGTCTGAGATGGAACACAGATCCTCGCCGGCCATGCGCTCGACCGCGGCCTGAATATCTGCATCGGTATCCACTGAGATTTGCGGGACGGTCTGTTCAATGGTTGCTCTACTCGCCACGTTGATGTCCTCCTGTTGCAGCCAGCGCGCTGTGCGCCGCCGCATGTTCGGTAAAGATTGCGTCCAGTGCGTCAATGGCTTCGTCTACGTGTTCGCGCTCCAGAATGTACGGCGGCAGGAAGCGCAATACCGTTTCACTGGTGCAGTTGATAAGGATGCGGCGCTTGAGCATCTCAGCCACGGTCAGCTTTGCCAGTTCGGCAGAGTCAAGTTCGGCTGCAAGCATCAGCCCCTTGCCGCGCACGTCTACGATTGCGTCGTGGCGGCGTGCCAGTTCGCGCAGTCGCTGCTGAAAGTAGTCTCCGACTTCGGTCGCATGTTCCAGCAGATGCTCCTGCTCAATATGATCGATGACCGCAATCGCGACTGCGCAGGCCAGCGGGCCACCGCCGAAGGTTGTGCCATGCATGCCGGCGTGAATGGAGCGCGCCACTTCTTCGGTGCACAGGACTGCTCCGAGCGGAATGCCGCCCGCAAGCGGCTTGGCCAGCGTGGTCACATCGGGCTGGATACCGTAATGCTGGTACGCACACCACTTGCCGGTGCGGCCCATGCCCGCCTGAATCTCATCCGCAATCAGCAGCGCGCCGGTGGAACTTGCCAGGGCCCGCGCTTCAGCGAAGAACTCCTGCGAGAGCGGCCTGATGCCGCCTTCTCCCTGGATCGCCTCAACCAGAATTGCGCAAACTTCATTGGAGAACCTGGCGCGCAGATCGGCAACATCGTTGAAGCGCACGAATTCCACTCCCGGAACCACGGGCGCGAACGGCTCGCGATATTTTGCCTTGTGCGTAGTTGACATCGAGCCAAAGGTGCGGCCGTGGAAGCTGTGTTCGAGGGCGAGAAACTTTGTGCCGATGTTTGCGCCCTCGCTGCGGCGCAGGCCAGCGTAGGCACGCGCGAGCTTCAGCGCGCCCTCCCAGGCCTCAGTGCCGGTGTTCGAAAAAAAGCAGCGATCGAGGCCGGTGCGCTCGGTGAGATGCAGCGCGAGTTCGGCCTGGCCTTCGTGATAGAAAAGGTTCGATGTGTGAATGAGCGCACGGCTCTGGCGCGCAATGGCTTGTTCAATCACCGGGCTCGAATAGCCCAGTGCGTTGACGCCTATGCCGCTCAACAGGTCGAGGTACCTTGTACCGTTCTCGTCGACGATGTGAACGCCTTCGCCACCAACGAAAAGGATGGGGTTCCTTTCGTACGTTGACAATAGCAGCCGCGATTCCGCGGCCTTGATCCGATCGAGTTTCGTCAATTCAATCTCCTCACAGCGGGTCGGCGACCTCTTTCGTTTGCTCCCGCCGCATCAATGCGGGCACCTCAGCCCGTTTTCAAATTGTGGTGCCAATACCGAGCTAGGCCACCATCACTTCAGTGCCGTGAGCCACGCGCGAGCTGCACAGGTCGGGTAACGATCCTGCAGCCTCGGCGGGCAAAATTCGGACGCGCTTTACGCCGTTCAAAAGCGCTTCACGGCATGCACCCAGTTTGGGCAGCATGCCACCTGAAATCACTGCGCTCTTGGTCATCTCGGCAATCTGATCGATCGAGAGCCAGCGCAGCACTTCGCCGTTTGCGTCTTTCACCCCGGGAACGTCGGTAAGAAACACCAGCGCATCGGCGCGGCAGGCAATTGCACAGGCTGCAGCCATTTCGTCGGCGTTTACGTTGTAGTATTCGCCGTCGAAGCCGAGCGCCATGGAAGAGAGTACCGGCACGCCGTTCAACTGCCAGATAGCCTCAATCCAGCGTGGATCGCTGGCCGCAATCTCGCCCACAAAGCCGAGATCGGGCGCAGTCCGTTTTTTGCGCGCGCGGAATATCAAACCGTCGCCGCCGGAAAGCCCCATTGCGGGCTGGCCAAGTGCGCCCAGCGCGGCAACCAGCCCTTTGTTTACGCGGCCTGCAAGCACCATTAACGCCACGTCGCGCGTCTCAGCGTCGGTCACGCGCAGTCCATTTACAAACTCGCTTTGCTTGCCGAGAGCCTTCAACATTTTGGTGAGTTGAATTCCCCCGCCATGCACAACGGCCACACGATTTCCGTCGCGCACCAGGTCGGCAATCGCGCGCACGCACCCGTCGAAAAGAGCCGGAGTTTCCAGTCCCGCACCACCAAGTTTGACTACGTACTTCATTCACCGGCCTCCGCAGCGAGTTTCATGCAAGACCTTCCGATTCGGGCCATCCGAGCACGAGATTCATGTTCTGCACAGCCTGGCCGGCTGCACCCTTCAACAGGTTGTCAAGGCAACTGACGATGACTGCCCGGCGACCGCTCGCGTCAAGCTGGAAGCCGATGTCGGCGTAGTTGGTGTGCACAACGTACTGAATCTGCGGCAGTGTTTTGCCGGAGAAACGCACCATCGGGCTGGCGGCAAAGAACGATTCATAAACCGCCGCAACGGAGGCGCGCGTTTGCGGTTCTTTGAATCGGACATAAATTGTGGACAGAATTCCGCGGGGAATCGGCAGCAGGTGCGGCGTAAATACGATTTCGCCGGCATCGATGCCGATTTGTTCAAGCAATTCGCCGGTGTGGCGATGATTGAAGACGCCATAGGCTGAGAGATTGTCGGCCGCGTACATGAAATGCGTTTTCGCTGTCGGCGCCTTGCCCGCTCCGCTCACGCCGCTCTTTGAATCCGCCACGATTCCGTGATCGAGATCGATGAGCCCTGCCGCAACCAGCGGTTTCAGCGCAAGGATGACTGAGGTGGCATAGCAGCCTGGATTGGCAACCAGCTTTGCGCCGGCAATCTGCTCCCGATGGAGCTCGGGCATTCCGTAAACAGACTGCGCCTGCGTTGCCGCTGCCTGCTCGGTGCCTTCGTCGTCGAATTCGTAGACGGTGCGATGCGCTGCCTGAGTGAGGCGCCACGCGCCGCTCAAGTCGATCACGCGCAGACCATGATTCAGCGCCTGGGGAACCCACTCACGCGACTGTTCGTGCGGTGTGGCCAGAAACAATATATCAACGCCGCGCTCGGCAAGCAGTTCCCATGAAAACTGCTCGAGCCGCAAATTTCCGCTGCCGTTGTTGTTGCCCAACTGGGGATGAATTTCACCAAGCGGAATTCCGCCGCGCTCTGCGGCTTTCGCATCTACGCGGCCGGCAAACACAGGCGGCACGCCTTTGAGGCGAGGATGGTGCAGCAGAAGCCTGGCCAGCTCCGCGCCGGCGTACCCGGTTACGCCAACCACCGCGGTTTGTATTCTCCTGGTCATGATTCAAGCAGCGTCCCGATGCGGGTCTCCACATCGCTAGCGCGGCGCGGATCGATGCAGATGACCAGCACCGTGTCGTCTCCGGCGATGGTGCCCAGCACTTCAGGCCACAGAGCGCGGTCGAGCGCCGCAGCCACCGGCTGCGCGCCTCCCAGCACCGTGCTCACGACTACCTGGTTCATGGCGTGCCTCACGCGCAGTCCAAAGCTGTCCAGCATTTCTTCAAGCGACGGCGGTTCATCTTCCAGCACGACCGCGCCGCTTCCGTTTCTGTTGGGCAGGGAGTAGCCGCCAGGCCCTTTTGACAGGCGCAGCTCATGCATGTCGCGGGAGAGGGTTGCCTGGGTTACATGAAAACCGCGGCGGCGAAGCTTGCGCCTGAGCTCATCCTGGCTGGCTACCGCCGTGCTCGTAAGAACTTCTCGAATTGCGTCCAGCCGCTGGGTCTTCATTGCCGCGTCCTGCCCGGAAAAAAGTGAAGGCGCGGTCCGGGAAGCCGAAACCGCGCTCGTATAAATATACAAGACAATGAATAAGTATGCAATACCGGGCTGGATTCGCAATCAGGAATTGACTGGGCCGGGCTGGCCGCCCACGGGGGTGGTTGCGGGCGTTCCTTTGGCAGCCTGCGCCTTTTTGCGCCGCTTCTCGACATACATGGCCGCATCGGCTCGCGCCAGCAGGCTGTCGAGGGTTTCCTGGTCGCCGGTGGCCATGGTCACGCATCCCACGCTGAAGCTCAGCGCCGGCGGATGGGATCGCGCGCGATTTGCGACGGTGGCTGAAACTTCGAGCTGGTGCCTGGCCTGTGCTATGTGCTCCGCGCTGAACTGTCCCGCAACAGCGAACTCATCACCGCCAATCCTGCCCAGTACGTCGGATTCGCGGAAGGACGACTTGAGGATTTCAGACACTTCGATGAGAAGATCGGATCCCGCCCGATGGCCGAGAGTGTCGTTGGTTTTCTTCAGGTCGTCAAGGTCGATAAACAATACTGAGAATGGCGAGTTGAGCCGGCGCGCGAGGCGCAACCCCTGTTCTGCAAGCAGACGGAAGCCGCGCAAGTTATATAGATCGGTGAGCCCATCGCGCAGCGAGAGATCGCTTACTTCGGCTTCCATGGAGTTCATTCGCAACGCGAGATAAATGAGTATGGCGCAACTGATAATGGCTGCAACGGTGCCGAGCATGGCAGTTGTGTAATAGGCCGGCATGCGGTTCTGGCTGATAAAGCGGGCGCGCAAAGTTTCGCGGAGATAGGGCAGCAGAAGAAGGAAGGGCGCCAGAATCCGGGCCACCTTACTGCCGGACCCGGTGCCAACGAAGATGTTGAAGATGCCTCTTTCGGTTCGCAGCATGATCAAGACAGCGCACAGCAGAAGCAGGCAGATCATGGTTTGCGCCGAGGTCGGCACAGGCGTCTGCGAGTCAAAGAAGTGGGAAATGGCGATGAAGTGTCCAGTAACGACGGTGAGAACCACCGCCGCCTGACAGACGGTCAGAAAATCGGCGAGGAACACCAGGGCGCGCCTGCGCACGGTGGCGAACATTGCGGCCATCCCTAAAGAGGCAAATCCGAGCGCCGCTTGCAGGGCCATTCTGCTCCACAAATTTGGAGAAGAGGGTTGTGAGGGAGCTGCAAATGTGTCAATGCCAAGCGAAGCATGGAACGCGTACTCAAACAGGACGGCTAATGAAAAGACGGTGACAAAGCCGGCGAGCAGAATCGAGGTGAGGCTGCGTATCCGCGAATAACGCGGGTTTGAAAATGCGAGGCTCATCCCGCTGAGCGTAGTCAGCAGCATCGCCTGCAGGTTCATGGGACTCCACCCGGACAGAATATCCGGGTCAATGGAGTGAATCACCCAACCGGCGATACTTGCCAGAACGACGAGAGCAGCGGCGCACAGGACGACACGTTCAGCCTCTGCCAGCTTATAGCTGATGTCGGAGTCAGGTTCGTTCGAGGGCAGTTCCTGGGGTAAATTGAACATCATTCGAAAGCAATGCCGGGGACATCAGCTCTGGGGGTAAGCGAATCCGGGTCCTGCACCAGTTTATCGTGCCAACATCGTTATCGGGCCCAAAAATTGCCCCGTGTGTGATGGCTGAATAGTGACAGTCCGGTTCCAGGCGCGGGTGATTCTCATTCAATTGACGGTATGCTTTGACCCGCTGAGGCGTCGCCAGTGCCGGTTCGCGCTTGATACACTCTCGAATGGCCGTCTTTTCCATACGACCCGAGTCAGGAATGATCGCTCCCATATCGACAATCAACGACCTTTTTCTCCATTTGAGCTCGGCGGCAAATCCGCGGGCGGTGCTTTGGCAGGATCCCTTTGGCCAATGGCAGCCAATTTCTTCTGACCAGATGTACCAGCGAGTGCGCGGGTTGTCGCGAGCTTTGCTCTCCTGGGGCGCCAGGAAGGGAGATCGCATTGCTTTGATCGGTGAGAACCGCTGGGAGTGGGCGGTGTCGGATTTCGCCATCCTGGCTATTGGCGCCGCGGACGTGCCTATTTATCCCACGCTGACTGGTGAGCAGGTTGCAGCGTTGCTGCGCGACGCCGATTGCCGCATCGCGATAGCGTCAACGCGCCAGCAGTTCGACAAGCTGAACTCAGTTCGCGAGCAGACCAATCTCGAGCGGATCGTAATGATGGACTCGCCCGCGCCCGAGGGAGCGATTGCCATGAGCGAGATTCTTGCGGACGCAGATGCGGAGGGCAGTGAGCATGATCCGGTGTTCGACGCGCTGGTCCGTTCTGTGGGTCCGGGCGATCTGGCCACTCTCATCTACACTTCGGGCACGACGGGAGAGCCGAAGGGCGTCGCGCTCACCCACGGAAACATCGCCTCTAACCAGAATGTCGCCGGAGTCGATTTTCACTTTGACTCAAACGATGCATGCATCTCATTCCTGCCGCTTTCGCACGTGACTGCCCGCGCCCTCGACTACGTGATGTACAACTACGGCGCTCAGATCGCCTACTGCTCGCAGTTCGACAAGCTTCCGCAAGCCATGAAAGAAGTGAGGCCCACGGTCATTGTGGGTGTTCCGCGGGTGTTTGAGAAAATACGGCAGGCCGTGGAAGAAAAATCGAGTGAATCGCCCATCAAGAAGCGAATTCTTGCCTGGGCGCTGCGCATAGGTTCGCATTCAAGCGCCACGGTATACGCCGGGCGGAAGCCAACATCATTCTTCTGGAAGGTGGCGAACAAGCTGGCCTATTCGAAGGTGCGTGATGCGTTTGGCGGCCGGGTGCGCATTTTTGTTTCGGGTGGCGCACCGCTGGGCATCGATACGGCGCGGTGGTTTGCCTCGGTCGGCATCGCGCTCTGGGAGGGTTACGGGCTCACTGAAACTTCGCCCGTAATTGCTCTCAACACTCCCTTGAGGCAGAAAATGGGTTCTGTGGGCGCACCGCTGGACAATGTGGAGCTGAAGTTTGCCGAAGACGGGGAATTGCTGGTGCGGGGCCCCTCAGTTTTTGCTGGATACTGGCAGAAACCGGCCGTCAACGCTGAATGCTTCGATCCCGAGGGGTGGTTCCGCACCGGCGACATCGGGCATCTCGACCAGGAGGGGTTCCTCCACATTACGGATCGCAAAAAGGAGCTTTTGAAAACGTCGGGTGGCAAGCTGGTGGCGCCCCAGCCAATCGAAAACAAGCTCAAGAATTCCATTCTGGTTGCCCAGGCAGCGCTGGTGGGCGACAAACACAAGTTTGTTTCGGTGTTGATCTCACCCAATTTCCATGCGCTTGAAACATGGGCGCTCAAGCACGGCGTCTATGCGAACTCCCGGGAGGAGTTGGTGCGCGACAGCAGGGTGACAGCGCTTTACGGGGAACTGGTGCGCGAGGTGAACAACGAACTTGCCAACTTTGAAACGCTGAAGCGGTTCCGTGTCGTGGGGGATGAGTGGACCCAGGAATCGGGAGTGCTGACTCCATCAATGAAGCTCAAGCGCCGGGTGATCAGCGACCGCTACGCGGACGTGGTCGAGGAAATCTACGCCGACGAAGCAACTTCACGCGGCCAGTAGGGGAGCCGAGGCGGCGTTCGAAGAGCAATCGCTTGTCCCACAGCAGCTTTATGCCACGGAAGAACGGTGCGCCCCAGGCACCGACTGCCAGGATGGCGCCAAATAGAATTACCGCATCGATGCTTTCCCGGCCCGTCGACCAGTAGGCATCCGGATCGAGGTTGAGCCAGAGCGCGAATTCATCGAGCGTGAGCGCTGCGCCGACTCCGTAACTCACCGACATAAGGCGGCTGAAGAATATTGAAGTTGGGGAGTGCGACCGGCCCAGGTCAAGCAACCAGCCATAGCCCACCAGCAGCAGAATCAAAATGCCCCAAACCAGGTGGTGGATATGCAATCCACGCACCATCACCCATTGGAAATGCCCTTGATGGTTCACGATGCGGTGAACCAGAATGCGCACGCCCACAAAGGTAATCAAGAAAGATACCGAGGCGATAAACATGCGGCGGCGCGGCCGGTCGGGGATGGTTGAGCGAACAAGGAAACCCAGCCGGGTGAGCTGCAACAGCACCAGCAAAAGGATAACTACGACGCCGGCAAAGGCCAGCAGCAGCAACGCTCCATTACCAGGCATGACTCTATTGAATCACGGCTGAACCCTGACAAGCGGAACCGCATCTTCCAACAGCTTTTGATCTGCGATCTCTGCCCCCCGATCTCTGTTTGCACGCCGCCTCGTGACCGGGCTCACGATTGCCCTTTACAGTGGGAGTTAAACTGATTAAGGCGTTGAAACCGGCGGTCCCCCGGCCGGGAGCATATTCTGAACAAGGGGAATACCAAGAGGAGAATTTCACGATGCGAGTTGCACTATTGACCGGCGGCGGCGATTGCCCCGGATTGAATGCCGTAATCTATGCGGCTGTGAAAAAGGGTATTAATCACTATGGAGACGAGTTCATCGGCTTTTTGAACGGCTGGCGGGGCGTGCTCGATAACAACTTCATCCCCCTCACGCTGGAGAATATCGACGGTATTCAACTCACGGGCGGCACCATTCTCCACTCCTCGCGGACCAACGTGAAGAAAATCCCCGGGGGCATCGAGAAGGTGCAGGAGGTGCTGAAGCTCAACAAGATCGATGCGCTTATCGCTCTGGGCGGCGACGATACGCAGTCGGTAACGCTGTTCCTGAGCGAGAACGGCGTGCCTTCAGTGGGCGTGCCCAAGACGATTGACAACGACATCAACGGCACCGACCAGACCTTTGGCTACGACACGGCGGTCTCAATTGCCACGGAAGCCGTGGACCGCATCCACACCACGGCCGACTCGCACAACCGCGTGATTGTGATTGAAGTAATGGGCCGCGATGCCGGCTGGATTGCGTATGCATCGGGTGTCGCCGGGGGAGCTCACGTGGTGCTGGTGCCCGAGCGCGAGATCGATATCGACCACGTTTGCGCCCTGCTGAAATACAACTACGATCACGGCAAGCACTACGGCATCGTGGTTGTGGCGGAGGGCTGCCATCTTCCCGAAGTCGGACAGGTCGCCGATGCCACTCAAGTCGACTCCTTTGGTCATGCGCGGCTCTCCGGCATTGGGGAAGCGCTGGCCGACCTGATCGAAAAGAAGACCGGCTACGAAACGCGCTCAGTGAACCTGGGCCACACCCAGCGCGGTGGGGTTCCCACGGCTTATGATCGGGTGCTGGGCCAGCGCTACGGGCTGCACGCCATCGACATGGTTCACCAGAAGAAGTGGGGCCGCATCGCGGTGCTGCGGGGAACCGAAATTACCGACATCACCATCAAGGAAGCGATTGCCAGCAATCGCCGCCTGAGCCAGCCCTTCTTTGAAGTTATTGCCGACCTTGAAGCCAAGGTCTAGGCAAACAATCAGAAGAGACGAAAAGCCATCCCGGGAAACAGGGATGGCTTTTTATATTGCGTAGGATTGAGATTAGCGGCATGCTCTACCGTTCTTATCAGCCCGACGACTTCGACCAGCTCTACGCTGTGGAGGAGATCTGCTTTCGGCCGCCGTTCCGCTTCAGCCGGGTCTACATGCGCCAAATCGTGAGCAGTACTGATGCCGCAACCTGGATAGCTGAAGAAGGCGGGACGATTGCGGGATTTGCAATTGTCGAATGGTTGGTTGAATCGAATGATGCTACAGCCTACATTCAGACGATTGAGGTCCTTCCCGAATTCAGGCGCGTGGGAGTTGCAGCCGAGTTGATGCGCCGGCTCGAGGCTTCTGCAATCGAGGCCGGGGCTCGATTCATCTGGCTTCACGTTGATGCAGAAAATTCGACAGCGCAACGTTTGTATGAGAGGCACGGCTACACGCGCCAGGGCAGGGAAGAGAACTATTACCCGCGCGGCCGTGCGGCGTTGATCTACGTTAAACCGCTAGCGATTTAAAGCGCGCCTGTGCCCCTGGAAGGCATGCTGTTGGTCCCTGCAAATGAAATGTCCTTGCGCCGTCCCTACGGGACTCCGCAGTGGTATTGGGCAATCCCTTTCCCCTCACTGAAGTGCGGGGCGAACAACCATCGCGCCTACGGCGCCAGAGGCGGTTGCATAAATGCCCGAAGGCCGGCTGCAAAACGTCCTCTGGGGCTAAAGCCCCGCGAAGCATATTGGGGGCTTAATCGGCACGAGTAAACTCGTGCCCTGATACAAGACTCCGTTTCGCAGGCTTTTTGAGCAAGCTCTGACGTCGTGCCCTTTCAAGAGGCCGGTTCTGACAACTGACAACTGATCACTGACAACTGTTTTACTGCCCCGACGCGCTCTTGATGAATGCAGAGACGCGATCGTGAAGCTGCTTGTCGCACTCGCTGCGCACGTAGACCATGTGCCCCGCTTCGTACCAGTCATACTCAATGTTCTTGGCCAGCGATGCTGGGATGGGAAGATGTTTTTCTTCATATTGAGCCGCGAAAAAGGGAGTTGCCAGGTCGTAATAACCGCCGTTCAGCATCACCTTGAGCCTCGGGTTCATCTTCATGGCGTCGGCAAGATCGCCTTCAACATCGACCGAGATGGGATTGCCGCCGTGCTTGAAATTCCAGCTTTGAAAGCCTTCCCCATCAAGTTCGGGTAAATAGGTCTGTCCTTCGCCATATTTCAGCGTGTTGCGCACGTATTGATTCAGCAACGCCACGTAGGCCGCCGAGATGGCTTCGCTCTGCGGATCGTAATCCGCCTTCTGGCTGAGTGGGTCGATGGTGGGGCCGGTGAATCGCGTATCGTAGCGGCCAGTGGTGAGATCGTCGTTATCAGCGAATGTTTTCTCAAACTCGCCGCCATCGACGCGAAGATTGGCCTTGAGCAAATAGGCAACCGGCAGCCCGGTGTATTCGTGCAGTTTCTCTGCTACCGCCTGCTTTTCTTCGTCGCCAAGGTCTGTGCCCAGCGCCAGCGCATGCGAGTAAGGGCCCAGGGCATACTCTTCCACTTCCTTCACAAGCGGCTCCAGCGCGGCCGGCTGCTGGGGCAGCTTCTTGTGGTACCAGGCCGTAGCGGCGTAAGTCGGTAGCGCCAGCTCATAGGGCAGGTCAATGCCTGGATTGCCGGTGGCGCCGTCAAGGAAGGTACCGAAATTGAGAACCTGCGACAACAGAATCACGCCATTCAGATCAATTGATTTGCGCTCGTCAAGCATTTTGGACAGCACCGCCGACCGCGTGGTGCCATAGCTCTCGCCAAAGATGAATTTAGGGCTGTTCCAGCGGTTGTACTTGGTAATAAATCGCGCAATGAACCGTGCAAACGCTCCTGCATCCTCGTCGACGCCGAAGAATCCCTTGCCCGCGTCCTTGCCAATCAGTCTGCCAAATCCCGTGCCGGGCGCGTCGATAAACACCAGGTCGCTGGTGTCGAGCAGGGAATTGGGATTATCGATGAGCTTGTAGGGCGCGCCAGGCGAGTGCTGATCGCCGTCGGTGACCACGTGTTTGGGGCCGAGGGAGCCCATGTGCAGCCAGACCGTTGAGCTGCCGGGACCGCCGTTATAGAAGAAGGTAATGGGCCGGCTCTCGGGCGGAGCGTCCTTTTTGAAGTAGGCAACATAAAACATGCGAGCGACGGGCGGCGCGTCGGCAGGTTCCTTGGGTGCGGAGATGGCGAGCTGGCTGCCGGGTTCCGGCTTTCCGTCCGGCCCGAGCTGCGCGTCCTGCCCGTCGGTCGAGCCAACTGTAATGGTGCCAGCGACAGCAGTGTAGGCGATATGCATTCCGCCGGCATCAAGCTCGCCTGGCGTCGAAGAGTCGGGCGCAGCATCTGAGGCCTTATCGGCGGACGCGGAATGCGGGGAGGACTTTTCATCCTCGGCTTGCGCCATTGCAGGCGTGAACAGCAAGCAAGGCAGAAGGGCAGCCGCCAGCGCCGGGGCTGCAAAACGAAGGCATGTTCTCATTGGGGAATCTCCCTGATGAAATTTGCAAACTTGCCGGGCCCGAACCCGGCACGTACCAGTGCCGGGCTCATTTGAAGACAGGAGACTTACTTCTTTTCAAATGGCTGTTTTTCGGTTATGCGCGGCCTCTCTTCGGCCTGGAGTTGCTTTGAAACTGCCTCAACTTCTTTGAAAACACGCAGCAGGTTTCCGCCAAGAATTTTTCGGCAGTCCTCGGCGGAGTAGCCCCGCGCCATCAGCGCAGCAGTAATCTTTGGCAGGTCGGCGGGCGAGTCAAGACCCTCCGGTAATTGGCCGTTCACGCCATCGAAGTCCGAACCCAGCCCCACATGATCGATGCCGGCCACTTTTGCAATGTGGTCGATATGGTCGATGAGGTCTGAGAGCGGGGGGCGGGGAATGCGATCGGCGGCTGCCTTCTGAATCTTGTCAATCTCATCGCTGCTGGGTTCCTTGCCCTCGGCTTTGATCTTGTCCTTGTATGCCTGCACTTCCTTGTCGACCTCGGGCTGCATAGCCTTCTGGGCGTCGCGATACTTCTGAGAGATAAATCCGGAGAAGAAATTGACTTGCACGACGCCGCCCTTGGAATCAGGCCCGCCCGACCGCGCAACGGCGCGAAGCATATCGTCGGTCATGTTGCGCGGGGCATCGCACAGCGCTCGAGCCGACGAATGCGATGCGATGACCGGAGCGCGCGTGATGACCAGGGTCCGGTAAAAGGTCTTGTCGGAAACGTGCGAAATATCCACCATCATGCCCAGGCGGTTCATCTCGTAGACCACATCTTTGCCGAATTCCGTCAGGCCCTCTTTGGTATGCGGCACATTTGCGTCGGTATCGTCGCCCGAGCTATCGGCCCATCCATTCGAATTCGACCACGTCAGCGTCATGTAGCGAACGCCAAGCGCGTAGAACTGGCGCAGCAGGGCCAGTGAATCCTCAATCGAATGGCCGCCCTCGATGCCCATCAGAGACGCGAGCTTGTGGTCGCGATGCGCCTGCTCGATTCCGGCGGCGGTGGTTACAAATTCCATTTGGTCAGGGTGCCTGGCCACCTGCTGCTTGACTGCATCGATAAGTTCGAGTGTCCGCCGGGCGTCATGGCCCCGGTATTGCTCGGGATCGACCCAGATAGAAAAGAACTCGGCTCCCAGGTTACCTTTGCGCACCGATTCCAGGTTGAAGTTGCCGCCATTCAACGGATCGCCGAGATCGAAGTGCTCATCCAGGAACCGTTGCGGCGTATCGGCATGGGTATCGATCACGATGGCGGACTTTTGAACTTCTTCAGGAGTGAGCTTCTTGTGACTCATAGGGGCCGGGCTGTGCGGCGAGGAGGGAGATTGCGCTCCCAAAAGCGCGGGAGTAATGAAGACAAGCAGGGCGAGGGAAAGATGGCTTCGCATAGGCTTGCGATGAGTTTATAACGCGGGGATGGCCGGGTTGGAGGCAAAAGTTATGTGGAGCGGGAACAAGAACAGCGTGCGCAAAAAGGCCGACCGGGGTTACCGGTCGGCCTCGAGTGTGATATGCGGAGGTCGGTGTTGGTTGCCGGCCGGACTCTCCGCTTGGCGCAGAGTCCGGCCCGCATTAACGATTACTGTTCTGCTTTCTTCTTGTGGTGCGGCTTCGGCTTCTCGCCTAGAGGCTTGCGGGTCTCAGGCTTGACCGTCGACTCGTCCACCGCCGTTGTACCGGTGACGTCGACTGAGAAGTCGGCTCCCGCGGGCACCAGGTAGTTCTGTACCTGCTGTCCTTCGGCATCGCTCGTAACGACCGTGATGCGCGATGCGTCGATGCCCTGGTCGGTAACCAGATAGTCCTTGGCGTTGACGGCGCGCTGTGCGGCGTACTGTTCAACGACCATGTGCTTGTGATGCGCGGCAAGTTTCTGATCCTTGGCCGTCTTGTCTTTCTCGGTTTGGGTCGACTCGCCGATCACCACCACCTTGGCGTCAGCCTGTTGCTTGAGATCAAGGGCTACCTGGTCGAGGCAGGCCTTGGCTTCGTTGTCAACGCGCGTCGGGCGCTTGGTGTCGGTGCTAAAGCTGATGGAGCACAACGCGGAGCTGTGCGGCTTGGGCGCTTCAACCGGTGCCTCGATGGTCACCGTGGTATTGGCGCTGGCCGTGTGGCCCTTGTCGTCAGCAACATTGCAGGTAATGCCCACCGCACCGGTAGGTGCGCCTGCGGAGGAGAACACAGCGCTCGCGCCAGGACCCGAAATGGAGCCGGCCGAGGCCATGTAGCTGTAAGTCAGCGGACGGTTCTGCGGGCTCACCGCAACCGAAGTAATCGTGGAAGTATCACCCGGCTTGATGGTAGAAGGATTGGCCGAGCAGCTGATCGTGGGCGGCTCGTATTCCTTCACCGTGAAGCTAGCGGAGCAGTTGGCGGTCTGCCAGGGCCTGTCGCCTTCCTTCCCGGGCTTGCCTTCCTTCACCGTGCCCTGCACCGAATAGGTGCCGGCTGCGAGCGAGCCGGTGGCTACAGTGGCTGTAGCTCCGCTGCCCGTAACGCCGGTTCCGGTCCAGCTATAAATCGCGTTTTCTTTGGGATCCAGGTTGCCGGCCGAGGCCGTCACGGTGACCGCTTCGCCCGGGAACACTGACGTCGGGCTGGCAGTGCAAGCCAAAGTCACGGGGGGCGGGGGCGCAATCTGGCCAACATGGAAAACAAACCCCGCGCTTAACCGAGCCGCGTTGATGTTGGCACGGCCCGCAAATTCTCCGGGGCCCCAGTTAGCGTGCATGTACTCGTAATCGGCCTGGAACAGGCGCAAGGCCAAGTGATGATTCAGCCAGGGCGTCTCATAGTCCATGCCGCCACCGACTGTATATCCGGGGCCAAACCTCTTGGGCTCGTGATAGGGTCCGTCTATGAGCTGGGCATCCAACAGGGCATGAACAAAAGGCGTGATGTTTCCAGTTGGGAAGCGGGCGATAAGGCCGCCGCCGAAGGTCATAAATCCATCGTCGTTGCCTTCGGTGCCGATGTTAGTTCCGGCAACGCCAGTTCCCCATTCATGTTCCGAATATTCAAACTGGATGCCGATGTTCTTGTTGTAGAAGTAGGCGCCGCTGAGAATTGCGCCGACATTGACCGCGTCATAGTTCACGTTCACAGGCGGATCACCCGCCTTTATGATCGTGTTCACTGTCCCGCTGGGGGCCAGATAACTATAGCCAGCGAAGATATCCCACCGAGATGGCGAACCTTCAGAATACCCTTTAGCAGCCGGAGCAGATTGCGCAGACAAAATTTGCGGCACAATTGCCAGACACGCCAAGGCAACGACCGAACTGAGATTTCTTAAAACTCGAGCGACCATTCACTTATCCTCCGCAGTTAAGGTGGTACTTGTTCGAAAAGGTCCCGCTAGTCCATCTTAGGGAACGTATTCAGTTGACCCAGAACTGACTCCAACGTCTTCATTCCACGTAAGAATACATTAGTAAACGTATCATAGCTGGGTGCCCCCGCCTAGGATTTTTCCAACGGATCAACCAATCCCGAACTTTGTATAAAACGAATAGATTCTGCATGATGGTTACTATGGTAATTCATCGTATGAGCAATTATGCACAGTCCTACCCTCGTTTCTTTTGCTTAGTTTGCGCCCCGAAAAAACACGGCGGATTAAGAACGAATGAACCAGCCAGCCAAGAATCCGGTCTTTGCATTGAATTGCGTCTGAATGGAGAAGAAATACTCCGGTTGAGGGCTTACGGCGAAGGCTGAATACCTGTAGCGAAGAACGAGCGCTTGAACCGCCTTGCTCATCCGCACCAGATCGGTGCTGCGGTTGAGCGCAACGTGTACCGCATTAGCGCAGCGATTTCATCTGCCGGCGACCGATTGCGGTTACTTTCAAGCGGCGCTAGTTACCGTGCGGGACTCCGACTCCAGTAATTCCAGTTCTTCGCGCTGAACTTCAACGGAGAAGCTCTGCCTGATCAGGTCGAGGGAGAGGACTACGCGAAAGCCGTTCTTGATCCGGATGACCTTTCCTTCGAGTCCCGATAAAGCTCCCGAGCGAATTCGAACCCTCTGTCCGGCAGCCAGGTAGGTGTGGGGTTGTGCCCGACGGTGATGCAGCGCTGCCCGCAGCGATTCGATTTCATGGTCGGAAATAGATGCCGGCCTGCCATCGACACCTCCTACCATGGTCACTACTCCCGGTACTTGCAGTGCCCGAACCCGTTCACAGCTACTCACGTTCACGAACACATACCCGGGGAACAGGGGAAGATCAAGCTCGACCTGGGCGCAGTTTTTCCAATTCCTCCCGGCGCGGTAGAGCGGCAAATAGTGAGGGATTTCGCGGTGCAAAAGATGCAGGGCCGCACGTTTTTCGTGACGGCTCCTGGTATACACGGCAAACCACTTTCGCGAGGGCGCCAGGTTCTGGCAGCCTTCGGAAACAGGAGTGGCAGCACAGGGGGAGAACACCGATGCATTTTCGAACAAGATTCGAACCTCCGGGAAGTTGGGGGAACCGGAAAGCTGCACTTGGCTAATCGCTAGCGCCAGTAATATATGAGTAAACTCAGCTTTAAGCTCCTGGCTGGTCTGGCGATCGATTATTAAAAATATAGCATGTGCCGTATTTGCAACGCGGCGATGGAAAGTCCCTGGAGCAAGAGGGAAGATTCCCGGAGCAAGTGGATCGTGCACGGGGTGTATTCCGACCGCAAAGCGAGCCCGCGCTTTGCCAGGGCGTGCTCGGTAAAAGGTCTGAGAAGTTGTGCTCAAGGTATCAAATCCCTATTATATCGATAGGGAAAGTTGCTTTTGTGCGTTTTAAAACAGATTCAGAGTTTTTATTGATTCAAGCGGTGGAACTCCGCGCGCCTCAAGGCACGAGATGAGCAAACAATTCCCCCCGGCGTTGAGGGTCTTGAATGGAAATAGCGGCAGGATTTTTGATAGCGGTGTGCATCGCGCTCACCGGTGTGGGAGCCGGTACCATTACCGCGCCGATTCTGATCCTGTTCCTGCATGTTCCCGCCGGGGTCGCCGTCGGAACGGCGCTGGCGTATGCTGCCATCGTCAAACTGATCGTTGCGCCTGCCCAAATGGTGCGCAAGCAAGTAAATTACCGCGTCCTTGGCTACATGCTGGTGGGAGGTTTGCCGGGGGTGATTCTGGGCGCGCTGCTGTTCAGAAGAGTTGCACACCAGGGCAACTGGTCGCTTGTGTATTGGGCATTGGGCGGCATTATTGTCTTCTCGTCGGGCTGGCACATCTGCCGCCACTTCTTTCCCAGCAAGTCTGACCGCGTTCTGTCTGACCGGGCTCAGTGGATCGCCGCACTCATGTTTCCGGTGGGAGCAGAGGTGGGGTTTTCATCCAGCGGAGCCGGCGCTCTTGGAACCGTTATTCTACTCAGTTTGACCACTCTGCCCGCCAGCATCGTAGTAGGCACCGACCTTGTGTTTGGGTTCGCCGTCGCGGTGGTCGGCAGCGGAATTCACTTCCTTGATGGAACCGGCGATCCCGCGCTGCTGATGAAGCTGGTGATTGGCGGTGTACTGGGCGCGATTGTCGGCGTCAGTATCTCCCCGCGGATACCGCAAAAGCATCTCAGGCTCGCCCTGTCAATCTGGCTGCTTATCATAGGCGTCGACTTCTGCCTTAAGGCGGCAAAGTTTTAACATTTCAGGCATGTCGACCATTACGCTCGAGCCCGCGCAGCCGCAGGATGAAATCTTCCTCTACGAACTGTATCGGGATCTGCGCGCCCCGGAATTCGCACTGGCTCCCATTTCCGCCGCCCAGAGGGAGCAGCTTATTCGCATGCAGTTTCGGGCGCAGATGACGTCGTACGCGCAGACCTATCCCAACTCCCGCTATCAGATCGTGCTGCTCGACTCAAAACCCGTTGGCCGGCTATGGGTAGTCCAACTGGATGGGGAATTCCGACTCGTTGACATTGCCGTCCACCCCGGCGTGCAAAGCCAGGGCATAGGCACTGTGCTCATTCAGCGCCTGCAGCAGGACGCGGCCAAGTCCGGACTGCCAATCCGCAGTTGCGTCTTTCGCGACAATACCGGTTCGCTCCGGTTCCACCAGCGCCTGGGCTTCAACATTGCACGCAGCGACGAGGCTTACCACTACATGGAGTGGAAGCCCGCGCCGCATTCCTAGAGCGGCCACTACTAACGGCAGATGTCGGCGAGAGATGCTTTGTCGAGAATGCGTGCGGTAGCATCGCGAACTTCAAGCAGTAACTTGAACAGGGAGCGATGCTTCACATCGTGCTGTATCCGCTTTCGAAGGGACTCGGCATCCTCAAATGGGGCCAGGGGGCCGTCGATCATGCGGAGTACCTGCCCTAGGCAAATTTCCTGGGGAGGCCGCTGCAAGCGATAGCCTCCATTTACGCCTCGTGTGCTGGTAACAAAGCGGCCGCGTTTAAGGTCAAGCAGGATCGCCTCAAGGAATTTTTCAGGCAAATGCTCCTCATCCGCGATGTCGTGAATCTTCACCACGTCGTCGGAATAATGCCTGCCAAGCGCGATCAACGCCTGCAAGGCATAGAGTCCTCTTTGAGAGATCCTCATCGGGTGCAAGTCTACCAAGCCCAGGGGCATTCGGCGTGGGGAGTTTGCAGCGGAATCAACTGGGATGAACTCGCCTGGATAATGTTTACTGTCGCGGCCACAGATTATCTGCGGCCACGCCCAATTGGAATCATGCCGCGGAGTTCGTCAAACTTTCCCGCCCAGCAGTAAATCCACTGCCTCAGCCAGGGAACTGACACGCCACTCGGCAAGCCGGATGGCCTCCGCCAAGTCAGGCTTCCGTTCAGGGGCACCCTCGATCAGCACTGTGGGCATTCCCAGCCGCCTGCCGAATTCAATGTCGACAAGGGAATCGCCAATCATCACGCTCTGTTCGGCTCGCACCTCCGGGAATGCCCTTACAGCCTGCTCGAACATCCCCGGCAGCGGTTTCCGGCACTGGCATTCATCCGTGTCATGCGGACAAATAAAGAACGCGTCCAGGCTGGCCCCATGCCTTGCGAGCTCGTCCCTGATAGCCTGGTGGATTTCATTTACATTTTCTTCGGTGTAGAGTCCCTTTGCGATTCCGCGCTGGTTTGAGACCACCACGGTTCGCAGGCCGGCCTGATTCAGCCGGGAGATCGATTGCGGCACGCCCGGCAGAAGATGAAGCTCGGCGGCAGAGCAGATATATTCGCCTTCCGGCGCCTTTTCGTTGATCACTCCGTCGCGATCGAGGAACACGGTGCGTATCTTCGCGAGAGTTGGAATATCGGCGGGCCGTGACACATAATCACTATAGAACCTGCGATTCGATTTTCCGCGAGCGGCGCTGGGAGCCGGTTTGCTCCAGGCCGCCAAGCGAGCCGCGACGCAGGTTGGCCATCAGTCAGCGAAGGGGCGCAACTTTTATGGGCCAGAACAGCGAAGCACAGAATGTCTTCGCCAAAGCTTTTGCCGAGCATCTTGAGGTTGTTAACGAGACCCAGGCCCAACTACCGGTTCTTGAAGCCATTGCCCAGGCGATGATCGCCACGTTAAGCGCGGGCCACAAGATTCTCTGGTGCGGCAATGGCGGAAGTGCCGCCGATTCCTAGCACCTTGCTGCCGAACTTGTCGGCAGGTTCCTCCGCGATCGCCAGGGCCTGGCTTCGGTAGCACTGACGACTGACACTTCAATCCTCACAGCCATCGGCAACGACATGGGTTTCGAACGCGTCTTTTCCCGGCAGGTTGAGGCCATAGGCTCTGCCGGCGATCTTCTTGTGGGACTTACCACGTCGGGAAATAGTCCCAACGTGATTCAGGCCTTTGAATCCGCACGCAAACTCAAGATGACCACGGTGGCTTTCACAGGCCAGGGAGGCGGCAAGGTGGCGCAATTCGCCGATCACCTGTTCGCGGTTCCTACGCGGAATACCCCGCGCATCCAGGAGGCGCACACTCTGGCCGGACACATGATCTGCGACTGGGTTGAGCTGAACATGATTCAGTCCGAGGGCGATCCGGCTCGCGTTGCAGTCCTCGGCCAGCCGCGATAACATGACAATTGGTGCTTTTGACGTCCGGACCCGCTGAGCGATGCTGAGCGGATTGGGGTTGGAGTCAGCGGGAAGCGGAACGCTTTTTGCTGTTCAAGCCACCGGAGCAAAGAAGAAATAGTCTTAACCGGCCCTCAACGACGGTTTCGGCCTGAATTTTGCGATCAAAAGCGCTTCCAAATGCGGAAGTGGTGAAATTGGCAGACACACCATCTTGAGGGGGTGGCGCCCAAAAGGCATAGGGGTTCAAGTCCCCTCTTCCGCACCAAGATCCTCTGGTCCTGCGCTTTGCGCGGACTTCGAAAGCAGTTTGAGAATGCAGCAGATCCTTTTCTACTTTGTGCTCACAGTCCACGTGATCGTTTGCCTGTTCCTCATCGGAGTGGTGCTCATTCAGCAGGGCCGGTCAGCCGATTTAGCCGGCGCCTTTGGCGGCCAGGGCTCGCAAACAGCCTTCGGCCCGCGCGCCGCAGCCAATGTGCTCACCCGCCTCACCACCTGGTCAGCGGTCATTTTCATGTGCACATCCATCTCGCTGGTGGTTTTGTTTGTGCGTGCCAGCGGAGGCCCCGGTGTGACCCATTCCGTGACCCAGGGCATCCAGACCGCTCCTGCGCCGGCCCCCGCCAAGCCTGCCAAGTAATTTGTATCGCCGGTCTCCTTAAGTGGCGCCGGGCCCCCGCCCGGCTGCACCGCCGGTGTGCTGAAGCGGCGGAAGAAGCAATTCTGCATACGCGAAGAGCAGCAGGGGCTGAAGCCCAACCTCCATTTGGGAGCGTTATCGGCACGAGTAAATTCGTGCCCTGATACAAGACCGCGTCCCGGCGAGTCTTTCCGTAGCCTTGAAGCCCATACTCATTTTTGGGAGCTTTATCGGCCCGGCTAAAGCTGTGCCCTAAAAAGAAACAAGGCGGGGTTCGGCGATGGCTGGCCTTTGTGGTCTCCCACCCATCGAGCAAGAAGCGCTCGATGGATGGGGCTCAGTTTCATCTCCGGCGGGTCGGATACACCGGTAGCGGACTTGTTACAAAACGGCCCAAGGACGACTTTTTCCTCGACCTATCCAGACCGGCTGTCGTGGTGACATTCACGCCCGCACTTGTCCCTGTCCATTTAATCTATTCCGGTGATGAAGATTCGCTCGCGAGCGCCGCTTCGGCTTGGCCTGGCCGGAGGCGGCACTGACGTATCACCCTACTGCGACGCATTCGGCGGCGCAATTCTCAACGCAACCATCGGCTACTATGCCTATGCCACCATCGAGCCGCTTGAAAACGGCACGGTAGAACTGGCCTCTGCCGATCAGCGTGACGGCACGAAGTATTCAAGTACCACGCCCCTGGTTGCCGACGGCAATCTCGACCTGCTGAAGCATATTCACAACTACGCGGTTGAGAACTTCGCCGGCGGCGCGCCTCTGAGTCTGCGCCTGACGACCCGAGCCGACGTGCCACCGGGGTCCGGACTCGGTGGTTCTTCCACGGTGACGGTCGCAGCCCTCAAAGCCTATGCCGAGTGGCTCACCCATCCAATCGACGACTACGAGCTTGCCAATGCGGCCTACGTGGTGGAACGCGAGCGGGCCCAGCTTCGCGGCGGGCGTCAGGACCAGTACGCCGCGGCATTCGGCGGTTTCAACTTCATGGAGTTCGGCCGCGACGGACGAGTGCTGGTGAATCCTCTGCGCATTTTGCCTGCGGTCGTCTCAGAGCTTGAGGCGTCGCTGCTGCTCTTTTATACAGGGAACTCGAGGGCGTCGGCAGCCATTATCGAGGAGCAGTCGCGCAACGTGGAAATCGGCAACACCGCGGCAGTCGAAGCCATGCACCAGGTGAAGCAGGAAGCCATCCAGATGAAGGAGTGCCTGCTCCGCGGCGACTTTGAGCAACTCCACCGGGTTATGCGCAGGAGCTGGGATTCAAAGAAGTCGATGGCCCGGGGAATCGTGAACGAAAGAATCGAATTCCTCTACAACTGCGCGCTCGAGGCCGGTGCATTTTGCGCACGGATCTCGGGCGCCGGCGGCGGCGGCTTCATGATCTTTCTCACCGATCCCATGCGAAGACTGCAGGTTGCCGACTCGCTCTCAAAGTGCGAAACCAGCGGAGTGGTTTACGGATGCCACTTTACCCACGCGGGCGCGCAGGCCTGGCGCGTGAAGTAGGAGTGAGAAAGGCGGGCGCTGTGGAGGCAATCGTTCTGGCTGGGGGATTTGGGACCCGGCTTCAATCGAGGCTCAATGGCATTCCCAAGCCGATGGTTCAAGTGGCCGGGCGGCCCTTCCTCGAAATCCTGGTCGATCGACTGGTTGATTCGGGCTTCGACCGCGTGATTCTCTCTGTCGGCCATTTGGCCAACGTCATCAGCAATCATTTCGGCAACGCGTGGCGCGGTGTCCCGATTCACTACGTCGTTGAAGATGAGCCGCTCGGTACGGGTGGCGCCATTCGCAAGTCACTGGAGCGCATCCACGCGTCCTCAGCTTTCGTTCTCAATGGCGATACTTGGCTCGACGTCCAATTCAACGCGATGAACGAGCTGCACCAGCGAACGCAGGCAAGCATCACGCTGGCCCTGAGCCACGTTGCAGACACGTCTCGTTACGGGGGCGTGGAACTGAGAGACGGGCAAGTGGTGAGCTTTATTGAAAAGGGTCACGAAGGTGCGGGCCAGCCCCGGCCTGGTTTGATTAACGGCGGGGTATACATCTTGTCGAAGGATTTCCCCTGGCCTGCGAATCTTCCGGCGCGATTCTCGTTTGAAACTGACATTCTGTTGCCGCTGCTGCCGTCACTGAAACACTCGGTCTACCTCAGCTACGGCAAGTTCATCGATATAGGGATTCCCGAAGATCTGGATCGCGCGCAAGTGGAGTTGCGGCGGCCCTGATTCGAGCTGCATGGTGCCTTCGAGGGCGCGCGTTGATCCCTTTGATTCTTTCTGAAAGGCGCGGGGACGAGTCAAGCCATATCCCGCAGCATAAGAGGCCGTGTATACTCTGCATGCTTCCCGGCCAATCCACACAAGACTTCCCGCACCAAGAAAGGTTGTTCCCATGCCCGCATATCTGTTGCAGGTTGCTTATACCCCGCAAGCATTGAGCGCGTTGATCGCAGAACCACACGATCGCACCCAGGCACTGAAGAAAAATGTCAAGAAACTGGGCGGCAGAATGGTCGGCTCCTGGTTCACATTCGGCGAATACGACCTTGTGGTTATCATGGAGTTCCCTGACAACGTGAGCGCGGCCGCGTGGGCGCTCGCTATCGGGGCAGGAGGCGCGCTGAGGTCAGTAAAGACCACTCCTTTGCTCAGCATTGAAGAAGGCCTCGAGGCGTTCAAAAAGGTTCCGGAGTCGGGCTACAAGTCGATTGTCGCGTCGTAGCAGGTAATCGCTGTTTTCTCAATTTGGAAATTCAGACCAGACTAGCGATGGTGAGTCTGAAGTTCGCTGAAAAACAAATGCAGGTCCATCGACTACGATTGGCGCAAAAAACGCGCCAATCTCCGCTCAGGATGACCGGCTGTTTTGATGTGAGCTTCAGACTTGGGACAATAGAAACTATCCTCATGGGCGGCGTTGATATCGCGCCGCCTTAAAGTGGCTCAGATACGATGCGCGCGACCAGATCGTAGTCGTGGGCCTCGGTGATTTGCGCCCTGTAGAAGCGGCCCTGCTCAAGCTGTTCCAGATCGCCAAAGTCGTTGATGTAGACCTTGCCGTCAATGTCAGGCGCATGGAACTGGGTGCGGGCTTCCCACAGCAGAGGCGTCTCTTCGCTCTCGCCCTCGGCCAGCACTACCAGCTCGCGGCCAATCCATTCCTGTTTGGCCTGGCGCGATATTTTCTGTTGCAGCTTCATCAGCCGCTTGCGCCGCGCCTCGATGGTCCGCTTGGGGAGCTGCGCGTCAAGCGAGTATGCGCTCGATCCTTCTTCATGCGAATAGCTGAAGACGCCCAGCCAGTCGAATTTGGCCTCACTGATGAACTGCTCCAAGATTTCAAGGTCACGGACCGACTCGCCGGGGAAGCCGACGATGAAACTGGTGCGCAATGCGATGCCGGGAACAGCAGCGCGAACTTTCTCGATGGTCTTGAGAAAGATGTCGGCGCCGGCGCCGCGCTTCATGCGCTTCAAGACGTCCGGCGAGGCGTGCTGCAGCGGCACGTCGAGATACTTGCAGATGTTGTTATGGCTGGCGATGGTGTCAAGCAAACGGCCGGTAATGCGGTTGGGATACGCGTAGAGGAAGCGCAGCCAGCGCAGGCCTTCAATTCCGGCCAACTCGTCGAGCAGCGTGGCCAGGCCGTCTTTCAGGCCCAGGTCTTCGCCGAAGCAGGTTGTGTCCTGGCCAATGAGGGTGATCTCTTCGACCCCGCGCGAGACCAGTTGCCGCGCCTCAGCTACAACCGATTCGAAACGGCGCGAGCGGAACTTGCCGCGCAGGTTGGGAATTACGCAGAAGGTGCAGGGATGATCGCAGCCCTCGGCGATTTTGATGTAGGCCGAGGCGCGTGGCGTCGAAAGCAGGCGCGGAGTGCTTTCGTCGTAGAGATAGGTGGGCAGCATGTGCCGCGCGCCTTGCCAGTCTTCGCGGCTGAAGCGGCCCTGGCGTTCGCGGTGGTCGCCTTCGGGCCGGGAATTCACCTCAGGGGCTAAAGCCCCCACATTTTCTGCCTGGTCAACGTACGGGCTAAAGCCCGTACCCTTCACAAGGCCTGCACCATTCACCGAGGCCGCCTTGTGCGTTCCCGCCTGCGACTCTTTGCCGGAACGAGCATCGACTTGAACGCTGGTGAGGATGTTGAAGGGCGAGGGCACAGTTGCGGCATTCCCCGGTCCCAGAATCGGGACCGGGGGTACCCGCGGAGCCAGGCCTGCGGCCTCGAGAATGGCCTCGAGCTCGCCGGTGCCTACCACGGCGTCGACTTCAGGAATGGTCTTGCGGATCTCGTCGCGATAGCGTTCGACGAGACATCCGGCAACGATGAGCTTTTTTGCCGAGCCGCTGGTCTTGTGGCGAGCCATTTCAAGAATGGTGTCGACCGACTCCTGTTTGGCCGTGTCGATAAAGCTGCAGGTGTTCACTACCAGGATCTCGGCCTCTTCAGGGTGCGAGGTAAGGCGCGCGCCGGCGCGGTCGAGAAGGCCCATCATGACCTCGGAGTCGACGAGGTTTTTGGGGCAGCCTAACGAAACAAAGCCCACGGAGGGGCCCGCGGGCGTGGATGGTTTGCTCACTCATCTATTGTACCGGGAGCCGGATTTTGCTGCTCGCAGGCCGGCACAGGGCGAATGACAGGCGCTAGCTGTCTTTGCGGTAGAGCATGTCGCGGATGGCGCGGCGGCGCATGGCGTTGGCCTCCATTTCGGTTTGACGCTCCAAGGCGGTCTTGTGGTGCGAGCCGGAGGGGGCGGGCGCGGCTGCCTCGGTCTCAGGCTCGCTGCAAGTGGGGCAGCGGTTGGCAAAGCCGGGCTTGCCGGGCCGCAGTTCGAACTCCTCTCCACAGGCGACACAGGTCTTGATCGGGAAGGTCATGGCAATTAAATGTTACCTAAAAGTAAAGGGCAAAGTCGATACCGGAAATTGGACGCTGGGCTTGGCCGTTTCGGCACGCCGCGTTGCGTGTGACATTCGCGGAAGTTGAGCATTGTTCGAGGCCGAATACGGGCGTGGACGCCCGTATGACAACCGCGCTAAGCACCCCAACGAGCAGAAATCACTCGCCGGGGACCCCGCGCTGGAGCGCGGCGCTACGCCGCTGACGGGTGGTAAAATCGATCAGTGCCGGGTCCTACGCGACGTAATCCCGCCAACCCCGCCAGGTCCGGAAGGAAGCAACGGTAACGGGCTAGTACGTGTGCAGTAGGTAACCCGGTACTTTCTTGGCGCCGTGGGCGCTTTTACTTTTTTGTACGAGAGCCGTGGTTTTCCGGGCCCTTTGCGAGGAGAAACAGAATTGAGCCTGACCGTACGCCCCATTGTGGGCCGCCGCGCCAAAATCACCGCGCTCGGCACTTACGTTCCCCCCGATGTAATTACCAATCAAGACCTTGAAAAGATGGTGGAAACCAGCGACCAGTGGATCATGGAGCGCACTGGCATCAAGACGCGTCACAAGCTGGCTCAGGGCTTGGGAGTAAGCGACATTTGCGCGGAAGCGGCCAGGAAGTGTTTGGCTGCGCGCGGCATAAGCCCCAGCGACCTTGAAGTGATTATCGTGGGCACAGTGACGCCGGACATGATGTATCCCAACACGGCCTCCCTGGTGCAGAACAAGATTGGCGCGTCCCGCGTGTGGGGTTTCGACGTCTCCGCCGGCTGTTCGGGATTTACGTATGCGCTGGAGGCCGGGGTCAAGCTGGTGGAGAGCGGCGCCCACCAAAAAGTGCTGGTGTGCGGGGCCGACGCCAACACGCGCATGACCGACTACACCGACCGCACCACCTGCGTACTGTTTGGCGACGGCGGCGGGGCGGTGCTGATTGAGCCCGCCGAAGAAGGCGAGATCGGCTTCATCGACTACCTAAACGAGATTGACGGATCGGGCGGTGTGAGCCTGTATATGCCGGGCGGCGGCAGCCTGAATCCCTCAACCCATGAAACCGTCGACAAGAAGATGCACTTTATTCACCAGGACGGGCCGGCGGTATACAAGTTTGCGGTGCGCAAGATGGCCGAGCTTACGGGAGCGCTGCTGGAGCGCAACGGCGTGACCGGCGCGGATCTGGGCTGTTTCATTCCCCACCAGGCGAACATACGCATCATTCAAGCCACGGCCAGCCGTCTGGGCATGAGTTCCGATCGCGTGATCGTCAACATCGAAAAGTACGGCAACACTTCCTCCGGCACGATTCCCCTGGCCATGGAAACAGCGATTGAGCAGGGCAAGCTGAAAAAGGGCGACCTGGTGCTGCTGGCCGCCGTAGGCGCGGGCTTTACGGTGGGCACGGTGCTGCTGCGGTGGGAGATCTGAAAGGCAGCTTCTAGCTTCTAGCTCGTTTGTTGGTAGAGCACACTTTCCCATTTTCGTCGAGAATCGCGTGTTAGCGCCAAAAGAGCTAACAGCTAACGGCTAACAGCTAAAAGCTAAGAGCTTGCCGATGAAAGCTGAAAGCCCTTGCCCTTTCGTCATATACTGTGCTCCACCTGCTGTGCGGGATGCGGGGCGGAAATAACCCCGGGAACTGCGCGGCGGGAAAAGAGTCCACGCGCGGAGGTTGACTATGGAAGTTGAGTTCACCGCAAGGGGAGTCAAAATCTCAAAGGCGCTGCGAGCGCAGGCTGAAGAAGGAATGGAGCGCATCGGGCGCATCCTGGGCCGCGCAGCGCATGGCACGGTAACTTTCAGCGAGCAGCGGCGTTTGCACATTGTGGAGCTGACGGTGCAGGCGCGCACGCAGAAGCTGGCTGCCACGGGAAAAGCCAACGAACCTGAGGCGGCGTTGCGCCAGGCTCTCAGCCATGCCGAGAATCAGGCCCGCAAATACCGCGACCGCAAGATCGTAACCAATCGGCTGCCCAAGGAAGAAAAGATAATGACTGCGCCGCCGGTGGCGCGGCCCAAGACGCGCGTTTCGCCTGATGGGGAGCCGGGTGAGGGCAAGCCGGCGCGAGCCAAGGCAAGGGCATCGATCGCCGTTCACTCGTTCCCGGCAAAAGCGACGATCGTTGAGCCGCACGTGATTAAAAACGGGGAGTGCTTTGCGCTGAAACCGCTGACGATTGAAGAGGCGGTGAAGGACGCGGAGTTCCGCGACCGGGATTTGCTGATCTTCCGCCATCCGTCGGGCGAGACGTATGTGCTGCATCGCAGGCGCGACGGCCAGATGGAATTGGTGGAGATTCCTTAAAGGCAGGGAATAGGGACGAGGGACCAGGGAATAGGGACTCGGGCGGGTGCTGGTTGCGAGCTTGGCTTTCTGACTGACCGCAGCGGGCTAGAATCCCGCCCATTGCAAATAGGCCACGATGATGGGCTGGCCCCAGAGGCTGGCCACGATTCCGCCGATGCAGAGGAATGTGCCGAGCGGGAGCTTGGCGGTGGCCAAAGATTCGGTCGATGTAGATTTGGTGCGACGGGCAAGCAGAACAATCGCGGCCAGCGACCCAAGCACCACTCCGATTGCAAACGACAGTAGAGCGCCTGAGAGCCCGAGCCACGCGGCCAGCATGGCCATTAGCTTGGCGTCGCCGAGGCCGAGGCCTTCGCGATGGCGGATGAGCTTGTAGATCCAGCGGATGACTAGGATCAGGGCGGCGGCGGCAACGCAGCCAAGCACTCGTGCTCCGAGCAGTAGCCAGGTTTGAGGGTTGGTCCAGCCCAGCGTTTCCGGCAGTAACAGTATTGAGCCGGTGAGGCCAAATATCATTCCCGGGATTGTCACGGCGTCTGCCAGCCAGAAGTGTTCGGCATCGAGGACAGCCAAGCCAATCAAGAGCCAGGTAAGGAACATCACATCGAGAGTTTCTCCTGCTGGAATGTATACCGGCGGAAATTGACCGCTCTGAATGCTTGGCAGATTCAAGATGTAGGCGCCGAGCAGGCGCCATGTGAGATAGGCCCAGATACTACCGACTGCAAGTTCGACGATCACATATCGCCATCCAATCCACACCCGGCATGTTCTGCAGCGCCCGCGAAGCGCCAGCCAGCTTACGAGCGGCACATTTTCCCACCAGGCTAGAGTTCGGCCGCAGTTGCGGCAGTGCGAGCGCGGTTTCACGATGCTCTCGCCGGCGGGCCAGCGCGTGAGGCACACGTTCAGAAAGCTGCCAAAGGCCAGCCCCATGAGCGCGGCAAATGCGGTTCCTAAAACACGAATCATCTGAAGAATTGAGTATACGGTTGGGAGGACAGCACGGAGGGAGCAGGGGCCTTCTGGCCCCTCAATACGATGACATAGATCACGGCTTTAGCCGCGGGCCTTTTGTATGATTTCCCGATGATCCTCGCTCCGCAAGAGATTCGGACCTGTTTTGTTTCGGCCGTCACGGCGAAGCGACGCAGGCTCTTTCAGGTCGACGCAAACGCCCAGCTCATGCTTGACGTTCTTCAGCATTATCGAGAGCAAGGCAGGTTTGTATTGCACTCCTTTGTCATCATGCCTGAGCACCTCCATATGTTAATCACGCCCGCTGCCGATGTTTCGCTCGAAAAGGCTGTGCAATTCATCAAGGGAGGGTTCTCGTTTCGGCTGAAAAGCAAGAGAGATGTTTGGGAGCGGAGCTATAACGAGGTGCAAATTCGGGAGAGAGTGAAGTTCGAAGCGTGCAAAAGGTATATAGAGGACAATCCAGTGAAAGCAGGGCTGTGTGCAAGGCCTGAAGATTATCAATTCTCATCCTCGCGTCAAGGTTTCGGAGCCGATCCAATGCCCGGGCATTTTCTGTGAGTTTGGCCGGCGGGATTAAAGGCCCGGGCCTGAAGGCCCGAATCGTGTGTGCGTCATTATTCAGTGGCCTGAAGGCCCCTGCTTCCTCCGTCTCGGAAATCGCAAATCCCGGCGAAGGCCCCTGCTCCTTCCGACTTCGAACGCAATCGTGGGACGCTCGTTGCGCAGCCGCTTGTAAACTGGAAATGCATGGACCTTCCGCAAGAGAGTTCCAGCCGCACGTCCCCGAGCCAGCAGATCGCGACCGACCCGGCGCGCGCCGCGACGCTCTTTGAGCGGTCGGCGGCCATTATGGCGCGTTTGCGTGCGCCCGGCGGCTGCCCCTGGGACCGCGAGCAGAACTTCGACACTATCCGCAAATACACGCTTGAAGAGACCTACGAGGTCTTTGACGCCATTGAGCGGCGTGATTTTCCGCACCTGGCCGAGGAGTTGGGCGACCTGCTGCTGCAGGTGCTGTTCTACGCAGAGATGGCCGCCAACGAAGGCCAGTTCACCATTGCCGATGTGCTCGACCACTTGAACCGGAAGCTGGTGCGGCGTCATCCGCATGTATTTGGCGACGAGGCTGCGCGCGAGGCGGGCAACAAGGCCGAAGTGGATTCGCGCGTCGAGGGTTCTTCGGCGGCAGTGCTACGTAACTGGGAAGAGATTAAAGCCGCTGAAAAGGCCGGCAAGATCTCCGGCGATACTGGCCAAGGGGATGCTCAGCCCGCTTCCCGCCTGGACTCCATTACGCGCGCAATGCCGGCGCTGCTTGAGGCCGTGAAGCTGGGGGGGAAGGCGCAGAAGGCCGGCTTCGACTGGCCGGACTGGCGCGATCTGTTACCCAAGATTTCGGAGGAAACGGCAGAGCTTGAGGCGGAAGCGGCTTCAGGCGACCCTGCGCGCAAACCGGCGATCGAGGCGGAGCTGGGCGATCTGCTGTTTACGGTCGTGAACCTGGGCCGGCACCTCGGCGTCGATGCTGAGATGGCGCTGCGTGGGTGCAACCTGCGTTTCCGTGAGCGGTTTCGCGAAATGGAATCGGCCACTCCGCGTCCGCTGGAAGAACTGGCGCCGAACGAACTCGAGGATCTGTGGACGGCGGCCAAACAGAAGCTGGCCGCGAGGCACCCCGGCGCTTCACCCGGGAGCACTGCCGGCGGGGATTCTGACGAAGTTGAAGGTGCGCACAATGATTGAGATACGCGCGTGCCGGGGATTTGACGAGCTGCAATCCTGTGTCGAGCTCGAGGTAGAAACCTGGGGCTACGATCCGACCGACCTGGTGCCGAAGAAGACGTTTTTGCTGGCGCAGAAGGTGGGTGGGCAGGTGATTGGGGCGTTTGACGAAAGGCCGGGAACAACGGAACAAGAGGGCAGGGAACAAGGGAACGAGGGAACAAGGGAACGAGAAGACGGGGCATCGGCTGCGCAATTAGTCGGGTTTGCGATGGCGATTCCGGGGGTCAAAAACACCGCGGCGGGGCCAACGCCGTATTTGCACTCGCATATGCTTGCAGTGAAAGAAGTTTACCGGAACCAGGGGCTGGGATTGCGGCTGAAACTCGAGCAGCGGATCGAGGCGCTTTCGCGCGGCATCCGGCACATGGAATGGACTTTCGATCCTCTTGAAATCAAAAACGCTTATTTAAATATCCACAGGCTGGGCGCGGTCATGCGCGAGTATCGACCCGATTTCTATGGTGTATCCTCTTCTCGACTGCAGGGTGGGCTCCCCACGGATCGTCTGCTGGCGGAGTGGGAGCTGGATTCTGAGCGCGTGAAGGCAGTTTTGGACGGCCGCCTGGCAGTCGGAGGCAGTATCGAGGAGCGGATTCAGGTCCCGGCCGCCATCTACCAATGGAAGTCCGAGGACGCAGATCGTCACCGCGCCCTCGCTGTTCAGTTAGAGAACCGGGGAAGGTTTCAGAAGGCGTTTCAAAAGGGATTGGCCGTAACGGGCTTTTCACTTGATGCGGAGGGGAATGGAGTCTTTGAGCTGAGCCGGATGTGAGGCGGAGCCTGGGACCCATATTTTGCAGTGCATTTGGGCAAAAACGATCGCTGAGGGACAAGAGAAATCATGAGAATCGACGCAATTATTCTTCGCGAACTTCACATGCCGTTGGTGCGACCGTTTGAAACCAGCTTTGGAGTGACCCGCACCCGGCGCGTGCTGCTGGCGGAGATTCAATCAGAGGGACTGGTTGGCTGGGGCGAGTGCACGGTGGGCGAGAGGCCGCATTTCTCCGGTGAGTCGACCGACAGCGCGTGGGTGATGCTTACGCAGGAGCTGGGGCCGATGCTGGCGGCGGAGAGTCCCGAGCATGGCGGCGACTGCCCTAAAATCTTCAAGCGCGTGCGCGACAACCGCATGGGCAAGGCCACGCTTGAAAACGCCATCTGGGATCTAGAAGCGCAACGCGAAGGCATCTCGCTTTCGCGGCTGCTGGGCGGGGTGCGCGACGTGATTCCGTGCGGAGTTTCGCTGGGCATTCAAAAATCGATTCCCGAGCTGCTGGCGGTAATCGAGCGCGAACTTGAGGCGGGATATCAGCGCATCAAGCTGAAGTGCAAGCCGGGATGGGACGTTGAGGTATTTGAGCGGGTGCGTAGCCGCTGGCCTGGGATCATGCTGAGCTGCGATGCAAACTCGGCATACCGGCTGCATGACGCCGACCATATTCAGTCATTCGACATGTTCGACCTGCTCATGGTTGAACAGCCGCTCTGGCATGACGATTTCTATTATCACTCGATGCTGCAGAAGCGGATGAACACGGCCATTTGCCTAGACGAATCGATTCACAACCGGCGCGACGCACTGGCGGCGATCGAGATGGAGTCGTGCAGGATCATCAACATCAAGCTGGGCCGCGTGGGTGGATTCAGCGAGGCCATCGCGGTGCACAACGCGGCGCAGGAACGGGGAATTCCGGTGTGGTGCGGGGGCATGCTCGAGTCGGGCGTGGGCCGCTCGCACAACATCGCGCTTTCGACGCTGGAAAACTTTACTCTGCCCGGCGACGTGTCAGCCTCGGCACGCTACTTTGCCGAAGACATCATCGAGCCCGAAGTGACTGTTTCGCGGAAGGGCGAGATCGCGATCCCCGATACGCCCGGCCGCGGCTACGAGGTCAAGACGGATCTGATCGAGCGCCTCACTGTGCGCAAAGAGATGATCCGCGCCTTTGAACTGGTGAGCTAAAATTCTGCCTCGCCGCAAGCTGTTTGCTCCATTAGACTGGAAAAGCATCTTTTGGAGGCATTCCTCTTGAAACAGCTTTGCCGTAGCATATCCCTGTTTTTAATTGGTGTCTCGGCGCTCGCCGCCGGGACTCAATTGACTCAAGCACAAAGCGCCGCAATGAGCGGCGCTGAGAAACCGGTTGCGCTATTGCCCGGCCTCGACAGGCAGTTGATGGACACCAGCGCGGATGCGTGCGTGAATTTTGCCCAGTACGCCTGCGGCAACTTCTCCAAGCTGTATGCGATCCCCGCCGACATGCCAAGCTACGGTTCGTTCTACATTGTTTATGAACACACCGAGTCCGTAGTGCACCAGATGCTCGACAAGCTGGCCGATAAGAGCGCGCAACGTACGGCAAGCGAGCAGAAGATTGGCGACTATTACGCGAGTTGCATGGACGAAAACGCAGTTCACGCCGCGGGGCTGAAGCCGTTGCAGCCCGAGCTGGATCGCATTGCCGCGATTACCGATAAGAAGCAGCTCACCGAACTGCTGGCGCACTACCAGCTCATCAACGTGAACGCGTTTTTTAACTACGGCGAGCAGCAGGATTTTACTGACGCGACCAAACAGATTGCGTCGGTGGACCAGGGCGGGCTGGGATTGCCGGAGCGGGACTACTACTTCCGTACCGGCGACGCGGCAGAAAAGACGCGCAAGGAATATGTGACCCACGTGGCAAACATGCTCACCCTGGCGGGCGAGCCGGCTGACAAGTCTGCGGCCGATGCTCAGAAGATCATGGCGCTTGAAACGGCGCTGGCGAAAGTCTCAATGGACGTTACGTCGCGGCGCGATCCGCACAGCGTGTATCACATGATGAGCGTGGCCAAGCTGATTGATCTGGCACCGGGAATTGACTGGATCGGATTTCTTGCCGATACCGGCGTGGCGGGTGTGGGTGAACTGAACGTAGTGAATCCCGATTTCTTCAAGGGGATGCAAGCGCTGCTTGACAGCACCGATCTCGAGACGATCAAGACTTACCTGCGGTGGCAGTTGATCAACTCCATTCCCGGTTACGATTTGCCGCAGGCGATGGACGATGAAGATTTCGATTTCGGGGGCCGCAAGCTGAGCGGGCAGCCCGAGCAGCGGGCGCGCTGGAAGCGCTGCACAGGGGCGACCGAGGGTGCGCTGGGCGAAGCGGTAGGCCAGGTATACGTCGCTTCGCAATTTCCGGCGTCGAGCAAGGAATTCACGTTGCAGATGGTGCATGACATCGAGGCAGCAATGGGGCGCGAGATCGACAACCAGGCCTGGATGAGCGCTGAAACCAAGGAGAAGGCCAAGGTCAAACTGCACATGGTTGCGAACAAGATTGGCTATCCAAATCAGTGGCGCGACTACTCAAAACTGGAAGTGATTCGCGGAGACGCCATCGGCAATTCGCGGCGAGCCGTCGAATTCGAGAACAAGCGCGAGTTGGCAAAGATCGGCAAGCCTGTGGATCGGGGCGAATGGCAAATGACGCCTGAGACGGTGAACGCGTATTACGACCCGTCGATGAATGACATCAACTTTCCGGCAGCCATTCTGCAGGCGCCGCTCTACGATCCGCAGGCCACGGACGCTGAGAATTTCGGCCATATCGGCGCCGTAGTTGGGCACGAGCTGACGCACGGCTTCGATGACCAGGGCAGCCAGTTTGACGGCAACGGCAATCTCTCAAACTGGTGGACGCCCGACGACAAAAAGAAATTCGACGCGATGACCGACTGCGAAGTGAATGAATATGGCAACTTTACCGCGGTCGGCGATGTGAAATTGAATGGCAAGCTGACCCTGGGAGAGAACACTGCCGACAACGGCGGCATTCGCCTGGCATATGGCGCGTTTCTCGACGACGCAAAGCGCAAGGGAATCGACCTGAATGCAAGCCAGGACGGCTTTAATGCGATTCAGCAGTTCTTCATCGGCTTCGCGCAAAACTGGTGCAGCACCGAACGGCCCGAATACCTCAGACTTACGGTGCAAACCGACGGTCACTCGCCCGATGTATTTCGCATCTTGGGTGTGGTGCAGAACATGCCGGAGTTCGGCAAGGCCTTCGGCTGCAAAACGGGCCAGCCCATGATGCCGGCGAATGCATGTCACGTGTGGTAGAGCGATCGGCACCCGACGGTTTTTGGCGGGTACCGATGCGTTTCTTCTTCTCTTGAGTATTTCTATTTTTGCTCGATCGCGATCCCACCCTGGCCACAAGAACAAAGACGCGGCGAGGGTGGAGCAGCGCTGTTCGCGCGGGACCAGCTTCCCCGAAGGATGACATTTGTAATTTAGTGAGTCCCGACTAGCTCTTCACTTTTTTTGCCGTAGTGGCTCACCACGTAGTTGTCGAGGATATCTTTGAACTCGGCTACGATGGTGTCTCCGTGCAGAGTTCTCAAGAGCTTGCCGTCAACATAGACTGGGGCCTTGGGTTCTTCGAATGTGCCGGGCAGGCTGATGCCGAGGTTGGCATGCTTCGATTCGCCGGGGCCATTCACTACGCAGCCCATGACGGCAAGCTTGAGCTCTTCAACGCCGGGATACTTTTTGCGCCATTCGGGCATTGAGGTGCGCAGGTAGCTCTGGATCTGCTCGGCCAGTTCCTGAAAATAGGTGCTGGTGGTGCGGCCGCAGCCGGGGCAGCTCGTGACTTGCGGCATAAAGCTGCGAATGGAGAGCGACTGCAGAATCTGCTGCGCGGCCTGCACCTCTTCAGTGCGGTCGCCGTTCGGCTTCGGCGTCAGGCTTACGCGGATGGTGTCGCCGATGCCAGCGAGCAGCAGCGGAGCGAGACCGGCGGTTGATGCAATGAGGCCCTTGGCGCCCATGCCTGCTTCAGTGAGGCCGAGGTGCAGTGCGTAGTCGCAACGCGCGGCGAGGTTGGTATAGACGTCGACGAGGTCGCGCACGCCGCTCACTTTGGCTGAAAGAATGATCTGGTCTTTGCGGAGCCCGAAGCGCTCGGCGGCTTTGGCGGAGTCGAGGGCGCTGACTACCATGGCTTCCATCATGACGTCGCGCGCGGGGAGCGGGTCGGCCTTCTTGCTGTTCTCGTCCATCATGCGAGTGAGCAGAGATTGATCGAGCGAACCCCAGTTAACGCCGATGCGCACCGGCTTTTGATTCTCGACGGCGCACTCAACCATGACCTGGAAGTTGTCGTTGTCTTTCTTGCCGATGGAAGCGTTGCCGGGATTGATGCGGTACTTGGCGAGAGCGCGCGCTGTGGCCGGATACTTTTTGAGCAGGATGTGGCCGTTGTAGTGGAAGTCGCCGATGATGGGAACGCGGATGCCGCGCTTGTCAAGACCTTCAACGATGGCTGGAACGGCGGCGGCGGCCTCTTCGTTGTTGACCGTGACGCGAACCAGTTCGGAGCCGGCCATGGCCAGGGCTGCGACCTGCTCAATGGTGCTGTCAACGTCGGCGGTGTCGGTGTTGGTCATCGACTGAACGACGACCGGAACTTCCCAGCCGACACGAACGTTGCCAATTTTGACGGTCGGGGTTTTTCTGCGCTGAATCTCAGCCATGGTTCCAGTTTACCTTCGTTCTTTCCCGGGGCCCAAACACGGCGCCCGGGGCACCTGCCCTGGAAGACCGGCCCACACAGTCGATACGCGATCTTCGGGTGTACCCCTCCCCCCCGGTTGCAACCCGGGGGGGCTGCCCCAAGTCTAAAAGTCTATTGTTTTGAGCGGGTTAGAGGGTGATCTCAATCCCTAAGTCTATTGTTTTCTTCGGCTTGAGATATGCAAGTCTTGAATCGAAAGGACTTTTTGCGATCGAGCACTGGGCAATTGCGGCCGAGATTGACTGTTGAAAAAAGGATAAGGCTTAGGGGTGAAATGATCTGCAAAGGGGGTGGGGGGTGCAAGATACTTGGAATGAGATGTTTGCGGGGTGGTTTGGAGGCGGAGGGGGTTGACTTTTGGGGATAGCACCTCAGGCCGAGCAGGATCGGAAGTTTTTTGGTATCTCCCCGGTCCCCAAAGGCGAGGGACCGGGGGCACAGACCTTTGTGGTTAGGCCAGGATGAGATCGGGGCCACCTGCCCTGAAGATATTGTGCGCCAGGGGAGAGTAATTGCACGCAAAGGTTTGGACGGGAAGGTTAAAAGTCTTTCGGTTTCATCCCCGGTCCCCAAAGGCGAGGGACCGGGGGCACCAACACCCGAAGGTTCAGAACAGCGTCTTCTGTGAGGCGGCCGGCTGGCCTTCGAGCAGCTCGCAGAAACTATTGATGGGCATGGGTTTGCCAAACAACCAGCCCTGCCCGTATTGGACGCCGCGCTTTTCAAGGAAAAGCGCCTGCGTTTCAGTTTCAACGCCTTCGGCAACCATGTGCAGTTCGAGGGAACGCGCCATCTCGATGATGTGACCTACTACGTTGCTTGTAGCGCCGTCGGTTGCAATCGTTTCGACAAAAGCCTTGTCGATTTTTAGAGTGTCGAGGCTCAGCGATTGCAGACAGGCGAGGCTCGAATAACCGGTCCCAAAATCGTCGATGGCCACGCTGAAGCCCTTTTCGCGCAGTGTCCCAATCAGCTTTGCTGTATCGGGTCCCTGCAAGAAAGCACGCTCAGTGGCTTCGAGCTCGATGTTTTGCGGACGCGCTCCGCTGGCTGCGAGCATATGGTCGAGCAGTTCGTGGGTTCGACCGGAGCGCAGATCGGCAGCCGACATGTTGATGGCGACCTCAAATTCGGGATAGAGATCGAGGAATCGTGGCAAGTCTTCCGTGACAATATTGATGACCTGCTCGGTTATCAGGTGGATCAGGCCGCGTTCCTCAGCGAGAGGGATGAAGTGATCGGGCCGCACGATGGCAATCTTGCTCTTCCAACGCACCAGGGCCTCGGCGCCGATGACGCGACGCGACCCCAGCTCCACAATGGGCTGATACTCCACAAAAAAGTTCTTGTTTTTCGCTGCCCGTCTTACCATCGACGGGAACGAAGACCTGATGCCGCTGATGTAGTTCACGGCCCAGGCAAGCAGTATTCCGCAAATAAGGCCGATGGGAGTGAAGTACATGGCTGCGCGTCTTACGCGAAGGAAGATGTAATGCTCTGGGATAGCGATGATTGCGGTAAGGTCGTATTGAGCCGATCGAGCGGCGATCACCAGGTATCCGCTGTCGAGGAAGGTCACTTCACTTCCTCTCGGCCGCGGTTCGAGCCACTTCTTAGGGAAATACTGGCCTTCTGTTGCCATCAACGCGCGATTCTGATTCGAGGGAATAAGAACGGCGACTTCCACGTCCTGGCCTTCGGTGGGCGTATCGGTCACCAGAGTGGGGTCTACTATGATCGCAATGCCGTCTTTCGAGAGCACGTTGAGCGGATGGGTTTCACCGGGGATCAATTGCAATCCGAGCCGATCGTCAACACCGCGGTCTGTGGTTAACGTGGGCGGCCCAAGGGTTAACGGATGTCCGAAGTCGAGCGAGGCGCAAGTAATTGTATTGCCCGAGATACGTCCCACCGCCTGCACGTAGCTCGATCCGAGTCCAAGATCGCGCATGACTGCAATGTCTTGCGGAGAGCACGGCGCGAAACCGTCGGTGTTGACTTTCTGAATTGCCGTGCTGAACTGGATTGCGGTCTCTTGCGTGCGCCGCAAAACATCGTGCGCGTAGCTCAGGCCAAGCGTCTTCTCTGTCGACACGCTTTCATTCCATGCGAGCTGGACAGAGGCCCATATCGGAACCAATACGGCGGCAGTGCCGACCGCAAAAGCAATCGCGACTCTTTTGGAGTGAGGCACCCGAACCTCGATTAGAAAATGGAACGCGGGCCGTGAAGTTGGCCTTAATCATATACCCCGAAAGATAAAGGAGGCGCGAGCTAAATAGTCTGCTGCCAGGTAGCTAGGCGGGTATTTGACCTATAGAATCTCCGATCTCGTTAGAGACACTAGAGCTGGTTGCATAAATATGCCTGATGGAACCCTCAGCCATCCCTCTGGGCTAAAGCCCAGAGTTTTTGCGGCTTTTGCGGCACGGCTAAAGCCGTGCCCTTTCAAAGCCGGGTTTATGCAACAAGTTCTAATACGCCAGCGCCACGGCGTCGGCGCGCATTTCGCTGCCGGCCGCGTAGACCCGCTCACCGCCCTCGATGCGATGCTCGATGCCTTCGTAGCGGCCGTAGGCGCCGGTTGCTTCGCCGATCTTCCAGCCGATGGCCTCGAGAGCTTTGCGGGTTTCTGCCGGGACGCCTGACTCGAGGTTGAGTTGGCCATGCGGGCCGAGGTTGGGCGCGTCTTCGCCCATGGATTGCGACGAGCCTTCGTGATACCAGCGCGGGCTGTCGGCGGCGGCCTGTACGTCGAGACCGTAGTCGACGCGATTGACGACGATCTGCGTCTGGCCCTGCGGCTGCATGTCGCCGCCCATCACTCCGAAAGCAATCCACGGCTTGCCGTCTTTGGCGGCGAAGCCGGGAATGATGGTCTGGAACGGCCGCTTGCCCGGCGCGTAAATGTTGGGGTGACCGTCTTTGAGCGAGAAGAGCTGGCCGCGGTCTTGAAACATAAAACCCAGACCATCTGCAACGAGGCCTGAGCCCATGCCGCGGAAGTTGGACTGGATCATGGAGACCATCATGCCGTCTTTGTCGGCGGTGGCGAAGTAGGTGGTGTCACCGTGGCCTGGCGCCTGACCGGGATAGATGGGATCGATCATGGAGTCGAGCTTGATGAGTTTGGCGCGTTGTTTTGCGTAATCCTTCGAGATGAGCCAGTCGATGGGGATTTTTGAGAAATGCGGATCGGCGTAGTAGCGGGCGCGATCTTCGTAGGCGAGCCGCTTGGCTTCAACCTGCACCTGCACTGAATTCGCCGACTGGAATCCGTAGCCGCGCAGATCGAACTGCTCGATGATATTGAGCATCTGCAAGGTGGCGAGGCCCTGGGTGTTGGCCGGCATTCCGTAAACGCTCACGCCGCGATAGTCGGTGACCAGAGGCTCAACCCACTCGGCGTGGTGGTCGTGGAGATCGGAGGCCGAGAGCCATCCGCCGATGCGCTTGAAGTAGGCGTCGATGGTCTGGGCGATGGGTCCGTCGTAGTAGGCGTCGCGGCCACCTTCGGCGATGAGGCGATAAGTGCGCGCCAGGTCAGGATTGCGTCGCACATTGTATTCGCCGGGTGCAGTGCCGCCGGGCATGTATGTGTGTACCGCGTTGGCGGTTTCTTCAATGCCGGAGTTGGGTCGAAGAAACGCTGCCATGTTGCGCTTGATGTAGTAGCCGATGATCTGCGGCGTGGCGTCTCCGGCCTCGCAATAGTGAATGGCGGGCTCGAACAGCTCGGCCCACTTGAGCTTGCCGTAGCGCTGGTGGAGGGTCCACCAGCCGTCGAGCGCGCCGGGAGTTGAGACTGCGATTGCGCCGAGCGCGGGAATGTGGCCGTTGACGGCGCGGGAACGGACGGTTTCGAGAGTGAGCGCTTTGGGAGAGCGGCCAGAACTGGCCATGCCCGCGAGCTTGCCGATCTTGGGGTCCCAGACGAAGGCGAAGCAGTCACCGCCGAGGCCGGAGCTGGTGGGCTCGACGAAGCCAAGTACGGCATTGGCGGCAACCGCAGCGTCGACGGCCGAGCCGCCGCGCTTAAGCATCTCAATTGCGGCTTGCGTGGCCAGCGGATGCGCCGTGCCGGCTGCGCCGTTGAGCCCCAGCGCAGGCGAGCGCGTGGCAAAACTTGCTCCCGACGGCCGGTCGCCGGAGTGAACGTCAGGGCGGGTGAACTTCTCCGCACCCGCGGGCTGGAACTTTGGCAATTCTGCGGGGTCAGATGATCCGCTCTGCGCCGGCTCTGCGGCGATGCCTTGCACGTTGACCGCGCCCGAGGCTGCTGCCAGGGGAAGAGTTTTGATAAAAGTGCGACGCTGCAATGCTGCCTCCAATTTTGAGGGCTCACTTTGAAAGGAGTTTTTCGTGTTCGGGGAATAACCCGTTGAAGATTACGTGATGGAGAATAGGTTACTCTAGAGCGGTCGCATAAATATGCCTGGGGGGCTCGGAAACATCCCTCAGGGGCTAAAGCCGAAATGCTTCTGCCACTTTTTTCGGCACGGCTAAAGCCGTGCCCTTTCAAAGCCGGGCTTATGCAACCAGTTCTAGAGCGGTCGCGACCCCGTCGAATTATGCCGCACCAAAGTGTGAACAACTCGCCAGCCACGCCCGGTGACTCTACCCAACGCCCGACGCTGCTGATTCGCGGCCTTAAGAAGACCTATTCAGATGTGCAGGCCGTTAACGGCATCGATCTTGAGGTGCGTCGGGGCGAGTGCTTCGGGCTGCTTGGACCGAATGGAGCAGGGAAGACCACGACCATAGAGATTTGCGAGGGGCTCACCGAACCGGATTCGGGCACGGTGGAGTTGCTTGGCCTGAACTGGAAGACCGGCGCCAAGGAACTTCGCCAGCGGATCGGGATTCAGTTGCAGGAGACGCAATTCCCCGACAAGCTCACGGTGGAAGAAGCGCTGCGGCTGTTCAGGAGCTTTTACCATCGCGGCATCGATATCGATGAGTCGATCAAGACGGCGCAGCTTGAAGAGAAGCGGCGGTCGCGGATAGGCGGGCTGAGCGGAGGCCAGAAGCAGCGGCTGGCGATGGCGACAGCGCTGGTGGGCGACCCTGAGCTTCTGTTCCTCGACGAGCCGACGACCGGGCTCGATCCGCAGGCGCGACGCCATTTGTGGGACCTGGTGGACGCGCTGAAGCAATCGGGCAGGACGATTATTTTGACGACCCACTACATGGACGAGGCGGAGCGTCTGTGCGACCGCGTGGCGATTATGGATCACGGCAAGGTGATTGCGCTGGGTACGCCCAACGAGCTGATTGCGACGGTGGGCGGGGAAGAGATTGTGGAGTTTGGGTTGGACTCGGCGCCACACCAATCCACCGAGGCTGCGCATCAAGCGGTTGCCGCGGCGCTCACTGCGATTACCGGTGTTCAATCGCACCGCGTGGACGCATCGGTCCATCAGCTTTCAGTGGACGAATTGCATGTAACGGTGCCGCTGATATTTGCTTCGCTCGAGCAGCAGGGGCTGCGCCTGAACGATTTCCGCACCCACTCGGCAACGCTCGAAGACGTTTTTGTCCGCCTCACGGGAAGGAATCTGCGCGATGAGTAGCTTTGAACACAGCAGCCTGTGGCAGTTGACGAAGGTCCGCTTCCTGCTGATTTTGCGCGAGCCAGAAGCCATCTTCTGGATATTCATCTTCCCCATCCTGCTGGCGGTGGGGTTGGGAATTGCGTTTCGCAACCGTCCGCCGGACGTATTGCCGGTGGGCGCGACGACTGCGCAATTGCAGGCTGCGATGAGCGCGGATCCCGGGTTGAGGTCTGCGCTGGTGGACGAGGCGACTGGGCGGCACGAGCTGGCCACGGGGTCGATCGTTCTGCTCGCGATTCAGCAGTCCGGAGGCGTGGTTTATCGTTACGACGACACCAATCCCGATGCGCGTTCTGCCCGGCTGCTGGTTGACCGCGCTGTTCAGACAACAGCCGGCCGGCACGACGCTGTTGCAGCGTCAAACGAATATGTCCACGAGACCGGCTCGCGCTACATCGACTTTGTGGTTCCCGGCTTGCTGGGCATGAATCTGATGGGCTCGGCGATGTGGGGGCTGGGTTTTTCAATCGTCGAGGGACGGCAGAAGAAGCTGCTCAAACGCATGGTGGCTTCGCCCATGCCCAAGTGGCAGTACCTCACGGCATTCCTGCTGTCGCGCCTGGCAATGCTGGTGGTTGAAGTGGCGTTCTTTCTTGGCTTTACGCGGTTGGCGTTCGGTGTTCCGTTTCGTGGTCCGCTGTGGCAGCTTGGGCTGATCTGTCTGCTTACGTCGATGGATTTCTCGGCATTGGGACTGCTGGTAGCCTCGCGCGCCCGAACCATGGAAGCCGTGAGCGGGCTGATGAACCTGGTAATGCTACCGATGTGGATTCTCTCAGGAATCTTCTTTTCGGCATCGCGTTTTCCGGCCGTGGTTCAGCCCCTGGTGCGAGCCCTGCCGCTTACCGCCGCCATCGACGCCATGCGCGCCAACATGCTGCAGGGCATTGAGTTAAACCACCTGTTGCTGCCGCTGGCAACGATGCTTGCGTGGTTTGTAGCGCCCTTCGCGGTTTCGCTTCGCATTTTCCGCTGGAAATGAGGACGGGTTGATTTTCGAGGTACTTTGACGGGGTTTGGAGGAGCGTCGGGCATCGGCGTCGGTTAAAATACAGTCAGACGGCCGAAGTGTCGGCCCCCTACCGCGTTTCAGGAAAGCTTCAATCAGGCTGGGAGACTCAAGGCAGCAAACGGGCTGCTCTGGGCCAACGCATCCGTGTTGTGAGGCTGCACTTCTATAAACGCGCTCATTTCCAGGAGGAATCCTTAAATGACTGAGACCGTCAAGAAAACCACAAACCGCAAACCGAAGACCGAAACCGCCGCTGCCAAGCCTGTCAAGGCTGCGGCCAAGGCGAATGCAAAAACCAGCAACTTGACCGTGATGGCGCCCTCTCCCGAGCAAATTGCAGCGCTCGCGCACAAGTACTGGGCTGAGCGTGGCTATCAGCATGGGCAGGATGCCGATGACTGGTTCCGCGCCGAGCAGGAGCTACGGTCGAAGGCTTCGTAGTTATTCAAGCATTATCGTCACTTATTGCCGGAAACTGCTGATCGTGCATTAGATAGCTATTGCATGGCGACGGATTGGCTTGTCTGTTTGCAGGCAGGCGCGGATCTGCCGGCTCGTGTATTTCTCCGTTGATATTGTGCTACCCCACCCTGGCCGCAAGAACAAAGACGCGGCGAGGATGGGACACCCGAACTTTACGCCATCGGGAGAGATGCCCTCAAGCGTCGCCTGAGACCGGTGTGCGCAGGCGGCCTCCTCTATAACGTGTGGCCGGTGCGCTTCAGCAACCGCTGGAACGGTGGCTCCTGATGCATGGTCGCGAATGCCGGATCGACCATGCGTTGAGCCAGGGCCGGCAAGTGTTGCGAGACGGCCTGGGACCGGCGTTGGGCCAGGAATGAATTGAATTTCAGTGCGCCCTGTTCGCGCTCGCTGCCATGCTTCCAACTCTCCGGCATAGGCGTACACGCAGGAGCGGGAACGATGCGTATGGCGGCGAACCGGCAAGCTCTCTTTCTTCTCCCACAACTGCACAGTGCGAACATCGCGGTCGAAGAATGCAGCAATCTCTTTCCACGAGTTCAATCTGCGCACTTGTGACGCAGGCCTGACCAGATGCGGAATCTGCGGAACACTATCTGGGGAAGTTGCCAACTGGGGAAGTCTCCACTCTGGGGGGAGTTGTTGCAGACAATATACCCCGTTTCCTGCACGCTTGGGATTAGCCGAATGGTGAACGCCGCTGCCGGTTTTAAGCGGTTTTGGATCGTCACGCTTTAGAATTGGATCAATATGAAATCAGTTCCCAAAGAGATGGCCCCCGCAGACAATCTTCTTGAGGGCAACCGTTTTATTCGCGCATGCCTGCGCCGCCCGGTCGACCGCACGCCGGTGTGGTTTCTTCGCCAGGCCGGCCGTTACATGCAGGAGTATCGCGACGTGCGCAAGCACCACACGCTGGTAGAGATCTGCAAGCAGCCCGAACTGGCCGCCGAAGTCACCATCACTGCCGCTGAAAAACTCGGAGTCGACGCCGCCATAATCTTTGCCGACCTGCTGCTCCCTCTTGAGCCAATGGGCTTGCCGTTCGAGTTCCAGGCGGGCGAGGGGCCGGTGGTTCATCATCCTGTACGCACGGCCGAAGACGTTGCCGCACTGCGCACGGACCGCGCCGACCAACTCGATTACGTCGCCCGCGCCATCCAGAAGGTAGCTACTCACTTCGGTGGCCGTCTCGGCATCATAGGGTTCTGCGGCGCCCCGTACACGCTGGCCAGCTACATGATTGAGGGGGGCGGCTCGCGCAACTACATCCACACCAAGCAGCTGATGTACTGCGAAACCAGTGCGTGGCGCAGCCTTTTGGACAAGATTATCGTAGTCCTGACTGAGTACTGCCGGCTCCAGGTGGATGCGGGCGCCGACGTCATCCAGATATTCGATAGCTGGGTTGGCTCGCTCTCGGTCTCTGACTATCGCGATTATGCGTTCGAGGCTTCGAAGCGCCTGGTTCGCGCGGTGCAGGCCATGGGCGTTCCCGTTATCTACTTTGGCGTGGAAACCACCGGCCACCTTGCGGCCATGGCTTCAACGGGCGCCGATGTGATCGGCCTCGATTGGCGTCAACCTCTCGATGAAGGCTGGCGCGCCGTGGGTCACAACCATGCTGTGCAGGGCAATCTCGATCCCATCACGTTATTTGCGCCGATCGAAGTTCTGGAGAAGCGCGTGAAGGAGATTCTGAGCGCGGCGAACAGCCGCCCGGGCCACATCTTCAATCTCGGTCACGGCATTGTGCCGGGCACGCCGGTTGAGAATGTGCAGGCCGTCGTCAAGATGGTTCATGAGTACAGGGAACAGGGAGCAGGGACCAGGGACTAGGGACTTGAACTGGTTGCATCAATATGCCTGAGGGGGGCCGGAAAATCCCTCAGGGGCTAAAGCCGAATGTTTTTGCGACTTTTGCGGCATGGCTGAAGCCGTGCCCTTTCAAAACTGCATTTATGCCCCGAGTTTCAGGGAGTAGGGAACAAGCCCTCGCAGCAGAGACCGCGCGGGAGAGCCTGGCGAGTTCAAGGCAATTATTTTAAGGGGGACGCAATGGGAAAGCAGGCTGTGTTGCTGCTGGCGCACGGAACGCCTGAAACCATCGACCAGATTCCCGAGTATTTGCGCAATGTAACGAGTGGGCGGCCATTACCGCCAGATGTGGTGGCGGAGATCCAGCATCGCTACTCGCTTATTGGCCGCAGCCCGCTGACCGAAATCACCTTTGCGCAGGCCAAGCTGGTGGAGCGGGAGCTGGCAGCAACAGGGGTGAATGTTCCGGTGTACGTGGGAATGCGAAATTGGCGTCCGTACATTCCCGATGTAGTGCGCAGGATGCGCGAAGACGGCATTGAAGAGGCTGCTGTTATTTGCATGGCTCCGCAGAACTCCCGCACCAGCGTGGGTCTGTACCGCCGTGCAGTCGAAGCGGAGGCAGGTAATCTTCGGATTAACTTTACGGATGGCTGGGCGCGGCATCCGCTGCTGGCCGATGCTTTTGCCGAGCGGCTTCGACCAGCACTCCGCAAGCTGAGCGATGAAGCGGGCCAGCCAGTTCCCGTGCTTTTTACTGCGCACAGCGTGCCCACTCGCACGGTTCAACCGCCCGCTGAAGGTTCCGAAACAGGACCGCGAATATGGCCGGGGGAGGGAGCTGATCCCTACGCTGAGGAAGCCCGGCACACTGCGGAACTGGTGGCCGAGCGCGTTCCCGAGATTTCAAAGTGGTGGTTTGCCTTCCAGAGCCAGGGCGCGAGCGGAGGCCCATGGATCGGCCCTACGGTCGAAGAGACTCTCGACTCCATAGCTGCTGAGGGATATAAGTGTCTGATTCTTCAACCGATAGGATTCCTGTGCGATCACGTTGAGATTCTCTTTGACGTGGATCATCTGTTCCACAACTATGCCGTCAAACTAGGAATAAGGTTGGAACGGCCGGAGTCACTCAATGAATCAGTGACCTTGGCCAAAGCAGTGGCCGATCTCGCGAGAATCTCGTTGGGGAATCTCCAGGCTTAACCCGATTCGGTAACGAAGGTTCTGGGAAGTAGCTCGCTCGGGGGCAAGTTTTTCTTGTGTTAAGTTTTTTCCTTTTGTATTTGACAAATCCATTACAATAAGAGCGCCTAATCGAACCAATCGGCTCTGCAACACTTGGCTGCTTCTGTATATCTTGCTTGATTCCCCGGAAAGGTCCAGGGTTGGTTTGAATAGAAAGCTTGAAGACAGAGGAGTGCGCAGTGTCATACGCAAACGAATCCCAGACTGCCGAAGGTGTGGTGCAGAAGGTTCAGGAGGGCTCCCGAGTTTTTTGTCCTGAATGTGGTGGTAAACGTGTTCGAAGGGTTGAGCGCAAGGGCTTCATGCAGAAGAGTGTATTTCCCTATTTCGGTTTCTTCCCCTGGTACTGCCGCGAATGCCGCAAATATTCCATGATTCGCAAGCGTAAGGGATCGAAATCAAGCGAAGAGCAATACGTGGAGCGCGAAGACTAGATTCCGCAAGTTTTTCGCGCTAGGCCCTGAAGAAATTCTTGATCAGGAACAGCACGTTGGCAGGGCGCTCGGCCAGCCTGCGCATAAAGTACGGATACCATTCGCTGCCGAAAGGCACATAAACGCGTACCTTATAACCTTCCTTCACCAGCGTTCGCTGCAAATCGCGGCGCACTCCATACAACATCTGAAATTCGAACCTCTCGGGCGCGATTCCTTGTTGTTTGGCATAGGCCTTTGCCGCTGCCACCATAGCCTCATCGTGCGTTGCAATTCCGTGATACACGTCTGAATCGAGCATCAATTTGCTGAGGAGAACAAAATTCTCATCCACTTGACTCTTGCGGGGGAAGGCAACTTCGGCCGGCTCCTTATAGGCTCCCTTGCATAACCTGATTCTGATTCCATCCGCCAGCAGTTGCTCGACGTCGGCCTGGGAACGGTAAAGATACGCCTGAATGACGACCCCGATCGCGCCCCTGGTTTCAGGGAGCGCATTCAGCCGGCGCACAATGTCGAGCGTCACCTGGGTGAGCTTGGAATCTTCCATGTCGATGCGGACGAAGTTTCCGGAAGTTTTTGCGTGCTGCGCCAGGCTTGACGCAATTTTCTCAGCCAGCTTTGGCGAAAGCTCAAGCCCCATCTGCGTGAGCTTCACGCTGATATTGGCATTCAGCTTGCGAGCTTCAATGGTGTCGAGAAGCTGGTGATAGATCTCAGCGGCGCGGTGGGCCTCTGCCTCTGACGTCACGCTTTCGCCGAGCGAGTCGAGCGTCACCGTCATTCCCTGGCGATTGACTGACTCTGCCACTCGAAGGGCGTCATCGATCTCAGTGCCGGCTACGAATCTCGAACTGAGGCGGGTGCCGATTTTGGAATGCTCGCAGAACCGGCGCAAAGAACGATTGTGAGAAAGTGCAATAAATGTCGAACGAAGTACGGGCATTGAAAGCCTCTAACGCGGAGCGCTTCTACGTCGCTTCTCTGCGGACTATCCAGTTTCGCACACGATACCTGCCGCAAGGGGGTCTGACGGCTAAGTTGTACACAGATTTTTCTTGAGGGGGCTCCGTATCGACCTGTCCGGAACGGGGGCGGGGAGGGATTTTACCCGCGCGCCGGCCAACGGTAATGGGCCACTGCGCGTTCTGACACGAACTGGGAAAGCGCCGACTCTTCAGCGCCGCGGCCGATGTTATGAACCACGTGCGCGTCAGGATTGGTCCCGGGCGTGCTCACAATAATGCCGATGTGCGGAAGCCGAGCGTCGAGCAGCCAGGTGACGATATCGCCGGCTTGAACCGCAAGCGGAAACGCGTCGCCTGGAGTGGGTCCGGCGGCCAACCATAGCCTTGCGCCGCAGCGGGTAAAGTATGCTTCGAGGTTCAGCACCCGCCGGTGGTCGATATTCGTGTCCGGCCGCTTCGATCCCCACGCCTTTCTGGCGGGATACTCATCGAAATGCTTCATCATATCTTCGTGGATCAACTTCTGCAGATCGATCCCAAGTCCGTCCCGGGCAGCTCTGACAACCACGTCCGCGCAGACTCCAGTGGATCGCGGAACATCTCCGCCCGGGTAGGGGATTGCCGTCCACGTGGGATCGTAGCTGGTTGTTACGCCTAGTTGGGTTAGCGCAGCCGCGGCCAGCCGTTGCCCGGCGGAATCAAGCGCAAAGGGCAATCGCGCGCCCGCGAGCCACGCTGCAAGCCCGCCGATAAACGCTCTGCGCCGCATTGAACCCTCCGGCCTAGTGGACCTCGTAAATCTGGCTGCCATGGGCTGGCAGCATCAGCGTGATCTCCTTGCCCTCTTTGGTTTCGCTATTGTCCCACTCGTTTGTGGCCGAATGCTTTTTCCCGTCCATCCCAAGCGCGAGCCATGTGGTCTTGACGGTGGTGGCCTCGTCGCCCAGGTTGAAGAACCCGAAGTACTCCTTGTATCCGCGCGCGCCCGGGTCGTTGATGCTGGCCCTCCACACGCGCAGGTTTTCAAAGCCCGGCCCCAGAGCAGACGCATCCACCGGCCTGCTGTAGGTTGCGTTCTGATTGATGAAAAGATAGTTCTGATTGCTGAGCAAAGATTTGGTCAAATCGTCGAGCCTGGTCAGATTCGCACCCAGAATGAGCGGCGCACGAGTAATGGACCAAAGTGCGAACTCGGTCTTCTCCTCTTCGGGCGTCAAATGTGATTGCCGCGTTTCGCCATATCCGGGATGCGGTCCAAGCCAGCCAAACGGCAGCATGTCAGGATCGGGCCAACTCCCGGGTCCGACGTAGGTATACCACCTGGCAATGCGGTCGAACTCGTCGCGCGTACCGAACGGGAATTCGCCGTCTTTGTGTTCGGAGGTCCACGAATCCCAGTGATCGTCGGCAATTCGCCACATCTGTGCGTACTTCTGCACTTCGGCGGCGTCTTCAAGCGGGGTAGGCCCCGGCGAAAGACTCAGCACCATCGGCCTTCCGGCCTTGTGAATCGCAATGGCGATCTGGCGGATTTCGCTAGCCCGGTAGGGGTGGCTGCTGATGCAATCCACCTTCAGAAAATCCACACCCCAGTTCGCGAAGGCATTGATCTGGGCGTCGTACCATGCCTGACCCGCGGCGTTGTCTTTCACTCCCCAGTTGCCGTCGTCCCAGGGGCAGGGGCTTGAAGTGTCGGCCGCATCGGTCGCGCTGAAAGTCGACCCGGCAATGGGCAGATTCCGATCGACTGCTTCGCGCGGAATGCCGCGTACGATGTGAATGCCGAACTTGAGGCCCTGGTGGTGCACCCAGTCGGCCAGCGGCCTGAATCCGGCGCCGTCAGCAGAGGAAGGGAAGCGCCCGGGGGCAGGAATCAGAATGCCATTTGAGTTGATCTGATACTTTCTTTCCGCGAGGTGCTTCCCGTCGGGATTGGCCATGTACCAGCCTTCGTCGATCACGGCGTACTGCCATCCGTACTGCACAACCCCGGCCAGTACGTTGACGTTTGCCTTGAACTGTTGCTCGTCGATGGTCAATCCGTAGGCATCCCAACTGTTCCAACCCATCGGCGGGGTAGAGGCCACGGTTTGCGCCCGCAATGCCGTTGCGCAAACTGCGAGAGCGATGGAAACAGCAATCAAAAAACGCTTATCAAGATTCATCGGTAAACGTATACCACACGGCACTGCGGCTGCGCAGTGAACGCCAAACCCAGTCTTGATTTATATTTCCCTTTCAAAGGGCATGCGCTGCTGATTTATTATGTAACTCCCCCCACTTCCCACAGGAGCGCTTCCGCAATGGATTCAGGAAACCAGATCTTGCGCGTTAGTTGGGGGCTGTTGCTGCTTTCGCTCTCCGCCTCGCCTTGTTTTTCAAAGCCGGCGCCGCAGGCCACGGCACCGGTTTTGCTGATCAGCGACATCCACTTCGAGCCGTTCTGGGATCCCGGCAAAGCCGCGCAATTGGCAGAGTCGCCTGAGTCGGATTGGGCGGCGATTCTTTCCTCAGATGCCTCGCCGGATCGCGAGGCCCGATTCGCTGAGCTTCAGCAGGCCTGCCACGCACGCGGCGCAGACACATCTTATCCCCTCTTTGCATCCAGCCTGAATGCCATGAAGACCAACGCGGCGGGCGCGAGGGTCGTGACCGTGAGCGGCGATTTGATCTCCCACTCTTTCAGTTGCAAGTTTGCCAAGGTCTTCCCAAACGCCAAGCCCGGCGAGTACCGCGTCTTCGTCGAAAAAACGATCAAGTTCGTAATCGGGTCTCTTCGCGCCACGCTGCCCGGCCTCCGTGTTTATGCATCGCTGGGCAATAACGACTCGGATTGCGGTGACTATCAGCTCGATGCGGATAGCAGCTTTCTGCACGACTTGGACAAGGCTTTCACTAATGATGTTCCTTCGATCGATATGCAGGAGTCCCAGGCAGATTTTGCAATCGGCGGTAACTACAGCGCCACCCTTCCCAAGCCTTTTACGAACATGCGCCTGCTGATACTCGACGATCTGTTCATGGCGCACAAGTACCAGACCTGCGCGGGCAAAGATGACTCGTTTGAAGGGACGCGGCAGATTGCGTGGCTGCATGCACAGCTCGAGAGCGCGCGGCAGGCGAAGGCGAAAGTCTGGGTAATGGCACACATTCCGCCCGGAGTCGATGTGCACGGCACGGCAACAAAGGGCAAGAGTATCTGCGCCGGCGAGGATCCGGCGATGTTTCTTTCGAGCGACGATTTGCCTAACGCGCTTGCGCCCTACGGCGATGTGATTTCGCTGGCCATTTTCGCTCACACTCACATGGACGAAATGCGTCTCATCGTCCCCGTCGACACAACAAACCCCGATCATGCGGTAGCGGTGAAACTGATCCCCTCAATCTCGCCGATCGATGGCAACAATCCGTCCATCACCGTGGCACAGATCGATCCGCGCTCAGGAACGATGGTTGATTACAGCGTCATCGCCGCGTCGAACCAGACCGGCATCGACACAACGTGGGCGGAGGAGTACAACTACGCGAAGGCTTATAACGAGGCCGCGTTTTCTGGCGCGGCGCTTGCCAGGCTGATTGATGGATTCAGGTCGGACACCGGCGCCAAGTCGCCTTTCAGCCAGGACTACATCCGCAATTTCTACGTGGGCGACCGCTCCAGCGAACTGGTGCCGTTCTGGCCGATGGCCGCCTGCGGCCTCATCAACATGAGCGAAGACAGCTTCCGCGCGTGTGTGTGCAGCCGGTAGAAACTCGCTCCGCGGCTAGCCTGCATTTCTCCGAGATTCGTACCGCCGGCCTGCTGACCGGCTATGTGGAGGGTCTCTGCAGGCAGCGGAAAAACTCATCAAGTGGAGTGCAACAGTCGAAACCACCCCTCAGGGGTTAAAACCCCGACTCACTTTATGGAGCTTATTGGCACGGATAAATCCGTGCCCTTTCAAAACTGCGGCGTTGGTCGAGTTTTTCAGCAGGGTCTCCAGACCGTCCAGCGACTTATTCTCATTTCTCTTGCTTGCTGCGAGGAATGCGGTTTGGCCTTCCGCATCATCCGGTTTAGCTTCTGGCATCATGCGATTTGGCCTGCGGCATCATGCGATTTGGCCTGCCGCAGCATTTCCACACTACAATGACCGGCATGACGCTGCGCTCTGTTACTCGCCGCGAGTTTCTGTCTAGTTCCGCTGCTGCTGCTGCGATCGTCAATTTAGACCCAGCCGCAATCTGGCCTGAATCCGCCGCCAACCAGACACAAACTATCCCTGCCTGGGCCTCGAAGCCCATGCGCTGGTTTCAGCTCACTCTGGTTGAGGACGATCCCTTTCATTACGATCCGGCTTTCTGGCTCGACTACTTCGAGCGCACACACACTGAGGGGGTTTGCCTGAGTGGGGGAGGCTGCGTGGCCTACTATCCCACGCAGATTCCGTATCACCATCGCAGCGCGTGGCTCGGTGGCCGCGACGTTCTGGGCGAACTGATCTCCGGCTGCCGGAAGATGGGTATGTCGATCCTGGTGCGCACCGATCCGCACGCCACTTACGACGATGCAAAAGCCGCGCACCCCGATTGGATCGCCGTCGATGCAGACCGCAATCCGCGCCGCCACTGGGCTTCGCCGGAGATGTGGCTCACCTGCGCCTATGGCCCTTACAACTTCGAGTTCATGACTTCAGTGCACCAGGAGATCATGACTCTTTATCGCGCCGACGGCCTTTTTCACAATCGCTGGGATGGAAACGGCATCTGCTATTGCGTCCACTGCATGCAGGATTTTCGCACCGCGGCGAACCTCGATCTGCCTCGGACCACCGATCCCGCCGACCCCGCGTATGTTGCGTGGCAAACATGGCGCCGGGAGCGGCTCCTCGCGCTGATCGATCTATGGAATACAACGATTCGCGCCGTTAATCCCGAATCAAGTTGCATTCCCAATAACGGCAGCGGCGCGCTCAATTCGCTCGATTCAGTCGAGCTGAGCAAGCGCGCTCCAATGCTGGTGGCCGATCGCCAGGGACGCAGCGGCCTGGCAGCGCCGTGGCTCATCGGCAAAACCGCGAAGGAGTTCCGCGCCACCATGGGCGCGAAGCCCATCATTGGACTCTTTGGCGTGGGCCTCGAAGAGCGATACCGCTGGAAAGACAGCGTGACCAGCGACGCCGAAATCCGCATCTGGACGCTTGAGGCAATTGCCAATGGCATGCGCCCCTGGTGCAGCAAATTCAGCGGCACGCTGCACGATGAGCGATGGCTCGCGGGAGTGGAAGAGCTCTACGCTTGGACCGAAAAGAACTGCGACTACCTGATGCATCAGCAGTCGCTGGCCCGGGTGGCCATCGTTTACTCGCAGCAGACAGCGTGGCATCTTGGAGGCCAGGCGCAGGCAAAGCTCGAGGACTACGCGCTGGGCTGGTGCCAGGCGCTGATCGAGTCGCGCATACCATTTGAGATGGTGGACGACCGGTTGCTCGACCCAGAGCATCTGGCGCCCTTCAAGCTGATTATCCTGCCTAATATCGCGCTGCTCAGCGACGCGCAGTGCGAGCGGATACGGGCCTTTGTTGCCGCAGGCGGCAGCATTATCGCCACCCTTGAAACCAGCCTGATCAAACCGGATGGCTCTCATCGATCGAACTTCGCACTGGCCGATCTCTTCGGAGTAGATGCTGCGGGCAAGCCCGAGGGCCCCCTGCTCAACTCCTACATCCGTCTTGAGCACGACGCCGAGCCGGGCAGTGAATTCTTTCGCGGCCTTGAGCACGCTCCGCGGGTCATCAACGCCGTCAACCGTCTTCCGGTAAATCCGCGCGCGAAGTTTGCGCGCACGCCATTCACGTTGATCCCAAGCTACCCTGACTTGCCCATGGAAAAGGTCTACCCGCGTTTGGAAAAGACCGATGTCTCCTGCCTATACCTTCGCCAGCCCGCCGGCCGCGTTGCGTATTTCCCCATGGATGTCGATCGCACCTTCTGGGAGGTGCTCAGCGGCGACCATCTTCACATCCTGCGCAATACCGTTCTATGGGCGCTCGATGAGTCCCCCGTCATTACGGTCGACGGCCCCGGCTTGCTGGATGTGAATGTGTGGCGCAATCCGTCGTCGATTACGATTCACCTGGTGAACCTTACCAATCCGATGGCGATGAAGGGGCCGTTCCGCGACTTCTTTCCCGTCGGCCCGCAAAAAGTGCTTCTCAATTTGCCAATTGAATTCCGGGAGGGGAATGCGCGGCTCCTGGTCGCTGAAACCAATGCTGAGGTCAAGAGAACAGATGGAATGCTTTCTATTACTGTGCCTTCGATCGTCGATCATGAAGTGATTGCTGTCGATATTTAGTGGGTTGAGGCTGGGGTGCGCCGAAGAACAACTGCAGTCATACATGTCGCGTTGCGACGTCCAGAGAGGATGATAATGAGGCCCGGTATCAAGCCGTGTGCGGGCGGGGACGCCCGCACTACAGCCGGTCAGGAGACCGGCGGTACAACTGAGCTGGATACCGGCGGTACCTGATTTCAGGGCAGATCCTTTGAGTGCGGTCGCGGCGGTGACCTTGGCTCAGGATGACAACTCTGTTTTGTATTGAACCTCATGGACGAGACGTTGGCCGGGTTGGCAAGCGTGGCGGTGGCCCCGCCATCAGTGACACCCTTTGCGATAAGCTGGTCGAGTGACTGATTCACCTCGATTCCTCGCCCGCCGGCGCGGATTGCTGATAACGCTCGTCGCGGCATTCGCGATGTCGGCGCTGGCCGTAACTCCCTGCGCAAGCCGGGCGCAAACGAGCTTCAATTCCGCGCTGCCGCTCGCGCACGTTGACAACGCGCCCAACTCCGCATGGGCACAACAGCAGCATTACGTTGTTCTGGTGTCGCTCGATGGCTTCCGCTGGGACTATGCCCGCCGCGATCACGCCGAGCATTTGCTTGCGCTCGGCAAGAAGGGAGTGTGGGCGCCCGAGGGCATGTTACCCAGCTACCCCTCGCTCACATTTCCCAATCACTTCACGCTCGTCACCGGGCTTTATCCGGAACATCATGGTCTGGTGGCCAACAGCTTTTACGATCCCGCGCGCAACGCACGCTACGGTATGAGCGACCCCAAGGCCGTGACCGATGGCACGTGGTACGCGGGCACGCCGCTCTGGAGCCTGGCCGAGGGCCAGGGCATGCATGCCGCAATTCTTCTGTGGCCCGGCTCTGAAGCTGAGATTGCCGGCTTCCGCCCCACCTGGTATGCGCACTTCGACGCAAAGACTGAAGCCACGCCCGAAGCTCAGCAGGCCCGCATCGATGATGTCGTTTCGCTTCTGCATCTGGCGCCCGCCGAACGCCCCCACTTCATCGCCATCTATTACTCTGAGCCCGATCACGAGGGCCATGAATTTGGCCCGGACGCGGCTGAAACCCGCAAGGCCGCACTCAAAATGGACGCCGAGATCGGCAAGCTGAAAGCGGCGCTCGACAAAACCGGACTTCCCATCGACCTGGTGGTGGTGAGCGATCACGGAATGGTCCACTCAGAGGGTCCCTGGATCAACCTCGACTCTCTCGCCGATCTCAAGGGTTTCCAAGCTGTCGGGCCGCTCCTCTACGCCTCCAGCGAAGACGACCGCGTCAGGGTGTACAACCAGCTCAAGAAGGCATCATCCCAGTTCATGGTTTACCGCTTGAAAGACGTGCCGCCGGAGCTGAAGTACAATCAGAATCCGCGCGAAGGTGACCCGGTTGTGGTCGCGACCGGTCCGTACGCAATTCGCGCGCATGCGCCGGACGCGGGCTTTACCGATCATCCGCCAACCGCGGGCATGCATGGATTTGATCCGGCCAAGGTTCCCGAAATGAAGGCCAGCTTTTTTGCCGCAGGGCCTGACATTCTGCCCGGCAAGACAGTTGTGCCATTCGAAAACGTCAACGTCTATCCGTGGATCGCGCACATGCTCGGGCTGAAGCCGGCCAAGAACGATGGCAGTTTGAACATCCTGGCGGGCACGTTGCGTGACAACGGCGCCGAGCAGGATAAACAAGATCTGGATAAGTGAGAAGAGGAAGAATAACAGGAGCAAGAGGGAATGGGTCTTGTACTTGGAATCGATGGCGGCGGCACGCATACTCGCGCCTCCATCGTAGATAGTTCGGCCGCGACCGAAAATGAAACGCGGGCATTTGCCGAGAGCGGTTCCATCAAGCGACTTCGCGTAGGCGCCGAAGCTGCTGAAGAGAATCTTCGCGCCCTGCTTGCGGATGTCTACGCACAGGCGGGCGTTACCAGTGTCGAGGCGGCATCGGTCGGTGTGGCCAGCGCAAACATGCCTGGCATTCCTGAGTGGATTACCGCTGTGCTCAGCGAATTCAGGATCGAAAAGTCAGAAGTGGTGGGCGACCAGGTGATCGCGCTTGATGCAGCTTTCGAAGGGGGGCCGGGAATCCTGCAGATCGCGGGCACTGGCTCAAACACCATTGGCCGCGCGCCTGACGGGAGCGGGGAAAGCGCCGGCGGCTGGAGTTCGCGCCTGGGCGACGAAGGCTCCGGCTACTGGATCGGCCTGCACGCAATACGCCGCGCGCTGAATGCTTACGATCGCGAAGAGCCAACCGAGGTATTGAAGAGGGTCGGCGAGATTTGGGGAACGCCAACGCTTGAAGCGCTTATCAATCTTGGCGACAGTACGCCCGGGCCTGATTTTGCAGCCCTGGCGCCTGCTATCAGCGATCTTGCCGAGGCAGGCGACGCGGTGGCCATCGGCGTGTTGAAGCAAGCCGCGGCGGACCTTGTCGGTTTTGTTCTATTGGTGCGTTCCAAGCTTCGCTCAAAGCATGGCATCGCGGGCGAAGTACCGGCGGCCTTCACCGGCAGCGTGATTGAGAAGACGCCGATTGTGCGCCGCGATTTTTTTGCCGGCCTCAAAGCTGCCGCGCCAGCGATGCCGGTCCGCGAAAGTGCGGTCGTCGCTCTCGAAGGCGCAATCTGGCGGGCAAAACGGCTGGCTCAATGAGCCGGAATTGCGTCAGTTCATAACACTGTTCCGTGCACTCTCCTTGCGCTCTCTTCCTGGCGCGAAGGCGGGAGAGCAAAGAATTTCTGCAACCGTCGATTGGAGTTTTTGAGATTTCCCACCCATTTCGCAAAGAACGCGAAATGGATGGGGCACGGAGTTTTTTGTTTTCTCGCTGCAGCACCTTGATCGAGATTGCCGCAGCTAGCGGGCTGCCAACGCTCCAACCAACTCACCGTTGTGAATGGACGCGACCAGCTTGCCCGTTGCGTCGACGGCGACAAGATTCGCTTTGCGGCCAACGGCGATGGTCCCTGCCTCGGCGCAGAATCCGGTCATCGCCGCAGGATTTACCGTGAGCAGCCGCAATGCCTCTTCGACCGTCACCCCGGTGAACTTGACGAAGTTCTCAAGCGCGCGATCAAGGGTCAAAACGCTTCCTGCGAGCACGCCGCGCGCCATGGCGCGGCCATTGGCCACCTGCACGTTAAAATTGCCAAGTTGATATTCGCCATCCGGCATGCCGGCTGCGCTCATCGCATCCGTAATCAGAATGCCGCGCTCGGGGCCCTTGGCGCGCCACCAGATCTTTGCCATCTCCGGTGCAGAGTGGATGCCGTCGCAGACCAGCTCAGCGTAGAGCGAATCGGTCGCGAGCACTGTGCCCAGGATTCCCGGCTCACGGTGATCGAGCGGCCGCATGGCGTTGAAGGTGTGCGTGGCGCTCACCGCTCCGGCGGCTATTGCCGCGCGCGTCTCCGCCGCGGTTGCATTCGAATGGCCCACTGAAACCCTCACGCCCTTTGCCGTGGCATGCGCCGCGAGCTCCGGCGCACCCGGCAACTCGGGAGCGAGAGTCATCAACCGCGCGTGGCCACCTGCGGCGTCATAGAGCCGGGCAAAGGTTGCAATGTCGGGCTCGAGTAGATATTCCTTTGGCTGCACGCCGCATTTCGCGTGCGACAAGAACGGCCCCTCAAGGTGAATTCCGATGGGCAGGGCCGCGTCGCCGTCCGCAAAAAGATCAGGATGGTCGATCAGTTTTGCCAGGCCGTCGAGCGCGCGCAGCGTCATATCGAGCGGAGCTGTAACGGTGGTGGCGAGGTAGCTTCCGGTTCCGCGCGTCGCCAGGAACCTGCCGATTGCGCCCAGCGCCTCCGGCGTGGCCTCCATAACATCGTGTCCGGCGGCACCATGAATGTGCACATCGAAAAATGCGGGCGCCAGCATTGCGCCTTCGAACTCGTGCGCTTCAGCGCCCGGAACTTCGACGCGCGCGCCAAATCCTTCAGTGATGGCGACAACCCGGTCGCCTTCAATTTCGACAACGGGATAGGGAATCAGAGAGGAGCCGGTCCACAGGCTGCCAGCAGTCAATACCGTGTGCATGGCTCTCAATTATAACCAGCAAGCTGCGCAGAAGTCTTTAAAACGATCATAATCCTGATCTGAAGCAGACTCAGACTGCAAACCTGTCCTGAGGGGCTCGCGCGCGAGATTACCGGTACTTGCGCAGCACGCCCAGCACGCGGCCCTGAATGGCTACGTTGGCAGCCGGCACGTAGATCGGATCCATTTCAACATTGGACGGCTGCAGGCGGATGACGCTGCCCTCAGGATAGAAGCGCTTGAGCGTCGTCTCGGCGCCGCCCACGAGAGCAACCACAATCTCGCCCTGGCGCGCGGTCCTGGTGCGCTCCACCAGCACGTAGTCGCCGTCGATAATGTGCTCGTCGCGCATGGAGTCGCCGCGCACCTCGAGCGCAAACACGTCGCGGTTGCCGACCACGTCGTGCAGCGATATAGTCTCCTGCGTCTCCATGGTCTCCACCGGCAAACCGGCGGCAATGCGGCCGGCGAGCGGCAGCTTGAGGCTGGAGCGAGTCCGCGTACCTGGCGGCACTACGTCAATCGACCGGCTCCGGTTGTGCACGCGGTCCAACATCCCTTTCTTTTCAAGGTTGGTGATGTGCTTATGGACGGTGGCCAGGCTCTTGAGCCCCATGCCCCGCGCAATTTCTTCAAACGAGGGGGAATAGCCGTTGCGAGCCACAAATGACTCAAGAAAATCGAGAACCTCTTTTTGCCTTCTGGTGACTGCCATGCGCGCATTATAGCGAATAAAAAGCGAATTGCAACAGGGGAATCGAATGGAACATGTTACTTTCTGTGGACATTAGTTAACTACGGTGGGCGGTGGACGGTGAGGCATCGTCCGGGTTCACGAACCGCCGACCACCGACCACCGTTTCCCGTCTTCTACAATCGTTCCATGATCCTGGAGACCTTCGCTGTTGGTCCGCTGCAATGCAACTGCACCATCCTTGGCGACGAAGAGACCCACGAGGCCATTGTCATCGATCCGGGCGATGAGATCACCCGCATCCACCGCCGGCTGACGGAGTTGGGACTGGCCCTCAAACAGATCCTCATCACCCACGGGCACATCGACCATGTAGGCGGGGCGCTCAAGCTCAAGCGGTTGACTGGCGCACCGATCCTGCTGAACCAGAACGATGTCGAACTGCTGGCCATGATGGAAGAGCAGGCCTCCTGGGTAGGCGTCCCGACCCCCTCAGTCGCCCCGCCTGACGAGTCTCTCAAGGATGGCCTCGTGGTCGGCCTGGAACGCTACCCGGCCCAAGTCATCCACACTCCCGGCCACACCCAGGGATCCGTCTGCCTGCACTTCGCCCCGCTGAATCTGCTCTTCGCCGGTGACACGCTTTTTGCCGGCAGCATCGGCCGCACCGATCTTCCCGGCGGCGACTTCCCGCAAATCATCCGTTCCATCCACTCGAAGCTGCTGGTTCTTCCCGAGGAGACACGCGTGATCGCCGGCCATGGCCCGGCCACCTCCATCGGCGAGGAGCGAGACTCGAATCCCTTTCTCACGTCCCGGTGACCTGAAAGGGAAAACAAATTAAGGGTTTGTTTTCATCTATCTGGCGCAGTAGCATCAAGTAGCGCTTAAAGCCGATCGCTGGAATTGTTACTCACTTGATGCGTGCGGAAATAGTTCACCAAAGTGGTTACTCCCATGCTAAATTCCGCTTCCGGCGCCAACAGGCTCACCACCAGCCAACCGGATGCACCCATTCCGAAAAAGTGGCCGGGATGCACGCAGACCCCGCGGTCAAGCAACTTTAAAACGGTGGCGTCGTCGGGCTCTAGCGCCGGAATCCGCAACACCGCGTACCACCCGCCTTCGACTTTCAAGCGCATCACTTCGGGGGCGGCGGCCAGAGCTCGATCCAGCGCGGCGAGGTTGGTCTTGACCCGCGCAAGAATCTGGTTCTGAATTGCGCTGCTCATCTCAATCCACCTGGGCAACGCCCATTGCACCGGCGCGTTTATTGAGAGAAAGGTATCGGCAATCACTTCGAGACGAGCCATGGCGGCTGGCGTTTCATGGCCGGTAGCAACAATCCACGCCGCCTTCATCTGGGGAAGGCCGGCAATTTTGCTCAACCCGCTGACTACGAACACGGCAACGCCTTCGAGGCCCGCGGCAAAGCTCCCGATCTTCTCGATCGCTCGATCCCTCGTTCCCTTGTTCCCTGCTTCTATGTAATCGAGGAAGACCTCATCGACGATGAGTGACAGGCAGTGCCGGTGGCAAAGATCGGTCAACCGGTCTTTTTCCCACTGTTTTGTGAAGTGGCCGGTGGGGTTGTTGGGATGAACGATGACGATTGCGCGAGTGTGCGGGGTGATGGCGCGCTCGAGGCCTTCAAACTCGATCTGCCATCCCTCGTCGTAGACCAGCGGCGCTGCGCCGAGCTTGACGTCATCGAGGCCAGCAAGGAAATCGAAGAGAGGGTAGCCGGGCTGGAGTGCGATGATTTCGTCGTCTGGATCGCAAAGCAGACGGAAGAGATAGCTGTACGCCTCGCTGGTGCTGGTGGTGAGCAGGATTTGCCCAGGATCGACCGCAACGCCGTGGGCTGCGTAATAGCCGCAAACAGCCTTGCGGGCGGGGAGCATTCCCAGCGGCCGGGGATCGTAGTCGAGGGCGCGCGGATCGGCCAGTGCGCTGAGTAAATCGGGAGGGTACAAAAAGCCGCAGCGCGTGGGGTTCGATGCCGTGAGGTCGGCGATGGGTAAGCCCGCCTCGACGCGCTCGCGATGCGCCTGCGCCAGCTCGCTCTCTTCCACGTTCCAGTTTGTGCGCTGCGAGAATCGCATCGATCTTTCCTTGATTCAGCCTTGTCACCCGTCCGAAGAATGAAAGCGCCCAGGGCGGCTGTCGGGCACAATAGAGAGAGGCGCCCACTCCAACCATACACGGGCGCCAGGCGTCTTATTGGCTCAATCGGGGAGGGGAATTGGCACTGCGCGCAGTGGTTTTCGACTATGGAATGGTACTTTCAGGTTCACCCAACCCTGCGGCGCATGCGGAACTGGAGCGCATCACCGGGCTTGCCAAGGAAGAGTTTGAGAGCCGTTACTGGCGCGATCGGCACGCTTACGACGAAGGCAGGCTGACCGGATTGGAATTCTGGCAGAAGTTCGACCGGGACGCTGCGCTGGGGCTTTCGGCAGCGGCAATCGACGAGTTGAACCGCTGGGACGGGCTGATGTGGACCACGCAGAACGACACGATGCTGACCTGGGCTGAGCGGCTGAAGGGGCGCGGTATTTTGACGGCGATTCTGTCGAATATGGGCGACAACGTATTGGCCAGTATTGAGCGCACGTTTAACTGGCCTGCGCGTTTCGATGTGCGGGTGTGGAGCTTTCAGCACCTGATGGCCAAGCCCGAGCCGGCGATTTACCGGCTGACGCTGGAACAGCTCGGGACGCAGGCCGAGGAGACGCTGTTTCTGGACGATCGCCAGGTGAATGTGGAAGCAGCGGCGGCGCTGGGCATGCGGGCGATTGAGTTTTCGACGGTTGAGAATCTGCGCGCGGAGTTGATTGCGCTGGGACTCGATGGTGAGTTGCCGTTGCCGTAGCTGCTCCCCACGCTGAAGCGCGAGGCCGACATACTCTGCGCCTACGGCGCGATTGCGAGTTGGATTCGCCGTCTACGAGTTGGATTCGCCGTCTTGCTGATTTGCTGGCTCGCTGACTTGCAGAAGAGCCTTAACCCAATGCGGCAGTTCCGAGCCCCACTAAATTGGCTGCGGCAATAATGATGATGATGCCCACCCACAGCAGGCGGATGGGGCGCGATCCAACACCTTTCCATTCGCCGAGCGCGAGCCCCACCAGGCCGCCGCAGAGGACGTAGATGCTCATGTGGAGCATCCAGTTGACGTAGCTTACCCGGGCGGGAATGTTGGCCTCGCCCCACGCGTAGAAGAAGAACTGCAGGTACCACATGATGCCCGCAGCCGCTGCCAGCGCAGCGTTCTTTGCGATTACGGCGCCTGGCTGGCCGAAGTCCGCGCGAATGCTGAGGCGCTTGAGGAACGCCAGCCGGAAGAAGCAATAGCCCATGTTGACAATTGCGCCGCCGCCCATGATGAGCACGTAGCTGGGGAGGCGCGCGTAGAGCGGATTGACGCCCACGGCAAGCGCCGATTTGAGTATGGGGGTAGCCGCGTCGAGGCCAAACGAAAAGCCCGAAGAAAAGATGCCGCACATGACGGCGAGCGCGAGGCCGAGCATGACGTTGAATTCCTCGACCCCTTTGCCTAGCTGCTGCTCTTTCTGGTGGCCCGCGTAGGAAACAACCGAGATACCGACAAGGGCAATGGCAATGCCGGCCAGGGTCAACCGCCCGCCCTGGGTGCTGTAAAGCAGCGCCTGCTGCCCATGTATGAACGGAGGAACAAGCGTGCCGGCGACGAGGGTGACGCCAATGGCTACGCCGATGCCCAGCGACATGCCGAGATAGCGCATGGTGAGCCCGTAGCTTACGTTGCCCACGCCCCACATGGCGCCGAAGAGCGCCACTTTGAGCATGAGGTGCGAATCGATGGCTGCGTAAAACGCATGAAAATCGGGCAGCAGAATGAAGCTTATGCCGATGGGCAGCAGGATCCAGGAGAACAAGCCGGCGATGGCCCAGGTGGTCTCCCACGACCATTTTTTGACTTTCTCAATGGGCGCGTAGAACGAGGCCGCGCAGGCCGCGCCCACAATGTGCCACCCGATTCCTGCCAGGATCATCATCTGCATTCGGTTGGTTCTCCTTTGCCCGTCAGAAGTACGAATGTTTACGAGCAAGAGCCAGTTCGTCGCGGCCCTACGGGACGCGGGTGGTTTTGTTGCGTCTATCCCAGGGTTGCGTCGCCTCGGCGACTACACCCTGGGCTAAATTCGTCCGGCCCCTAACGGGGCCGGACCATCTGTTGCGAAACTCATCTTAACCAGTGGGGCTATCAGTGTTGAGTTGGTTTTTGTTGCGATGAGTTCATCTCGACCAGGTATTCGCGTTGGAATTGAAACGTGTAAGTTCCCGCTTCGAGATCGAATCCGGTTTCTCCGTTGCGTGTTGCGGATTTTGCCAGCGAGTTGCCATTCAGCGCTTTGTCATTAAGACCATATTTCGCCGCCTGCTGTGGTGTTAATGGCAGCCATCCTTTTGTATTGGCCGGCAGGGTCACATGCCAAACGATGTTTGAGCCGGCGATCAACCAGTCCGAGTGAATGAGGCCGTATGACGAGTCGTAATCGAAGGAGACGTGACCTAGGCGCGCGTCGAAGACGGGGTGCAGGACGATGGTGTGGAAGCCTGCATCGAGCGGCGACGCGTCGATGCCGGCGGCGTAGCGGTAGATCCAGTCGGCGACTGCGCCGTAGGCGTAGTGGTTGTAGGAATTCATGCTGGGATCGCTGCGCATCTGATCGCCGTTCCAGCGCTCCCACATGGTGGTTGCGCCGTGGGTGACCAGGTATCCCCATGAGGGGTATTGAGTGTCGAGGAGCAGCGTGTACGCGAGTTCGCTGTATCCGGCCTTGGTGAGTTCCTCAAGCAGATAGGGCGTGCCGAGGAAGCCGGTGCCGAGCAGGTCGTGGTTGGCATGGATTTTGTCTACCAGCTTCTTGGCCGCGGCGGCGCGAAGATTGTCGGGCACCAGGTGCATGTGCAGGGCGAGGACGTAGCCGGATTGCGTGTCGCCGCCGTTGCTCTTTGCATCCGGATTGTTGATCTGCCCGAACTCCGACGCGCTGTTATCAGCGCCGGCGACGAACCCATCGTCGCGCACGAACTGCTTGTCGAAGGCCGCGCGGATCTTGACGAAGAGATCCCAGTACCGCTGGGCGTCTTCATTTCTTCCCGTTGCGCGCGCCATCTGTCCCATCAAAGTGACGTCGTAGGCCCAGTATGCAGTTGCGATGAGCAGGTAATTGGTTTTGCCTTCTGGCGAGAGCCAGTCGCCGAATGCAGTGCCGTTGTCGTTTTTCCAGAGGCCGTCAGGGTTCTTCTCAGCGATTGCGTCGAGATACTTTGTCATCGCTGGCCAGTTCTGGTCGATGATGCTGGTGTCTCCGGTTTGCAGCCACGTGGTCCACGGAATGATGATGCCGGCATCGCTCCAACCGGCGGCGTGGCCCATGTTGGGGTGCGAAGTTCCGGGCGAGTAGATGCCGAAGTAGGGCGAACCAACTTGCGTGCCGCGCATGTCGCCGGCGAATTTGCGAGAGAAGGCGGCGAGATCCATGTTGAGACTGGCGGCGCGCCAGAAGACTTCGGCGTCGCCCATCCATCCGAGGCGCTCGTCGCGTTGCGGGCAATCAGTGGGCAGGCCGACGAAGTTGGAGCGCTGGCCCCAGAGGATGTTGCTCCAGAGCTGGTTGATCATGGGGCTGCCGGTATCGAGGTGGGCGGTGAAAGGGGCGTCGGTGTGGATGACGCTTGCTTTTACGGAGTTGATGTCGGGCTTTCCAGGGAAACCGGTTAGTTCGGCGTAGCGGAAGCCGTGAAAGGTGAAAAACGGTCTGAAGATATCGTGTTCTGCGCCAAGGATGAAGGTGTCGGTTGCCTTGGCTGTGCGCAAGTTCTCGGTGTAGAGGGTGCCGTCGGGATTCAGGACTTCGGCGAAGCGGAGACGGACGTCGGTTCCGGCGGGGCCTGAGGAAGTTACCGTTTCGATACCGGAGAAATTCTGTCCGAAGTCGTAGACCCAGACGCCGGGCCTGGGCTGGGTGAGAGACTTTGCAGTCATTTCACGTTCGAAGCGAATGGGTTCGAAGTTCTGGGCTTCGATCTTCACCGGCGCAGGATTGATTGTGACTGCATGTGGCCAATTGTCCGCGATGGCGCTGTTGACGAACGAACCAATCGTCTGAAGAGCCTGACGACCGTCCTGGGTTTCACCGTCGTATAACTCCGAATCTACGACGTACGATTTGCTTCCTTGCCAATTCGCGTCCGTGGCTATCCATTGAACGCTGCCGTCTGTGTACTCGATGCGAAGCTGCGCGCGTAGCGCAGGTGGTGTGACGCCGTAGTTGTTGGGCTGCTGCAGCCATTCGAGCGGGGTCTCGTACCAGCCGGGCGCAAGCAATGCGCCGATGGCGTTGTCGCCCGATGCTATCTGAGAAGTTACATCGTATGTCTGGTAGTAGACGCGCTCACGGTAGTCGGTCCATCCCGGTGCGAGCACCTGGCCGCCGACGCGATTGCCATTCAAAAACATTTCGTAGTCGCCCAGGGCAGTTGCGTAGAGACGCGCGGACTTCACTGCCTTATCCACAGTGAACGAGTGACGCAACGCCTTCACTGAATCCGGAATCCAGGGATGGCCGTTGACCTCTGCGCCGTCAGGGACAACAACAGCAGGTTTCCAACTGGTGTCGTCGAATTGGGTATTCGTCCAGCCAGCGGCCGCATAGATCGCGGTTTTCCAGGTTGCGTCGGTGCCGAAGCTTGCCCAGGTGCCGTCGGTGTACTCCACTACGAGTGTTGCGATCATGGGCGGGGCGGTGGAATCTTCTGAGCCGTCGGAGTTGTCGAGATAGTGTAGAGACTCGATGGCCAGAGTGTTCGCGCCTTCGGTGAGCTTTGCGGTCACATCGGCGCGCATAAACTTCTTCCACGGCGTGTGCTTGTAGGGCGGCAGCGGCACTTCTTCCATGATCTGTGCGCCGTTTATCCATGCCGCAGCGGTCTCCTGCGCAGTTGCGTAGAGAGCGGCAGATTTCACCGGCTTGGCGAGATTGATGACGGTGCGGTATGCGAATCTATGCTCGGTTGCGTGGTCTGCGGCGAGCGTTGCTGCGTCGGGGTTGGCGATCCAATCGGATGTTGCGTTGCGAACGGTGGCCTCTTCACCGGTCTCATAGCCGATCCATTTGGCGGTCCAGGCTGATTGTGACATCAGGCCGGTTTCCCACCACGAGGCTGCGCTGGGTGGATAGGCCTTGGCGTCCGCGCCCCAGACTGTGAGGCGCCAGAAATACCGTGTGCTGGGCTTGAGTTCGGGCCCTGCGTACTTCACGTTCAGAGATTGCGCGCCATCGATTTTTCCGCTGGTCCAGACATCGGGTTTGCCTGACGTGAGAGAGGCTGCGGTAGAAGCGACCTCGACCTCATACGCAGTCTGCTTTGCTCCGTGTGCTGGATCGCGTAACTGCCAACTGAATTTGGGTGCTGGATCGTCGATGCCGAGGGGAGCGGGGAGATTGTCGACGCGCAGCTCAACTGGGCCGGGAGCGGCGGCGGGATTCTGCGCCGGCAAGTGCAAGGAACCCGGGGCAAGGAGCCAGGCTAATCCGAGGGTAAGAAAAAAGCGGGATGTTGCAGTTTCTTTCACTTGCGTCCTCCTCGATGATTCGGCTGGACGTGAATGTTTCATTATCGAAACAATTTCGGGACGGAATAAAAGTAATCAGGCGGAGGCAGGGTTGTCAAAGCATTAGTTCGAATGCCGGCGATGCGACCATGGGTACCAATAATCCCGATTGGAAGCCGCGGGTAATCTACCGCAGGGGCAAGATTTTCCAATACACTCCTCAACAACAGACCGCTTGACGCAATCATCGTAATTTAGAGAAGCAGCGATCAAGCCGCAGCATTAGACTCGACCCATGGATTTTCGCTTTTATGCGGCTACTACGAGCCAGGGCAAACTCCGCGACTTTCGCGCGGCGGCGCACACCCATGCGTTGGAGATAGAGCCGCTCGAAAATCTCGACGAGATTGACGCTCCCGACGAGACCGGGGAGACGTTCGAAGAAAATGCGACGCTGAAGGCGATCTACTACTCGCGGTTCGCGCACGGGGCGCTGATCATTGCCGACGATTCCGGGTTGGAGGTAGATGCCATTGGTGGCGCGCCGGGAGTGCGCTCGGCGCGATTCGCCGCTGACTGCGGCCTGGTGGACTCACCTGACGCTAACGACAACACCGACGTTTGGAACAACATGGTGCTGCTGCAGCGGCTTGCCGACGTTCCCTTTGCGCGCCGCACGGCTCGCTACCGGTGCGCGCTCGCATGTGCGCGCGATGGCCATCTGCTGCATACTGCGGAGGGTTTTGTCGAAGGCGTGATTCTTGAGGCTCCGCGCGGCACGGGAGGGTTCGGCTACGACCCACTGTTTCTGCTGCCCTCACTCAACCGGACCATGGCGGAAATCGATCTTGAGACCAAGTCGTCGATCAGCCATCGGGGCCACGCGTTGAGTGCGCTGCTTGAGAAGCTGATGTGAGCGTTCCCCTGGCGCACTTGTGTTACAGCTCACATACGGGTATGATCCCTTTATGGATGTTCTGACCTGTTGTCGCTGCTGTACGCTCCTATGCGCGCGCAGCTTGACTTGGGTCTAAAAGTCCGCACCTGACCAACCAACCAAGCATCTCCACCGCCCGCGCATGCTATTGCTGCCGCGGGTTTTCTGTTTTCTGCGCCAAAAGATCAGGAAGGACTTTAAATGACCGACGCCGTACAGCCTAAAGAAACCAAAGCCCAGCGCATGGAGCGATTGAAGCGCGAAAAGAATCCCTGGGAGGCCTTTGACGAAGTTCGCGCATTTGCACGCGCCGGCCGTTCGACCGTAGTACCCGAGTGGGCGGGTGTGTATTTCAAGTGGTGGGGCATTTATACACAGGGAGACGGCGTGGGTGCGACGGGCGGCAAGGGCGGCGAGGGGCTTGCTTCCGATTACTTCATGATGCGGATCGGCATCCCCAATGGCATTGTTACGTCGCACCAGTTGCGGACCATTGGCGGATTGGCGCGCAAGTACGGGCGCAACCTGGCCGACATTACCGTGCGGCAAAACATCCAGCTTCACTGGCTGACGATCGAGTCGCTGCCTGAGGTGGTGGACGCACTCGATTCGATCGGGCTGTCGCCTAAAGGCGCTTGCGGCGACGTGGTGCGCAATGTGACTGGCTGTCCGTTGGCCGGGGTGGCGGCGGATGAGTTGATTGACGCGTCGCCGATTGCGCGTGAAATTGCGCATCTGCTGACTGCCAATGCCGAGTTCTACAACCTGCCGCGCAAATTCAAGATTTCGGCTACGGGCTGCCCGTCGTGGTGCACTTATCCCGAGATCAACGACATTGGGCTGACGCCGGTGCGGCGCGGCGACGTGGTTGGCTATTCGCTGCGCGTGGGCGGAGGGCTTTCGAACGAGCCGCATCTGGCTGTCCGGCTGAATGCGTTTGTGCGACCCGAGCAGGCGGTTGAGGTGGCTCGCGGCGTCGCCGAGATCTTCCGCGACCAGATTGGGCTGCGACAGAGCCGCGACCGGGCGCGGCTTAAATACCTGTTTATGCGGGAGGGATGGACGGCCGAGAGTTTTCTCGACGAGCTGAAGTGGCGCGTCGGTTTCAAGCTCGATCCCGCAGAGCCGGAAGAAGTGCCTGACGATGTGTTGCGCGATCATGCGGGGATACATCCGCAGCGACAGGAGGGCCTGAATTACGTTGGCGCGTCAGTGCTGCGGGGGCGGGTTACGGGCGAGCAGCTTGAGGCAGCGGCAGAGCTGGGGGAGCGATTCGGTTCGGGTTCGCTGCGTGCCACGGTCTCGCAGAACCTGGTGATAGTGAATGTACCTCGCGCCAAGTCAGGCGAGCTTGCCCGCGAGCTGGGCCAGATCGGATTGCACGTTGACGGTTCACCTTTCTGGCGGGGCGCGGTGGCGTGTACGGGAACGGAATTCTGCAAGCTGGCCATTTCCGAGACCAAGGGGTTCACGCGCTGGCTGGTGGATGAGCTTGAAGAGCGTCTGCCACAGTTCGATCAGCAGTTGAAGCTGCATGTGACCGGCTGCCCCAACAGTTGCGGCCAGCACTGGATATCGGACATCGGCCTGGAGGGCAAGAAGATCAAGTACAACGGGGAGCTGACTGACGCTTTTTACTTCTGCCTTGGCGGAGCGGTGGGCCGGGATGCCGGAGTTGCGCGGCCGGTGGGATATCGGTGCGCAGCGCCTCTTGTGCCCGAGGCGATTGAGCGCCTGCTGCGCCAGTACCTGGCAGGCCGCGCCGAGAACGAGAATCTCCGTGCCTGGTTCGCGCGGCACAGCAACGACGAACTGCGCGCGCACCTTGCCGGCGAACTGCTGGCGCCGGTGGAACGCGATTTGCCGGTTGGCCGGGTGCCTCATGGAGTGGCGGAGTGAGAAAGGCAGGCACTAGGGACCAGGGCTGGTTGCATAAATATGCCTGATGGAACCCAGAACCATCCCTCAGGGGCTAAAGCCCAGAGTTTTTGCGGCTTTTGCGGCACGGCTAAAGCCGTGCCCTTTCAAAGCCGGGTTTATGCAACCAGTTCCAGGGACCAGGGACCAGGGAGCAACGCTCATTGGTCCTTAACAAATCGCTGATGGCTGTTTGCGAATATCGAAAATCGAACCACGAACTACTGACTTTATGACTTTGCTGCCAATTTTTTTGAAACTCGAGGCTCGGCCCGGGCTGCTGGTGGGTGCGGGCGCGGTTGCGCTCGATAAGCTTGGCGCGATGCTGCCGACGGGACTGCGGCTTCGCGTTGTTGCTCCCGAGGCGCGGCCAGAGTTCTTTGAGCTTGCCGAGCAGGGGAGAATCGACCTTGCGCTGCGCGCGTTTGAGCCTGCTGACCTGGACGGGCAGTTCATCGTGATTGCGGCGACGGATGTGCCCGAGGTGAACGCCGAGGTTTACCGATTGGCTCGCGAGCGTGGCATTCTCACTAACTCGGTGGATGACATTCCGAACTGTGACTTCTTCTTTGGATCGGTGGTGAGCCGCGGCGCACTGCAGGTGGCGATCTCGACCGCTGGTGAAAGCCCCGCATTTGCCCAGCGCCTTCGCCGCGAAATAGATGGGTTGTTGCCTGCGGATATTGGTTCGTGGCTTGCCGACCTGGGCCGGCTGCGGCGACAGATTCTCGCCACCCTGCCTCAAGGAGAATCGCGCAAGGCGCTGCTGCATCGGCTAGCCAACGGGCCGATTGACGCTTCGCGTGAGACGGTGCTTGGTGCGGGACAAGAAATGGAAGCGGAGGCTGGTCGAATTAATCGGTATCCCGGGTCTCAGAATCGAGACCCTTCGACAGGCTCAGGGCAGGCTCCGGGGCACCCGGCTACCCCGGCTGCGGGAATTCCGGCGACGGGTGGGGTGTTCCTGGTTGGCGCGGGGCCGGGCTCGCCTGACTTGCTTACGGTAAAGGCCCATCGGCTGATTCAATCTGCCGATGTGATTTTGCATGACGATCTGGTTGCGCCAGAGGTAATCGATCTGGCACGGCCGGGCGCGGTAGTTGTGAACGTGGGCAAGCGCTGCGGGGCGAAGACAATCACGCAGGACGAGATCAACGAGCTGATGGTGGCGCATGCCCGCGACGGACGCTCGGTGGTTCGCCTCAAGAGCGGCGATCCGCTGCTGTTTGGCCGCGCCGCGGAAGAGATTTGGGCGCTGACCGAGGCTGGTGTCGCGCATGAGATTGTCCCTGGAGTTTCGGCGGCATTCGCTGCTGCCGCGGCCATCGGCTGCTCACTCACCGATCGGGAGTGGGCTTCAAATGTGATCTTCTCGACGGGACAACATGCGCAGTCGCATAACAAGGCAGCATTGCCAGCGATTGAAGACGCGACTCGCGTGGTATACATGCCGGGCCGCGATATGACCCTGCTGGCTGCCGAATGGCTGGCCGCGGGGTTGCCTCCGGAGTTGCCGTGCGTGATCGTCTCCCGCGCTGCGCAGCCTGACCAGAGCGTCTTCTCGACTACTCTCGGCGAACTGCATTCGGCGCCGGCTGCGCAGGCGCCGAGTGTGCTGCTTGCTGGGTGGGCAGTGCATGGGCACGAAGTGGAGGCGCGGCCTGCGGAAAACACGATCTCTCTGTCCGTGATTGGCGCGCGTCCGCTTTGAAACGGGTTCGATTGAAATTGAGTCATTTCCGGTTTGGCTGCGACTCAGGGGGAACGCGCAGACTGCTTCAGCCCGGTTTCCCTTTCTTTGCTGGTAGAACGGGACGGCAAGCAACCTCCGTTGGTTGCCGCCGTCACCGGTCCCCAAATGCGAGGGACCGGCGGCACCCTCATCTGGGTTGGAATTAGTCGCGAGACCGTGGCCACCCGCCTGTTACCCTGAATCCATGAAATTCGGCGTGATTATCTTTCCCGGCTCGAACTGCGACCACGACACTTACAACGTGATAGCCGAGGTGGCCCGTCAGCCGGTCACTTTCCTCTGGCACGATTCCGCTGACCTGAAAGGCGTGGACGCGGTTCTGGTTCCGGGCGGCTTTGCCTACGGCGACTACCTGCGCACCGGCGCCATTGCCCGATTCTCGCCGGTGATGCAGTCGGTTAGAAAGTTTGCCGACAGTGGTGGGCTGGTGCTGGGCATCTGCAACGGATTTCAAATCCTTACAGAGAGCGGCTTGCTTCCCGGCGCGCTGATGCGAAACGCCGGTCTGAAATACATCTGCAAGCAGGTTCATCTGCGCACTGAAACGGCCGCTAGTCCATTTACGAGTCAGCTTGAGAAGGGCGAGGTGTTGCGGATTCCGATCGGCCACATGGAAGGGAACTACTTTTGCGACGCGGAGACGCTGGCCCGGCTTGAGGGGGAAGACCGAATCGCATTCAGGTACGCGACTGCGGATGGCCGGGTAACGCCGGAGGCGAATCCGAATGGTTCGCTGGGCAATATTGCCGGCATCCTGAATGAGGGACGCAATGTGTTGGGAATGATGCCGCACCCGGACCGGTCGAGCGAGTCAATGCTCGGTTCGGCGGACGGCTGGAAGATATTTGCCTCGATGATAAATGCGCTGGCGGCGCGCTAAAGACCGGTGTGCAGGTCTTGTCACTGACGAGGACTCTGCGGGCCGGGAGGCCCTCAGTACAGCCGGTCGGGAGACCGGCGGTACAGATTCAGAGCTGACCTTTTCAGAGCCGTTACGTTTTCAGATCTGTGAGAAGCGCGGTTTAGGTGAGCCCCAATCCGCCGTCGACGGTCAGAATCTGGCCGGTGATGAAGCTGGGACCGGTAGCGAAGAAGAGGACGGCCTGAGCCACATCGTCTGCCGACCCATTGCGCAGCATGGGAGTACGAGCGGCAAAGCGCTGAGCGGCCGATTCGTTTTCCTCGCCCACATCGATCGAGTCAGGCGCAATCCAGCCGGGCGCGACGCAGTTGACCGCGACCTGGGGCGCGAACGCCTTTGCCATTGCCTGGGTGAGCGTGTGAAGCGCAGCTTTCGAGCTTGAATAGTGGGCGTGCGTGGCCCAGGCTTTGATTCCGCCCAGCGAACCGATGTTGATGATCCGACCTCCGGTAGAGCGCAGATGCGGAAGCGCCTCGCGCGCCATGAGAAACGGGCCGCGGGTGTTGGTGTCGAACACCAGGTCCCATTCTTCGAGGCTCAGCGATTCGAGAGGAGCGGTGCGGAAGACGGCGGCGCTGTTGACCAGCAGATCGAGCCGTCCGAATGCTGCGATCACGTCAGCGACAGCTTTGTGCGCATAGGCCTCGGAGCGTACGTCGCATTCCACGGCGAGTGCGTTGCGGCCGAGAGCGGCGATCTCTCGAACGGTGAGGGCCGCATCGTCACCCGATGTGCGATAAGTAATGGCGACATCGGCGCCGGCGTTGGCGAGCGCGAGAGCAATAGCGCGTCCGATGCGGCGCGCTCCGCCGGTAACGAGAGCTGTTTTGCCGCTCAGTGGAAGAGTCGTCATGGCGAGATTTGGCGGGCTGAGTGTGGGTTGATTGCTGGTTGATTTACTTCGGCGGGCTGGCTGGCGGAGCCTGCTGGGAGCCTGATCCCGAGCTGCTGTCGGAGTTGGAAGAACTGCCCGAAGCAGGAGGCGTCCCGTTGCCTGAAGATTTGCCAGATCCAGTTCCCGAGTCAGACTTTGCAGATCCGCCGCTTCCGTAGGTGGAGTACTGCGACCCCGGCCGCTTCATCCTGATCTCCATGGTCATCTCGGCCTTGTCGATCTTGTAGTCCTCGCCGTAGGTCTGGTAGCCATTGGCAATGATCTGCAGCCTGACCGTATCGCCGATCGGAATCACGTCGATGATGGCTTTGCCGTCTTCGTTGGTTTTGAGCTCGAGGCCGCCCTTATCCTTGTCGCCCTCGATGGGGTGAAAGATGACCGCAGCATTCCCAATCGGCTTGCCATTGAAGGCTCTCAGGACGGTAACTTCGATGTGCGCGGATGGGGGCGGTGTTTTGAACTTCCGGCTCCAGGCAGAGTCGTCCTTGGATGCCTGAGCGGCGGCGGGCAGGGCGACAAGGCCGACGGTGGCGAGCGAGATTGCGGCGAAGATAATGGGACTGCGGAACATGGTATCAATTGTAGCGCGGTGCGACTGTTAGTTGCATGCTGGTAAACAAAGCTGATGGAGTGGTCAGCCTAGCCCGCAAATAGTGTGTCGGTTTCCCACCCATTTCGCGATAAAGCTGCGAAATGGATGGGGCACGGTACTCTATTAATGGGCCAGATCAAAAAGAAACATGCGACAAGGCAGAGACGTGGTTTTGGGTGGAAGGTGTGAAGGCTTGATTAAACTAAGAAAATATGAGCGTAGTGCACTAATATATTCTCATTGTCCCTCTTGACAAAGATATGCGAGCTTGCCTATCGTTAGCAATTGGAAGGCGAGAGTGCTAAACGAGCGCCTTCGGCTCGAGACCGAGTTTAGGACTGTAGGCAGGTACTCCGAAGTCCTTCAGGCATTTATCAACAAAACCACTCAAAACTGCGCAGGCGGGCATGCCCGTTTGCGTGTGAAGGAGAAGCGAAGCAATGGCAGCAACCTCAGTAGCAACCAGTTTCACTCCGCTCCATGACCGCATCCTGGTTCGCCGTGTGGAAGAAGGCGAGACGATCCGTGGAGGCATCATTATCCCCGACAGTGCCAAGGAAAAGCCGCAGGAAGGCGAAGTAGTAGCGGTAGGCAAGGGCAAGTCGAACGACGAAGGGAAAGTTTTCCCGCTGGACGTAAAGGCGGGGGACAAGATTCTTTTCGGCAAGTACTCAGGCACCGAGATCAAGATCGACGGTGAAGAGTTCCTGATCATGCGGGAAGAAGAAGTTCTGGGAATCGTGAAGAAGTAGAAATGCAGCTTCTAGCTACTAGCTTCTAGCTACTAGCTAAAGGGCAATTCGACCAACTAACGACATTTATATGCCGCCCGCGGGCGGCGAAAAGCTAGAAGCTAGCGGCTAGAAGCTAGCAGCTAACAGGAGAAGAGAAATGGCAAAGCAGATTTTGCACGGTGAAGATTCCCGTCAGGCGATTCTGCGCGGCGTGAACACGCTGGCGGACGCAGTGAAGGCGACGCTCGGGCCGAAGGGCCGGAACGTTGTAATCGAGAAGAAGTTTGGTTCGCCCACCATCACCAAGGACGGCGTGACGGTGGCCAAGGAGATCGACCTGAAGGACCCGCTGGAGAACGTGGGGGCGCAACTGGTGCGTGAAGTTGCTTCGAAGACCTCGGACGTGGCCGGCGACGGAACTACGACCGCGACCGTGTTGGCGCAGGCCATCTTCCGCGAGGGCGTGAAGACGGTTGCTGCCGGTGCGAATCCGACGGCTCTGAAGCGCGGCATTGAGAAGGCTGTGGCGGCGGTGATCGGCACGCGCGACAAGGAAGGCAAGTGGACCGAGGGCGGCGCGCTCGGAAAGCTTTCGAAGCCTGTGAACGAGGGTTCGGTGGCCCAGGTCGGAGCCATTTCGGCCAACGGCGACCAGGAAATTGGCGACATTATTGCCGAAGCCGTCAAGGTTGTGGGCAAGGATGGCGTGATCACCATTGAAGAGTCGAAGACCATGCACACCGGCCTCGAGACCGTGGACGGCATGCAGTTCGACCGCGGCTACCTGAGCCCGTACTTTGTTACGGACGCAGAGCGGTTGGAAGTGGTTCTCGAAGATCCCTATGTTCTGATCTACGAGAAGAAGATCAGCGCGATGAAGGATCTGCTTCCATTGCTGGAGCAGGTGGCTCGAGGCGGCAAGCCGCTGTTGATCATTGCCGAGGACGTTGAGGGCGAGGCACTCGCTACGCTCGTGGTGAACAAGCTGCGCGGAACGCTGAACGTGGCTGCGGTGAAGGCTCCGGGCTTCGGCGATCGCCGCAAGGCCATCCTGGGCGACATTGCGATCCTGACGGGCGGCAAGGCCATTACCGAGGATCTGGGCATCAAGCTGGAAGGCGTGAAGCTCGAGGACCTGGGCAAGGCGAAGCGCATCACCATCGACAAGGACAACACCACGATAGTGGAC